>TARA_R110002073_G_scaffold3754_2_pt1 | contig 163397 bp, 145 predicted proteins | sample TARA_R110002073 | Tara Oceans TARA_R110002073 (sample SAMEA4397174) | marine metagenome | biome: Polar Biome; feature: [DCM] deep chlorophyll maximum layer (ENVO:01000326); material: water (ENVO:00002006), including particulate matter (ENVO:01000060) such as... | depth 40 m
TTGAACAGGCAGCGATAGAACAAGCTGAAAGAGAAGCAGCCGAACGGGCAGAAGCGGAAAGAGTTGCTGCGCTGGAACAGGAGCAAGCTGCACAACGGGCAGCAGCAGAAGCTGCAGAAAGAGAACGAATCGCTATGGAGCAGGCAGCCGAACAAGCAGCAATTGAACAAGCTGAAAGAGAAGCAGCCGAACGGGTAGAAGCGGAAAGGATTGCTGCGCTGGAACAAGAGCAAGCTGCACAACGGGCAGCAGCAGAAGCTGCAGAAAGAGAACGAATCGCAATGGAGCAGGCAGCCGAACAAGTGGCAATTGAACAAGCAGCGATAGAACAAGCAGCAATAGAGCAAGCTGAAAGAGAAGCCGCCGAACGGGCAGAAGCGGAGAGAATTGCTGCGCTGGAACAGGAGCAAGCTGCACAGCGGGCAGCAGCAGAAGCCGCGCAAAGAGAACGTATCGCTATGGAGCAGGAAGAAAGCACCAATGCTTCCGGATTGGTTTACAGCGATGAACTTGAAAATGAAGTTGTTGCTGTTATAGATGCCTGGGCACGTGCCTGGTCAGCCCAAAACGAAATGCTGTATTTAAGTTTCTATGCCGATGACTTCGAGTTACCGGAAGGAATGAACCGCGCGTCATGGGAAAGAGAAAGAAAAAACCGTATCAATACTCCTGATTACATTCAGGTCGATGTGGGTTTTGCGCAATTTGAACTGGTGGATAACAACTCTATAGAGGTTTATCTGCGTCAGGGTTACAGTTCGGATTCTTATAATGACTTTACCAATAAAATGGTAAAACTGAGAAAATCAGGTGGTCTCTGGAAAATCGTCCAGGAAGTTGCACTATAGTCAGCCTGCTTTATAAGCTAAGCCTTCAGTTGCTGATTTACGCCAGGATTACACTCTTCAAACTTTAATCCATTCTCGCAAATATCTCTTGCAAGGTACTGATTTCAATTCGATATCTTATATGAAAAATGTGAAGCTGTACTAACACCGGGTTATTTTTCATGGTAGTATTCCGCAAAGTCCTGACGTGGAAGAGGCCTTCAAATGTATCGGTATCTGTTTAGATTAACCTGCTTGCAAGTCAAGCAGCTGTTATCCGCTCCTCGACAAAGCGCTCAAAGCGCAAAATACCTGGGCATTCTGCTGTTTAGCTGCTTTTTGGCAGCCTGTGGTGGTGGCGGTGGTGAACCTACTCAGGATTTCACTGTATTTGGAGCCGGTGGATTAACCGGCACTGGTACAGGTACCGGTGGTGGAACTGGAACAACTGCCCCTGTGGTATACAGAATTGGGAACGGAGTAGGCGCTGCTTTTGTTGAAGGAGTTGTAGCTGCCGGTGAAACGAGTCTGGAGGCGGGTGAATCAACTACGCTTACAGTGAATATTGTTGATGCTCTTGGTAATGCAGCATCTGAAGGCGCCGTTATCGCGTTCAGTTCCCCTTGTTCATCCAGTGGTCTTGCATCTTTCAGTACTACACCAGTCAGTACAATAACCGGACAAGCTCAGACTACCTATACGGCTTTTGGTTGCTCCGGGAATGATGTTGTTACGGCCACATTGCAGGAAAGTGGTGCTACGGCATCCGTTACTCTGACTATAGCTCCCAACCAGGTGATATCGGTTAACTTTGATTCTGCATCAAAATTTCTGGTGAAAATCGGTGGTCAGGATACAGCAGAGTTAACATTCTTTGTCAGTGGTGCCGGTGGAGTTCCGGTCATCGCTGAAGATGTCACGTTTACTATTGCTTCGGCGCCTGCGGGAGTTACGATTTTGACCGGCAGAGACACCGACACAACTGATAGTAACGGCAAGGTAACCACGGTTATAAAAGGCGGCACCTTCCAGGGCACGGTCAGCATCATTGCAACTCATGATGGCACCGGTATACAAGGCACCTCCGACGATATTATCGTTTCGACAGGGGTTCCTGATTCAGCATTTTTCTCTCTCAGTTCAAGCGTTATTAATCCACCGAATGCCTTTAATACAGATGCTATAGAAGTATCTTTTTCTATCATAGCCAGTGACCAGTTTGGTAATAATCCCGTCGACGGAACGCGTGTCAGTTTTGTCTCTCCGGAAGCCGGCAATATCACTAATTCCTGTGAACTCAGTGATGGTGTCTGTTCGGTGGTATGGCGAAGTTCCGCGACCCGGCCTGCGGATATGCGGGTGGGTGTTATAGCTTATACAGACGGAGCTGAAGCTTTTACCGATGCGAATGGTAATGCTGTTTATGATGCTGGCGATCCGGTCCCGCCAGATTTACCTGAACCCTATGTGGATGAAAATGAAAATGGCGCTTATGACGTTGGTGAATACTTTGTTGATTTTGATATTGATGGCATCAGAGATACAGGTAACGGAGCATGGGATGGGCCCTGTCTGAGTGCTGTTGACGCCTCGGCACTTTGTACTGGATTAAGCTCTACTGTTATCGCGCAGACCAGCAGAATAATCATGTCAAGCAACACGCCACGCTTGTTTAGTACCGGCACATTTGGAGCTGCTGGTACCACTATCACAGTTCCTAATGGCACGGATGTAAGCAGAAGTGGTATTTTTATTGCGGATAGCAATGCAGTCGCTGATGCCCTGGGTGGAAACCCGATGCCAGCTGGCACTACTATCGCTTTGAGCATTGTAGGCAGCGGGGTGACTCTGGTTGGCAATACTTCCTTTACGGTTCCTTCATCCTCAGCACCGACGGGGGGTTATGGCGTTATTTTTCGTGCCGCGGATGTAGATACTGCAGGGGGTGATCCCTTACCCCCGGATTCAACATTCTTCGTCACTGTAACCGCTCCAAATGGAGTTGTTACCCAGTTTTCCTGGAATGTAACGGTAACCTAAATAAACAAACGTTTATGTTCGGTTCTTTATCAGATCTTCCACCACGGACGGATCGGCAAGGGTCGTGGTGTCACCCAGGTTGTCCAGTTCATTCGAAGCAATTTTACGTAAGATGCGACGCATGATCTTGCCGGAACGTGTTTTCGGCAGGCCTGGCGCCCACTGAATCACATCCGGTTTAGCAATAGGCCCGATTTCCTTGGTAACAAAGCTGATCAACTCTTTGTGTAAGGCTTCGCTGTCATCTACATCATTCATTAAGGTGACGTAGGCGTAAATGCCCTGGCCCTTAATATCATGCGGGAAACCAACAACTGCAGCTTCTGCTACTGCAGGATGCAACACCAGAGCACTTTCTATTTCAGCAGTACCGAGTCGATGTCCGGATACATTCAGAACATCATCAACTCTGCCGGTGATCCAGTAATAGCCATCTTCATCACGACGTGCACCGTCACCGGTAAAATAATAGCCAGGATAAGTCTTGTAATAAGTATCGATGCAGCGCTGATGATCACCATAAACAGTCCTGATTTGTCCCGGCCAGCTTTGTGTAATGACAAGGTTGCCCGAAACAGCCCCCTCCAGAATGTTGCCCTCGGGATCGACAAGCGCTGGCTGAACCCCAAAGAAGGGTAAGGTAGCAGAGCCTGGTTTAAGCTCTGTAACGCCAGGCAGAGGGGTAATCATGTGCCCACCTGTCTCGGTTTGCCACCAGGTATCCATAATCGGACATTGTTCCTTACCGACGTGCTTGTAATACCACTCCCAGGCTTCCGGGTTAATGGGTTCACCGACAGTACCGAGAATACGTAACGAGCTACGTGAAGTGCTTTCCAGCGGTTTATTTCCCTTTGCCATCAATGCGCGCAGGGCCGTCGGGGCAGTATAAAAGGAATTGACCTGATATTTGTCGATGATCTGCCATAAACGGCTGGCATCAGGATAGGTTGGAAGACCTTCGAACATCAGGGTGCATGCGCCATTCGCGAGCGGGCCATACACAATATAGGAATGCCCGGTTACCCAGCCGATATCGGCAGCACACCAGTAAACATCACCCTCATGATAATCAAACACATAGTAATGGGTTATGGCAGCCTGAAGTAAATAGCCTGCACTTGTGTGCAATACGCCTTTGGGTTTGCCTGTTGAGCCTGAGGTATAAAGAATAAACAGGGTATCTTCGCTATCCATTACTTCAGGTTCGCATATGCTAGACACTCCCTGAATCGCTTCGTGATACCAGATATCACGATCTTCATGCCAGTCAACAGGATTGCCTGTACGCTTGATGACCAGTACCGTATGAACATTCGGGCAGCGTGTCAGCGCTAGGTCAGTATTTGCCTTCAGCGGTATCAGCTTGCCACCTCGAAGACCTTCATCAGCGGTTACCACCAGGCGGCAATCTGAATCAAGTATACGATCTTTCAGGGATTCCGGGGAAAAGCCTCCGAACACAACTGAGTGGACAGCCCCAATACGAGCGCAGGCCAGCATGGCAAAAGTTGCTTCCGGGATCATTGGCATGTAGATACAGACCCGATCTCCCTTTTTGACGCCACGTTCTCTCAGTATATTTGCTATTTCACAGACGTGATCATGCAGCTCCTGATAAGTGATTGTTCTTTCATCTCCAGGTTTGTCTCCTTCCCAGATGATGGCAGTTTGTGTGGCACGCGCAGGCAGATGACGGTCTATACAGTTAACAGTGACATTGAGTTTGCCGTCAGCGAACCACTCTACCTTGCCCTGGGTCATATCACCCTGATAAACCTTGCTGAATGGTTTAATCCAGTCTATAAATTTATTGGCTTGAACAGCCCAGAATGATTCAGGTGAGTCGACAGACTCCTGATAGAGGCGGTTATATTCTTCCAGGCTGAGATGAGAACGGGATTTTGCTTTTTCGGAGACCGGATATCTGTGCAGCTCTGACACTACTCACCTCATATCGTGGGCTCAGTGCTGATGGTTTATTAAGCAGCCTGAACCGGGATTGTATTACTCGAACGGGTAATATTATTAGTTTCGTCCAGATATACCAAGCGAGGTTTGAAGTTTATCAATTCCTGCTCACTGTAATCAGAATAAGCACAAATTATGACACGATCACCCACTGAAGCTTTATGAGCAGCAGCGCCGTTGACAGAAATGATTTTAGATCCGGCTTCGGCTCGGATAGCATAGGTGGTAAAGCGCTCTCCATTGCTGACGTTATAAATCTGAATCTGTTCATATTCACGAATGCCGGAAAAATCCAGTAAAATACTGTCTATCGCACAGGAACCCTCATAATCAAGCTCAGAGTGAGTGACGCAGGCGCGGTGCAATTTAGCCTTCAGCATTGTGGTATTCAAGTCTAGCTCCCAAAACTACTTCATTCCCCAAACGGGGCTGTAATTATCCCTGAAACACGATAAACGCGCAAATACACTATTAGGTACCTAAGAATATAGGTGAGGGGATATCGACTTTGAATTTCGACCGGGATTTCGAAGACAGGCCGCTCAACTCGAACCGGCAAGCGGTTCAAGCAGCTTTAAACAGAAGCCGGATAATTCAAAGCGTTACAGAAATATTGTCAATTAAACGTGTTTCACCCAGGTAGGCAGCACACAGGATAACCAGTTGCTGGTCATCTTTGGTTGCAGGTAACAGGCTATGAGCATTGCAGATGGTAAAATAATCTGGTCTTAAACCGGCATTGGATATTTGTGTACAGGCAGTATTCTCCATTTCACTAAAAGTAGTACTTTTATCACTGGTCAATAATTGAGCAGTTTGTTGTAAGGTCTGATACAGAATACTGGCCTGTTGTTTTTGTGCCTGGCTGAGATAAGAGTTTCGCGAACTCAGTGCCAAACCCGTATTGTCTCTTTTGGTTTCGATGCCGATAATTTCCACCGGTATGAATAAATCCTTAACCATTGTCTTGATGATGTGCAGTTGCTGATAATCTTTTTTTCCAAATAAAACTTTATCCGGATTTACCAGATTGAGGAGTTTGCAGACGACGCTGCAAACACCATCAAAATGTCCGGGCCGACTCGCGCCGCAATGCTTCTCGGCAATTGCTGCTGCCTTTATAAGGGTGTTGCCGGTCAGGCCACGAGGGTACATTTCAGAAACTGAAGGCGCAAATAATACATCACAGGAATGGCTTGCGAGTAATTCTTTGTCAGCTTCGTAGCTGCGGGGATATTTTTCAAAATCTTCGTTGGGTCCAAACTGTGTAGGGTTGATAAAGAGTGTGGCCAGAACAATATCGCATTCTATAGCCGCCGCATCAATAAGCGCCATGTGTCCTTCATGCAGGTTGCCCATGGTCGGGACAAGCGCGACGCTGAATCCCGCATTAGCTTGCAATTGCAGATATTTCTTCAGGTCGGCGATGTTTTCTAGAACTTGCATGTAGGTTTTGATCTTTGTGATGAAGCAAGTGGAAACCTAGGAGTATGAATGCTCCTGGTCAGGAAATTCTCCCAGTTTAACAGCCCTAACATAGGCCTGAATTGCTGCCGGAATTCCATCGATATTTTTGGTTAAAAAGTTTTTTACGAATTTTGGTGTAACTGGGGAAATACCCAGAACATCATGCATGACCATAATCTGACCATCAACATCCTTGCCGGCGCCAATCCCAATCACCGGGATCCTGAGTTTTTTACTGATAGTTTGAGCCAATGCAGCAGGTATGCATTCCAGTAATAGCAAATTTGCACCGTTCGCTTCCAGAATCAGGGCTTCTTCAATCAGGGTGTTGGCCTGTTGCGGATCCCGGCCCTGCACTCTGAAGCCACCCAACCGGTTTACAGATTGAGGGGTTAACCCCATATGTGCACAAACCGGAATTCCCCGTTCAGTCAGGAGTCTGGTGCTTTCAGCTATCCAAGCACCACCTTCAAGTTTGACCACATGAGCACCGGCCCGCATTAAACGTGCCGCGTTCTCCAGAGTCTGGCTTTCTGACGAGTAAGACATAAAGGGCAGGTCGGCAATCAGTAAGGCGCCATGATTACCGCGTTTGACACATTGCATGTGATAAATGATATCGTCCATTGTTACCGGTATGGTTGAGTCGTGTCCCTGTAAGACCATGCCAAGGGAATCACCTACAAGGATGACTTCAATGCCGGCTTCACAAAATAATTGCGCAAACAGGGCATCATAGGCGGTGATACAAACAAACTTTTCGCCTTTTTGCTTCATAAGCTGAAGTGTATGAAGTGTAATATCAGTCAAAATATTTCCTAAATAAGCGCAGGTTTTGGATTGAAGTAATGTCGCGTGCCCTTGCGTGTACTGAGAATATGTTCAACGAGTTGAGCATAGTCCTCCTCATTGTTAACAAGATCAATTTCGGCACTGTTTACAACCAGTAGAGTGCTTTCATCATAGTAGTGAAAAAAATTGGTGTAAGCATCAATTAAATTCAGCAGATAATTTCGTTCAATTAGCCGTTCAGCAGCAATACCGCGGTTTTGGATGCGCTCAAAAAGCACTTCGGCAGGGGCCTGCAAGTAAATCACAAGATCCGGTTTTGGAGCATCAATCGTTAAATGATCATAAACATTTTCGTAAAGTTTGTATTCATCTGCATCAAGGTTCTGGCGAGCAAAAATTCGATCTTTTTCCATTAAAAAGTCAGCAACACGAATGGGCTCAAACATATCATCCTGGCGTAGATCCTGGATTTGTTGAGAACGCTGGAAGAGAAAGAACAATTGAGTTGCGAGAGCATTTTGCTTGGGGTTTTTGTAAAACCGATCCAGAAATGGGTTTTCTTCACTTCTTTCCAATAGGGTATCGTAATTAAAGCTGGTGGCAAGACGTTTGGCGAGGCTGGTTTTGCCGACCCCTATGGGGCCTTCAATAGCGATATAACGGGGAATGTCAGGACTGGTCACAGAACTACTTTTTAAGCTGTCAGACACATTAGTACCATATAGTTTAGAGCTTGATGCTGCTGAACTTAAGCAAGCCCATGTTAAATGAGCTTCATTTACTTGTTTTAACGGATTTTACCCTGCGCTTGTACGATTTTGAAAGCGGAGCTTTGTGCAGGTTTTGTTGCATGGTTTGGCGTTCCTGGGAGTCTGCCGTCTGATATTGTGTCCACCACTGCCCAAGACCGTTCATATCCTCACCGCTTGCTTCGCGTAATAAAAGAAAATCGTAAGCGGCCCGAAAGCGTTTTTGGGTGACAAGCAAGGCGGCCCTGCGACCGGCCCGGCGTTCCAGGCGCAACTGGTATTCCCAGATTTCCCGCATCGGGATACTAAAGCGTTTCGGTATGGCTATACGAGCCAGTTGTTGTTCAATAATATCCTGTCCGGCATCGTGCATGGCAAGCATAGGCGCCATCTTTGTTGACTGATAATAGGCATAGCGCGCTCTGACTGCAGGCCAGAGAATGGCAGCCAGGAGGAAGGCCGGCGTTACACTTTTAACTGCAATGATGCGTTCATCGGTACTTCGGAAAGCGCCCTCAAGCATCAGTTTGTTTTGAGTATCTTGTGCAGTGATCAGTTCCGCAATCGGAGGGAATAAAACGTGAAATACATGGTATTCCAGCAATTTCTGAAAGGTTAGTAAGCCACAGCCACTAAAAAACAATTTTAGAAACTCATCAAATAAGCGGGCAGACGGTATCGATTCAAGTAGGGAGGCACAGTTTTTAATAGGACTTTCCGTGCTGTGTTCAATAATAAAGCCCAGTTTGGCAGCTAACCTAATAGCGCGTAATATTCTGACCGGATCTTCCCGATAACGTTGTTCGGGATTCCCAATCATACGCAGGGTGCGCTTTTGTATGTCTTCGATACCATGGGCAAAGTCGAGAACTTCAAAATTTCGTACGGTGTAATAGAGAGCATTCACGGTAAAGTCTCGTCGTAAGGCATCTTCTTCAATGCTGCCATAGACATTATCTCTAAGGATCATGCCTTCCTCACTATGAGCAGAGTCGAGATGCTTTACTTTCCTGGCCAGGCTATTGCCGCTGATTTCAGTGCTTTGTTCGGATTGAGCGCGAAATGTTGATACTTCTATGATTTCACGGCCAAAATGTACATGCACAATTCGAAAGCGCCTGCCGATAATTCTGGAGTTCTTAAAAACCTGGCGTACCTGTTCGGGGCTCGCATCAGTCGCAACATCGAAGTCTTTGGGGCGCATATCCAGCAGCAAATCCCTGACGCCGCCACCGACAATGAATGCTTCGAAACCAGCACTGTTCAGCTGATACAGGACCTTCAGTGCATTAGGGCTTATAGCCTTTCGAGAAATGCCATGTTCAGCACGAGGGAGGACTCTATGTTCAAGGATGGGCTGGCTTGCTTGTTTGGAGGGCTTAGTCAAAAGTCACTTACTGTTGTAATAAAGCATGCATTCTACACAAGTGCTGAGGAAATAAAAAAAGCCGGTAAGATTTGCATCTTACCGGCTTCTGAACCTTTGGTTTTTATTATTATTATTCTAATTAACATCCCTGTATCAGTAAGCGGCAACAACTTGCTACCTTTGACAGGGTATTGAGATCCCCAAATGCGACTCCATGCCTCCCCCCTTGCCAGCGCTGATTTTTCAGTTCTTTCTAGCTTGGGTACAGCCTGTAGCTGTAGACCTGGGCCATTCAATTGTTCCGCCGAATTATTCTTATTATTATTAATTTTTAATTATTGGCGACGGACAATATAGAAGATAACAAGGCAGATATCATGCCAAGTTTCAGGATTTCCTTAAATGCCTAATGATATCATATAGTTGCTGGTGGTTATTAAAACGTTTAAGCCACTTACAAAATTGTTCCTGTTAAAAGTTTGTTAAGAATTGTAACCAGGAAGGGTAGATCAGTAACATAGTCTCACATTTTAACGGCTATGCTCAGTTAGCCTGAAGCGGAGATATTAACCGGATTTCTTCTGCCTTGGAATGCCAAAGCGCTGACGACGTTCCCATAAACATTTGCGACTGATACCGAGTTTTTTGGCCAACAAGGTTTCATTCATATGTTCCTGATGCTCAAGTACAAAGCGTTGGAAATAATCTTCCAGAGAAAGATCTTCGGAAGGATCATTGTCGATATTTTCTGTCAGATCTGCACTATCACTATTCTGCTGAATGCCATTATTAAGATTTTGTCTGCCTTGCTCTTTGGTTAATGAGTCAATTTTCACCAGTTCTACATCAATATCAAGCAGGTCCATGGGTATTTCATTACCTTCAGTCAGTATCACGGCTCTTTCAATGGCGTTTTCGAGTTCGCGAACATTGCCAGGCCAGGGGTACATAGTGATTGCCTGTATGGCGTCTGCGCTAAAATGCATGGGACCGGCTGTGCCAAGACGGTTGGAGATAAGCTGAAGCTTTTTATCCGCGAGCTCCAGTATGTCTGTATTGCGCTCCCTAAGTGGCGGGATGTTAAGGGGCATGACATTAATACGATAAAACAGGTCTTCACGAAAGCGTCCTTCGCTAACAAACTGCTGTAAATCCCTATTGGTAGCAGCAATTAGACGTACGTCAACTTTGGTGGATTGAACGGATCCGACTTTTCTTATTTCATGCTCTTGTAAAACTCGCAGGAGTCTGGCCTGAGCTTCAAGTGGTAATTCTCCTATTTCGTCCAGAAATAGGGTGCCATTATTGGCCGCCTCCACTAGGCCGGTACGAGTGCTGGTAGCGCCAGTAAAAGAGCCTTTTTCGTGGCCAAATAATTCGGATTCAATCAGGTTTTCAGGTATTGCAGCGCAGTTGATGGAGATTAGATTTGAGTCTTTGCGTGAGCTTGCTTCATGTAAGGCGCGTGCAACCAGTTCCTTTCCGGTTCCTGATTCGCCCTGTATTAACACTGAAGAATTGGTTTGAGCAACTTTACGAATACGACGGAATAATTCCTTCATGGTGGCACAGCTTCCTACCATGCCGGGAACAGGCTCTTCGTCCGGATTCTTTTTAGTCTTGCTTTTTTTACGACCACAGCCGGAAATGACGGCTTTCAATGAACTAAGTACTTCTTCACTTTCAAACGGAATTGAGAGGTAAGACATGGAGCCAGTCTTGGTTGTATCCAAGGCTGATCGCATGCTGGCATAGCTGGTGCTGATCAGTACAGGAGTTGTTGAGTGCTTGATCAGCACTGTGCCTGGCTGATCCGGTAAGCGCAGGTTGCAGATAATGGCATCAAAGTCATCCGGATTTTGTTTAAGAGCTTCATCTACAGAATGGCAGGCTTGACTCTGGTGGCCTGCCTGGTCGAGTAATTCACCAAGTTTGCTTAGTGTTGCCTGATCATTTTCTACAAGTAAAATATTAGCCATAAAAGCAATAGACTGTAGTTAGCTGTTATGTGTGTAGACCTAAATTCACTTATACCCTTCTAGAGTGAGTGAAACGGTTATATAAATTTGTTTCTTTTCTACACACTTGGTTACTGGGGGCTACAATATTAAGCATCGCGGGCAAAGGGTCAACACAAATTTAGCTTTATTTTGCGCAGCATTGCATAATTTGCCAGTTTTAATCAATAAATTATATAAATATCAATAAGTTATATAAAATTGATCTTCATCAAGATGTTTTAACTCACTTAATCTATCGATATTCCAGTGTTCGATTGCCCAGGTAATAATGTCGGCGGGTGCAGCATTTTTCAAATCGGCATCAGGTTGCTGATGCAAACAGATAAGCGCTTGGTAGAGTGAGAGTGAGGGTTTTCCTGCCGGTAGCGGGTTGGCATGATGCTGCTTGCTCAGTTTCTGCCCCTGCGAGTTTATGATGACGGGAATGTGAGCATAAACTGGCTGTTTGTAGCCCAGTAGTCTTTGCAGGTAAATTTGTCTGGGAGTGGAGTCAATTAGATCGATTCCACGAACTACATGAGTAATTTCCTGAAATGCATCGTCGACCACAACAGCAAGTTGATAAGCAAATAATCCGTCCTTGCGTTTGAGAATAAAATCTCCAACATCTGAGCGGAGGTTTTGGCTTTGCTTGCCCTGTAGTAAATCATCAAACTGTATTGCGATATCAGGTACTTTGCATCGCAAAGAGAAAGTGTCGGATTCTGCATTGACTTCGTTCAGTTCGCGTTCCCTGCAAAACCCGGGGTAAATCCCTCCATGGTCCTGTATGTCTTGCCTGCTGCAGGTACAAGGAAAGATTAAGGCCTGTTCCTGTAAGCGTGCTAATGCTTCCTGATACGCTTGAGAGCGTTGACTTTGGTAAATAATTTCTCCGTCCCACAATAAATTGAGTTCTTCAAGGGCTTGCAGGATTTGCTTAAGTGCAGCCGGGCTTTCTCTGGGAGGATCCAGGTCTTCAATTCTGAGAAACCAGAGGCCCCGGTTTGCACGGGCGTCGAGATAACTCGCCAGTGCGGCAATCAGGGAGCCTGCATGCAAAGGGCCGGTGGGCGAGGGAGCAAAACGCCCTCGGTAGGTAGTTTGTTGTTGATATGGAGCCGAAATTTTCAGGCCCCCAGTTGTTTTTCCTTGATTTCGTCCAGCGTTTTGCAATCAATACACTTGTTAGCTGTCGGGCGAGCCTCAAGACGACGAATACCTATTTCGATACCGCAGGAATCACAAAAACCATAATCGTCTTTGACAATTAATTCTATCGTCGAATCAATTTTCTTGATCAGGCGACGCTCTCTGTCCCGGGTTCGTAATTCAATACTGAACTCCTCTTCGAGGGTAGCGCGATCTGCAGGATCCGGTGGGTTAGCGGCTTCATCCTGCATATGGTGAACTGTGCGGTCGACCTCTTCCATTAATTCGTTGCGCCAGTTACGCAGTATGCTTTTAAAATGTTCGCGCTGCGCTTCATTCATATATTCTTCACCCCGTTTCATGACATAAGGGACGAAGTCACCGACCTGCAAGTGGGCATCAGGTTTGGCGGGGCCTGCTTTGCTGGTGGTTTTGGGCTTTTTTGGTGCAGATTTTATAGCTGCAACTTTGCTTTTGGCCTTTGGAGCCGACTTGGGTACTGCTTTATTGGCCATTGCTTTTATCTTGGTCACCGCTTTTTTAGTTGCTACTTTTTTCTTTGGGGCCGCTTTCTTCGGGGCCGCTTTCTTAGGTACTGCTTTCTTAGGTGCTGCCTTTTTGGGAGCTGCTTTTTTAGGAGTCGCCTTTTTGGGAACTGCTTTCTTTGAACTCACTTTTTTCGGGACGACTTTTTTGGCTGCAGCTTTTGGCTTTACCACAGGCTTTTTTGCACTGGCTTTTGCTTTCGCAGTCACTTTAGCCTTGGTTTTTGCCGGCGCTTTTACTTTTGTCTTAGCTTTCGGTGCTGCCTTTTTAGCTTTTACAGCAGATTTTTTTTTGCTTGCCATTACATAATCTCTCTACTAAATCTATCACTGGCTTACGCTCTAAATACTGAGAGCTACCTTTATTGTGCTGACCTTAACAGTTTTCAAGACCAGGTAGTGTTGATGCGGCTCATATTCCCGAAAGGGGAGCATTCTACTGGTTTATTTGAAACCAGGAAACTGTTTGTCAGGCTTTTTATCATTCAGGCAAATTTAACCGGTCAATGTACAGAATATCGTTTTTAACTTCATATTCAATTTTCTGTAAGCTCTCCCCCTGACAAGGGCCCTGTAGACATTCTCCACTCTCGATTGCAAACAAAGCTCCGTGTGTGGAACATTGAATCAGATCGCCGGTATTATTCAGGAATCGGCCAGGTTCCCAATTAAGGGGAACGTACATGTGTGGACAACGGTTTAGATATAAAAAAATCCGGCCACGCTTTTTTATGGCAAAAAGCCCTGACTTCCCACTAAATTCAAAAGCTTGTACACCACCTTCAGGGATACTTTCGAATTGGCATAGCTGCTCGTCCACTATCTTTTAAACCATTTGGCAAAACGTTTAGATTAGGATTTCAGGGCCTGACTAAAATCCGCGATTAAATCTTCTTGATCTTCGATACCAATCGAAAAGCGTACCAGGGAATCGGCAATTCCCATTGATGCTCTGCGTTCCGCACCCATTTCATAATAAATAGTATGTGCTACCGGGATGCCCAGAGTCCGATTGTCACCAAGATTACTAGAACAGACTACCAGTTGTAGTGCATTCAGAAAATCAAAGCAGTCAATACTGTCTTCCAGCTCAATACTGAGGATGGCACCAAAATGTTTGAATAGTTTAGCGGCTCTTTCATGTTGGGGATGTGACTTCAGTCCGGGATAACTCACCTTTTTGACCAAAGGATGCTGGTCACAAAATTCAGCAAGAGCCAGAGCATTATCGCTGGCTTTATATATCCTCATTTTGAGTGTGTCTGAGCCAACAGACAGATGGTGAGCAGCCTCAGGTGCCAAGGCTGCACCAAAATCCCGCAGGCCCTTTTTTCGAATCTGCGTGATTCCCCAGAATTTCGACTCTCTGGTTTTGTAATTGTCATAAATATTGCTGAAGCCATTCCAGTCATAAAGACCGGTATCTGTAACACTGCCACCGAGCGCATTACCATGCCCTCCTATATATTTGGTCAGGGAATTGATGATCAGGCTGGCCTTTACGTCTACAGGTAAGAACAGGCAAGGAGAAGTCATGGTGTTATCGACAAAATAGATGAGCCTGGCTCGTTCACATAAGTCGCCAATCGCCGCCAGGTCGGAGACCTGTGTTACCGGATTGGCAATCGTTTCTACAAAAACCACTTTGGTATTTGATTTGATGGCTGCTTCCACATTAGTAACATCTGTTGCATCGACAAAAGTAACTTCTATTCCCAGATTGATCAGGGTATTGAACAGGCTGTTGGTATTACCAAACAAATAGGCACTTGAGACAATATGGTCACCTGCACGCAACAATGACAACAGGGTGGAACCAATGGCAGCCATCCCGGTCGCAAAAATAACACTGGCCAGGCCTTGCTCCATGAGGGTTATTTTATTGGCGAGTGCTTCCACTGTAGGATTGCTTTGCCTGCCGTAAGCATAGCCACTGCGTTTATTTTGGAAAACCTCGGCCAGCTCACGCGCGTCTTCATATCCAAAGGCGACCGAAGTCTGGATAGGTGCATGTAACACGCCATGCTCAGGCTTGCCTTTGCGGTCAGCATGTAAAATGGTGCTTGTGAACTGTTTCTGTTTCATTTCAAATTGGTGATGCTTCAAAAAAAAGAGGGCGGATGATACTCTTATTTACCGCGGTATTGAAGCGTACTTGATCGGTTAAAGCGAGGCTTTATCCTGTTAACCCGGTGTCTTATTCCATTTTCATCAGATGGGTCGGCACGCCAAGATCTGGAACCGGTCCCGTAAAATCTTCCGGCGCTACCCATAATTGCCCCATCATGCCGGCTTCAGCGTGATCAAGTATATGGCAGTGATACATCCACATACCGGGTCTGCCTTCAAAATTAACGGCAATGCGTACGGTTTCACCGACAGGTACATCCACGGTGTCTTTCCATTCCAGCACGCGAGACTCATCCAGAACCTGAAAGAAATAGCCATGCAGGTGGAAGGGGTGGTTAAAATCAGAATTGTTTATCAAGGTCCAGATATGCGTTTCACCTACTCTGGCTTCCAATGGCATCATGCTCCAGTATGGAACGCCGTTGAATCCCATTTCTATGGGTCTGTTATCGCCAACAGGGGCAATAGTCATTTCCAGCTCTTTTTCAATGGCATTTGTGATATCAATAGGCACAATTGTCCGCAACTGTTCAGGAATCGGTTCTGGCGTCACAGGTTCATCCAGTACTGTCTCAATTTCCATCATTGGAACAGAAGCTCGTCTGTAGACGGTACCGAAACCTCTGTCAAAGGGTAACCATCGAAAGGTCTGTGTTGTCCCAGGCTCATGCATAGGGGTAAAGACTATATCTGCCCGCTCGGAAGGTGTAACCACGACGCGGCCAGACTCCCGGGAGCGTTCTGCCAGACCATTATCGCCGCCTAATATGGTGAAAGTATGGTCTCGCAGTCGAATTGGAATATACCTGGAACGGGAAGCATTGATGATACGCCAGCGCTGTTGTTTACCCTGTCGTACCTTGAGAGTCGGCCGAACCTTGCCATTCACCAGAACCACAGTACCTTCCTTGCCAAACAAGTCAGTAAAGTTACCGCCTGCATCTTCAGCAAGGAAGCTTCCGTCATTCACATTGACGCTCATATCAGACATCACCAGAACCAGATCATCCCCAAAGACCTCGGGATCATCAGGATCCTCAACTACAATGGGGCCATACATACCCCAGCCAACCTGTGCGGCGGAATTAACATGAGGGTGATACCAATAGGTGCCTGCATCGTTTACGGTGAATTCATATCTGAATTCACCGCCAGCTTCAATCGGCGGCTGGGTAACACCAGGAACCCCATCCATCTGATTTGGCACCCGCAAACCATGCCAATGTATGGTGGTTGCGTCTGGTAAGGAGTTTTTAAAATGGATAATGACAGTGTCGCCGACTTTGGCCTTGATCAAGGGGCCAGGCAGGGTTCCGCCATAGGTCCAGACAGGAGTGGTGAAACCATCAATAATTTCTATATCTACAATCTGAGCCTCGAGGTTTATTTCAAGAATATTCGGATCGGGGTTGATATCTTCGGGAATAGCCAGTGCTAGATCATCATCCCAGCCTTCAGGTTGCTCTACATCCAGTGCGGATTGAGGAGCACGACTACAGGCTCCAAGCAACAGGATCACGGATACCAAAAAAACGAACTTGCTGATTTTCATTATATTCATCTTATGTAAAGTGTATTTTTGGATAAATTACCATAAAATGTATTACGAATACATTATATGAAAGTCGTCTTTATTTTATTTTTAAAAATGGAAACAGTGATATGCAATTATCAAGATTTACTGATTTCAGTCTACGAGTATTACTCTATCTTTTGATTAATGATAAGAAACGTGCACGTTTACAGGATATTGCAGATTTTTACCCTATACCGCTTGAGCATCTACGGAAAGTTGTTCATGCCTTGTCGAAAGCAGGTTACCTGAATACCTTCCGCGGTAAAAATGGAGGTATCGAACTCGCAATGGATGCTGAAGAAATAAAGATCGGGAATGTTATAAAGCAATTTGAAAGGCAAGATGCATTGATCGATTGTGAAGGTTTATGTTGCAGGCTTGCAGCAGTGTGCACGCTGAAAAAAGCATTAAAACAAGGTGAAAATGCTCTTTTTGCCACATTAAATACTTTCACGCTGGCTGATCTGGTTGCAAGCAAATCGAGCATGATCAGATTGCTGAGTAATCAGGCAGCGTAAAATTTCCAGCTAATTTAAAACTTTATTCAGAATGACGGGTTTTCAGGCTGAAAGACCCGTCAGGACTATTAGGGCTCAGGAAATTGTCAGAGTCCTGGTGAATTGTGCATAATTTTCCCAACGGGAAATTTTCTCCGGTAATTCTTCCGGTGTTGCCTGGATCTGACCATTTACATCTATAACCCTGGATACAATGGTATGCTCGCCAGCCGGGGCAGAGTTCCAGGCGAAATTGAAAAGCTTCCAGGAATACCTGGTGGCGCCGGGTAGAATTTCAGCAGCCTGCCAGGGGCCGTTATCAATTTTCACTTCGACACTGCGAATTGGTGTGCCGTCATTAAGAACAAAGCCCATAATATTGTGAGTATTGCCCAGTTTGCTTACGCGAGTGATCGCAGACTTTAATTGAATACGCGTAACCAGTCTTTCTTCCCAGCGCATTTCTCCGCCAATATCCCTGCGACTTAGCGTGACATAGTCACGAGCCATGTATTTCCCTGCGAAACGTCGATCCTGAACGTGAATCTGTTCCAGCCATTTCACATTCGCGACGCCGTACCATCCTGGAACCAATAACCTTACAGGTGCTCCGTGGAATATAGGTAAGGGCTCTCCATTCATTTCATAAGCGATAATAATGTCATCTTGTAAGGCTTCATCTATATGCAGGGCGCGGGCAAAACTTTGCTCGACATCGGTATCACGGATATTTTCTATTCCACGATCTGCGCCGTAAAAAACAATTTCTGTTCCATTGCTCTGGATATTCGCGTTGTTCAAAATGTCGCGAAGGCGGCAACCACCCCACAAAGCGTTTCCTATCAGGCCGTGATAGATACCCTGATTGTTCCCGCCACACTCAAATGCTGCGGTAATTTCAACCTTGGGCAGGCGACGCAAATCAGCCAGACTCATTGATAGTTCGTTGTCGACCATCCCGGTGACCCGGATACGATGGGCATCAGCATTCAGCTGGGGCTGGCCGTAATGTTGAACAACATAAAACTGGTTTTCATTGCTGGAATAGAATTCATTTATATTCTGGGTGTTCTGGAAAAAAACACCACCGGCAACTTTTGGGGGACCGGAAAACCCAGGTGGCATATCAGTGAATGGCACCAGAACTTCTCCCTGTGCCATAGCAGTTCGGGATAAAAAGGGCATGCCTGCAGTCATTGCAAAACCACCCATGATGACCCCACCCTTTAACAGCGCTCTTCTATTGTTTTCTTTATTCTCTGAATCTTGTGCTGACATGGCCTGCCCCTCTGGATTAGATGATTGGACTGATTATTCTCCCGGCTTTGGGCAAGGTCAAGTTTTCGGTTTTAGGATTTGATCCAGGCGGATGAGGATATCGTGCGATGGGAGACCGGTATTTATGACATTTTACTGTTCTTGCTGATGTTGACATCTAAGACAGAGTTGAGCTTCGGGCCTTACTTCCAGACGTGAAAAACCGATTTCATCACCACAGAGCCCGCATAGCCCATATTCATCAGTGTCAATTTTTAACAAGGCTCTGTGCAGTAATGTCAGCCTGCGTTTAGCCTGCTGAAGTGTTGAGTCAGCCATTTGTTGCTGTTGTAAGGCGTCCATGCGAGAGAGTCGTCCTACTTTGCTCTGATCAAGAGCAACCGTATCAGTACCCGGTTTTGCCAGTACGATTTGCTGCTCAAGTTCTATTACCTTCTGTTGTAAAAGTGTTTTCAGAATCCGAAGCTGTTTGTCACTCAGTGCGTCCATACATAAATCTCTTTTATTGCCCGGCTTAAATGCTTAAAGCAGTTCCTTAAAAATATCCAGTTCGGCAATTGATTGCTCTATGCTTTGCATGCGCATTAAATAAGCTTCTGAATTACGATTGCCGTAGATGGCTATAAATTCAGCTTCACTGATGCCATCGGGTTGCCCCAGCAAGGGTATATAAGCGCTTTCATCAGGAACCTGGGATAAATAAAGCTGTAATTGCTCGGCAGTCTGATTATCACTCATGGAAAGTCTGCCTAATCGTGTACCAATCAGATTGGCAGTGATATCACTAAAGCTGAAGCCGGAACTGCTTCGACTATCCTGTACTTCCTTGAAGATGGATACAATATTTGCCAGATTGTCATCTGCGTAAGCAGCAATTGCAGCTGAAGCTATCAGATGGCGCGGCAGGTCATCTCTGTTTTCCAGCGTAATTCTTAGCTGGCGTGGGCTTGTAAATTCGGCAGCAGATGGGCCCAGCAAATCCTGAAGATCCAGTTCATCCAGCAAATAACAGCTCAATATTAATAAGATCGCCCTGTTTTCTTCGCGTGGATTGTCTTGGTCGTTCAGAGCAAAACTGAATAAGGGTCTAAATAAATTATTTAAACTGACTGATCTGTTTGTAGCCGGTATGGATTGAATGGCTTGTAGCAATTGTTCCTGGTAAGTGATCAAACGTGCGGTGGTTTGGGGGTCTATCAGTAAAAGCCTTGCCTGTTCTCTGATATCGGCAAGATTACCCGATTCCCAGTTAACAGTTAGACCGAGATAATTGTCATCAAACACAAACTGAGAAACAGAGGCGAGTACCGAATTAATTAGCTGATAGTCACTGTCTCTGGAGAGCTGAACTTTGCTGTAATCCAACAAGGGGCGAAAAATAAAGTCCGGAATTTTATAGTCGGCGATTCGAAACTCCTGTAACTGGAAATTTTCAGCAGTCTGTATGAGCTGAGCCTCAAAATTTAAATGACGTCCAAAGATATTCGGCATTAAAACAACGCCACCTTTAAGAACGGCCCTGCCAGGTGACAACTCGATAAATAGGGTATTATCACTCAGCCAATCTATACCGAAGCCATTAATTTGCTGTGAAAAATAAACCAGCAGCGCGTTGCTTTCAGCTTCACTGAGAGAGATTTGCTGGGCCTTGGTATTTGCCAGGCGGCGAGGGTCATAGTTGATTAGAATTTCCTGGATACTGGCTATTTGCTCCTGATCCAGTTTACTGTTGATGGGGTATCTTGCCTCGTCTTCGAGTACAACAAAGAGGGCGAGCAAAGGCAAACTGAGCAGGAACAGTAACAGGATGCCGCATGTGTAAGCAAAAAACTTCATAGTAAACAGTATACTTAGCCCTGAATGCTGTGGATAGCCAGCCAGATAAAGTATTCATAAATACCATAGTTTTACGTTATTATCCCATCTCAATTTATGCAGGCGGTTTTAAAAAATGATTTATGTCCAGAAATCAGTAAGATTTATTTTCCTGACGCTTCTCCTGTTCTTGTCAGCATGTGCCAACAATGCTGCACTGGAACTGGAGCGTCAACAGCAAGAGCAGCTTGCCCAAGAAGCTGCGGAACTGGAAGAATCCAGACGTGCAGAAGCTTTACGAGAGCAGGAGTTAGCCAGACAGCAAGCTGAGCAAGCGCGGGAACGTGAAGCCGAGGCAGAAAGACAATTAGCAAATGAGATGAGAGCAGCAGCGGCAGCAGAAGCAGCGGCAGCAGAAGCGGCAAGAGAAGCTGAATTAGCAGAAGAACGCCGGCAGGCAGCATTGTTAGCCAGTCAGCAGGCCCGCATCGAAGAATTACGCGCTCAGGTTGAGGCGATTAATGTTCAGGCACAGGCCATAGAGTCGAGCAATAGTACATTAAATGAAGCATTGGCAGCGGCAGAAGCTTTAACGGCGGCACTTAGCGAAGAAAATGCAAAATTCGGTGCTGTTGATCCACAAACCGGTTTACTGCCACAGGCACTTGATGTCGACCGCATCGCAGAATTATCTGCGCAACTTGAGCGTTTACGTGAACAGGCCGCTATTTTGCAGGCCCAATAAGATACACTTTTTTCAGTCTGCTTAACTTTGTTTGTGTAGTCCGTTGTGGTAAAGTGCGCGGGCTTTTTTTAACCCAAATTAAAATTCATTCGTACGGAGAAATTCTGGATGACAATTGCAATAATTTTTATCCTGTCCCTGTTGGGTCTTGCTATTGCTTTCTTTTACATGAAGAAAGTCACAAATATCCCTTTAGACTTAGGGCTTAATCCTGAAGAAAGTGGGCGGCTGAAAACCATTCATGGTGCTATTGCTGAAGGTGCAATGGCCTTTTTAAAGCAGGAATACAAATACCTGGCCTATTTTATGGTGGGGTTTGCACTGGTCATAGCGGTGTTAATTGATGATCAACACACACCAGATGTACGTGAAGGCATCTTTACAGCAATAGCTTTCCTGTTCGGAGCCATAATTTCGATTCTTTCCGGTTATATCGGTATGAAAGTAGCCACTGCCGGTAATGCCCGTACCACGGTTTCGGCCCGTAACAATATCGCTGATGCTTTTGCTGTCGCCATGAACTCTGGTGCCGTGATGGGTTTTGCCCTGGTTGGTCTGGCGACCCTGGGCCTCATCGTCATTTATCTGGTAATGAATGCCTTGTTGCCTGATGTTGAAAACAACGTATTAATGGAAGTCATCGCGGGTTTTGGACTGGGTGGCTCATCAATTGCGCTTTTTGCTCGCGTGGGCGGAGGCATCTTTACCAAAGCGGCAGATGTTGGAGCCGATCTGGTAGGTAAGGTTGAGAAAGGTATTCCTGAGGACGATCCGCGTAACCCGGCTGTTATCGCCGATAACGTGGGTGATAATGTTGGTGATGTCGCCGGGATGGGTGCTGACCTGTTTGGTTCCTGTGCCGAAAGTACTTGTGCAGCACTGGTAATTTCTGCTCTGGCTTTTTCAGCAGATTTGAATGCCATGCTATATCCAATCATGATTACTGCAATCGGTATTCCGGTCAGCCTGGTTACTAAAATGCTGGTTCGTGTGCATAGTGAAGAACAGGTGGCCCCGGCTCTGAAGAAATTGTTAATACTGTCCAGTGCCATTATGGCGGTCGTGCTTTACTTTGTGACCATTATTATGATTCCTGATTCTTTCGCTATTAACGGTGAGGTCTATTCGAATACAGGTGTTTACTGGTGCTTTTTCTCTGGCCTGATTTCCGGTCTTGCTGTAGGTCTGCTCACCGAATATTACACATCAGATCAGTACAAACCGGTTCAGGACATTGCAAAGTCTTGTGAAACAGGTGCGGCTACCAACATTATTTTTGGTCTGGCACTGGGTTATAAGAGTACCGTATTACCTTACATTGCCATTGCCATCGCCATATTTGTTTCATGGGAACTTGCCGGTATGTACGGCATTGCCATCGCGTCTTTGGGTATGTTGGGGACTCTTGCAATTGCTTTGACAATTGATGCCTATGGCCCGGTTGCAGACAATGCTGGTGGTATTGCTGAAATGGTGGGTCTGGATAAGGAAGTTCGTCGTCGTACTGACATTCTGGATTCGGCAGGTAATACCACAGCCGCGATTGGTAAGGGCTTTGCTATTGGGGCGGCGATTCTGACCTCACTGGCCTTGTTCAGTGCCTTCCTGACACATTCTCAAAACCTGATGAGAGAATTACCTGAATTTGGTGCGGACTATGATTTATTAGGCGCGATAACCTTGCTCGATCCGCTTGTGTTCGTAAGTTTGTTTTTGGGTGCAGTACTGCCTTATCTGTTTTCTGCAATGACTATGAAATCAGTTGGTGCAGCTGCATTCGATATGATTGAAGAAGTGCGCCGACAGTTTCGTGAAATTCCTGGCATTATGGAAGGTCAGGGACGCCCTCAATATGCTCAGTGTGTTGCTATTTCTACCAAGGCTGCATTGCGCGAAATGATAGCTCCTGGTGTGCTGATTATGGCTACGCCGCTGGTAGTTGGCTTCCTCTTCGGGGTTACCTCTGTTGCCGGATTATTGGCAGGTTCACTGGTAACTGGTGGTGTTCTGGCAATTGCCTCTTCCAACAGTGGCGGAGCCTGGGACAATGCCAAGAAATACATCGAGGCAGGTAACCTGGGTGGTAAAGGTTCAGAGGAGCATAAAGCTGCTGTGGTTGGTGACACAGTCGGTGATCCATTGAAAGATACTTCGGGTCCTTCACTGAATATTCTGATCAAGTTGTCAGCTATTCTTAGTCTGGTGTTTGCACCTTTCTTTGTAAACTACGGTGGGATTTTGCTGTAATTCTTCACCAGTCATAATTAAAGGGGACTTTAGGGTCCCCTTTTTTTTGGCCCAGGAACAGGATAACTATTAATTCTTCAGACTTGTTCTGCTGCAAATATTTTACGGTGTTATGCAAATCACTACTGCAATGCACCGAATTTCGGGTAAGGACTTAACTTGCAGTGTCTAGTGACATAGAAACCGCCTCTTCTGTCTTGTTCACCCTTCGATCTTTCCTTCCTGTTTTTCCGGCGCTGCGGAACTCGTCGCTATGCGACTCAGACAGTCCTCGCGCTGAATCGGAAAAACACTCAGGAAAACTACATCTCAATGGGTTCACATGACAGGAAGAGCGGCTTCAGTAGGAATGTCGCCTTTTCCAAGAATGTTAAATGCACAGTCATTGTGGTGAGCAATCCAGTCGGCGACCGTCTGACGACAGGGATGTCGTCAGCCGAGCCTGTACATGGACGTACGCTTTTTGGCGTGTCGACGAAAGGATTGCTCACCATCATGACTGAACATAAGGCAAAGAATATTAAACTTAGCCCTTGCCCGAAATTCGCAGAAAAGGGCTAAAGGGCAGGAAATAACTTGGCGTTCGCCTGTTATACTACGCAACCGATACATAGCAACATATAAAGGCAACTATGGCACAGGCTCAAGCAACTACCAGCCCCAATCTGGCGGGTGTAAAAAATATTATTGTCGTGGCTTCCGGCAAGGGTGGTGTGGGGAAATCCACTACTGCTGTAAATCTTGCTCTGGCATTAAAGGATCAGGGTGCAACAGTGGGATTGTACGATGCAGATATATACGGCCCGAGCATTCCAACCATGATGGGTCTGCCGGACGGTACACGGCCGGAAATTGTTGATGAACGTACCATGAAGCCCGTTGAGGCTCACGGTATCAAGTGTCATTCAATCGGCTTTCTGGTTGATGCCAATCAGGCAATGGCCTGGCGCGGACCTATGGTGGTTGGAGCCTTTAACCAGATATTAAATGATACACAATGGGGTGAACTGGATTATCTGGTGGTGGATATGCCACCCGGCACCGGTGATATCCAGTTGAGTCTGGCGCAATCTGTAGCAGTCACCGGAGCGGTGATTGTGACAACACCACAGGATGTTGCCTTGCTGGATGCCAAACGCGGTATTGAAATGTTTCGTAAAGTGGGTATTCCCATACTTGGTGTGGTTGAAAATATGGGTTTGCATATTTGCAGTGAGTGCGGTCACGCTGAACACATTTTTGGTGAGGGTGGAGCGGCACGCATTGCCAGGGATTATGCGGTGACTGTGCTTGGTTCACTACCACTGGAAAAGTCCATTCGGGAAGGCAGTGATGCAGGTGTGCCAATCGTGGCTGCGGATGCCTATGGTAAGGTTGCGGAGATTTATCGTGCCATTGCTGTTCAGGTAGCCAGCACCGTACAAGATCTTAACAGCAGTCTGAGCACCCCAAATATAAGTATAGTGGATGACTAATCTGTGTGTTTGAGTTCACGCAGGTACTGAAACAGTTTTTTACTTGCTGCAGAATCTTTTTTAAGTTCCTGTTCCTTCTGGGCCTGCCTGATTAACTGGCGGAGATACTGTATGTCCAGTTCTGGATGATCCTGGATCAATTTCTGCAAGGCTGCATCAGAACCCGCCAGCAATTCTTCACGTAAGTTTTCCAGCAGCTTGAAAAAACGCTTGTTAAGATTCACCTGGTGCAGATCGGTATTGAGTACACTTTCGATTTGAGTGACATCAATATTGCGCATCAGTTTGCCTATAAACTGAAGCTGACGGCGTCGGGCTTCATGACTGTTTGGCAGACGTTTGAATTCTTCAATGGCGGACTGCAAATCAGCGGGGAGCTGACATTTCAACAGAAGTTGTTTGTTTATTTCGGTTAATTTTTTTCCGAGAGCCTGCAGGGCAATCATGTCACGCTTGCGCTGACTCTTACTGATCGTTTCCTCAGTCTCACTGTCGAAGTTCTGGTTGTTATCCATAATTAATAAAACAGGGCTGCCAGGCCCAGGAAGGAAAGAAAACCAACCACATCGGTGATAGTGGTCAGAACGACACTGCCTGCCAGGGCAGGATCAACTTTGAGTTTTTTCAAAAACAGGGGCAGGAAGGCACCAGCAATAGCAGCGGTGATCAAATTGATAACCATGGCACCCGCAAAAATGTAGGCGAGTTTGGAATCGGAAAACCAATAGATTGCAATCAGGGCTGCAACCAGCGCCCAAAGTAAACCATTGAATAAACCGACACCCAGTTCACGCCACATCAACCATCGGGAGTTGGTCTTACCTATTTGGCCGAGTGCCATGCCGCGGATAACCAGGGTTAAGGTCTGATTACCTGCCACACCACCCATACTCGCTACTATGGTCATCAGTACGGCCAAGGCAACGACCTGATCGATGGTGTCGGAAAAGCGGTTAATTACTATGGCCGCCAGGAAAGCTGTAACCAGGTTGGCTCCCAGCCAGATTGCCCTGCGTTTAGCAGTTTTCATAACGGGTGCGAAGGTGTCGTCTTCTTCATCCAGACCGGCCATGCGCATGAATGAATGTTCGGCATCTTCCCTAATCACGTCCACGATATCATCAATGGTGATTCGACCCAGCAGCTTGCCTTCTTCATCAACTACCGGCGCAGATACCCAGTCCATTCTTTCAAAAAGCTGAGCCACTTCGGTATCCGGCATGGAGACAGGAATAGCTTCAAAATCCGTAAGCATTACTTCACTGACCGTCAGATTCGGATCAGATACCAGAACTTTACGTAATGGTAGAACGCCAACCAGATGATCATTGCGGCTTACCACCAGTATGTTATCGGTCATACTTGGAATTTCAGTGTGGCGACGCAGATAACGTAGTACTACATCGAGGGTATGACTGCGCCGTACGGTGATGGTGTCTGTGTTTAACAGGCCACCAGCAGTATCCTCAGGATAGGAAAGAACAGCCTCCAGGCGGTGCCGATCCTGTTCACCCATGGACAGGAGCACTTCATTAATAACCTGATTGGGCAGTTGTTGCAGAATATCGGCGAGATCGTCTGTTTCCAGTCCTTCAGTCAGACTGGCGACTTCTTCCGGACTGAGTTTGGTTAGAATGTCACTCTGAATATCCTCATTAAGATAATTCAGTACTTCACCTTCATTCTCTTTGGCAACCAGTCGCCATAAAACTTCACGAGCTTTATGTGGAGAAGATTCAAGCAGATGAGCAATAGTTGCCGCCGGAAGTTTATTCAGCATTTGCCTGACATGCACAAAGGAACCACTGTCCAGAGCTGTACTTAAAGCCTCTAGATGTTCCTGAGTTTGATTCTTGTTGTCACCTGGCTGCAGCATACTTCCGGGAATACTCCGCAAAGACATCTGATAAAAGAAGAGGGTATTATAGCAGCGCAAGGGTAGCAAAGCCTCAGAAACTCGGACTGACAGGGTAATTTTCATGGCAGGCGTAAGATTACAAACAATAATTGCCCTAGTGGTGGTTTTCGGAATTTCTGCGCTGGCCTGGCTGGTTCAGCCTGAAAACGGAGCCAGCGATTTGCATTGGTACAGCATTTTACCGCCAGTCATTGCGGTTGCTTTCGCTATAGCCAGCAGGCATCTGTTGTTAAGTCTGGTTGCTGGGGTAGTTATTGGTGCAATACTCATTAATGTGCCACCAGCTCCTTTGGAAATTATTTCCTGGGGTTCAAGTCTGAGCACACTGGGTTCTCAGGTTTGGAATGTGATAAGTGACCCTTTCAATTTAGCTATATTGTCATTTATTACTTTTATGCTGATTATGATCAGCATTGTCATTTTATCCGGCGGCCTGCTGGCAATAGTCAAGTGGCTGGAGCAATATGCGCGAACTCCGCGCTCTACTCAGTTTATTACCAACCTGATGGGTTTTCTGGTTTTTATTGATGACTATGCCAACGTGATGATTGTGGGCACATCAATGCGACCCATTACTGACGCCATGCGAGTAAGCAGGGAAAAACTGGCCTTTCTTGTAGATGCGACCAGCGCGCCGATTTCAGGTATTGCACTTATGTCTACCTGGATAGGTTATGAGGTTGGAATTTTTTCAGATGTGAGTGCCACCCTGGGTTTTGAACGGGATGCGTATTCAATGTTTCTCGATGCTCTGCCTTACCGTTTTTACTGTATGTTTATGATTTTGTTTATCTTCGTAAACATCTGGTCAAAGCGAGAATTCGGCGGCATGCTCGCTGCTGAGCGACGCAGCAGGCTGGGCAGTGTTAGCGCCGAAGATGCAATCCTGGCTGGTAATCAGGATGATGCAGTGCAAACTGATAATAACGCCAGGCTTAGTATGGCAACTGCATTCTATCCTTTCGGGATTTTATTTTTGGTCTTGTTCATTGGGCTTTGGGTGGATGGCGGAGGCATGGCTTTATTGGCACAGAATCCGGCTAACTTCGTTAGTTTCAGTAGTTGGCGTGAAGTGATTTCAGCTTCAGAAAATAATGTTCAGGTGTTAAATATTTCCGGCTTGCTTTCCTTGGTAACAGCAATAATCTGCGCCTTCTGGATAGCGGCATTACCGCGAACATCGATAATGCAGGCAATTAAAAAAGGTGCCAGAACGGCCTTTTATCCCTGGATGATCCTGATACTGGCCTGGACGCTCGGGAGTATTTGTTCTGAAATTCAGACCGGACCTTTTTTGGTGGCAGTTATTGGCGATACGATACCGGCATTCATTTATCCGGTCATTGTTTTTGTGTTGAGTGCTGCCGCAGCATTAGCGACAGGGACATCATGGGGTACGATGGCGATATTTATTCCCATTACATCTCAGGTGGCTTTTCAACTGGATGGAGGGGCTTACGGGCTGATAACGATTATGAGTCTGGCAGCCGTGCTGGATGGTGCAATTTTTGGAGATCATTGTTCGCCAATTTCAGATACAACCATTATGAGTTCCATCGCCACATCCTGCGATCATATTCATCATGTACGAACACAGTTTCCCTATGCATTTCTAGTGGCGGGCGGCGCTATCGGGATTGGCTATTTGCCCGCGGTAGAAGGCTTGCCTCTGGGCCTGGCAGCCATCCTGGCAATAGTGTTTTTTGCAGTGGTTTTACGCGTGTTCGCTAAAAAAGTGTAATAAGGTTAATTTGTTTGGGCACTGGGTTAACAACAAAGAATTACGCAACACAGGGTGGTACTTGCCAATTTACTCTTCATCAAAATTATTGGTGACAAGTGCATGAATGGCAGAATGAGCTTCGACTTCATCGTTGCCGTCCAGCTTTAAATCAAGGACAGTACCTGGAGACGCAGCCAGCAGCATGATGGAAAGAATGCTCTTACCATCGACCATTTTCTCTTCGGTGCCAATTTCGAACATGCATTCAAACTGGTTTACAACTTCTACCAGTTTTGCAGCAGCTCGGGCATGCAGGCCGGCTTTGTTGTTTATGGTTATTTTATCTTCGATCATAAGTCAGAAAGTACTCAATTCTCTATGTCGAACCTGAATATTACTAATTGTATGCATAAAATGCTCCTTAAGTTTTTCGCATAGGAACACAGAGCGGTGCTGACCGCCGGTACAACCCAGAGCTATGGTGATATAACTACGGTTATTACGGTCGAAACAGGGTATCCATTTATCAAGGAAGTCCTTGATATCATTATACATATCGATCACTTCCTGTTGCGAATCAAGGTAGGCAATGACTTGTTGATCGAGTCCGGTTAAGCCTCTGAGGGTGCTGATCCAGTAAGGGTTGGGCAAACAGCGCACGTCGTAAACCATGTCAGCATCGATTGGAATGCCATTTTTAAAGCCAAATGACTGAAATTGCAGAGCCATACGGCCGGTTTGATGGCCTGCGACCCGGTCCCGTACTATATCACGCAGATCGTGTAAATTAAGACTGCTGGTATCAATGGTCAGGCTGGCCAGATTAGCAATAGGAGAGAGCAATTCTTTTTCCAGCTTGATAGCTTCAAGTAAACCGAGATCAGCATTACTTAACGGGTGTTTACGACGTGTTTCACTAAAGCGCTTGAGTAAAGTGTTGTTGTCTGCATCCAGAAAAATAACCTGCCGATCCAGTTCAGAGTGATCCAGTTTGGTAAAAATTTCCTGAAATTTTGACAGGTCACTGGAGAGATTGCGCGCATCTATACTAACGGCAACTTTGGTGAGCTTGTTAGTTGTCTCTTCTCTTATGCGTTCAGCCAGAGCGGCCAGCAAGCTGGCGGGCATATTGTCCACGCAGTAATATCCCAGATCTTCAAGTACATGCAGACAGGTACTTTTCCCGGAACCGGAGCGGCCACTGATAATAATAAGTTTCATGGCGCTATTCTAAGCTAATTTCCGGGTAAGTTTCATGCAATGCTGGTTAGTCTGAGTATTTTCAGTATGTAAATCGCACATGCGCGTGTAGGGCAGTGTATAGCCGGGATGCTTAGGCTAGCAAACGATAATTTAAAATTTAGCTAAGCTGGATAAGCTGTTCTGGACTGATAGCCGCTGCAATGACAGAACGGACTCTCAGTTGAAGAGGGGGAAATCAATAAGCCTTTTCAGGGGGGAAATCTCTCTTATAGCCAGAGTACAGTTGAGGATTACAGATACAGAGTGCAGATGCACTCAAAACTTAAAGTTCTTCTTTTGGGGGTGTACGCATGGCTGCTGCATAGAGCTCGGTATCGGTCTGACTTCTCCTGAGGTTTTCGCAATAAGTCCGGCTCTTAAACAATTCTGCCAGAGTTCTTAACACTTCAAGATGGCCTTCAACGGTATTTTCCGGGACCAGCAGAAAAAACAGCAAATCGACGGGTTTCTGGTCAATCGCATCGAAATCAATCGGGCTGGCCAGTTTAATCAGGCAGCCGACGGTTTGTTTGCATTTGGGAACCCTGCAATGAGGGATCGCTATTCCATTACCAAGGCCGGTGCTGCCCAGCTGTTCCCTGGCAATCAAAGCTTCATAGACTTCGTCCGGATTGACATCAACTTTGCTGGCGATTAATTCTGCACTGGTTTCCAGTAAGCGTTTTTTACTCACGCCCTCGATATTACAAAAAGTAAGATCAGGGCTTATGATTGATTCTAGCTGCATGTTTTTTAATGTTGTCTTTTCTGGCTAACTGCTTTGTCAATTACAAGTCCGGTCATCATGGTCTGGTAGTAATAACAGTGCCTAAATCAGACGTTTCCTTTCGTTTGAAGGTGAGATGGACAGGGCTTCCCTGTATTTTGCAATGGTACGGCGCGCAATGTTAATACCTTGTTCACCCAAAAGTGAAGTAATTTTGCTATCGCTAAGGGGTTTTTGCGGATTTTCTGCTGCTATCAGCTTCTTGATTAGTGCCCGGATAGCCGTAGATGAGCATTCTCCGCCCTCCTGAGTAGTGACATGAGATGAAAAGAAATATTTTAATTCAAAGATGCCACGGGGCGTGTGCATATACTTTTGAGTGGTAACGCGTGAAATGGTCGATTCATGCATTCCGACCGCTTCTGCGATTTCATGCAGTACCAGGGGCTTCATGGCTTCGTCCCCGTATTCAAAAAAACTCTTCTGGTGTTCGACTATTCTGCTGGAAACTTTCAACAAGGTTTCATTACGGCTTTGCAGGCTTTTTATAAACCAGCGAGCCTCCTGCAAATTGTCTTTCAGAAAATTGTTGTCACTGCCTGAATTGCCGCGACCGACCATAGCAGCATAATCTGAGTTGACCCTGATTGCAGGTGTTGTATCGGGGTTCAGATCGACTTTCCAGCGTCCCTTTTCCTTACTGACAAAAACATCGGGTACTACATAAGAGGCATCTGAGGGCGTGATTTCAGAGCCTGGCCTTGGATTTAAACTAAGAATAATTTGCGAGGCTGCTTTAAGTTCCGGCTCTTTGATTTTAAGGCGCTTCATGATCAGGTTGTAATCCCGTGAAGCCAGCTGAGGCAGAAAATCTTCGACGATTCTGCAGGCAATGTTGTAACCGGGGCAGTCAGCATCATAATGGGCCAGTTGCAAAGTCAGGCATTCCTTAAGGTCACGGTAAGCGACCCCGACCGGGTCAAATTGCTGAATGAGGTGTAATACGGCAAGGACTTCCTCCTCATCTATATCCAGCTCACGAATCAGGCCGGCATGGATTGAGGCAATACTGGAAGTAAGCTGACCATCAGGGTCGATAGAGTCAATAATAGCCAAGGCGATTAAACGGTCACTATCTGACATGGGGGTTAAATTGAGCTGCCAGTTTAAGTGGTCCTGCAGGGATTCAGCGACGCTATTTCTGGATTCGAAATCACTGTCTTCAAAATCCTGGCTGCTGTATGAGGAGCTGGGTGCAGACTGGATGTAGGTATCATCCCAGTTGTTGTCTGTGCCGTTATCATCAGGTAAACCGGGGTCTGTCCAGTCGTTATTCTGTAAGTCCAGTAATCCATCTGCAGCTGTCAATTCAGCTTCCGGGCTGCTTTGCTGATCACTTGCTGGCTGCTGAGCGTCGTCGCTCTCATTACCCGCTTCATCACTCTGATTTTCATCGAGTTCCAGCATCGGATTATTTTCAAGTGCTTCCTGGATTTCCTGTTGTAAATCCAGGGTTGAAAGTTGCAGCAGGCGAATAGCCTGTTGCAACTGAGGCGTCATGGTGAGCTGTTGGCCAAGTTTGAGTTGAAGCGATAATTTCATAAATACTAGCTTCTATACATCTATAGTACACAATCCAGATAAGAGACAAAGGCTCTATACTAATCTGCAGTGACTATAGCAAAATATATGCAATTATCATACCGATATGTAAATACAGAGTGTTTAAGTTTTTTACTGTTTATGTAAAGCAAGCCAGGCTAGCAGTGGAGGAGTGTAGAAGCTGGGTACACAGGCTAGCGGGGATGCAGTTTACAACGCTTGTATTCTGATCTGAAGCGGTCCGGTTTGAGTGAAACTCAGATGCGAAACTCATGTCCCAGATAGACATTCTTAACCTGTTCATTTTGTAAAATACTGGCCGGTTCGCCTGCCGCCAGAATGGAGCCTTCATTAACAATGTAGGCGAGCTCACAAATATCAAGGGTTTCACGCACATTGTGATCTGTAATAAGCACGCCGATATTGCGGGCACTCAGGTCTCGAATAATCGTTTTGATATCATTGACTGAAATAGGGTCGACCCCGGCGAATGGTTCATCAAGCAAAATGAAGTCAGGATCCGTGGCAAGCGCCCGGGCAATTTCTACGCGGCGGCGTTCCCCTCCTGAAAGACTCATCCCAAGGCTGGATGCCAGATGTCCCACATGGAATTCCTCCATCAGGTCATTACACAAAGACTGGCGTTGTTCTGGTTTGAGTTCGGCACGTGTTTCCAGGATTGCCATGATATTGTCTTTAACAGTTAGCTTCCGGAAAATGGAAGATTCCTGCGGTAAATAACTTAGTCCTTTGCGGGCGCGTACATGCATAGGCGCTTTAGAGATATCTTCCTGATTAATAAACACCTGCCCCTGGTCGGCCTTGATCAAGCCAATAATCATATAAAAAGAGGTGGTTTTACCGGCCCCGTTAGGCCCCAGAAGGCCTACAATCTGGCCACTTTTCAGCTTTAGGGAAGTATCTTTGACAACCTGCCTGCCATTGTAGGTTTTGGCTAGCTTGCTGACGATCAGGGTTTTTATGGCAGGTGTATTCAAGGGCTTTGGGTACTGGCTGGTATAACCATGTTCATTTGAGTGGCATCGAGCTTGCGATTGGCGATATCGTATTCAATATGCTCTGCGCTGGTATTGATGGTACCTTCCTGGGAAAAAGTCGCTGCTCCTTCAATAATAATAAGCTGGGCTACATTATCGAAAATGATGTTTGCGCCATTGGCGAATACAACAGCCTGATTAATTTCAGGTTGTTGCTGGAAGGATGCAGGAGACCCGCTGGCAGTCACTTTTTGAATCAGCCCGGCTTCCCGTTCAATAGTTATCTCTAGACCGCTGAGTTTCAGGCTGCCCTGAGACATGACAGCGGGTTCATTTTCAGTGCCACGGCATATCTCCAGACCCTGATCAAGAAAAGACTCACTCCTGGCAGGGCAGCTGGTGAGCATATCCTGATTTAGGTCTTCAGGAAGTGCTGTAGAAAAACTCCCCAGAAAACTGAGTGTGAGTGCACAAAAAAAACATGCAAATTTAGTCATACCGGCCTCTGACCTCGCTCAGAAAAGTAATGTGTTTAGTGTTTAAGTCTGCGGTCATGCCCAGGCTGCTGATTTCCAGATTCGGAGATTCCAACAGTATTTCACTTTCCGTGGTAAGGAATCTGCTGCTTAAATAAATAGTCAGTTCGTTCGTATAAATATTATGTGTTCGACCTTCGTTATCCGTATGTTGAACCACTACATTCTCAGATAGTTCCAGGCTTTCCTCGCCACGCTCAAAATCCTGCCTAATTGTGCCATAGGCTGCACTCAGGAACCATGGCCCAGATTGTCCATCATAAATAAGCAGGCGGGGAGAATCGAGAATGGCGAATTCCGGTGCAGGGTAATGTACGATTCTGTCTGCCTGTAGTCGGTAATCGGATTCACCGGCTGTATTAAACTGTGTGCTATCGACCAGCGTCATATAATAATCAAAGCTTTGATTGATACGACTGCCCGCAAGGCTAAGCGTGTCTTCGTCGCTGTCTTCAGTTACTGAATTAACCAGATAGAATAAGAAGCAGGCAAGTAAAATCAGGACAATTGTGCGATTGCGCATAATATATGTGCCTACTTACATGCTGTTATAAAAAGGGTTCTATTGCTGCATCTAATTTATTTTGAGCCTGTAAAATCAGGTCACAAACTTCACGTACTGCTCCTTGACCACCTAGGCGCTCAGTGCAGCATAATGCATACTGCTGCATGATAGGGTGTGCGTTAGGGACAGTCACACCGAAACCTACCCGGCGTATACAGGCGAGATCAGGCAGGTCATCACCTATATAGGCCACTTCATGGTAGCTCAGTTTTGTTTCCCCGAGTATCTCGTCCAGGGCTGTGAGCTTTTGTTCACAACCTTGCACCAGGCGATTGATACCCAGCTCCCGGGCCCGTTGTGTGACGATTTTTGATTGCCTGCCAGTTATCAGGACAACTTCAATACCGGCTTTTTGCAGCAGTTTGATACCCTGGCCATCCAAAGTGTGAAAAGCCTTTATTTCATACCCGTTGTCGGAATAATAAAGCTTGCCGTCACTTAAAACGCCATCAACATCCAGGGCAAGTAATTTGATATTTTGTGCTTTGGTGAGGATATCTGCTGGAAGTTCAGTCATCTTATTAACTTGGCCTGGCTATGTATTAGGTTGATTAGACCACGTTTGCTTTTAATAAATCATGCATGGTGACTATGCCTTCAAGATCTCTTGCGTCATTGAGAACGACCAGGCTGTACACTTCATTGTCCTGCATGATTCTGGCAGCCTCAGAAGCCAGAGCGCTGGCACCGATTGATCTGAAGCTGCTGGTCATTACTTCACCTATGGTGGTTGTCTGCAGGTTCTTATTCTGATCCAGAAAGCGTCGCAGATCGCCGTCGGTAAAAACACCGACAAGTCTGCCTGCATCATCTTCAATGGTCGTCATGCCGAGTTTTTTACCACTTATTTCCATCAGCGCCTCACTGACTGTGATTTTGCTGCTGACTCTTGGGATATCCTTTCCGCTATGCATTACATGGCTAACCTTGAGCAGTAAACGGCGACCTAAATTTCCCCCGGGGTGGGAAAATGCAAAATCTTCTGCTGTAAAGCCACGTGCTTCCAACAGGGCCATGGCCAAAGCGTCACCCAGTACCAGTGCAACGGTCGTGCTGGTGGTAGGTGCCAGACCTAAAGGACAGGCTTCAAATTCCACACTGGCATCAAGGTTCACATCAGCACTTTCAGCTAGTGGTGAGAGACTATTGCCAGTCATGCTAATTAATCTTACGCCCTTACGTTTTAACACCGGCAAGATGGCCAGGAGTTCTTCAGTGGTACCGGAATTGGATAGTGCCAAGACTATATCCTTGTCAGTAATCATGCCTATGTCGCCATGGCTGGCTTCAGCTGGATGCACAAAATGAGCGGGTGAACCCGTGCTGGCAAGCGTAGCTGCAATTTTGTTGGCAATATGACCCGATTTACCCATCCCCATGACAATAATACGACCGGAGCTTTGCAGGATGAGTGAACAGGCTTTGGTGAAATTAGCGTCAATTTTGTTTTTAAGAGCTGCCACTGCATCCTGTTCCAGTGAAATAGTCCTGAGTGCCGTTTCAATAAAGGAATTCGTAGTCATGGATTTAACTCATAGCAATCAAGAGGCCAGTGTAAGACAAATAAAGTATCAATAAAACAACACCAAACATGCGTCCCAATTTTTGTCTGGATTTAATTTTTATCACCAGCATTGCTACCAGAATTAATGTCATTGCCAGCATTACGGCGGTATCACGCCAGAATACAATTGCTTCGATAGTCAGTGGGGCAAGAAATGCCGGTACAGGTAGAACCAGTAATAAATTCAAAATGTTTGAGCCCACAATATTGCCAAGGGCGAGGTCGTGGTGGCCCTTTAATGCCCCGGCCATGGAAGCTGCCAGTTCCGGCAGACTGGTGCCGATGGCGACAATGGTTAATCCGATAATCAACTCACTGACTCCCAGGGTGCGGGCTATTCCGGTGGCACCATAAACCAGGGCATTAGCGCTGATAATCAACACTGCAAGTCCGAAAACCATGATTCCGATAGATTTTGCTGTACTCATATCGGCAATAAATTCTGCCACTTCATCATCTTCAGACAGTTGACTGTCTTCTAAAGCCGTCTTGCGTTTCAAGAGGAACCAGGTGAAAAATGCGAGTAATAGCAACAACACGATTCCGTCCAGCCAGCCTAGACTCAAATCCTGAAAAATAAAGACGGCAGTTATAGTGACTATCAGTAAAGCCGGTAATTCTTCTTTTATCACTGAAGCAGGAATAATCAGGGGGCAGACCAGGACAGTCAGACCAAGCACCAGGCCAATATTGGCGATATTGGAACCCAGCACATTTCCTATGGCGAGTTCCGGGGCTCCCCTTAGTGCAGCGGCAGCCGATGTAACTATTTCGGGTGCTGAAGTTCCAAAAGAAACAATGGTCAAACCGATGATCAGCGTGGAAACACCAAGATTACGCGCAGTAGTAGATGCGCCCAAGACAAACTTATCTGCACTCCAGATAAGTCCCATGATCCCGCCGATAATGCCCAGCGCGAACAATAAATATTCCATCCACTTCAACCTTACTTCCACGTAGAATTTCGGATTATAGCTTATTTGGACATTCAGCCGACTATTAACTCTGACAAATATGCAGCATTACGGTAGAATTCCCGGCCTGGAAAGTAAGATGAATGTGAAGAAAATGACACCTGAACAAATTACCAGCTTGATTAAGACTGAAATCAGTGACTCGGAAGTGGAAGTAGTCGGTGGAGATGGGAAATACCAGATAAAGGTCGTTGCAGATTTATTTGTTGGCATGAATGCCGTCAAACGTCAGCAAGCAATCTACCGTATTATTAATGAGCATATTAGCTCTGGTGTGATACATGCAGTCAATATGCTGTTGTTAACCAGGCAAGAGCATGCAGAACGTAAATAGTGAGTAGCTGGCTAATATACTAAAAGAGCCAGTAGGCTCTTTTTTTTTGCTTGGAAAAAAGCTCACAGGCTGGTAGTCAAACTTGCTAGAATGCTCCAGCTTTAATAGGTAAATGCTATTCAGGAACAGGTGAAGATGTGGATAAATTATTAATTCAGGGCGGTACCCGCTTAAACGGAGAAATACGCATTGCCGGTGCGAAGAACTCTGCACTTCCAATAATGGCTGCTGCTTTATTGACCGATGATTTCGTCAAAATTGGTAATTTGCCACATTTGTTTGATATTACAACCATGTTGGAGTTACTGGGTTGTATGGGAGTGGAGTCAATAATCGGTGACAAACTTGAGGTCGAAATAAACAGTAGCACCATTAATAATTTTAATGCGCCTTATGACCTGGTTAAAACCATGCGGGCTTCTATATTGGTGCTAGGGCCCATGTTAGCGCATTTTGGCAAAGCTGAAGTCGCATTGCCCGGTGGTTGTGCCATCGGTAGCCGTCCTGTAAACCTGCACATTGAATCATTGAAAAAAATGGGCGCCGAAATTCAGGTTGAGAACGGGTATATAAAAGCCAGCACTAATGGTCGCTTAAAAGGTGCGCATATTTTTATGGACCTGGTAACAGTGACAGGTACAGAAAATATCATGATGGCTGCAACCTTGGCCGATGGTCAGACCATTATAGAAAATGCTGCTCGCGAACCGGAAGTTGTCGATTTGGCCTGTTGCCTGCGAGCCATGGGTGCTGACATCAGTGGCGAAGGATCAGACACTATCATTATAAATGGCAAGCAAGAACTGCATGGCTGTTTCTATTCTGTGATGCCTGATCGTATAGAGACAGGAACCTATTTGATTGCTGCAGCTGCAACTCGTGGCAAAATCAAAGTTAAGGATACGCGTCCGAAAACGCTCGAAGCCGTCTTAAGTAAACTGGAACAGGCAGGCGCGCAAATTGTTGTGGGTGAAGACTGGATTAGTCTGGATATGCATGGCAATCGGCCCAGGGCGGTATCCTTAACCACGGCACCATATCCGGCTTTCCCAACCGATATGCAGGCACAGTTCACCGCACTCAATGCAATTGCTGAGGGTTCAGGCATCATTACTGAAACTGTCTTTGAAAATCGCTTTATGCACGTTCATGAAATGAACCGTATGGGTGCAGAGATGAAAGTGGAAGGTAATACCGTCATTGTGAATGGCGTGCATACTTTAATCGGTGCGCCGGTAATGGCGACCGATCTGAGGGCGTCAGCCAGTTTAATTATCGCCGGTCTGGTCTCTGAAAATGAAACCATGGTGGATCGTATCTACCATATTGATCGCGGTTATGAATGTATTGAAGAGAAGCTGCAACTGCTCGGTGCTAAAATACGCCGCTTACCTTCATAGTATTTAATGGTTTTGCTGTAATAAGCATCAGGTAAAAGAGAAATACACGTGTCAAAACAAGGATTAGTCATAGCCCTGACCAAGGGCAGAATTCTGGATGAAGTGCTGCCATTACTTGAAAAGGCAGGGCTGATTCCTGCAGAAGATATCAATAAAAGCCGCAAATTAATTTTTGACAGTAATATCCCTGGCGTCCAGTTGATGATAATCCGTGGTTCAGATGTGCCGACCTATGTTGAGTTGGGCAGTGCAGATATCGGCATTACCGGCAAGGATATAATTATGGAAAACGGTTCCGATGCTTATTATGAACCGCTGGACTTAAAACTGGCGACTTGTCGCCTGATGACGGCATATCCGGTCAATCAGTCTGAGATTCCGGTTCGTCTGCGAGTTGCCAGCAAATTTGTGAATATTGCCAAAGCCTATTTTTCTGAGAAAGGGCAGCAGGTTGATATTATTAAATTGAACGGAGCGCTTGAACTCGCACCAATCATGGGGCTGTCAGATTGCATTGTTGATATCGTGGATACAGGGAAAACACTTAAAGCCAATGGGCTGGAGCCAAAAGAAATAATTGCTGAAATCAGTACCCGTGTGATCGTGAACAAGGCAGCTATGAAATTAAAACATCAGCAAGTTCAAAATCTGTTACAACGCCTGCAAAAAGCCATTGCCTGATTGGATCTGAAACAGCAGGTTGTGATTCGACAGATACAAGAAACGGGGCGACACAAGTAAAACATCAAGAATTTATCTATGACACTGACTATTCGAAAACTTAATGCTGCCGATGCAGGCTTTAACGCTGAACTGAAGCAGGCATTAGCCTGGGATTCGCTGGCCAGCCCGCAAGTCCTGAATACTGTGACGGCCATCCTGGACGAAGTTAAAAACCAGGGTGATTCAGCAGTGCTGAAGTGGACAAAGCAACTCGATAATCTGGATGTATCATCTGTAGCAGAGCTCGAAATTCCTCTTGTGCGCTTACAACAGAGCCTGGACTCCATCCCGGCTGAGCAGCTCAAGGCGCTAAAAAATGCTGCCCTACGGATCAGGCAATATCACGAAAAGCAAAAGCAGGGTTCCTGGGAATACACAGAAGCAGATGGTTCCAGGTATGGTCAAAAAGTAACAGCTTTGGATCGGGTTGGTATTTATATACCCGGAGGCAAAGCATCGTATCCTTCTACAGTTTTAATGGATGCAATACCTGCCAGGGTGGCAGGTGTCTCGGAAATCATTGCAATGGTGCCGACCCCATCTGGAGAAGTGAATGAGCTGGTGCTGGCAGCACTGGCACTGGCGGAAGTTGATCGCGTATTTACAGTTGGAGGATCGCAGGCTATTGCTGCTTTAGCGTACGGTACCGAAACCATACCTGCAGTAGATAAAATAGTCGGACCAGGCAATATTTATGTTGCCATGGCCAAGCAACAGGTATTTGGCCAGGTAGGTATCGATATGGTTGCAGGTCCTTCCGAGATACTGGTTATTTGTGACGGGCAGACTGACCCGGACTGGGTTGCCATGGATTTGTTTTCACAGGCTGAACATGATGAAGATGCACAGTCTATACTGGTCAGTCCTGATGCCGGGTTTATGCTGGAAGTTGAAAACAGCATGCAGCGTTTACTGTCAAGTATGAAGCGTCAGCAAATCATCAAGGCATCACTGGAGAAAAGAGGTTTATTTATTCAGGTAAATGATTTGCTTCATGCTGCTGAAGTGTCTAACAGAATTGCTCCTGAGCATTTGGAATTGTCGATTGAAAAACCCGATGAATTATTGTCATCAATCAAACATGCCGGAGCTATATTTCTGGGCAGATATACCTCCGAAGCATTGGGAGATTATTGTGCAGGACCCAGCCATGTCCTGCCAACCTCTGGTACTGCCAGGTTTTCTTCTGCGCTGGGAGTTTATGATTTTCAAAAACGCAGTTCACTGATTCAGTGCTCGGCTGAGTCTGCTGCCAACTTGGCAGGTACGGCATCGGTTCTGGCCAGGGCAGAAGGATTGACTGCGCATGCACGTTCGGCTGAATACCGCAGAGATGATTCTGAAAAGATTAAATAGATTGTATATTCAGGTAATGCAGACTGTAACGTTGGGCAGGCAGGCGAAAATGACTCACTGTACGGAAAATAAAACAAATGGTTCGCCGACGCCCAGCGTAACCGGAATATGTAAAAAGTTACTGTTTCTATATACTTCTATCTCTACAATTTCTCCTGCACCAAGACTACTGATATCGGTAATGGCTTCAAATAAATCATCTTCATTACGCAGTGCGCCAAATTTTTTCTGATTGAATCCGGTAATAATATCTCCGACCTGAATGCCTGCTTTATCAGCAGGGCCGTCTTCAACCAAAGAAAGCACCCTGGCGCCTTCAATGGGCTCACCAAAAAGTAATAAGCCCTCATCGCGGGTAAAAAAATCGGCGTCTGCACCCAGATATCCACCCGGTCCACTGGTAAGGTAATAATCCAGTAGCAGATTAACCATGCTGGCATGCGTTGCAAATCCCAATCCTTCTGAGCCACCGGATTCAGATAATATATTAGAATTTATACCGATTAGATTTCCCTCAGTATCAATAAGTGCGCCTCCCGAATAGCCGGGGTTGATGGCAGCATCAGTTTGAATAAGATAGGAATCTTCGTTTCTGTATAGAGCACTGATAATACCCAGGGAGGCTGAAAGTCCAATATTTCTCGGATTCCCAAGCGCAAGCACCAGATCGCCTACCTGCTGATCGTTGCGTATGCTGGGTTTTATATGAGAGATATTAGAGGTGTCAATTTTTAACAAAGCCAAGTCACTGGCTTCATCATAAAGCAGGGGTCTGGCATTCACAGTTCTGCCGTCATTTAGCGTTGCGGTGATCGTTTCGGGAAAATTAAACACCCCGGTCTCGGGGCTGATAAAGATATGGTAACTGGTCACCAGAAAGCCGTCTGCAGAAATAATTACGCCGGATCCAAGGCTGTTATTTTCTCCAAGATCAGTGAATTGCTGATTAATAATACTGCTTAAACTGCTGTTAGCATCCAGTGTTCTATTATTGCCTGCTAACATTTGCTGTAGGTTGATGGTGACTACTGCGGGCATAACTTTTTCAATCGCTGACTTAAAAGATATAGGGGGAATATTGGTAGCTGCCATTTCTTGTGGGAAGGGGCGGACAGTGTCAGGATAGAGAGATGGGAAAAATGCTGTGAGCCTGGGTACCTGTAATACTGCCAGTGCAAAGATCAGACCCGCAAGCGCCGGCCAAAAAATATAGGAAATAATTTTTTTCATTTTTTGCCCTCTTTGTTCTCCATTTTATTGGGGCTTTTTAAAAAACATTCTGACTTTCCGGAAAATCCGGATAACTAGATAAACAGGATCAATAGAGGCTCAGAGCCTGATTCTGCTATGATGCGTGCGCATAAGTATACAGTAATTGTTGTTGGCCGACACAAGCCAAGTGGAGTGTATTATGATAATCAGCCTCGAGACAGTTGTGCAGGATTTAAATAGCATGCTGCGCCCGGACGACTTCAGGGATTACTGCCCGAATGGCCTGCAGGTAGAGGGGCGGTCAAATATCAGCAAGCTGGTGAGCGGAGTGACCGCCAGTCAGGCCTTGCTGGAAGCAGCGGTTCTTGAAAATGCGGATGCTATTCTGGTACACCATGGCTATTTCTGGCAGGGAGAAAGCCCAGAAATTACGGGTATCAAACGACAAAGAATTAAAACGCTGCTGGAAAATGAAATCAGTTTGATAGCTTACCATTTACCCTTGGATGCACACCCGGAATTTGGGAATAATGTGCAGCTGGGTAAACTACTGGGCTTCGAAATTGATGCTGATCTATACCCCCGATATAAAAGCAAGGTAGGGGTGATCGGCGTATTGACGAAACCCTGTGGTGCGGAACAATTAAAACAGGTTATTCAAAAGCAACTCAGGAGAGAGCCAATGCACATCCCGGGTAGTGCAGAAGTGATCAAGACTATTGCCTGGTGTACCGGTTCTGCGCAGCATGCAATCGAAAGAGCTCACGAACTCGGGGCTGATGCATATTTAAGTGGTGAGATTTCTGAACAGACAGTGCATTTCGCCAGAGAGGCAGGTATTCATTATTTTGCTGCCGGGCATCATGCAACTGAACGCTATGGTGTGCAGTCTTTAGGTAATTACCTTGCCGAAAAATACACGCTTGAACATGTATTTATCGATATAGATAATCCAGTTTGAATTGTCGGGCCATCAGTGAATAACAACAGTGAATAAGAACAGCAGCAGGGTTTATTCAACCGAGAGCGGGAGCTTGTGTCCGCACTGTGGTTTCTCGCATAAGGATTGCCAATGCCGGGCAATTGCCGCAAAAAAGATTAGGGGTGATGGCAAGATCAGAGTCTCCAGAGAAAGTAAGGGTAGAAAAGGCAATGGAGTTACTCTGATAAATGGGCTGCCTTTGAATGAAAACGAATTAAAAATTCTGGCCAAGCAACTCAAACAGCTTTGCGGCTCAGGTGGTGCTGTTAAGCAGGGAGTGATTGAAATTCAGGGAGAACATCGCGACAAACTGGTAACGGAGTTATGTAAGATGGGTTATCAGGCCTTGAAAGCCGGGGCTTGATTATTAATGAATAAATTTGGAAAGGTTGGAGCAAACCATGGAAACGAAAACTGAAATAGAAGCGGCGGTATTCAGGCGTCTGCTTGAACATCTGGATTCCCGCAAGGATGCCCAAAACATTGATCTGATGAATCTGGCAGGATTTTGCCGGAACTGTCTGTCGAAGTGGTATGTTGCCGCGGCAGAGGAGCGGGGTGAGGAAATTTCCTATGAAAGCGCACGTGAACTGGTTTATGGAATGCCGTATTCCGAGTGGAAGGAAAAATATCAACTGGAAGCCAGTGCCGAACAAAAACGTTTATACGGGAAAAATTTTCCAGAGGGATAATCATCTGAATTCTTCAAGTGAAACCAGCCTTATCTCCTGAATATCAATTTTTTCCCATACTTTAGCAGTGATATAAGGGTCCTGCTGCAGATCCAGGTCCAGGGCTTCCCGGCTTGGAAATTCCAGATGCAAGGTTGAACCAATCATCAGGCCCTGTTCATTGAGAATGGCGCCGCCACTGAGGAAGTTGCCTGAGGCAATAGCCTTTTTTACTTTATCAAGGTGCTTCTCTCGAGCGGCCAGTCGTCTGTTTAGTGCATCTGAATCGCTATAGTCATATGCCGTGATCATAAACTGCATGAGTCGTGCTCCCGTAAACAAGGAAATATAGAGAAAAGTAGCCCAGACTCTTGTTTGAATCCAGTCAGATTTGTTCTAATAGCGGCAGTTTGAGATACGGCTAGGTGTTACACTAAATAAACACTGTTTTTATTAAATTCGATTTAGATTCTATTCTGTACTATAAGCACTCTTATTAAGCACTTTTATGATTAATTTCCTTAAATAGTCCTGGAAGAGGAAATCGGGAAATCACATTTATCAGGGGAAAAGATATGCAACATGTAAAACTGAAGACATCGTCATTAAGTCTGACCATCGCCTTGCTTTGCGGAGCAAGCCAGGTTGCCGCCCAGACCAATACCATCGAGTCTGTTTTGGTGACCGCTAATCGTCAGGAAAGTGAATTGCGTGATATTCCGGCCAGTATTTATTCACTGGATTCTGATTACCTTAATACAGTTAAACATGTCCATATTGGAGAAGTGCTGAACTCGATACCCGGAGTGGTCTTTAACAGAGGCAATGGCCAGGAAAATTTACTGGGTATACGTTCTCCAGTGCTCACTGGCGCAGGTAGTTGTGGTGCATTTCAGACTTCCCAGGATGGCATACCTTTGCGTGCTGCCGGCTTCTGTAATGTTAACCAGCTGTTTGAGGCTAATTCTGAGCAGGCTTCCAGCATTGAAATTATTCGTGGTCCTGGCAGCGTACTATATGGTGTTAATGCCCTCTATGGTGCTATCAATATTATCAGCCCGACCCTGGGTGAGCCGGGCGGGGATGTATCCCTGGATTTTGGTCCGCATGAATACGGTCGTCTGAATCTGGGATATAACGCCGTCAATGGTGAGCATGCCTACGGATTACATTTTAATGGTGCCAGCGATGGAGGTTATAAAGACGATTCGGGTTTTGGCCAGCAAAAATTAAACCTGTCGCACCGCTATAGCGGTGACGTCACTGTCACAACGGTGATGGCTGCCACCAATTTAAATCAGGAAACCGCGGGTTACCTGGTCGGCACAGACGCCTATAAAAACGACGCCCTGAAAAAGGTAAATGGTGATCCTGCTGCCTACCGTGATGCCAGTAGTTTTAGGCTGCACAGTAAAATTGAAGGTGAATTTGCTAATGGCAGTAACTGGATGCTGACACCCTATTTTCGCGATACGGACATGGAATTCCTGATGCATTTTCTGCCAGGTACGCCTGTAGAAGAGAACGGACATACTTCCATTGGGTTACAGACGATGTACAGCAGTATGCTGACACGCGATTTATCGTGGATAGCGGGTGTTGACCTTGAATTAAGTGAAGGCTATCTGCGTCAGTACCAGGACGGTGGATTCGGCTCCTTTCCGGCCGGTCGACAATATGATTTTGATGTAGATGCGCAATTAATATCTCCCTATGCGCAATTTACCTTTCAGCCCTCGTCCAGTAATCAGTTTAGTCTGGGTCTGCGATATGAATTGCTGGATTATGACTATGATAATCTCATGATTGATGGCAATACGGCAGAAGATGGCACACCATGCGGTGCCGGAGCCTGTCGTTATAGCCGACCTGCGGATCGTAGCGATGATTTTAATAATGCATCTCTGCAACTGGGTTGGATTCATGATTTCGACAGCTCTCAGCAGATATTTGCTAATGCATCACATGCCTTCCGGGCACCACAGGCTACCGAACTTTATCGTCTGCAGCAGAATCAGACAGTAGCGGATTTAAAATCAGAAGAAGTGGACAGTTTTGAAGTTGGTTATCGTGCAACCCGCGATAGAGCCTCATACAGCCTGGTTGCATACTGGATGGAAATTGATAATGTGATTTTTCAGGATAGTAGCCGCAATAATGTCAGCGGTGGGGCAACTGAGCATAAAGGGCTTGAACTTAGTTCACTGTTCTCTTTAACCGATTCGCTGCAACTCAATGTGGTTGCGAGCTATGCCCGAAATACCTATGCCGCCAATATTGCACCACTGGGTGTAACAGTTCCAATTGATGGAAACGATATTGATACGGCACCTGAATTGACGGGTAATGTACAACTCAGATGGCAAATTAATGACAGCAACCGTGCACAGCTGGAGTGGGTGCATATGGATGAGTACTACACTAATGAAACCAATCTTAACAGTTATCCCGGGCATGACTTGCTGAATCTGCGTTATCAATATGAGTCCAGAAATGATTGGTATTTCGCGGCGAGAATTACCAACCTGCTCGATACTGATTATGCCGAACGTGCCGACTTTAGTGGTTTTGGCGGAGACCGATACTTCGTTGGTGAGCCAGCAAGCCTATACGTCACTATTGGTACTGCGTTTTAACAGCGATTAAAACCCAGTGGCATAAAGCACTGATAAAAAGTAATCTCTTAAAGAGGGCATTAGCCCTCTTTTTTTTGACCTGGTTTTTGATACGGTTACGCCTATGTTGGAACAGATTGCCGATCTTATCAGCCAGCACTATGAGCAGGAACTCAGTATTGTCAATGCGCGTATACTGTCTGGTGGCAGTATTAATCATGTGCAACATATCACTTTGGATAATGGCTCAGAATATGTATTGAAATCCCGGCGCGGCCCTGTTGCAGAAACCACCTTTCAAATTGAATATGAATCCTTATTATTGCTGGCTATGCCCGGGCTTATCAGGGTGCCCATACCTGTGCTTTATGGTGATGATTTTCTGCTAATGGAATTTATACGTGCCGGTGAAAAAGCACAAGACTGGCAGGAAAAGCTGGGCAGGCAGCTGGCTCTTTTACACCAGCATACACAACAGGAAAAGTTTGGTTTCAGCTGTGACAATTATCTGGGAACCAGCATACAGAGCAATACATGGCAGACCAGTTGGCTGGATTTTTGGCACAGTGAGCGTTTGCAGCCGCAACTTAAATTATTTTCGGAACAGGCAGGCGTAGAAGACCCGCTCATAAAAAAAGGCAATTTGTTACTCGATAAGCTGGAGTCTTATTTGGATGGAATCACCGAAGCAGCCGTTTTATTGCATGGGGACTTATGGTCTGGTAATGCAATGGCTGACCAGTCAGGCGAGCCGGTAATTTTTGATCCGGCCTGCTATTACGGTCACCGTGAAGCAGAGTTTGGCATGATGAAGATGTTCGGAGGATTTGGTCCGAGATGCGAAGCGGCCTATGCTGAAATATGGCCGTTTCAGGAAGGTTATGAAAAACGCTTCAGGCTGTATCAGCTCTATCATGAACTGAATCATTTAAACCTGTTTGGAAATACTTATTACGAAGCATGCATGAGCTCCATAAAACATATTTTATAAACCAGCTAATATGCAGAAAGTCGTCTACAGAATAGCCTGTTCTTTCAATACATTAATAACCCGATCAATGCATTCTTCTACATCCAGTTCATGCGTTGGCAGAATTAAATTTGGATTCGCCCAGTCTTCATAGGGAAAGGAGACACCCGGTACTGTTCCTGTTTCAACATTTGCTTCAGCCGCATAAATACCACTTGGGTCGCGCTGTTTGCATATTTCCAGAGGTGGATTCAGGTAGATCACGATGCATTTATCTTCGCCGATTACATCCATCATATGTTCACGGGAATCGGCATTAGGAGCGACATAGGCTGCACAGCATATGACACCGGAATCATTCAGGTATTTTGCGATATATGCACTGCGACGTAAATTTTCGGCGCGTCCCGCGGCATCATGAGAAAGATCTTTACTGATCCCGAGGCGCATGGCTTTACCATCGAGCAGCGCGCTTACCCGGCCCATATCAAAGAGCCTGCGTTCCAGTGCATGAGCCAGGGTTGATTTTCCGGAGCCGGATATCCCGACAAACATGACGGTGACCGGTTTTTGCCCATAGCGAGCCGCACGCTCTTCGGTAGTGACATGAGCAGTAGAACTCTTCGTAATACGGCGGATTTTGGCAGTTTCAGTTTCAATCATACCGGCACCGACCGTAACGTTGCTGAGGCGATCAATAACGATAAAGGCACCGGTACTGGGGTTCTGCCGATAGGAATCAAAATGAATGACTTGAGAAAGTTCCAGATCGCACAAGCCGATTTCATTAAGTTCCAGCGATGGTGTCGGACTCGTCTCCAGCGTGTTGACATCAACTTTATGATGGACGCTGGTGATGGTGCCACTAAAGGCTCTTGCGGCTTGCTTAAAGTCGTATTGTTTGCCTGGTAATAGTGGTGTTTCATTCATCCAGACGATAGTCGCTGTAAACGCGTCCCTGGATGTTGGCAGATTGTTGGTATGCACAATCATATCGCCCCTGCTGATATCAAGCTCATCTTCCAGCGTCAGCGTAATTGCCATTGGCGTGTAGGCCTGTTCCAGCTCTTCATCATAGGTCACAATAGATTTTATTTTGCTTTTTTTGCCGGATGGCAGGGCAATTATTTCGTCGCCTTTACGGACAATACCTGAAGCGATAGTTCCGCAATACCCTCTGAAATCCAGATTGGGGCGATTCACATATTGCACAGGAAATCTGAAGTCATCGAAATTTCGGTCAGCTGAAATTTTGACATTTTCCAGCATCCACATCAGTGTTTCACCGTCATACCAGGAAGTATTTTCGCTTCGATTTACGACATTATCTCCATTAAGTGCAGAGATAGGAATGAAGTAGAGCTCCCCGGTATTCAACTCTTCAGTGAATTTGATGTAATCCTGCTTGATGGTATTGAATACATCTTCACTGAATTCCATCAGATCCATTTTATTGACAGCAACGATGATGTGCTTGATGCCGAGTAAGGAGGCAATAAAAGTATGTCTGCGAGTCTGGGTCTGAACGCCATAGCGCGCATCAATCAGAATAATGGCGAGTTCACAGGTAGAAGCGCCAGTTGCCATATTTCGAGTGTATTGCTCATGACCAGGCGTGTCGGCAATAATAAATTTTCGTTTGGCCGTTGAGAAGTAACGGTAGGCAACGTCAATCGTAATTCCCTGTTCGCGTTCAGCTTGCAGCCCATCAACGAGTAAGGCCAGGTCGAAGCCGTTTTCAGTCGTGCCGGATTTAATGCTATCGGATTTAATAGCTTCCAGCTGATCTTCATAAATCATTTTTGAGTCATGTAAGAGTCGGCCGATCAGTGTGCTTTTGCCATCATCAACGCTGCCGCAGGTTAGCAGGTGCAGCAGTTCCTTCCTTTCATGCTGAGCAAGGTAGGCATCAATATCGGTACTGATAAGATCGGATTGATGAGACATAAAATAAGAGCCTTAAAAATATCCTTCGCGTTTTTTCTTTTCCATGGAACCGGATTGATCGCTGTCAATTAAGCGCCCCTGACGTTCTGAAGTTGTGGTTAACAACATTTCCTGAATAATTTCCGGCAGGGTTCTGGCTTCAGAATTAACCGCGCCGGTCAGGGGGTAGCAGCCAAGAGTGCGGAAACGAACAGTCTTCATTTGAATGCTGCTTTTTAATTCCTCAGGAATGCGCTCATCATTGGCCATGATGTCGACTCCTTCGAAATTTACAACCGGGCGTTCTTCAGCGAAATACAATGAAGGGATCTCAATATTGTTCAAATGAATATATTGCCAGATATCCAGTTCAGTCCAGTTCGAGAGCGGGAAGACACGAATGCTTTCACCCTTGTTCACTTTACCGTTGTAGATATTCCAGAGTTCCGGGCGTTGATTTTTAGGGTCCCAGCGATGGTTTTTATCGCGAAACGAGTAGACTCGTTCTTTAGCACGAGATTTCTCCTCATCCCGGCGTGCTCCACCGAAGGCGGCATCAAATTTGTATTTATTCAGCGCCTGCTTCAATGCCTGGGTTTTCATGATATCGGTATGTTTCTGGCTGCCATGAGTGAAGGGGCCGACACCCGCATCAACACCTTCCTGGTTAATATGTACCAGTAAGTCCAGGCCTAATTTTTCTGCCTGCTTATCCCGAAATTCAATCATCTCCCTGAATTTCCAGGTAGTGTCTACATGCAGCAGTGGAAAGGGCAGCTTGCCTGGATAAAAAGCCTTGAGCGCCAGATGCAGCATCACGGCAGAATCCTTTCCAATTGAATACAACATGACAGGCTTATCAAACTCAGCAGCCACTTCACGGATAATATGAATACTTTCCGCTTCAAGCTGTCTGAGATGGGTAAGTTTATGTTCAGTCATAATTGAATGTTGGAAATTAAATGAATTTAAAGAGTGAAAACTTGCCTAAAAGAGCGCGCAGAGTATAAAGGATGCCCGGGATAAACCCAAGACCTTAAGCTTTGTCACTTAATGTGTTTCGGGATTATCTTTTTTTGCCAAACCGTAATCTGGAGCAAGTCCGCCCTTTTGATCAGGACTGGACTTGGTCGCATAGTCACGGGGCGGGAAGAGGTCGTCCATCTGCTCATTCAGATTGCCCTGATTATCCGGACCTAATAAATCTGAACTGTGTTTGGACAGTGAAAGTTGCCTGGATACGTCTTCAGGACATAATATGTCAGCATCACGTGCCAGCCTCTCGTAGACATCACGGTAACTTTGTGTGAGTTTGTTTACCAGATGGGCAGTATTTTCGAAGTGAGAATACACGCTTTGCTTGTAATCATTGTGTGTTTCTTTAATTTCATCCAGTTCATCTGTCAGGGTTTTTATTTTGGCTGTATCTGAAAAAAACTGTTTAAACGACAGTGCGCCTGCGGCTAGGCCTACAATAAAACAAAGAATTCCAATCAGCCAGATGCCCATGTGTCTACCTTGTTAATATATTTCTATAAAATTGCAAAATGTTGCCCAATTATACCTATAATTGCTTTTTTAATCTTCAACTTTATCAGGCTGAAGTTTCATTTCAGTAACAGATATAGAGTATTTTGAAAACTCAAAGCAGCCCCCTACAGCGTTACCAACAGGATTTGGATGAAGGTATTTTAGTTCCTGATTCTGCACAACTTCTGGCTGTGCAGGAATTACAGCATGTTTACGATGCCTTGCTGAGAAGTCGATCTGGCAGAAAACGGCAGGCCTCCTTCTTGAAAATATTTTCAGTTGGTAATACTTCGATGCCTGCCATAAAGGGCTTGTACTTATGGGGCGGTGTCGGGCGTGGCAAGACTTATCTGATGGACTTGTTTTATCAATGCTTACCGGCAGAACGTAAGATGCGCATGCATTTTCATCGCTTCATGCTAATGGTTCATAAACGCCTGTATGCACAAAAGCAGCAGAAAAACCCTTTGCAAAACGTTGCCGAAAGTATTGCTGCGGATATCGACATTCTCTGTTTTGATGAATTTTTTGTCACAGACATTGGTGATGCGATGATCTTGTCGGGTTTACTGCAAACCCTCTTTGACTCAGGCGTAACCCTGATTGCCACTTCGAATGTTGAGCCCAGGCATCTGTATGAGAATGGTCTGCAACGTGCTAATTTTTTGCCGGCAATTGCCTTGCTGGAAAAGCACTGCAAAATAATCAATGTAGATGCAGGCGTGGATTATCGCTTGCGCAGCCTGGAGCAGGCCGAAATCTATCATAGCCCGCTGGGGCCTGAAGCTGAAAATATCATGATGGAAAGTTTTAATCGTTTAAGTGCAGGTTTGCACGCGGTCATTGGAGGCAGTGTTGAAATACAGGGCCGCCAGATACAGTGTCATCATCGCGTGGAAGATCTGGTCTGGTTTGAGTTTGACAATATTTGTGGAGGGCCACGCGGCCCTGCAGACTATATAGAAATTGCTCAACTCTTCCATACCGTGATGATCAGTAATATTCCTCAACTTGAGGGTGCGCATGATGACAAGGCACGAAGATTTGTGAGTTTGGTCGATGAATTTTATGATCATAAAGTAAAGCTTATTATTTCTGCTGCCTGCCCGCTCAGGGACCTGTATCAGGGTTCTGAGTTGAGCTTCGTCTTCGAAAGGACGAAAAGTCGCTTGCTGGAGATGCAGTCTCATGAATACCTGGCGCTTGAGCACACTCCTTAAACCAGGACTAAACATATGCCCAAGGCTTGTTTTGGGCTTAATGTTCTTAAAGAAGAGCCTTAAATCAGTCGTATTTATAAGCTTCTTCCGCTCGCAGCAGTCAAACATGACTATATTCAACAAAAAGCCTTAAGAAGGCTTGAATATCCATCCCGCCGTCTGTAGAATTCGCGCTCCCTTTGGGGCTTTGCCAGCCGTAATCCCTAATCTGGGTCCAAAGCAAGAATAGAAAGACAGTTGAGATTAAATAATGAAGACTTTTTCAGCCAAAAAAGAAACAGCACAGCATAACTGGGTACTGATTGATGCCGAGGGTCAGACTCTGGGGCGTATGTCAGCGGAAATAGCCCATCGTCTGCGTGGCAAGCATAAAGCGGAATATACTGCGCATGTTGATACTGGCGATTATGTCGTTGTTGTAAATGCTGAAAAGGTCAAAGTAACAGGTAAGAAAGCTACTGATAAGATGTATCACCACCATACCCTGTATCCTGGTGGTTTAAAGACTCGCTCCTTCAATGAAATGATTGCACGAAACCCTGAAGAAGTTATCCGGCTTGCTGTAAAAGGCATGTTGCCGAAGACTTCACTGGGCAGGGCGATGTTTAGCAAGTTAAAAGTTTATGCCGGTGTTGAGCATCCACATAGTGCTCAGCAGCCTGCCCAATTGAATCTGCAACAGGTATAACACAGCATGGCTGATACTCAATATTACGGTACCGGACGTCGAAAAACTTCGACAGCTCGAGTATTTTTAACCCCTGGTAGCGGCAATATCTCTATTAATAAAAGAAGTCTGGAATCTTATTTCGGCCGTGAAGTGGCGCGAATGATTGTTCGTCAGCCGCTCGAGTTGCTGGAATTAACGGACAAATTTGATATTAACGTCAATGTTTGTGGTGGTGGCAGCTTCGGTCAGGCGGGCGCTATCCGGCATGGAATAACTCGTGCATTAATGCAGTATGATGAAGAGAATCGTACTCCTTTACGCAGAGCCGGCTTTGTTACACGTGACTCACGTGAAGTGGAACGCAAAAAAGTTGGATTGAGGAAGGCTCGCAAGAAACCTCAGTTCTCCAAACGTTAAGTTTTGTTTTAATTATCGGAAACGCCGGAACGCATACGTTTCGGCGTTTTTTTATGTAAAAAACAAGCATGTTTCTGCCTCAGGATTCTTGTTTCTACCTTGAAAAAAATGGTGTTTTTTAGTAGTATTCGCGCAGTTTGCAGGTCCGCCTTTGAGGTGGTTTCTTTTACCCTTTCAAGCGTTTCCAAAAGGAGATAATCATCGTGAGTGGCGGACGCGTTAACAATAGTCGTAGACGTTTTTTAATTGGTAGTACTTCAGTCGTCGGAGCGGCTGGTGTGGTTGGTGCTGCCGTTCCATTCGTGGGTTCCTGGAACCCCAGTGCCAGAGCATTAGCAGCAGGCGCACCGGTCAGTGTCGATATCAGTCGTTTGCTACCCGGCGAAATGCTGGGGCCGATACCAGCCTGGCGTGGTCAACCCATCTTTGTTTTAAACAGAAATGAAGAAATTCTTGGCAACCTGGAAACGTTTACTGATCGCCTGTCTGACCCCGAATCTGAAAAAGACCAGCAGCCTGACTATGCAAAAAATGCTTTTCGTTCAATTCGTCCTGAAATCGGTATTTATATTGGGCTATGTACTCACCTTGGCTGTTCACCAAAAATTAACACCGAAGTAAGCCCGCAGGAATACGACCCCGAATGGAAAGGTGGTTTTTTCTGTCCTTGCCATGGCTCCATGTTTGATCTGGCCGGCCGTGTCTATTCAGGTGTACCTGCACCGGACAATCTGGTTGTACCACCACATACTTATGAGTCAGAAAATGTCGTTGTAATCGGCGTTGATGGGGTGAATTCATAATGAGCGAAGAAATGACAAACACTGCAGAAACAAATCCGCCCAAGAAAAATGCCTTTATGACCTGGATAGACGCCCGATTACCGGTGACCAAGGCTTTTGAAAAGCATATGTCGAAATATTATGCACCGAAGAACTTCAATATCTGGTATGTCTTTGGTGTGCTTTCTATGGTCGTACTGGTTAACCAGTTACTGACAGGAATCTGGTTGACCATGAACTATGTTCCCAGTGCCGAGGGGGCCTTTGCTTCAGTTGAATACATTATGCGGGATGTTGATTATGGCTGGTTGCTACGCTATCTGCATTCCACCGGGGCCTCAGCCTTCTTTATTGTCGTCTATCTACATATGTTCCGTGGCCTGATGTATGGCTCTTACCAGAAACCCAGAGAATTAATCTGGATTTTCGGTATGACGATTTATCTGGTTTTGATGGCTGAAGGATTTATGGGTTATGTGTTGCCCTGGGGTCAAATGTCGTACTGGGGCGCCAATGTGATTGTTTCACTGGCTGGTGCCATTCCTTTTGTGGGTGATGATTTAATGGTCTGGATTCAGGGCGATTACCTGATTTCAGGGGCTACGCTAAATCGTTTCTTTGCCCTGCACGTGGTTGCCTTGCCGATTGTGTTACTGGGCCTGGTTGTTCTGCATATATTAGCCTTGCATGAAGTGGGATCCAATAATCCGGACGGCATTGAAATCAAGAAAAATAAAGATGCTAACGGCATACCATTGGACGGTGTTCCCTTCCATCCTTATTACACGCTACATGATCTGGTCGGCATTGTGGTCTTCCTGTTTGTATTCGCCTTCGTGATTTTCTTTATGCCTGAAATGGGCGGTTATTTTCTGGAGTATGCGAACTTTGAACAGGCTAACAACCTGAAGACACCCGAACATATTGCGCCTGTCTGGTATTTTACACCTTTCTATTCCATGCTCAGAGCCGTGACGTACCCGCTTTTTGGTGTAGATGCCAAATTCTGGGGCCTGGTAGTTATGGCCGGAGCAATTGCCATATTGTTTGTCATGCCCTGGCTGGACCGCAGTCCTGTTAAGTCCATGCGCTACAAAGGCCTCTATAGTCGTGTAGCGTTAATGGCCTTCGTAGTGAGTTTTATCATTTTGGGCGTCCTGGGCACCAAGATAGCGACACCAGGCAGAACCGCCCTGGCACAGTTGTGTACACTCATCTATTTCGTCTACTTTCTGGCTATGCCCTGGTATACCAAGGCTGAAAAAACCACTTCACCTCCAGAGCGTGTAACCGGTCGTTTTATCAGTATTCCGCATTTGTTGCTTGCACTGGTACTCTTGGTTCTGTTGATAGTGGTGCCATTGACGGCGGTAGGTGCTGAAGCTGAAGTTGAACTTGAGCATGTTGAAATGGACCTTGAAAACACAGCTTCACTGCAATCAGGTCTACAGACCTTCGCCAATTATTGCATGGGTTGCCATTCGGCTCAGTACTCACGATACCAGCGTGTAGCCGATGACCTGAATATTTCAGAAGAAATAATGCTGGAAAATATTATCTTTAATCCGGAATCCAGTATTGGTGATCTGATGGTGAGCTCAATGCCTGATACCGCAGAAAACTGGTTTGGTGTTACTCCGCCAGATTTATCGTTGGTTGCCAGAGTTAGAAAACCTGAATGGCTGTATGGCTACCTGAGGGGCTTTTACCAGGATGCTTCCAGACCTTTTGGTGTTAATAACCGGGTTTTCCCGAATGTTGCTATGCCAAATGTGCTGGCTGAATTACAGGGTGATCAAAGCTGTGCCGATGAACATTGCGAAGAATTACACCATGCTGCCGGCACAGGCAGCTTAAATGAAGAAGAGTTTGATAAAGTAGTATATGACCTTGTCAACTTCCTATACTACCTCGGTGAACCATCGAGACTTGATCGTGAAAGAATTGGAGGTTTTGTTCTTTTCTTCCTGGCCTTTATGTTTGTATTTGCATACATGCTAAACCGGGAATTCTGGAAAGATATAGAGCATTAACAGCACAAAAACTAAGAGGCTTAATATGGGAGTTGTAACTAAACGCTCTTCAATGTTGTTTTATTCAGATGGCTCCAGCCAGTATAGCCATCGCGTTAGAATCGTTTTGGCTGAAAAGGGAGTTACCGTCGATATCGTCGACGTTGATGTACATGAAAAGCCCGAAGATCTGGCTGACCTGAATCCATATAACAGCCTGCCCACACTGGTTGATCGTGATCTTGTGCTTTATGAACCAAATATCATGATGGAATACCTGGATGAACGTTTTCCACACCCACCATTATTTCCGGTATATCCTGTAGCACGCGCACAAAGCCGTCTATGGATGCACCGTATTGAAAAAGACTGGTGTGGACTGGTTGATGTATTACAGGCTGAAATTGCTGGTGACAAGGAACTGGATGCTGCCCGCAAGGCACTGAAAGAAAACCTGATGACAATTGCCCCCATCTTTGCTGAAAAACCCTTCTTTATGAGCGATGAGTTCACTATTGTGGATTGTTGTGTTTTGCCAATTCTCTGGCGTTTGCCTGAACTGGGTATTAAGCTACCTGAAACAAAGACCACAAAACCGCTGATAGAATATCGTCAGCGTCTGTTTGATAGAGAGGGTGTTCAGGAGTCATTGTCTGAACAGGAAAAGGAAATGACCAGTTGGTAAAGTAATCTCTTATCTAGTTGGGGTTAAATAACCAGTATGACTATGACTACTCATCGTCCCTACATGATAAGAGCATTGCACGAATGGATTCTCGACAATAATTGTACGCCCTACATTCTTGTGGATGCCTTTTCTGACGGCGTTGCTGTTCCACAGGATTATGTTAAAGACGGTCAAATAGTTCTGAATATTTCACCTCAAGCGATTAATACTCTGATTATCAGCAATGCTGCAGTAGAATTTGAAGGGCGTTTTGGTGGTATCCCTACAAAAGTATATGTGCCAGTAAAGGCTGTCATGGGTATTTATGCCCGAGAAAACGGTCAGGGCATGATGTTTGACTCGGACGATTCGATGCCTGAACCGCCCGCTCCAATTAATCGTGGGCTTAAATCTCAACGAGGCAAAGCCAAAGCCGATAACAGTAAGAAACCTACCTTGCGAGTCGTGAAGTAAACACTGTGTAGTGCATCAGTTTGAAAATTCTGGCGGTATAGAACCCGCCGCTTCTGCCTTGTCCGCCCTTCGATCTTTCCTTCCTGTTTTTCCGGCGCTGTGGTGGTAAGCAGCGTGCATTGAAAGCAGCTGAATCTCAGTCAATATATTCAAAAGCTCTGACTACTTTAGTGACACCGCTGGTCGTGCTGACCAGTTCCACTGCACGGTCAGCTTCAGCGCGCGTTAACAGACCCATCAGATAGACTGCACCATTTTCGGTAACCACCTTGGTACGAAGTCCTTCAACATCATCGTTTACCAGCATCTTCGATTTAAGCTTGGTGGATATCCAGGCATCATTGGTGCGAGACATAAAGGATGTACTGCCTGCCACTTCCAATTCGTTGTACACGGTTTTAACCCTGCTATTGCTGGTTGTGGCGACTCGGGTAGCCAGATTTTTCAACTCCTGAGTTGGAACCTGTCCGACTATAAGGACTGTCTGATTGAAACTGATGACATCAATATTTGCATCCCGTAAAGCAGCATCAGCAGCATTCAGGTTTACCTTGATCATGGTCTCTATAGCCCCATCGTCAATCACCGAACCCGTGGTCCTGGTGCCCTGATTCTGTTGAATACTGTCATTGCCGTTAACGGTGCTGATGACAGAAGCACAACCGCTGACTGTGCAAGCCAGCACTAGAAAAGTTGTAACTGATAATTGGCGTAACATAGAGACCTGTCCTTCAATCTTGAAAATGTCTGTTTACTCTGGTCCGAATAATTGAGTGTCAATCAGATCACACAAACAATGGATAACCAGCAAGTGTACTTCCTGAATGCGCGCAGTAACCTGAGATGGCACACAAATTTCGACATCTCCCTCTTTAAACAGTTCCCGCATGGCTCCACCATCCCTGCCACTTAGCATGATGACTTTCATTTCACGGGCATGGGCAATTTTGATGGCCTCAATTACATTGCCGGAATTGCCACTGGTAGAGATAGCCAGTAGAACATCGCCTTCCTGGCCAAGAGCCCGAACCTGTTTTGAAAAGACCTCGGAATAAGAATAATCATTGGCAATGGAGGTTATTGTTGAGCTATCGGTTGTAAGTGCAATCGCCGGCAAAGGAGGGCGTTCCCGTTCAAATCGGTTTAGCATTTCAGAAGAGAAATGCTGGGCGTCTCCGGCAGAGCCCCCATTACCACAGGCCAGGAGCTTTTTTTCATTCAGCAAGGCTTCGACTATTACTGAAGCTGCTTTGGTGATGGCAGGACCAATAACTTCCATTGACTGCATCTTGCATTCAATACTGGCTGCAAAAAATTGATTGACGCGCTCCAGATAGTCCATAGTTTTTACTCAAATAATGAAATTGGTCATTCTTATATCAAGACAAGGTTTTTCTAAAAATTTAGCAGTGCAGCGTTGTCTGGCATGTGCAATTGTGTCAGACTGTACACAGCTAGTACAGTTCTAGCGTGAATCTTACTTTCTTTTATCAGCATTTTACAGGAGGTTCCCCCGACAAAGATAATTCTATTATTTCAAAGCCATTAGCACCTTAATACTCAGGTTCTAACGCGTTTTCTCAACTCGATTCTTTTCTTTAGCAAATTGGAGAGTGAGCATGGCAAAGAGATCCCACAAGCGTTCAATTCAATATAGTGATGAACTGGAACCACCATACCAGGGACAAAAAAGCAGTAAACGTAGCAAGTACAGGCGCCACCGAAACATTGAAGAACCCAGTAATATTGTTGAGCTCAACAGTCTGCTCAGCACCAGCTACAAACCGCATCAACAAAAACTTCCCCTCAAAGCACTCAACCCTGCCCAACAAAAATATATAAATGCCATTAAAAATAACTGCCTGACCTTTGGTCTTGGGCCGGCAGGTACTGGTAAGTCTTACTGTGCAGGTGCCCTTGCGGCACAAGCCCTGGAATCGGGACGTATTGAGAGAATTATATTCACCCGGCCAGCCGTGGAAGCTGGCGAGAACCTTGGCTTTCTGCCGGGTAAACTGGAAGATAAGTTTGCCGTGTATATTGATGCATTCCGTGACATTCTGAACGAACGCCTGGGTAAAGGCGTGGTTGAATATTGTCTGCGACATGGTCGTATTGTTGGCGCTCCGCTGGCTTATATGCGAGGCAAAACCTTTAACGCTTCAACTTTTGTTATCCTCGATGAAGCTCAGAATGTTACGCCAACCCAGATGAAAATGTTTCTGACGCGCATAGGAGAAGACTGCAAGGTTGTTGTTAATGGTGATACCAGGCAAAGTGACATCAGGGGGCCTAGCGGTCTCGAAGATGCTGTAGAAAGGTTGCGTGGCTTGCCAAGTGTTCATGTCCACACCTTTGACAAGGCTGATTCGGTCAGAAGTGGTTTAGTCAGGCACGTCCTGGATCGTTATGAGAATGTCTCCGGGTAAGTTAAGAGCCAGAATTTTCAATTGATGATACCGGCATGGCTTGCAGGCCATGCGGGTATCGAAGACTCGGCTTGCCTGGAAATCATCGCTTTAGCTGGCTGAGACCTTATTTCAGCTTTGAAAGGCGTTACTGATCCATACTAGTTCGGGTTTGTCCTGTTGTATCGTAGCGCTGATGACATCAAAGCGGGCATTTACCTGTTCAGAAATGCCGTGCTGAAGCAGATAAAGCTGGGCTGTTTTTATAAGCTTTTGCTGTTTGTGTTTATCGACGGTATCAAATGCAAAGCCGAATGCGGTTTTTTCTCTGAAGCGTACTTCGATAAAAACGATTACAGAGTTATCGCGCATAATCAGATCGATTTCTCCAAACCGGCAATGATAGTTTTTCTCGAGAAAGACAAGGCCCTGTTTTTTTAAATAAGCCAGTGCCAGTTTTTCGAAATACAAACCCTTTTTCTGACTAGGACTGCCTGAATTCTTTTTGAACATGGATCTTCCCTGATCACATTACTAAAAGTTTACATGGGGTGTTGCGAAGTTTTATTGAATCTCGAGCAAGGGGCGTGCAAGGCCGCTGTCCATCCGGGCCCAGTTGAGTTGGCGAATAATCCTGTTGTCCGGATCCAGACTGAGGACGCCGGTGGCACCGCTAAAGGCATTGCTGGCGCCGGTTTCCAGTTGCCGGATACGGGGGTAGAGCCTGAAAGCGTCGATTCCGAAGGCCTGTAAACGTAAGTTTTGCGCGCTGCTTTGCGGGAATAGCAATTGTGCAGTTGCTTTTAATTCATCATCCTGTGATAAAAGCCATGGGCTATCACCAAAAATGATACCGTTTAAATCAACATCTTCCTGAGGTCGACTTAGGCCGGAATAAATGTCCTGGGTGGCATATACAGGAATATCACCCGCATACAGATATCCCAGACTGGGTTTAATTTGACGGGCAGACAGGGGTTCGGCAATAAGAAAAATAAAATCCACATCCTGTCGGCGCCGCTGAGAAAATTTAACCGAAGCATTGATAAGGCTGCTTAATCGATCCTTACGAGAATCACTGTCAGTTAAATCCAGTAAATTGGAGATACTTTGTGTGTAATTATTGCCAAAGGGTTCCTGTGTAACAATTTGCCCACCCAGTGCAGTCCATTGTTGAATAAAGCTGTCCCGCTTACGTTGATAAGTTTCGTTACCGGGGTTCAGCGGGCTAAGGATAGCCGCAAACCGATGTCCGTCTTCCCATGCTTTTACGGCAAGTTGTCGGGCCTCGCTTTCCGGTGATAAAGCAAACTGGTAAAGCTGGTTTGAAGCAGGCCGCACTCCGTCAATATTGTTTAATGCCAGGGTTGGCACGCCCAGATTTCGCACCTGTTGCAATTGTGCGACCTGTTGTCTTAACAAGGGTCCGATAATCATGCCAGCACCATCGATACGGGCCTGTCTGTGTAAGGCAACAATATCGTCAATATCGCTGGTATCATAAAACCGGATTTCGGGGACTTTGCCTCCAAAGGATTGCACATTCAGATAGGCGCTCATGAATGCATCGCGGATGATAATACCGGCATTGGTTTTTAAGGGTAAGAGTAGCGCTATTTTGTCAGGTCTTTCGGCGGCCATGCTCTCAACCAGTTGCAAAGTTAAGGGCAATTGTTCCGCGGCAGGGTGGCGAATCCAGCGTTGCTGCCAGTTGTTTAATTCAACCAGTTGACGATCCAGATTATACTGATAGGCCTTACCGACAACACCTAATTCATACCAGCCCTGGAAAGCATAGACAATTTCTGCGGCGGCCAACTGACGTAATTCTTCTACCGGTAAAGCAAGCAGGTTTTGCCAGATCTGCTCATGGTTAAGGTCCTTTTCGGCAGCATTAAGTAAAGGATCAACGAGAATTCTTTCTTTCAGGCTAAGGCCAAACTCCAGCCCGGCTTCATAGGACTGGGCGCGCAGCATGCGTAATTGTTTCTGGGAAACGATAGATAACTGCGGCAGGGCGTCAAAGCGGTCAATATTCAATACATTCAACGCTTCACTGAAGCGTTCATTGTTGACCAGAAACTGGGCTCTTAAAAGCAGAATTTCGGCGGCAAGATCGAGGTCGAGCTGTCTGGTATTTAAGGTGGTCAGGAGCTCGTAGGCGCGGCGTTCCTGCCCCATGCCGTTATAAATTCTGGCTGCCTCCAGTGCAAAATATTCGGATTCAGGTGAAGCGGAGCTATTCGCCTGTTGTAAAAGGCTGAATATTAGAGCCTCTTCTTCACTTCTGATGCCATCTTCATCGATATCAGGAATTTCGATATTGTCACTGGATGTCGATGAAGGTGGCGCAGTGCTGCATGAGGCCAGGAGCAAGGCGAGAAATAAATAACTAAAAAAGCGCAGGCAGGTCATGCTATCCAGTATAACTCAATATAAAAAACTCGCTAATACCCAGGCTAGTTACTTATGTTAAGTACTATGGCAAGATGTTCCGAAGTGCAAAATGAGAGCAAGCTATCTTGATGAATTCTGTCTGTCTGTATGTTGTTGCGACGCCAATCGGGAATCTCTCGGATATAAGTGAAAGAGCACTTCAGATATTGCGGGAAGTAGACCTTATTGCGGCCGAAGACACTCGACACAGCGGCAAACTCTTGCGCCATTATGGCCTTACTACGCCCTTAGTCGCACTGCATGAACATAATGAAGGTAAAAAAATACAACAGCTGATAGACAAGCTTTTAGCCGGACAGAGTCTTGCCCTGATTTCTGATGCCGGTACGCCTTTAATTTCGGATCCGGGTTATCACTTGGTCAAGGCAGCCAGAACTGCAGGGATCAGAGTTTCACCTATTCCCGGCCCATCGGCGCTTATCACGGCATTGTCTGCCGCAGGGCTGGCATCTGATGCCTTTATTTTTGAAGGCTTTCTGGCAAGCAAACAAGGTGCTCGTCTAAAGAAACTTGCATCCCTTGCCGAAGAAAGCAGAACCCTGATTTTCTATGAAGCACCGCACCGTATACTTGACTGCCTGCAGGATATGATTCAAGCATTCGGTGCGGACAGAAAGGCTGTACTCGCACGTGAATTAACCAAGAATTTTGAAACCATACACGGCGATAGCCTGGAAAATTTACTGTACTGGATTAAAGCAGACACTAATCAGCAAAAGGGTGAATTCGTTGTGTTGGTGGAGGGCAAGGAAATAATACAAAATGACATTGATCCTGAAGTGCTCAGGGTGCTGGATATCCTTTCTGAGGAGTTGCCTCTCAAACAGGCAAGCAGTCTGGCAGCCAGAATTACAGGCATAAAGAAAAATGCGCTTTACCAAATCGGTATAAATAAAAAGCAGGAAAACACGTAAAAAGGTAACATCAACATTTTCAGACAGAGATATAATGGAAATTCTGAGCAGAACAGATGAATTGATTCGGGAGGATAAATTCTGGAATTTATAGCCATACTGGAAGCATCAGCATTAAGTGTCTGGATACGGGAGTCCGTCGCGGGCTTCCCTGTGACGATTACTTTCCATGCCCTGGGTATGGCGTTTCTGGTCGGCATAAATTTTACCCTTGATCTGAGGGTGCTCGGTGTAGCCCCCCGACTTCCCATTGCTCTGATCGAAAAATTCTATCCCCTGATGTGGGTCAGCTTTGTGACAGCCCTTGTATCGGGCTTGTTGCTCTTGCTGGCTTATCCGGCGAAAGGCCTGACCAATATCGTTTTCTATACAAAAATGCTGATTATCGTCGCTGCCCTGCTGCTAACAAGAATTCTCACGGTACAACTTATCCGTAATGGTTCAGCAATCAGCAGCACTCATAAATTGCTGGCATTAGCTTCAATACTGCTTTGGGTGCTGGTAATTACACTGGGACGTTTGCTGGCTTATACCTATACCATTCTGCTCACCACGGACTTTTACTGAGGCTGCTATGGAAGAAGCACTCTTGAATTTTTCCATGAATACCGGCATCTACGGCATCATGTCTTCGCGCTGGGGCTGGCCGATCATGGAATCCGTGCATTTCTTTGGCTTATGCCTGTTAATTGGAACCGTAGGTTTATTCGATCTGAGGATGCTGGGTTTTGTAAAAGGCATTCCCTTATCAGCCATGCATAAACTGGTGCCCTTTGGCGTTGCCGGTTATTTTTTAAATGTGATAACAGGCACGATGTTTTTCACAACGGCCCCTGATCAGTATTTGTATAATCCGGCCTTCCAGACCAAGATGATTTTTATGGCCGGGGCGGGGATTAATATGCTGATTTTTTACCTGTTTTTCTTTGGGTCAGTGAAAGTAACGGATGCGGGTCAGCAAGTGAGCAACAGGACAAAACTGATTGCCGGTATTTCCCTGCTGTGCTGGCTGGGCGTTATCTGTGCAGGCAGGTTGATTACTTTTTATCGTCCGCCAGCGTACTGGTGTTTCTGGTGTGGCTGAAAAACTATTGCGCTTGGGATTACTTCGTTGAACGCATAATTTCTATCGGTCACTTACTCAAGGTAAGCTCCCTCAACAAATTACACCTTTGCCTCGTACTGCCTGCGCTCATGACGTTTTTGTCAAAACTATTGCGCTTGGGATTACTACGTTGAACGCATAATTTCTATCGGTCACTTACTCAAGGTAAGCTCCCTCAACAAATTACACCTTCGCCTCGTACTGCCTGCGCTCATGACGTTTTTCTAAAGACTATTGCGCTTGGTATTACTTCGTTGAACGCATAATTTCTATATTTCCAAGGTCTGCTGTGCTCTCCATAACTTCGGGAAAAATCTGTTTTATAGAATTAAGACTGGTACATCATCTATCGCCCTTTTATACTGCGCGCGTGAGTTGGCCAGGCAATCGCTGTTTCCTGTATTGGAAATAGAGGAAAGTCCGGGCTCCATAGAGCGAGATGCCAGGTAATGCCTGGGGGGCGTGAGCCTACGGAAAGTGCAGCAGAAAATAAACCGCCTCATCTGGGTAATACCTTTTGAGGTAAGGGTGAAATGGTGCGGTAAGAGCGCACCGCATGGGTGGCAACATTCCATGGCATGGTAAACCCCATCTGGAGCAAGGCCAAATAGGAACCCAATGGTGTGGCTCGCACTGGGTTCGGGTAGGCCGCATGAGGTATGTGGTGACACATACCCAAGATGAATGATTGTCCAAGACAGAACCCGGCTTATCGGCCGACTCACAAATATTGTTACCCTGATCCCGGCCTGCAGAGGGGTATTCAATTCAAATGTGCAGAATCCCGCATTTTCTTAATATTTTTTCAGACGATCAAAAACTTCTGCAATCTTAATACTTTACTTTAAGTTTGAAATATAGCTCTCTGTAATCTAAAGTCTTTAATATCTACAATTTTCCTCTAAACAGTCGCGTTTCCCGGTTTTAGCCGCATTTAGCCTCATTTTCTAATCAACTTTACGCAAACAAGTGCTTGATTTACTTGCTGGAACTCCCTTATAGTGCAAAAAAGTAGCAATATAGTGGCTGCAAAGTGGGTTATTTGTGGGATTACTTAAATAAAGTTGTTTAAGGGAGTTAAGAAACTTGTTATTTCGTGGCTTACATTCAATCACGCTGGATGCGAAAGGTCGTATGGCAATGCCTGCGCGTTTCCGCGGGATTGTTGAAAGTCATTGTGAAGGGCAGTTGGTAGTTACTATCGATCAGGATGGCGAATCTCTGGTTATTTATCCGCTAAATGAATTCGAAGCAATAGAGCGCAAGGTCGCAGCACTTTCCAGTTTTAATCCAGAATCCAAACGCTTGAAGAACATATTTATAGGCCATGCTACGGAAGTGAATCTTGATAGCAGTGGCCGCATTCTGATTCCGCTGAATTTAAGGCAGTTCGTCGGGCTCGATAAAAAGGTCGCTCTGGTCGGACAGGGCAACAAACTGGCCGTGTGGAATGATGAGGTCTGGAATGAAACCAGGGATAACTGGTTAAAACAGAAAGTGAATGCCGAAGACTTGCCGGAAGAATTAAAAAACCTTTCCTTATAAAAAATACACGGATGGGGGAAAACTAAATAATAGAAAGATGGTACGTCATATTGATCTTTAGACTGGGGATGTAAAGGCAAAGCATATGTCGTCGGTGAGGAGCGATTAAGCGAGCGAACGACGACTTGCACCGCTAAAAAGTCAAATTATTAGCATGATGTATTAGCGACGGGAACAAAAGGAGGCGGCAAACATGCAGCATCAGAGCGTACTGTTGGAACAGTCGGTTGCTGCATTAATCGGAGATCGAAACGGTTTTTATATAGATGGCACTTTCGGTCGGGGTGGTCACAGCAGACGGATTCTGGAGGAGTTGTCAGAGCAAGGCCGTCTGCTGGTGATTGATAAGGACCCTGAAGCCATTGTGATAGCTGAGGAACTGGCGAGTCAGGATAGCAGGGTAAGTGTATATCACGGCTCATTTGAAGAGTTGCAGAAGGCAATTCCTGATCTGCACTTGCAGGGTCAGGTGGCAGGAGTGTTGTTGGACCTGGGTGTTTCATCGCCGCAACTCGATGATGCACAAAGAGGCTTTAGTTTCAGTAAGGACGGACCTCTGGATATGAGAATGAATACAACAACCGGAACCACAGCAGCAGCCTGGCTGGCACGCGCGGAAGAGAAGACGATTGCCGATGTGCTTTACCAGTTTGGTGAAGAGCGTTTTTCACGTCGTATTGCCAGAGCCATTGTCAGAGAGCGTGATATCCAGCCTCTAAACTCCAGTATGCAGCTGGCTGAAATTATTAAACAGGCTCACCCAAAGTGGGAAGCCCATAAGCATCCGGCTACGCGATCATTCCAGGCTATCCGGATTTTTATTAATAATGAATTGGGTGATCTGCAGAAGGCTTTGACGGAAATACTGGAGATACTGGCAATCGGTGGCCGTATGGTAATCATAAGTTTCCACTCCCTGGAAGACCGCCTGGTTAAACAATTTATTCAGAAGCAAGTTAAGGGTGGGGATTTTCCTGCTGATTTGCCAATTACCCATGACCAATTAAATCCACGCTTAAAAGTTATTGGTAAAGCAGTAAAAGTTAGCGCAGATGAGCGAAGCGGAAATATCCGGTCACGCAGCGCGATTATGCGGGTCGCGGAAAAGTTGGCATGAGATGAGTGCGCAAATAAAAAAGCGGCAGCTTAAAAAACAGGGAAACTATATTGCCCTTTGGTTGTTTTTTCTGGCGACATTAATAGTGGTTTGCAGCTCGGCCTTAGGGGTTGTATATGCAGCACATGAAAGCAGGCATTTATTAAATGCGCTGCAGGAACTGGAAAAACAACGTAATGCCCTGCAGGTCGAGTGGGGGCAGCTGCTTCTGGAAGAAAGCAGTCTTATTTCCCAGGGCAGGGTTGAAGATATCGCAATAGCAGAACTAGGGATGAAAGTTCCGGCAATGGAAAACATGGTGGTGGTACAGCAGTGAATTCTGCGCATACTGATAAGAAACAAACACTTTGGAGATTGTATTTTGTCTTCGTGGTGATTCTTTCGCTCCTCAGTATCATCGCCTGGAAAGTCCTGGATCTGCAGGTTTTGAATAATGACATTCTGCAAAGTCAGGGAGATGCCCGGACAGTCCGTAATGATGAGATTTCCGCACACCGGGGCAATATTCTCGATCGCAACGGCCAGCCACTGGCAATCAGTACGCCAGTGCAAACCCTGGTTTTAAACCCTAAAGTGGTACTGCAGCATCCTGAACAGTGGGACCGGCTTGCAGCAGCATTGGCTGGTATAGATGTTAATCCGGAGCTAATTCGTAATCGATTGGAAGCTAATGCCGGGCGCGAATTTATGTTTATTAAACGTCGTATTCCACCGGCAGAAGCAGAACAAGTGCTAAGACATGGTTTTACCGGTCTTTGGGCAGAGGAGGAATATAAGCGTTTTTACCCCCTGGGTGAAGTTGCGGTTCATGTAGTCGGCCTCGCCAACAGCGATGAAGTAGGACAGGAAGGCATTGAGCTGGCATATGATGATTGGCTTGAGGGCAAGCCTGGTTCCAAACAGGTACTAAGAGACAGAAATGGCGGCATTATTCGTGAGGTCAGAGTCAACGAAGTAGCTCAGCCCGGGAATGATCTGATATTGAGTATAGATTCGCAGATTCAGTTTCTGGCTTATAAGGCTCTCAAGGAAGAAGTGACCCGACGTTATGCCAGTGCCGGCACGGCCGTGGTATTAAATGTTGAAACAGGCGAAATTCTGGCCATGGTCAGCCAGCCATCTTATAACCCCAACAACCGCTCCAGCCTGAATGGTCAGTTTGACGGCCTAAAAAACAGAGCCATCGCAGAATCCCTGGAACCGGGTTCGACAGTAAAAACCTTTACCGTCACTGCGGCTTTGGAGAGTGGGCTGTTCGATACTGAAAGTATTGTAGATACCAGTCCGGGATACATACGTGTTGATCGTTCCACGATTCGTGATCCCGTTAATTATGGGAAGTCGTCGCTGGAAAGAATTTTAGCCAAGTCTTCTCAGGTCGGCGCAAGCAAACTGGCTCTGGCGATGGGGCAGGACCCCATGCTGGATGTACTGAAACGGGTCGGTTTTGGGCAATCTCTGGGAACCGGTTTCCCAGGCGAATCGGCTGGAATACTGACCGATCATTCACGCTGGAGTAATTCTGAAATTGCTACGCTGGCCTATGGTTATGGTTTTCAGGTCTCTCCGCTGCAGTTGGCTCAAGCCTATATGATTTATGCCAATGGAGGAGTATTTAAACCGGTCTCCCTTTTGAAAATTGAAACAGGAACTGCTGTGCCAGGGCTTCGTGTGATCAGCCAGGAGATTGCAGACGAAGTCACAAAAATGCTTGAAGCGGTGGTCAGTCCCGGTGGTGGCGGTACGGGAACGCTGGCCTATATACCGACGCATCGGGTTGCAGGAAAAACCGGAACGGCGTGGTACTACGATGTCGCGAAGGGTGCATACGATGAAGGAAATTATATCTCCCTGTTTGCCGGCTTTGCGCCAGTCAGTAATCCAAAAATTGTTACGGTCGTCACCATCCATGAACCAAAAGGTGAAGAATATGGCGGTGGCAGGGTGGCGGCACCGGTATTTTCGACGATAACCGCCGGAGCCTTACGAATAATGAATATTCCGCCCGATATCATTCCCGCCGACTCGAATTCATTGAGTTTGAGGGTCAATGCAGATGGCTTGCGCGCACCTATTGCAGGTACAGGACAATGAACACGGCGAAGAGTATGTCCCAACAAATGACTTTATCAAGATTGCTGGAAACTGAAATCTCTGTCCCTGAAAGCATGGATATGGTTTTGACAGGTATTGAGCTGGATAGTCGCAATATTGACAGAGGCGACCTTTTTATTGCCTGCAAAGGGGCAAATTTTGATGGGCATGATTTTGTTAGTGAAGTGATTGCCAAGGGTGCCGCTGCGGTGCTGGTCGAAAAGGGAGATCTTTGGCAGGAAATCAGCCAGGAAAATAATGTGCCAATAATTCCGGTCCAAAACCTGGCCAGTCGCATCAGTCATATTGCAGCAATATTCTTTAATAAACCGGCAGATCATTTTGCCTTGGTTGGTGTCACCGGGACAAATGGTAAAACCAGTGTCTGTCAGTTCTATGCTGAAAGCATTTCACGACTAGGTCATATTTGTGGGACAAGCGGCACACTAGGTTATGGTATTTACGGTAATGACTTAGAAGTAAATGCAGCTTCTACACCGGCAACGACGCCGGATCCGATAACTGTACAGCGTATCTTCAGTGAAATGCTGCAGCAAAAGGCTGATGCCATGGTCATGGAAGTATCTTCTCATGGTTTAAAACAAGGCCGTGTATGTATCAATGAATTTAATATTGCCGTGTTTACAAATCTCTCACGGGATCATCTGGATTATCACAATTCCATGCAGGCTTATGGTGAAGCAAAACTAAAATTATTCAATGGCTCGAGATTAGGAGCAGCGGTGCTGAATATGGACGACATGTTTACTGCCACCATTCTTAACAGTCTGTCCAGACAGGTGAAAATTTATACCTATAGCCTCAGTAATCCGCAGGCAGATGTATATCCGGAAGCAATCGAATTCAAACGTAAAGGTTTTAGTTTGAGCCTGTCTACACCCTGGGGTAAAGGGCGACTGGATACAGGTCTGCTGGGTTCGTTTAATGTCAGTAATCTATTGGCGGTGCTGACGGCAGTGATGGCAACGGAAATTCACCAGGACAGGATGGATTTTCAGCAGGTACTGAAGGCGGTTGCCAAGGTGTCTCCCGTTAAAGGCCGCATGGAGCTGATAGGCGACTTCCCTGTTTCGGTCGTTGTTGATTATGCGCATACCCCCGACGCTTTGGAAAATTCCCTGCAGGCTTTACATGAACACTTTAAGGGGAAAATTTGGTGTGTGTTTGGTTGCGGTGGTGATAGAGATAAAGGCAAGCGACCAATGATGGCCCGCATCGCAGAAAGACTGGCTGATGAAATAATCGTAACGGATGATAATCCGCGACAGGAAAATTCCAGCGATATTATTGAGCAAATCACTTCAGGTTTCACGCAGAAAGAAACAGTACGCGTCGAGAGTGACAGGGCTCAAGCAATTGATTTTGCCATTCGCAATGCAACAGAAGGTGATGTGGTGCTGATTGCCGGTAAGGGCCATGAAGAATATCAGGATGTAGGAGCCGAGCGGCTGATGTTCAGTGATGTGAAACAAGCAAGACTTAGTTTAAACAAGCGTTTTAGAGAATAGAAACGGGTCAAGCAGGTGATAAAAGCAATGAGCCTACTAGAAGTGCAGCAATTGACAGGAGGTCTCCTTAAAGGGGCAGACGTCTCTTTTAATGCTGTGTCTATAGATACGCGAACTTTGCAGGCTGGTGAATTATTTATTGCTATTCCGGGTGATCGCTTTAACGGCAATGCTTTTCTGAAGCAAGCTGAAGTTAAAAATGCAGCAGCAGCTATTAGTACTGAGCCAACGGAAGTGGCATTACCGGTTCTGCAAGTTGAAAACAGTCGGCTGGCCCTCGGTAAATTGGGTGCAGCCAATCGAAATAAAAGTAGGGCAAAGGTTATTGCTGTAACGGGCAGTCAGGGCAAGACCACTGTTAAGGAAATGACAGCAAGCATTCTTGCTTGCTGTGGGGAAGTTTTGAAAACAATGGGAAATTTGAATAATGATCTGGGCGTTCCATTGACACTGTTGAAGCTGGAAGAAAAACACCAGTTTGCCGTTATAGAGCTGGGTGCAAATGCACCGGGAGAAATTTTTTATAGTTCAACATTAACCATGGCTGACGTTGTGCATATTACTAATGTGGCTCCCACTCATCTTGAGGGATTCGGTGACCTTGACGGTGTAGCCAGAGCTAAAGGGGAGATATGGGAGAGTCTGTCCGCTGATGGAGTTGCCGTGCTTAATCTCGATGATGCCTATGGCGGCCAGTGGATGGAAAAACTCAATGGAAAAAAATTCGTAAGTGTCAGCGCCCTGGGAAAAAGTACAGCAAATTATCGGGTGGTTGATTTGCAATTCGATGCAGCGATGCATTCAACCTTTAGCGTTCTTACACCACAGGGTTCCGTAGCAATCAATCTGTCTTTGCCGGGCCAGCATAATGTGGCAAATGCCCTGGCCGCAGCGGCTTTAGGTATGGAAGTCGGGGCAGGCTTGAATGAAATCAAACAGGGTTTAGAGGCAATGCAATCTGTGTCAGGCCGCATGTGTACTCTGGCCGGGCGCCAGCAATCCGTCTTGCTGGACGACTCCTATAATGCCAGTCCAAGTTCATTTCGAGCCGCCATTGATGTGTTGGCGGCACACCAGGGTACTAAAGTTATCGCGATGGGCGATATGGGAGAGTTGGGTTCTGAAGCAGAAAAGGCGCACCGGGAAATAGCTCTTTATGCATTTAGTAAAGGTATTGATTTCTTGTTTGCTGTGGGTGAATTAAGCGAAGTTGCAGTAAAAAACTTTGCAGGTAAGAGCATGCACTTTGCCGATATGGATAGTCTGGCTGAGCAAATACTGCCCATGTTAAATCAAGATGTAAAAGTGTTGATAAAAGGATCACGTAGCGCGGGGATGGATAAGTTGGTTCAAGTCTTACAACAGCAAGTAAAACAAAAAGGAGATTGAAGCCTTATGTTACTTTGGTTGACAAATTATCTGGCGCAATTTAATTCGGGATTTTCAGTTTTCGAATATTTAACTGTACGTGGAATTTTTGGTGTATTGACGGCACTGATGATTTCCTTATTGATTGGGCCTTATGTTATTCGACGCCTGAACTACCATCAAATCGGCCAGGTGATCCGTGATGATGGTCCACAGTCACATTTAAGCAAGGCAGGAACGCCAACCATGGGTGGCGCGCTTATTCTGATCAGCATTATTATCAGCAGTTTGTTGTGGTCTGATTTAAGCAGTGCCTATGTCTGGGTAGTGATCTTCGTAACAGCAGGTTTTGGGATTATCGGCTGGGTGGACGACTATCGCAAAATATTTGAACAGAACCCCAAAGGCCTGAGTCCTGGGTGGAAGTATTTCTGGCAATCCCTGGTTGGTTTTACCGCTGCATGTGTACTGTACTGGCATGCCGTGACACCGGCTGAAACTGAACTGATCGTTCCTTTTTTCAAGGATTTTGCGCTTGAGCTGGGCGGATTTTATATCTTTATCGCCTACTTTTTTATTGTTGGCTTCAGTAACGCAGTGAATTTAACCGATGGCCTGGATGGCCTTGCAATTCTTCCGACGGTAATGGTCGCCAGTGCTCTCGGCATAATCGCCTATCTGGTTGGTAATACTGAATTTTCAGCTTATCTGAACATACCCTACATTGCAGGAACCGGCGAGCTGGCTATTTTTTGCGGGGCAATGGCGGGAGCCGGACTTGGCTTTCTTTGGTTTAACACATATCCCGCGCAAATTTTCATGGGAGATGTTGGTGCGCTGGCCCTGGGAGCCGCATTGGGAACAATCGCCGTGATCACCCGCCATGAAATTGTGCTGGTGATTATGGGAGGCATTTTTGTAATGGAAACACTTTCGGTAATTCTGCAAGTGGCTTCATTCAAATTAACCGGGAGGCGTATTTTTCGTATGGCGCCACTGCATCATCATTTTGAATTAAAAGGCTGGCCGGAACCCAGGGTCATTGTGCGATTCTGGATTATTACCATCATTCTGGTTTTATTCGGGCTGGCTACCTTGAAGTTACGCTGAGAATATTGTTAAGAGCAGGGATAAAAGAGCACTGGTAACAGAGACTAGGTAGTAAATAAAGCGATACAAAGGCAAACAATGCAAGTTGCAGCGCAAGTTAAAAACAAGAAAGTGATTGTCGGTTTGGGTAAGACCGGACTTTCCTATGCGCGTTATTTGGACAGATTAAACGAAGATTTTATGGTTGTTGATAGCCGTATCAATCCGCCAGGCCTGAAAGAATTAACAACTAGTTTCCCCGAAGTGGATGTGGAGCTTGGGGATTTCAGGGAAGATACTTTTTTGAACGCGAAGGAATTATTGGTGAGCCCGGGGGTGGATTTACGTAATCCAATCCTGGCTAAGGCAAAAGATCACGATGTCACTATTAATGGAGACATTAATATATTTGCGCACAAAGTGGGGGCGCCAATCATTGCCGTTACTGGTTCCAATGCTAAAAGTACGGTCGTCACCCTGCTGGGTGAAATGGCTCTGCGCTCAGGAATTGATGCAGTAGTGGCAGGCAATATAGGCAAGCCGGTATTGGATTTGCTAGCCGAAGATTTACATAAATTATATGTTCTGGAAATTTCCAGTTTTCAGTTGGAGAGCACTAGTCAATTGGGGGCGGAAGTAGCCTGTGTTTTGAATATCAGTGAAGATCATATGGATCGTTACGATTCTAAAGTCGCTTACCACGCTGCCAAACATCGTATTTTTCAGTCTTGCAAACAAGCAGTTGTGAATAGAGATGATCCCTTAAGTGCTCCTTTGTTGCCGTCTTCTGTAAAGCAATGGCGCTATGGTCTGGGTCCCGGGGATATCAATGAATTTGGTTTGATTGAAGTTGCGGGCAAAAGTTTTCTGGCCTTCAGCAAAAAAGCGTTGATGCCGGTTGATGAAGTACGCATATCAGGTTTGCATAATATTTCTAATGCCCTGGCTGCATTAGCTATCGGGCATGCTGCTGGTCTGGATATGCAAGCCATGTTGCAAACCTTAAGGGAGTTTCCGGGTTTAGCACATCGTTGCCAATGGGTGCTCAAAAAGAATGGTGTCAATTATTTCAATGATTCCAAGGGAACCAACGTTGGTGCCTGCAAGGCTGCATTGCATGGTCTGGGCGGAGTCAATAACGTTATTTTATTGGCTGGCGGACAGGGAAAAGGTGCAGATTTTTCTGAACTCAGCGATACCCTGCGCGCACACGGTAAATTGCTCATCCTTTTTGGCGAAGACGCCGATTTGATCGCTGCCGCATTGCAAGAGCATATAAGTTGTATAAAGGTCGACTCCTTGCAGGCTGCTGTGAAACTTGCCAGCAAAGAAGCTGAAGCAGGAGATATTGTTTTGCTTTCACCGGCATGCGCCAGCTTCGACATGTTCAAAAATTATGAAAATCGGGGAGATGTTTTCATTGCTGCGGTGGAGGCTCTGCATTAATTATGGCAACGCTCGCGCAAAATAACTTCAGCCACAACCGCGAAGCGCTTTATCTGGGTGATAAGGTGTTATTTATATGCGTGCTGCTGTTACTGGCATTTGGTCTGGTAATGATGACTTCGGCATCAATAGAAATTGCCAGCAGCGAAAGCGGGGATGCATTTTATTATCTGAAAAAGCAGCTGATATTTCTGGTCATGGGTTTTATAGCTGGCGGTATTGTTTATCTGATTCCGCTGAAATATTACCAGGAATGGAGTGTTTTTCTGCTGGTTTCAGCGATCACTTTATTGGCGCTCGTGTTGTTACCCGGAATCGGGCGGGAAGTAAATGGTAGTACCAGGTGGCTGAATCTGGGTTTTATGAGCTTACAGGCTTCCGAACCGGCTAAACTTTTTGTTGTGATTTTCATGGCCGCCTATCTGAGTAAAAACCACAGTTTTGTGTGCGGTTCATGGAAAGGTTTTATCATGCCGCTAGTCTTTGTTGCGGTTCCGATTTTACTGTTACTCAAGGAGCCGGACTTTGGTGCTGTAGTGGTATTACTGCTAGCAGTGTTTGGCATGATGTTTCTGGCCGGAGTAAAACTTCATCAGTTTATTTTATTGATTCTGCTTGCCGGGGGAGGAGCTGCAGCATTGGTATTTTCTTCTGCTTATCGTATCGCCAGGGTCAATTCCTTTTTAACCGCCTTGTCAGACCCATTTAATGAAAATGTAGTCTTTGGATCAGGTTATCAGCTGGCCCAGGCATTGATTGCTTTTGGACGGGGCGAATGGTTTGGGGTTGGACTTGGTAACAGCATTCAAAAACTTTACTTCCTCCCTGAGGCGCACACGGATTTTGTGTTTGCGATTATTGCTGAAGAGTTGGGTGTGCTTAGTGCGCTTTTATTATTGGCTTTATTTCTGGTTTTTATCTGGCGTGCCATGGTGATTGCCCGAAAGAATGAGGAAAAAGGAGATTTCTTTCCGTCATTTCTGGCATATGGAATTGCTCTCATATTCCTTGGACAGGTCATTATTAATATAGGTGTTAATACCGGACTACTGCCAACTAAAGGTCTGACCCTGCCATTTTTAAGTGCAGGGGGATCAAGCTTGATTATCTGTATTGTTATGGTGGCAATCCTGTTGCGAATCGATACTGAAAATCATGCCAGAGCCAATAATTTAAAACGGGTAATCAAGGGATGATCATGACTGCTGAGAAAAAGGTATTGATCATGGCTGGTGGTACCGGGGGGCACATTTTCCCGGCGCTGAGCATAGCCCGGCATCTGCAATCTTCAGGTGTAAAGGTGGAATGGTTAGGGACTCGAAAAGGATTGGAAGCGCAATTGATTTCTCAGACGGACATTCCCATTCATTATATTTCGGTATCCGGTCTGAGAGGTAAGAGCCGGCTGTCAATAGTGCTATCGCCCTTTGTAATTTTGCTTGCCATATTACAGGCGCTGGTGATCCTGCTTTCAGTAAAACCATCATGTGTGTTGGGAATGGGGGGTTTTGTTACTGGTCCCGGAGGCGTTGCGGCCTGGTTGCTGAGAAAGCCTTTGTTAATTCATGAACAGAATGCCATTGCAGGTTTAAGCAACCAGTTATTAAGTCCTCTGGCGACAGTTGTAATGGAAGGCTTTGCTGGTGCATTTCAGCGTAAGCAGGATCTTACTCAAAACTCTATGCTGAAACGTATATGCAAACCTGGAAAAGTCCTGCATGTAGGAAACCCTCTGCGAAGAGAAATCCTTGAATGTCCGGCACCTCAGCAAAGATATGCTGCAAAAGGGAAAAATGAGCGCATCAAAATTCTAATCATTGGCGGCAGTCTTGGCGCAGTTGCCATTAACAAGGCGATACCAGAAATGCTGAAAGAATTTCAGGCTGCTGAAAGTCTGGAGCTCTGGCATCAATGTGGCAAAAATAATCTGCAAAGCTGCCAGTCCTATTATCAGGAACTGGGTTTCACAGAAAATGAAAACCTCCGCATAGCTGCGTTTATTGATGATATGGCTGCTGCTTACTGTTGGGCCGACGTCGTAATTTGTCGCGCCGGGGCTTCTACGGTGTCAGAAATTTCTGCAATAGGTCTTCCGGCCGTATTTGTTCCTTTCCCTCATGCAGTAGACGATCATCAGACTGAAAACGCATTGATCATGCAGAAACTTGGCGCGGCCTGGATTGTCCAGCAGCATGAACTTAACCCGCAGGTGCTTGGCGATATTCTTTTGCAGTTAATAGCAGATAGAGAGCTGGTACTAAAAATGGCCTTGCTGGCGCAGCAGGCCGCTAAGACAAATGCTACAGAAGAAGCAGCGAGAACATGTATGGAGGCTTGTTATGCTTGATAAGCAAGGCAAGCTAAAGCGATTAATTCCGGAAATGCGCCGCATTCGAAATATTCATTTTGTAGGTATTGGTGGGGCCGGAATGAGTGGTATCGCTGAAGTGTTATTAAATCAGGGTTACCAGATCAGCGGTTCGGATATCGCACCTAGCAAAACGACCGTGCGTCTTGAAAAAATGGGAATAAATGTTTTTATCGGCCATAAGGCCAGACAAGTTGAAAATACAGACGTGGTTGTGGTTTCCAGTGCAGTAGATGCGAGCAATGCTGAAATAAAAGCTGCGATGAAACGCAGGATTCCAATTATACGTCGAGCCGAGATGCTGGCAGAGCTTATGCGCTACCGCCATGCAATAGTAATTGCAGGGACACATGGCAAGACAACGACAACCAGCATGGTGGCATCGGTTTTGGCACAGGGCAAACTCGACCCTACTTTTGTGATCGGGGGATTGCTGAACAGTGCCGGCACGAATGCCAAACTCGGAACCAGTCACTACATGGTTGCAGAGGCCGATGAAAGCGATGCCTCATTCCTTCATTTACAACCTATGGTAGCAGTTATCACAAATATTGATGATGACCATATGCAGACTTATGGCGGAGATTTCGAAAAGCTTAAACAAACCTTCCTGGATTTTTTGCATAACCTGCCGTTCTACGGCCTGGCCGTTCTATGTATAGATGACCCGGTCCTACAGGCCCTTATGCCGGAAATATCCCGCCCGATATTGACCTATGGCTTTTCAGAGCAAGCAGATTTCCGAATACATAGCATTTCGCAGCAGAACCAGCACACCAGTTTTTCAGTTAGTCGGCCGGATAGAAAAGACATCTCTCTTACCCTGAGTATGCCGGGCGTGCATAACGCATTGAATGCCACAGCGGCTATCGCGGTGGCGACGGACCAGGGATTAAAGGATAAGGATATTGTGCAGGGTCTGGAAAAATTCCAGGGTGTCGGAAGGCGCTTCGAAATGCATGGCGATATCAGTTTCAGTAAAGGAAAAGTCATGCTGGTTGATGATTACGGGCATCATCCGACTGAGGTCGCCGCCAATATTAAAGCGATCCGGGCTGGTTGGCCGGATAAACGTCTGGTGATGATTTATCAGCCACATCGTTACAGCCGTACACAGGATCTGTATGAAGATTTTGTGGATGTACTTTCGGGCGTTGACCTGTTGTTGCTACTGGATGTTTATGCGGCTGGTGAAAAGCCGATTACAGGTGCTGACAGTAAAAGTTTATGCAGAAGCATCAGGCAGCGTGGGCAACATGATCCGGTTTTTGTGAAAGACCATAATGATTTGCCGCAACTGCTGGAGGATTTACTGGAAAACGGCGATCTCCTGATTACACAAGGTGCCGGCAATGTGGGTTTGTTATCAAGTCGTCTCGCACAGGAAGGCCTGCAGAGTGAATGGAGTTGATACTGAATGAAGAATAAATTTGGCAGAGTGGCCGTATTGATGGGAGGGGATTCTTCAGAGCGGGAGATTTCTCTGCTCAGCGGCAATGCTGTGCTTAAGGCTTTATTGGATAGTGGTGTTGATGCTTTTGGAATCGATACGGGAAATGATTTTTATTCGGCAATACAAACAGAAAAATTTGACAGGGTTTTCATCATGTTGCATGGAGGTCCTGGAGAGGATGGCCGGGTTCAGGCGGCTCTGGATTTAATGGGCATACCTTATACAGGAAGTGATCATCCGGCTTGTGCGCTGGCAATGGATAAAGTCCGCAGCAAACTGATCTGGATGGCACAGGGTTTGGCTACTCCAGAATTTGAATTGCTATACGCGAGTACAGACTGGCAGGCGGTAATTGATCAGTTGGGAGTGTGTTTTGTTAAGCCGGTTAATGAAGGGTCCAGCATGGGTATTTCCAAAGCCGCTAATGCTGCAGAGCTAAAAAAAGCATTTGAGCTGGCCGTGCAGTTTGATGATGTCGTTATCGCTGAACAATGGATAGATGGACCAGAGTATACGGTGCCCATCATTAATAATCAGGTTTTGCCAGCAATTGAACTAAGGACCAAGAATGCCTTTTACGATTTTCAGGCCAAATATGAGTCGGATGAGACGCAATATATTTGCCCTTGTGATCTGGATGAAGATGCTGATCAGACGCTTAGAAATTTGTCGGGTACTGCTTATCAACTGCTTGGCTGTCGGGGCTGGGGGAGAGTTGACCTGATGCGCGATAAAGAGGGTAAGTTCTGGTTGCTGGAAGTAAACACAGTGCCAGGTATGACGAGTCACAGTCTGGTGCCGATGTCGGCTGCAGCCTATGGTTTGAATTTCGATTCATTAGTGCTGGAAATATTGAAGAGTAGCGATCTGAAACGAGGCAGAGCTTAGGATGAACAGATTGTATCCAGGCAGGAGAAATAGCCGTCATCGCGGGGCCAGCGTGCGCAGGAATAAAAGTGAAGGGTTGTTGCAAACACGTGGTCCCCTGCTGAAAAAAGTAATTCTTACTGTGCTCATAAGCAGTCTGCTTTTGTTAATTGGATTAAATTCCAGAACGATAGTTAAAGATATAAATCAGCAAAAAATTGAATTCGTTGCAATCGAAGGGAGTCTGAGTAAGGTCTCTGAAAATGACATCAAAGAAATAGTCTTTGGATTTATAAATCAGAGCATGGTTGCTATTGACCTCAATAAAATTCAATACGCACTTGAGGAAAATCCCTGGATTAAAACTGTCAGTTTGCGCAGGAAATGGCCGGATACCTTGATGATAAATGTCAAAGAAGAAATTGCTATTGCCCGTTGGGGTCAAACACAGCTGTTAAATCAGGAAGGTATGCTTTTTGCACCGCCTTCAGTCATTGGTGCAGGTAATTTAGCTGAGCTTTCCGGACCCGTTGGCAGCGAATTAAGGGTTATGGAGCAGTATCAGGTGTTTAACCAATTGCTCTATCCAAAAAATCTGCGCATTGCCAGCTTAAATCTGAACAGTCGTGGTGCATGGACAATGAAATTCAATAATGAAATTTATGTCGCTGTAGGCAGCATTCGGCCAGTAGAGAAAGTAAGACGCTTTGCTGGAGTTTATGAAACTTTATTTGCCGGGCAAATTGCTGCGATAGAAGCTTTTGATTTGCGCTATGAAGACGGCATTGCAGTTCGGCATAAGTCGCCAACGACTGACGCTTTAATTTCAATGCAAACGAGATAAGTCATGCTAAGGCATGATAGTTAACAGGGGTACGTGATGAGTAATACAACTACAGGCAACATGATCGTGGGGCTGGATATCGGCACCTCAAAAGTGGTCGCCATTGTAGGCGAGGTGGATGCTGACGGAGTTTTACATATCGTTGGTATAGGTCGTCACAAATCCCGAGGTTTGAAAAAAGGCACGGTGGTTAATATTGAATCGACAGTACAGTCGATTCAGCGAGCTGTAGAAGAAGCGGAATTAATGGCTGGTTGTCAGATTCACTCTGTATTTGCTGGAATCGCCGGAAAGCATATTCGCAGTATGAATTCACACGGGATTGTGGCTATCAGGGATAAAGAAGTATATGCGGCGGATATTGAAAGAGTTATTGATGCCGCCCAGGCTGTTGCAATTCCTGCCGATCAGAAAGTTCTGCATATTTTGCCTCAGGAATACATTATTGATTCTCAGGAAGGTGTCAAGGAACCACTGGGAATGTCAGGTGTTCGACTTGAAGCAAAAGTTCATCTGGTTACCTGTGCAACCAATGCTGCTCAGAATATCGAAAAATGTATTCGGCGCTGCGGGTTGGAAACCGAAGAAATTATTCTGGAACAACTGGCTTCAAGTTATTCAGTACTGACCGAAGATGAAAAAGAGCTGGGTGTTTGTCTGATTGATATTGGTGGAGGGACTACCGATATTGCCATCTTTACTGAAGGAGCTATACGACATACAGGAGTGATTCCGATTGCCGGTGATCAGGTAACTAATGATATTGCCATGGCGCTGAGAACACCGACTGAAAATGCAGAAGAACTCAAAATTAAATATGCCTGTGCACTTTCTCAACTGGCGAGTCCCGATGAAATGATCAAAGTCCCCAGCGTTGGCGACAGACCGCCGCGAGAGTTGTCCAGAAGGGCCCTGGCTGATGTTGTTGAACCACGCTATGACGAACTCTTCCATCTGATACAGGCTGAACTTCGTCACAGTGGCTTCGAGGATATGCTTGCAGCAGGTCTGGTCTTTACCGGCGGTACCAGCAAGATGGAAGGAGTGGCCGAACTTGCTGAGGAGATTTTCCATATGCCAGTAAGAATCGGTATGCCTTTTGAGGTAAATGGACTGGTCGATATTGTCAGAAATCCAACCTATTCCACAGGAGTTGGTTTATTACTTTACGGAATGAAACAGCATCAGGAAAAACATGGTGCAAATAGTCACAAGGATTCAGGTTTTAATATTTTGGAAAGGGTAAAGAGGTTTTTTAGTAGTGATGAGTAATAGGTATTTTGTTTTAAGGGTAATTAAATTTTTAACTTACGGTAGAAAATAGAGGGGTAATACTATGTTTGAGATCATTGATAATATTGCGCAAAACGCAGTAATTAAAGTGATTGGTGTCGGTGGGGGTGGTGGCAACGCTGTCCAGCACATGTTATCGAGTAGCATCGATGGTGTAGATTTTATTTGCGCTAATACGGATGCGCAGGCACTGGATAAAGTCGGCACAAAAATCAATCTGCAACTGGGTAGTGATGTCACCAAAGGTTTGGGAGCAGGCGCCAATCCAGAAGTTGGTCGACAGGCAGCGCTTGAGGACAAGGATCGAATCCGGGAAATAATTTCCGGTGCAGATATGGTTTTCATCACTGCAGGTATGGGAGGTGGTACCGGTACCGGTGGCGCACCTGTGGTCGCAGAAATTGCCCGTGAAATGGGAGTGTTAACGGTAGCAGTTGTAACCAAACCGTTTCCGTTTGAAGGTCGAAAACGCATGGCAATTGCGGAAAAAGGAATTAAGGAACTGGAAGAACATGTGGATTCTTTGATTACCATTCCAAATGAAAAGCTCATGGAAGTACTCGGGAAAGGGGCGACCCTGCTTGATGCTTTTAAATCAGCCAATGACGTACTGTTAGGCGCTGTCAAAGGTATTGCTGATTTGATTACTCGGCCAGGCATGATCAATGTTGACTTTGCGGATGTCAGCACAGTGATGTCTGAAATGGGTATGGCAATGATGGGTAGTGGAATCGCAAGTGGAGAGAACCGTGCCGTTGAAGCAGCTGAGGCAGCTATAAGAAGTCCACTGCTGGAAGATGTGAACCTGCAAGGTGCCAGAGGAATTCTGATCAATATCACAGCAAGTGAGAGTCTGACTCTGGGAGAATTTTCAGAAGTTGGAGATACTATCTCTGAATTTGCTTCTGATCAGGCGATTGTTGTTATCGGTACAGTAATCGATCCGGAAATGGGAGACGACATATGCGTCACGGTTGTCGCCACTGGCCTGGGTGCACAGCAAATGGAACGTCCTACCAAGGTTATTGATAACACAAGAAAAGGTAATAAAAGTGTTGATTTCAATTCCCTGGACAGACCGGCCGTGATGCGCAGAAGTTCAGGTGTAGGTGCTGAGATGGAAGAAGCACATGTCGAGAAACCCATGCTGGCAAAAGCTGTAGGCGCTGAAAATGATATGGATTATCTGGATATTCCGGCTTTCTTGCGCAAACAGGCTGATTAAGGAACTTCTGGTGAACTAATGGTCTTACCTAGGATGGGGCAGATTTCTGGAAGTTCAGGGTAATAAGGTGCTTTTAAGTATTACGCTTGGGATGCAGAGCCTAGTTTGCTAGAATTGCGCCTTGTTGTTTTGGTGCAAATTTTCGTGAACCGCAGCAAGTCAATAACGCTTGTTAATTAAGAGTTAATTAGATGATAAAACAGAGAACCCTAAAAAATGTTATTCGCGCTACTGGCGTAGGATTGCATACCGGGGAGAAAGTTTACTTAACCCTGCGGCCTGCACCAGTTGATACCGGTATAGTGTTTACGAGGGTTGACCTGGATCCAATAGTTGTCATTCCGGCGTTGGCTGAAAATGTAGGAGATACCACCCTGTCTTCAACCCTGGTCAAGGGAGACGTCAGAATTTCTACCGTTGAACACCTGATGTCTGCCATGTCCGGACTGGGTATCGATAATGCCTTTGTTGATCTGAGTGCAGCAGAAGTGCCTATCATGGACGGTAGCGCAGGACCTTTTGTCTTTCTTATCCAGTCTGCGGGTATAGAAGAACAGGATGTCCCCAAAAAGTATATCCGTATTACGAAAGAACTTAGTGTCGAACAGGAAGGCAAGAAAGTCAGCCTTAAACCATTTAATGGCTTTAAGGTCGGTTATACACTTCTCTATGACCACCCTGTACATCGCAAACATACCAAGGAAGCCTGTATCGATTTTTCGAGCACCTCTTTCGTGAAGGAAGTCAGTCGAGCGCGTACTTTTGGCTTTATGCATGAATTTGAAGCATTGAGGAACCGAAATCTAGCCCTCGGTGCCAGCATGGATAATGCTGTGGCTGTAGGTGACTACCGGGTTTTAAACGAAGATGGCCTGCGTTACGAAGATGAATTTGTTAAACATAAAATACTGGACTCAATTGGCGATCTTTACTTGCTAGGGAAAAGCCTGATTGGTGAATTTGCCGGTTATAAATCAGGCCATGCTTTAAATAATGCACTGCTAAGAAAGTTGTTAGCCAACGAAGATTGCTGGGAAATTGTGACTTTCGACACAGAAGAGGAAGCTCCAATCTCCTACCTTAGACCTCAATTCTCATAATTTACAGAAATTTATATTGACTTCAGATTTAGCAGGAAGTCACATTTTAGTGGTCGCTTAAGCCCATGTGCTGAGGCTATTATGGACAAGACGGCCATAAAATGGTTAACTCCCGAGCCAAGGTCAGGTGTTACTCGTAAACAGAATCAGGCAGGACTGTATCATACGATTGTGAAGCACTAACATAATGCAGCAAGCAGTGGAAAACCCCCAGTAGATGAAAATAATCATAGTAGACCAAAAACATGGCGAAACCAGGTCCTTGGTGTTAAAGGGCTGGATGAGAGTGCTGGTAACATTCTGCTTCCTGGGTATGCCTGTGTTATTGGGGTATTACGGTTATCAGTTCAACGCCAGTCGCAGTAATGATTTATACGCAGGTGAAGCGGCACAGGCCTGGGCAGAGAAATTAGTCGAGCAGGAAGCAGAAGTTAAGCGTATACGCGAGGAAGCCCTGGCTCAATTGCAGGCGCTGACTTTACGTCTGGCCAATTTACAGGCACGTTTGCTGAGATTGGATGCTCTCGGTGAACGACTGACCAGTATCAGTGATATAGATGACGGTGAATTTGATTTCACACAGGAACCGGCACTGGGTGGCCCAGAAATCCAAATGGAAGAAGGAACTGCCTACTTTGCTTCATTTGATTTGATCCACGAAATGGACCAACTCAGCCTGCAGATTGAAGACCGTCAGCAACAACTGGAATTTATTGACACCCTGCTTTCCGACAGACAAATTAAGTCTGACACCTTTCTTGCGGGGCGTCCGGTATCTTCGGGTTGGATGTCATCAGGATTTGGCCGCCGTATCGATCCATTTAATGGTGAACTGGCCTGGCATGCGGGTGTTGATTTTGCTACTGGCGAGACCGGTGTGGATGTTAGCTCCGTTGCTTCCGGAGTAGTCACATTTGCCGGCGAGCGCAGTGGCTATGGTTTGATGGTGGAGGTAAATCATGGCAATGGCTATGAAACCTTGTATGCCCATAACCAGGAACTCATGGTTAATCCCGGCGATATCATCAAAAAAGGACAGGTACTAGCTCTGTCTGGAAATTCGGGCAGGTCTACCGGACCGCATGTTCATTTTGAAATCCACAAAAACGGTCGTGTCATCGACCCGGCTTCCTATATTAACCGAACCAATCGGTGAACCCTTCACATTGAGAATTAAAGTGCAGATTAATACTGCGCTTGTTGTACTTAATCATTAAAATTATTGGCCCTACCCGGGTCAAATTTATCAAAGAAACACTGGAATACTATTCATCATGCTGAAAAAAATATTTGGCAATAAAAACCAACGTGAAATTAAACGCCTGAATAAGGTTGTTGTGCAAATTAATGCCCTGGAAACAGCGATGCAGAGCCTTTCTGATGAGGAATTGCGTGCCAAGACCGACGAATTCAGGCAACGTTATGAAGCTGGAGAAGACCTGGATCAAATGCTCCCGGAAGCCTTTGCTGTTGTCAGGGAAGCAGGCGTAAGAACGCTGAAGATGCGTCATTTTGATGTGCAACTGATAGGTGGCATGGTCTTACATCAAGCCAAAATTGCTGAAATGAGAACCGGAGAAGGAAAAACACTGGTAGCAACATTGCCAGCTTATTTAAATGCTATAACCGGGCGTGGCGTACAACTGATTACCGTGAATGATTATCTGGCGACCCGTGATGCCAAGTGGATGGCTCCGCTGTACGAATTTTTAGGCTTGAAAGTAGGCATAGTGGTGCCAGGCCAGAGTGGAGAAGAAAAGCGTGAGGCCTATAAAGCAGATATTACCTACGGTACCAACAATGAATTCGGTTTTGACTACCTGCGTGACAATATGGCATTTCGTCTGGAAGATAAATTTCAGCGTGAATTGTATTTCGCGATTGTTGATGAAGTTGACTCTATTCTGATAGATGAGGCTCGTACTCCCCTGATTATTTCGGGTGCCGTTAAAGACAGCAGTAAACGCTATAGCGCTATAAACGCTCTGGTACCCAGCCTCAAACTAGGTCACAAAGGCAAGGAAAAATCACAGATTGAACGCCGAGTTGAAGGTGAGGACATCATTGATGGTGATTTTATTGTGGATGAGAAGTCGCGTCAGATTGAGCTTACTGATCAGGGGCATGAGAAGATAGAAAAACTATTGGTCAGTCGCGGCTTGCTGGAAGAAGGAGAAGATTTGTATGCGGCGACGAACCTGAGCTTATTGCATCAGGTGCAATCAGCCCTGCGCGCCCATTATTTATTTCATCGTGAAGTTGAATACATTGTGCAGGAAAATCAGATCGTCCTGGTGGATGAACACACTGGCCGTACCATGCCTGGCCGACGCTTATCGGAAGGTCTGCATCAGGCAATCGAAGCCAAGGAAGGTGTGCCGATTCAAAACGAAAGCCAGACTCTGGCTTCAACGACCTTCCAGAATTATTTCCGTCTCTATGAGAAATTATCCGGGATGACCGGTACGGCTGATACGGAAGCTTACGAATTTCACCAAATCTATGGCTTGGATGTGGTGGTCATTCCTACCAATAAACCAATGATACGCAATGATGCGAATGATTTGATTTTTCTCAGCATGGAAGAAAAATTTGATGCAATAGTTTCTGACATTAAAGAATTCAGGGATAAAGGTGCCCCGGTTCTGGTGGGTACAGCCAGTATTGATACTTCTGAAATACTCTCGAAATTTTTAAACAAGGAAAAAATTGAGCATAGAGTATTGAATGCGAAGTACCATGCCAATGAAGCTGAAATTATTGCACAGGCCGGCAAACCAGGTACGGTAACCATTGCAACCAATATGGCTGGTCGAGGTACAGATATAGTACTGGGGGGGAAATGGGAAGCTGAAGTAGCAGCAATGGAAAACCCGACAGAAAAACAGATTGAGGAATGCAAGAAGAACTGGGAAAAGCGTCATCAGCAGGTACTTGATGCCGGGGGCTTGCATATTATTGGCACAGAACGACATGAATCGAGACGTATTGATAATCAGCTGCGCGGCCGGGCTGGTCGTCAGGGTGACCCTGGGTTTTCCAGGTTTTATTTGTCGCTGGATGACAATCTGATGCGCATTTTCGCTTCAGAAAAAGTTACCAATATAATGCGCCGTTTGGGAATGGAACATGGTGAAGCTATTGAGCATCGCATGGTATCGAACTCCATTGAAAAAGCGCAGCGAAAAGTCGAGGGGCGAAACTTCGATATCCGGAAACAGTTACTTGAGTATGATGATGTTGCCAACGACCAGCGACAAATAATTTATCAACGACGTAATGAATTGATGGAAGAAGAAGATATTTCTGAAGTTATCTCCGATATGCGAGAGGGAGTGGTGCATAATTTCATCAACACCTATATTCCTCCGCAAAGCGTGGAAGAACAATGGGATATACCGGCACTTGAGCAGGCTCTGCAGATGGAATTTGGAGAACATCTGCCGATACAGCAATGGCTGGATGCAGATAAATCCTTATACGAAGAAACCCTTCGTGAGCGGATTGTAACTGCAATCGAGGAAAGTTATAAAAGAAAAAGTGCAGAGGTAGGGCCAAATATGCGGGTCTTTGAGAAGCAGATAACCTTGCAAATTCTGGACACCTTATGGAAAGAACACCTGTCACAAATGGATAGCCTTCGCCAGGGTATTGGATTACGCGGCTATGCCGGGAAAAATCCGAAGCAGGAATATAAACGGGAAGCTTTTGCAGTTTTTGAAGAATTTTTACAGAATATTCAATATGAAGTTATCAAGTTTCTCAGCCATGTCAAAATTCAGCAGCAGGATGAACTCGATGCTATTGAGAAAAAGCGTCGCGAAGAAAGAAATAGAGAGCAGACCATTTTAACTCATCAGTCGGCAAGTATGATGGAAGAAAAGGCTCAGCAAGAGGCAAATCCGGCATCACAACAAGCAGACCAGAAGGCACCATTTGTAAGAGAGGGTCAGAAAGTTGGCAGAAACGAACCTTGCCCCTGTGGGAGTGGGAAGAAGTATAAACAATGTCACGGCAAATTGAGTTAAAAGCTATTGCGCTCGCCAGAACTTTGTTAAACAAAAATTTCAATCGGTCACTTACCGACAATGTAAGCTCCCTCATGAAATTTATGTTTGCCTCGTTCCGGCTTCGCTCATAACGCTTTTCAATATTTTCATATAATGTTCTCTTAAATTATATTTTTTGAGTAATAGCAGATGCAGAATCAAAAACTATATTCGATCGATGGCGTGAAAATTTCGGCTGTGTCTGCCGGGATTAAAAAAGCTGGCAGGCTCGATGTGGTTTTATTTGAACTTTGTGAAGGAGCGACAGTGGCCGGGGTGTATACCCGTAATGCCTTTTGTGCGGCACCTGTTGTTGTGGCTAAAAAGCATAGCACAACGAAAAGCCCGCGCTATTTTTTAATTAATACCGGTAATGCCAATGCCGGGACGGGTGAGGCTGGCATGCAGGCGGCACTTGAGTGCTGTACCGAACTTGCCAGGGTGGCCGGAGTCGCGACTGAAGAGATACTGCCTTTTTCAACGGGTGTTATTGGTGAGGCCTTGCCGGTCAATAAAATTACCGCTGTATTTCCTCAAGCTTTAAACGAACTAAGCGTTGATGCCTGGCAGTCCGCTGCACTGGGCATCATGACAACAGATACCGTACCCAAGTCATGTTCAGAAAAATTTCAACTGGCCGGAAAAACCGTCACCATTACAGGCATAGCCAAAGGTGCGGGGATGATAAAGCCAAATATGGCGACCATGCTGGCTTATATCTGCACAGATGCGGAGATTGACCAACAGACCTTGAGTGCGCTTTGTAGCAGAGCGGCAGACAGGTCCTTTAATCGAATAACGGTAGATGGAGACACATCTACCAATGACTGTTGTATGTTGGTAGCGAGCTGCAGGGGCAAGCTTAAATACGCCGATCTTGATGAAGCAGCAGCACAGCAATTTGAATTGACCCTGAACGGGGTTTTCCAGACTTTGGCGCAGGCGATAATCAGGGATGCTGAAGGAGCCACTAAATTTGTTACTCTGACAGTAGAAGAAGGCAAAAATTCCGAGGAGTGTCTGCAAGTGGCCTATGCCATAGCCGAGTCCCCCTTGGTAAAAACCGCCCTGTTTGCATCAGACCCTAATTGGGGCAGAATCGCCGCCGCACTGGGTAGAGCCGGACTGAAGAATCTGGATATAAACAAAGTCCGTATTTATCTGGATACGGTTTGTATTGTCAGAAATGGTGGCCGAGATACGAATTATACTGAAGCATTGGGTCAGGCAGTGATGTCTAAAAGCGATATAGAAATCTCGGTGAAATTGGGCAGAGGCGAGAGTTCGGAACGGGTATGGACCTGTGACCTGTCTTACGATTACGTCAAAATCAATGCTGAATACCGTAGTTAATCTGAATTTATGAATGATCCGGTACATGTCGCCGTTGGCATTATTAGCAATGAAAAAGACGAAGTCCTGATCGCGTTTCGTCATCATGACAAGCATCAAGGTGGACTCTGGGAATTCCCGGGAGGAAAGCTAGAAGCCGGTGAAAATGTAGGCGAAGCATTGCACAGAGAGCTCAAGGAAGAACTTGACCTGGATACTTTGGAAATTTCTCCCTTACTAAAGATTGAACACGATTACGGGGATAAAACCGTTTTGCTGGATGTCTGGAATGTCGATAGTTATGCAGGACAGGCCAGAGGGCTGGAAGGACAACAAATCAAATGGGTCGGGGTGAAGTACCTGCAAAATTATGAATTCCCGAAGGCGAATCTTGAGATTGTCACTTTTTTATCAGAAGCAGACAGAATTTAATCCGCGGGATCTTCAAACCCGGCGTCATCAAAAATTTCCCAGTCATCTGTTGGTTCTTCGGAAGGGATTGTGTTCTTTTCCATGGCCCAGTCACCAAAATCAAGCATCTGACAGCGCCTGGAACAGAAGGGGCGATGAACAGATTCTTCTGTCCAGGGAACCTTATTGCTACATTTCGGGCACTTTACTTCAGTGATTTTGTTGTTTACTGAGTCGTTGATATTTTTCATGCAGTGCTTTCACTTTTTCCTGTAATGCCTGTAGGCTGCCATCATTGGTGATAATATCATCTGCAAGGGACAAACGCTGAGAACGTGACAACTGTGCCGCCATGATAGCTTTTACATCTTCTTGCCTGGTCTTGTCGCGTTTTATCACGCGCTGTATTTGCAGTTCTTCGGGGCTGTCCACAACCAGTACCCTGTCCAGGAATTCGTAATGATCAGTTTCGAATAAGAGCGGTACTACGACAAGAGCATAATTATCTTTACAGTCATTGAGTTGCTTCTGTATGAGCGCCCTGACCCGTGGATGCAGAAACTGCTCAAGCCAATGTTTTTTTTCTGCATCTGAAAAAATGATTTCCCGGAGTTGCTGGCGATTTAATTCACCGGAATCCAGCAATATGGAAGTTCCGAAATGTTCAGTTATTGCTTTCAGTGCAGGAGACCCCGCCGTTACAAGCTCCCTGCTGAGGATATCCGCGTCAATGACTTTCACACCGAGCTTTTCAAAGGCATTACTGACGGCAGTCTTGCCGGAACCTATACCACCAGTAAGGCCTATACTTAGAGGTATGCTTTGCTTTTTAGTCATCTCACATAAAAACAGCTGAGTACAGTCGGGTCAACTCATCGCTCCAGAGCAGAGATACAAAACCCGCTCCGGCCAGATAAGGCCCAAAAGGAATCGGAACGTTTTTGTCTTTGCCTTTCAGCAAAATAAGACTAATGCCTACGATGGCTCCTATCAAAGATGACAAGAGTATGATTTGAGGTAGGCTTTGCCAGCCGAGCCAGGCCCCCAAAGCTGCAAGCAACTTGAAATCCCCATGCCCCATGCCTTCTTTGCCGGTGAGTAATTTAAACAGCCAATATACGCCCCACAGAATCAGGTAGCCGCCGATAGCTCCCAGCACAGCTGATTCCAGAGTAGTGAGCAGCTCAAAATAATTAATCAGCAACCCCAGCCAGAGTATAGGCAGGGTAATGTCATCCGGTAGCAACTGGTGATCAAAATCAATCATGGTCAATACAATAAGAGACCAGCAAAGGATAAGCACAGCCAATGTCAGCCAGTTAAATCCGAACTGATAGGCAATCAGTGCAGAACTCAAGCCGCTGATGATTTCTATCAGAGGATAGCGGGCGGATATTGGTGATTTGCAATGTCTACATTTCCCACCTTGCAGGATATAACTGAGCACCGGAATATTTTCGAGCGCCGAAATATCATGCTTACAAAAGGGGCAGTGTGAAGCTGGTTGCGCAAGGTTGAAAATGGAACTTGTTTCGGTATCTTTTCCATCAGTCTCTAGTTCCAGAAACTCATGACATTGCTGGGTCCATTCGTGCTGCATCATAAGCGGCAGTCGATAGATCACTACATTGAGGAAACTGCCAATGATAAGACCCAGCAGCAGCGCAAAACACAATAATGCCAAGGGGTAACTAGCGAAGTATGTAGCAATATCCATTAAAAATAGTTCGGACAGCTATACAACCGAACCAATCTGGAAAATGGGCATATACATGGCAATCATCAAGCCACCGACGAGTACGCCCAGCACGGCCATAATCAGGGGTTCCATCATGGCGGTTAAACCGTCAACAGCATTGTCGACCTCTGCTTCGTAAAAGGTAGCGCATTTATCAAGCATTGAATCCAGGGCGCCGGATTCCTCACCAATTGAAACCATTTGGATTACCATCATGGGGAATACATCTGTCGATTTAATGGCCTGGGTAAGCTGGATACCAGTGGTGACATCATCACGGATACGCAGGCTGGCTTCTTTAAAAACGACATTTCCGGTTGCTCCGGAAACAGAATCCAGTGCTTCAACCAGCGGCACGCCAGAAGCAAATGTGGTTGCCAGAGTGCGAGTGAAACGCGCCAGTGCTGAACTTCTGACAATGTCCCCAAACACAGGAGCTTTCAGGGACAGGCGTTCCAGGGAATCGGCAAAAGCTTTGGAGCGTATCTTGGCTTCTTTAAAGACGTATACCGCGACACCCAGACCAACCAGGATATACAGCCACCAGGCGATGGCGAAATCTGAAATTTTCATTACAAACTGGGTGAAAACGGGTAATTCTGCGCCAAAACTTGAAAAGGTTTCGGCAAACTGAGGAACTACTTTTATCAGCAGAATTGCGGTAACCACCAGAGCGACGGCGACAACGGTAATAGGGTAATTCATTGCCTTTTTGATTTTGGCCTTCAGGGCTTCGGATTTTTCCTTATAGGTTGCGAGACTTTCCAGCATGGATTCCAGCGCACCTGACTGCTCGCCGGCTTCGACTAAATTACAGAACAGGTCATCAAATAAGCGCGGGAATTTCCTGATGGAGTCGGCAAAATTATTACCGGATGCAACATCATCACGGATGGCAAAGACAACTTCACGCATAGAGGCATTTTCGAGACCTCCACCAACGATCTCGAAAGATTGCACCAGAGGAATACCCGCCTTCATCATGGTTGCAAGCTGACGCGTGAATATCGCAATATCCATGGGTTTGATTTTGGGTTTGGAGGGAGCAAATAAATCCCGGCCTTTCTTCCTGACTTTAGTAGCCTTGATGCCTCTTTTACGCAGTTGCGCCTTTACCAGCGCGACACTCACTCCCGGAACTTCGCCTTTGGTTACCCGACCCTTGGCATCCTTACCTTGCCAGGTATAGGTTGCTTGCTTAACCGCTGCTTGAGTTGCCATGTTGTACCTACCTTAATATACCCTTTCCAAGCTCATACCCGCCTGAATGTTTATATGCAGTTTTATCTAAGACCTGTTGTTTATAGACTCGTTGCGAGAACCAGATGTCACAGTGATTTTATACAATTTTCTATAATTTAAGTGATTCGATTGGCTTCAGCAAGACTGGTTAAACCCTTCGCAACCTTGACTAATGCTGAGGTTCTCAGGTCATTGAAGCCTTCTTGCCGAGCCATGTCAGCGACCTGAATGGTACTTCCATTATCCATAATAATACGTGAAATACTATCTGTGATAGGAACTACTTCATATATTCCGACTCTGCCTTTATAGCCTTCATTACATTTATCACAACCGGCGGCACCATAAAGTTCCATGGTATCCAATTGCTCTTCAGTGAAACCCTCCTGTAACAATATTTTGGGTGGGAGGTTTATGGGTTTTTTGCAGTTATTACACAGTCTTCTGGCCAGACGTTGAGCAATAATCAGCGAAACTGAAGTTGCCAGATTATAGGCAGGTATTCCCATGTTCATTAAACGACTCAGTGTTTCCGGGGCGCTGTTGGTATGCAGGGTTGAAAGTACCATGTGCCCGGTTTGTGAAGCTTTTATAGCAATTTCAGCGGTTTCCAGATCCCGAATCTCGCCGACCATGACAACATCCGGATCCTGACGCAAAAAAGCACGCAGCGCTGAGGCAAAATCGAGACCTACCTTGGAGTTTATGGCTACCTGGTTAATGCCTTCCAGGTTTATTTCGACCGGGTCCTCTGCCGTGGAAATATTTTTTTCTTGCGTGTTAAGAATATTTAAACCTGTATAGAGAGATACTGTTTTGCCGCTGCCGGTAGGTCCGGTTACAAGAATCAGGCCCTGATGTTGATGCAGTGCGCTAAGAAATAACTGCTTTTGATCATCTTCATAGCCCAGGGCTTCAATGCCGAGCATGGCGCTGCTCGGGTCGAGAATCCTCATGACAATTTTTTCGCCCCAAAGCGTGGGCAGGGTATTAACCCTGAAATCTATGGCCTTGGTTTTGGATAATTTCATTTTGATACGACCGTCCTGCGGCAAGCGTCGTTCGGAAATGTCCAGTTGCGCCATGATTTTCACACGCGAACAAATACGATTGGCTATATTGATTGGCGGGCGGGCTATTTCCTTGAGGATACCGTCGAGTCGATAGCGGACTCTGTAGACCTTTTCGTAGGGTTCTATATGCACATCGGACACGCCCAGTTTTATGGCATCGATGAGAATCTTATTAACGAATTTAACGATGGGTGTGTCATCGACACCTTCATCGGCTTCATCGATTTCAGAATCGTCTATAACCTCAATATCGAGATCTTCAAGATCGACATCTGACAGGTCGTCATAATTGCCGCCATCCTCCTGATTACCGTCGATATTCAGCAAATCATTAATCAGGTTCTGTAGTTTGTCATCTTCTACAACGATCAGGTCAATACTGGCACCAGTACTGAATTTGATCTCATTAATGGCATCTTCATCGGAAGGGTCTGATACTGCAAGGGTAACCAGATTGCCCTTTCTCTGTAAGGGTAAAATATGATGCTTTCTGATTAATTTGATATCCAAAAGCTTGGAGGGGTCACCCACACTTACTGGATCAAGGGCTGACAAGTCTATTCTTGGTAAACCAAATTGATTGGAGGCAGTATCGGCGATAGTTGTACTGGCAAGTATCTGGTTTTTAACCAGATAACGGGTAAGTGGGATGCTCTCTTTACGGGCATTGGTAAAGGCTTCGAGCATGTCCTGCTGGTTAAGCAGATTGTCTGCAACCAGTCTTTTAGCCAAACCCCGGATTTCAATATCGGTATTCATTGTTAATAGTTTACTTTAACTTTCGAACTTTTCTATATAAAAAATAAAAGAAGTGTTTTAGCCAGATGGGCAGAACTTAAATAAAATTGACACAAGTTGACATAAATTGTCACATTAAATAGGATTAATGCCGATTTTTATGCCTTTTAATTTTTATACTGATCCGATAAAAGAGTGAACTGGTTCAAGTTTATTGATTTGCAAAGTGCCTCCGGTGACCGAATTTAAGGATAAAAGCAAGGTTTCATGTTTTAGCCAAAAAACTGGCACAGGCTTTGCAGGTATAAACCACAGATATTACAGAATCCCGACTGAACGGTAATCTGATTATCTTTTAATAAAGATTATTAATTGGAGATTTACAATGAAAAACATGAAAAGCAAAGCTCAAAAGGGTTTTACCCTGATCGAATTGATGATCGTTATTGCGATTATCGGTATTCTGGCTGCAGTAGCTCTGCCGGCTTACCAGGATTACACTGTTCGCGCTAAAGCCTCAGAGTTAATTTTGGCATCAAGTGCTGCTAAAAACTCAATCGCTGAATATGCACTGCTGAATGGCACTCTGCCACTTTCAACTCAGGTTTCTATTACCAGCATTACTCAAGGTATGGTTTCAAGTGTTTATTGGTCGGGTGGTTCACTAATTGTTTTGGGTAATACAACTAACCTGACTCAGGCTGTTACTATCAAGATTGTTCCAGCTGGAGATTTCGCTCAAGGTATTACTTGGCAATGTGATGCTTTAGTTGGTACTCGTTACATGCCTTCAAGTTGTCAATAAGCCAGGTTTTATACCTAAAGCTTAACTACACAAAGATTCTTTTGTAGTAGATCGAAACCAGCCTTTACTCTTAGTATAGGCTGGTTTTTTTTGTAAAAAATTTCTCGTGAACCAGAAAAATATCAAATATCACACGCTTCTCAGCCTACTCATTCTGGGTGTGCTGTTCTTAACACTTGCGATATATTGGCCAGGGTTATCGGGTCCATTTTTGCTTGATGACTTCACTAATATCACCTCTAACTTTGTTGATGATTTTGACAGAGAGGAGATTCTTTATGTTATTACTCACAATAACAGTGGGGTGCTTGGCAGGCCGGTAGCTGTCTTTAGCCTGTTATTCTCGGGGATTGTGCATGGTCCAGTTCCCTGGGGTTTTAAGTATCACAATCTTATGCTGCATTTGCTGAACGGCTTACTGATTTTCTGGATTCTTTTTAAATTATTGCCACGCTTTAATCCGCAAATAGATCAAAACAAAATAACGCTGATCGCCGGGTTTACAGCAACGTGCTGGTTATTACACCCGCTTATGCTGAGTACCGTGCTTTATGCAGTGCAGCGTATGGCGCAATTATCTTCTTTTTTCACTTTAGCTGCGTTGTTAACTTATATCTTTGCAAGAGAGTCTGCACTGACTCATTCTGTTAGGCACTATTGTTTTGCTTATCTGTTTTTTCCTTTATTTCTTGTCCTGTCATTGCTGTCCAAGGAAAACGGTGCACTTATCCCGTTTTATTTGCTGGCAATTGAAATTACCGCCTATCAATTTAAATTTAACAATTCCTTAGAAAGAAACAGGGTAATTGCTTTTTTAGGTGTTTTTGCAGCTCTACCCATCATGCTTGGTGGGATCTATGTGCTTACTCACTTTGATAGTTTATTAAATTATTCGGTACGCGACTTTACTTTGGCCGAACGCTTAATGACACAACTTCATGTTGTTGTTTTCTATATAAAATTGATTCTCTTGCCTTCAATGTCCGATATGTCCCTATTTCATGATGGATGGAAATTTACCGAGCGGATGGATGTTTTAACCTTCGTTTTACTGCTTGGACTTTGCACCATAATTGCATTTGCAATCTATGTAAGGAAGAAAGCGCCAGTACTGAGCTTCGGTATCGCGTGGTTTATCATCTCTCATTTGCTGGAATCAACATTTCTCAGTCTGGAACTGGTCTTTGAGCATCGGAATTATCTGGCCGCTCTAGGGCTTCTGCTTATTCTGTTCTACTATTTATTTACCATGGCTAAAGAGAGAGTCAGTTTTTTTATCACGTTTATCATTGTCGCACTGTTCTCTTTTATGACGGCTGTCAGGGCAAATGAATGGAAAAATGTTGAATTGATTTATTCCATTGCAGTGCAGGATCATCCGGAATCCATTCGAGCCCAGACGATTTACGCCAATATTCTATACTCACAAGGAAATTTGCAGGAGGCAATAAATCACCTTGATGTTGTTATTGATCTGGATAGGACAGAATATGGAAGCACTTTACAAAAACTGGTTTATTTATGTGTAGCAGATGGCAATATAAATAATCCATCTACTTCCTCAGATATAAATAACTTGTATAGTGAAGCCTATAACAGAGCCGGAGCTTACCCGGCCTCACCATATTCCTTTAATGGTATAGATATTCTCCATTCTGTTGTCAGGGATCAAAAGTGTCCTCACATAGATCTGCAACAGGTTTTGGATATTATTATGGTTGCAATGACCCAGGCAGATAATCAGATAAATAAAGAGTTTCTAGGATTTTTGCAGCGCCAGGCGGGCCAGATCTATTATGAACAGGGCGATTATATCAAAGGCTTCGAATACACAATTGCGGCCTATGAAAATACCGGCCTTACCAGTATTCTAGCAGAAGCAATCGATGTGCAAATTCAGCTAAGAGCGTTTGAAAGCGCCGAACACCTGATAACACTTATCGAAGAAGATGATGAGGGCGGATTCCGCTCGGAAATCTTCAGGATTAACGAGTTAAAAGAAACACTTAACAAGGCCAGAGAAGCACAAGCTCAGCAGACTCGAGAAGGGAATTAAGAATGACGACGAACATTAATGAGTTTTCAATAGTCATTCCTGCCAAGAATGAAGCTGAGAATCTGAAAAAATTATTACCGGAATTAATAAAACTGCATCCACAGGCGGAAATATTGGTTGTCAATGATGGATCCAGTGATTCCACGGCAGAAGTTTGTGAGAGCCACCATGTCAAAGTGCTTAGCCATTCTTATAGCAAGGGTAATGGAGCGGCAATAAAAACCGGCGCCAGAAACGCGAGCCAGAAAGTGGTGGTCTTTATGGATGCAGACGGCCAACATCGGCCAAAAGATATTCAGCGTTTGTTGGAAAGATTACATCAAGGTGCTGACATGGTTATTGGTGCACGCACCAGAGAATCGCAAGCCAGTTTCGGAAGGCTACTGGCAAATTCAATATACAATAAACTATCCAGTTGGATATCAGGTCAGAATATTCTTGATCTTACTTCCGGTTTTAGGGCTGTTTACAGAAAGAAATTTATTCAGTTCTTATATTTATTACCGAATGGGTTTTCTTATCCGACTACCAGTACGATGGCTTTTTTTCGGGCCGGTTATTCGGTTGAATATATATCCATAGAGGCCGGTGAGAGAATAGGTAAAAGTCATATTAACATTATCAAGGATGGTCTCAGGTTTCTCGTAATCATTTTTAAAATTGGAACACTATATTCTCCGCTGAAAATATTTCTGCCCTTTTCCTTTATATTTTTCCTGATTGGCCTTGTGTACTATATTTATACCTATTTTAGTTCCCATGCCTTTACCAATATGGGCGTAGTGCTGTTTACCAGTTCAATCATCATTTTTCTGATTGGTCTGGTATCTGAACAAATCACCGCGCTTATCTACAAGGATTCGGAATAAACGCCGCCAGTGAAAACCATTGTTCTTGTTACCACGTCATACCCTTCTGTTAATGATGGAAGTGAAGCGGCTGGATCTTTTGTAGAGGATTTCGCCGAAGAATTATCAAAAAAAGTTAAGGTTATTATTCTGGCTCCCGGTCAGGAAAAAAACGATTTGCCTTTGTATGGAAATTTACAAGTCAAAAGATACGCTGCAAGTTCCTTACCCCTCTCGCTTCTGAAAATATCCAGACCCTGGCATTGGCTTCCCATCTTAAGAGTATTGCGCTCGGGAAATAGATCGCTGGAACAAATCATAAAAAAAGAGCGTATCGACCATATATTTGCTCTTTGGGTATTACCATCGGGTTGGTGGGCCTTAAAGATCAAGAAAAAGTATGCTATTCCTTATTCAACCTGGGCCTTAGGTAGTGATATATGGAGTCTTGGGAAAATCCCACTGGTCCGCTCGTTATTAAACAGGGTTTTGCAGGAGAGTCAGCAGAATTTTGCTGATGGCTATCAACTTGCCGATGAAGTAAAAGCTATATCAGCAAGAGAATGCAAATTTTTAGCGAGCACCCGTAAACTTGCTCTGCCCACCCAGGAAAACCTGCTACATACACAGCCAGATTCGAAAAGATTTAAATTAGCTTTTCTGGGCAGATGGCATTCGAATAAAGGCATCGATATTCTCTTGCAAGCTATAAGCCTGCTTGATGATGCAGTATGGGATAAGATTTCAGAACTGCGAATTTATGGTGGTGGCCCACTTCAGGATAGTGTTATTGAGGGTGTCGGCAGATTAGAACGGCAGGGCAGACAAATCACTCTTGGTGGGTATCTGGATAAAGCGGGCGCAGCAAGACTGCTCAGTTGGGCTGATTATGTTTTGATCCCGTCCCGTATAGAGAGTATTCCGGTGATATTTTCTGACGCCATGAAGATGGGCAGGCCGGTACTATCAACGCCTGTAGGAGATCTGAGCAAGTTAATCAGTCAATATGAATGTGGTTTACTTGCGAAAAACGTTTCAGCAACTGCCTATGCAGAATTGTTAGATAAGGCACTGCAACAAGATAAAAATATATTTGCTGCGGGTGTTGCTCGTGCAGCAGAGGACTTTTCATTGCCGGTAATTGCAGAAAAATTTTATCAATCTTTGTGAATGTTATGACTGGATTTTTCGAGTACAAGCCCGATGTGCAGGCGCGGGAAGAATGTGTAGGGCATGTTAAAAAACTTTGTCACAATTAAATTTGAATCAAGCAGATTTTCCCTCAGGATATTTTCAAATTCACTTCGCCTGAAATATTTTACTTCCCCACCGGTAGGCGAAAAGTAGCTTAACTGCAATCTTCTTCGCCATGCGGTAAGAAAATTATAATAGGGTTCAATAAGGATCAGTTTTCCCCGGGGAGCCAGGCAATCCCATAGCTTCTTTAATGCATCTTTTCTCTCGGCAGGGCTAAGGTACATCAAAACCGTTACCAGTAGTATCGCGTCATACTGTTTGTCCGTTTTGAAATCGACAAGGCTGCCTGTATAGCAAGCTCCGACATTTGCTATATATGAATGGGCAAATTCATCGCACAGTTCTACACCATTAAATTCAGTATCTGGAAGGTTTTCTTTTAAAGGTAAGGATAAACGGCCATAGCCACAACCAACATCAAGAATTGAAGCCGGGTTATCAGGTAAATTTTTGCTGATAAACTCCAGGTGTTCCTGGTGTAGTTTTTGATTGAAAGAAGCAGGAAAATTTTTGAACAATACAGCGCGATTGGTATTGCCGAGCTCCTTTTGACGTGAATCCCACTGATCTTTAATCTGGTTCATAATTAGCCTGTAGCTTGCTGTCTGGAATTTCCGTATGCAGTAAAGCCAGGGAAGAAGGTGCACCAAACAGGATGCTGGTCAGTATCATGCCAAGACGGTTGGTAAAAGCAACGATTAAACCCATCTCTATATCGACTCCATATAAACTCATCAGGGCCATCAGGCTCACGTCATAAGCTCCAAGTCCCATTGGCAGGGTTGAAATGATGCCAGCAAAAACTGCCACAATACTAATAGCAAAGATTTGGTAGGAAGAAATCTCTATTCCCAGTGCTTCAACAATAACAAGGTGCCTGACACCATATAGCAGTATATCGACTGTCAGGGTTAACAGGACCAAAATAATAATGTGTCCTGGAACAGACCGAAATGTTGCCAGAGGAAGCCAGCCTTTTAGTCTCAACAACCATAATAGCAAGAGACCCAGGCCAAAGAGTGCAAGTAACAAAACGACAGGACTAATATAGGAAGAATAATAGTCGCCAATTTCAGGAATGCTGATGATAAGCAGCAAGGCAATAATGCTCCAGCTCGCCAGACTGAAGAAGCCGTCCATGGTCATTATTTGGATTATTTTTTTTCCTTTTAGTTTGAGAAAGTGTGATAACAGGAATAAACGCAGGGGAAGGCCTAGTTTGAGCGGCAAGGAATAACTCAGTAAGGCCGTTATATTGAAGCAGGCAAAAATACTTATAAATTTGGACTGACCCTGTATGTGCAAGGCGTAAGCAGACCAGCGTATAGGTTCGGCAAAAAAATGACAGGCATAAAGTAAAACCAGGAGCAATAAAACACTGGGGTTAAGAAGATTTGAGAGCTGAGAAAATGCGTTTTCTGAAACCAGATTCTGCAGGATAATTATCGACGCGATCAGGCAGGCAATAATGCAACAAAGGCCCAGAATTCGTCCTTTGCTGATTATCATGGTTGAGTAGAATGTCGCACTTTATGGTTTGTATTCATAATATAATGCTGAGTATTGTGCTTTAATTGTGCATTAAACCCGGTACGACTTTGCTGGCAAGATAGAGCTTGGCTGACTTGTTGATTGATCAGTTATCAGTCAGTTGTCGATCATCAAGTGTACCGATATTTTAAGGAGATTTCATTAATGTCTGAGGACAAAAAGTTTCAGGAATTTTATTCTAAAGAAGCTGAAGTATATGAACAAAGACGTTATGAAACGCCCTATGGGCTATTGTTTCGACGCTTGCATCACGCACTGTTAAGTAAGGAGCTAGCGAAGGTTCCAGTCAGTGCAAAGTGTCTTGAAGTGGCTTGTGGTACCGGTCATACCACTCGCTTACTGGCTCAGTACTTTGATACCGTCACTGCCTGTGATCTCACTCCGGCAATGATGTCAAAAAATCAAAAAAGCGAAAATGTCAGTAATGTTGAATATTTGCAAGCTAATGCCTTCGAATTGCCATTTCCGGATAACAGCGTTGAGGTACTGGTATCAACTCGTTTTTTACATTTGTTTCCCTGGCATGACCAGGCACGGTTGTTCGAAGAATTTCATCGGGTACTTGTGCCAGGAGGCAGACTCCTGATCGATTTTGACAACATTGTGCCACGTTGGTTATATGTGCTTCCTCACTTTATTTATAACCTCTTGCGGTATAAGCGAGCAGCTCCCTTTTCCATCTATAATTTTTCCGGAGCTACCATGAAAGCCATAGCTAATACAGGCTTTGAAAACCTGAATTCACAAGGCGTTGGCGGCTGGCATCTGGCCTTTATCAACAAAATTTCGACGGCTTTAAGTTATCGACTGGGATTAAAACATCGAAACTTGCCCTTACGCTTGATAGCCGAACAATTTCTCATCAGTGGTACCAAAAAAATATCCTCATGAAGGTACTCTTCGTAGCGCCACGCATTTGTACACCCTGGACCGAGGGACGCAAGAAATTTGTTCTGGATCTGATCAGTCAGGTTGAAAATCAGTGGCAACTTTCTGGTTTGGTTACTATCGATGCAGGCGAAGTAACGAGTGTCCCTGACCATTTCAGGGTGATTGAAGTCGCTGCCAGCAAGGAGCACATTTTCACCTTGAAAAATGCATTGCCGCTAGCTATTGAGGCACACAAACCGGATATGCTGTGTTTCTTTCCTTTTGGAGTTTTCGAAGGTCTACGTGGTCTGGCTAATCTCTGGTTGATTCGATCTGTAGAACGGATCTGTGCTAAAAATAATCTTCCCTGCTGTACCTTAATGTACTCTCTGACAGCAGAAGCCCGCGGTTTTTTCCATCGCCGCTTACTCAAACGAGTATATTTCAATCAATACACAGATTCTGCAAACAGCATACGTTTTGGGGTGAAATTGCCGGAGTTTAACTTACCTGCAACTCATTCAGGGTCTGCAAAAACTTTACTTTTTATGTCTGGGGAAGCGGGTGAAAATATGGACAGGCTTGCTTATGTTCTGGATGTCAGAGGCCTGCGTCTGCTTTTACAGAGCGGTAAAGAGTTGGCAGCCAGAGGTTATCAGTTAATTGTCGCAGCTCCGCTACTGAAAAATTTTGACCTGCTGGAGGCACTGAAATCGCACACTAACAATACCTGGCCTCGAGAAAATATTAGTTTTCAGCAAGAAGTAAGGTTTCCGGATATTTATCTGAAAGCAGGAGTCTTTGTATTTCCCTATGCGCAGGAAGAAATGCAGTTCATTCCCACCTCAATTGTTGAAGCCATGTATTTTGGTATCCCGGTGCTATTACCAAGGTTGAAATTTTTACGGCAGTTTTATGAAGGTCAGCCAAAAGCAATGGTTTATGAGCCAGGCAGTGTAAGTTCATTAATAGATCAGATTGATAGCCTTCAAAAAAATGAACAAAACATGCCTGATATTCGGCTCAAGGCCAGACATTTTATTGATCATGAATATGATATTGCCAATACTGCAGTTGATATTGAGAGGGCCTACAGGGAACTCAAAAGCTGAATACTTATTAAGCAGATAATAAGGCTTTTGTGGTTTCGATGATGTAATCAATTTCAGGCTGTTTAAGCGTTGCACTGAATGGCAGACTCACCGTTGTTTCACCGACTTTTTTTGCACAGGGATAATCCTCAGCTTTCCATTGATAAGTCTCACGATAGTACTGATGGGAAGGTATGCTTTGATAATGCACTCCTGTACCAATCCCCTTTTTGTGTAATTCCAGCATAAATTGATCCCTACTGATGGCTGCTGATTTTTCATCAATTAATACTGGAAACAGATGGTAGGCAGCTTTGCTGTCAGCATCTCCCGGATTAGGTAGCTGTATAGGCAAGCCACTAAAAGCTGATATATATTGCTGAAACAGTGTTTGCCGTTTTTGCCAGTTAATATCCAGTCGAGCCAGTTGGTGAATGCCAAGTGCTGCCTGTAAATCCATCATGTTGTATTTGAAGCCGGGTTCAACAACCTGATAATGCTTATAACCGTTATCGCTAAAACGTGACCATGCATCTGTGCTCATGCCATGCAAGGCCAGTGTTTTAATACGTTCAATATTATCCTGCTGTTTACCAATAACCATACCGCCCTCACCAGTGGTCATGTTTTTTGTGACATAGAAACTGAAGCAGCCAAAATCACCGATGGTGCCCAGTTTCTCACCTTTGTATTCCGACTCTATGGCATGTGCACAATCTTCAATGACTTTGAGTTTATATTGCCTGGCAATGGCCATAATGGCATCCATATCACAGGGGCTGCCTGAATAATGCACGATAACAATGGCTTTAGTGCGCGGTGTAATTTTGCGAATGATCTCTTCGGGATCTATATTGTATGTATCGCTTTTGATATCGGCTAATACGGGAGTACAGCCTGCATGTATGATGGCATTTATTGTTGCGCAAAATGTCATGCTTGTCGTGATGACTTCATCACCCTTAGCCAGCCCGGCCGCAAGCATACTTAGATGTAGAGCAGCAGTGCAGGAATTGACGGCAGCGACCTGCGCTGTCTCAATTCCTTTATAGTTGGCGAAATCCTGTTCGAACTTTTTAACCTTAGGTCCGGTGCCCAACCAGCAGCTATCGAGTGAATCCATCAACTCAGCTTTTTCAGCCTGCTGGATATCGGGTTTACCAAAAACAATATAGGGTAGCTTGCTCATTAGACTGATGTATATCCTGTTATTCGTTCATCGAATTATCATGCCTGAAACAGTTTCATAACTCATGAAATATTTTTACTTTTGTCATGATGGCTTCGCTTTGGCTTCTTACAAAGGAATTTGTCAGATGCTGGTCATCCCGGAAAACGACCAGGCCATTCAGTTCGGCACGACATTTATGCTGAGGGCAAACGAGTGAATTTAAATCAAGAATATAAGCATTTTTAAAGTCTGCGGCAGCAGTACTGATAGCAGAAAGCATGATGTCATCAGTATTTTCTTCATGCTCAAAAACACAGTCATTGAAACGGGAAAAAAGATCAGGCTGCCAGTTTTGGCGAGCGAGACATGCCGGACCATCAAGTGGTAATTTTTCAGTTCCGCGAATAATAAAGACACTTTTGCTGACTGGTGTTAAAGCGCTGAGTATTCTGCTGGTTCCATTCTGCCATTGTTCCGCAGAAAAATTATAACCACTCTGGCTGCCAATAAAGACCAGTTCAGGTTGAATATCACTTATACGTTTAAGGGCTTCATCTCGCCATATTGAACATACTTCATAAATGGAGCCGATCCGGGCATAAAAAATTTCTTCATCGACGATTGGGCAGGAAGATTTGGTCAGGACGATGAATTGCCAGCCTGCATTTACCAATGGTTCAGCCAATCCGCTAAACCATTGCACGCCGATACTATCGCCAATCAACACGGCCTTGCGTTCTGCATTGTCATCACCAAAGGTACAGGCGAGTATTCTTGCATCCGAAAACCAGTCATCACACCCCATGGCATAAATTGCCGGCAGCTGTGATCGGGCCTGTAAAAACCTGCTTTGCTCTGCTTGCGCAGCAATATTGGTGCTTTTTATTTCCCAGCCTTTGATGGCAGCTACTGCAGTGCCCATAAAAAAAAGAGCCAGAAAAACTGTCATGACAGGGCGCAGTGTAAATTGTCGGTAATGCCTCAGCGGTGACTCAATCAGAATGTAGGTGCACTGAGCAAGAATCAAAGAAACTGCGAGCAGACTGATTTTCATTGTCAATCCACTGTCTGGAAACAGGCTTGCACCGAATAACAGGATGGGCCAGTGCCACAAATACCAGGAGTAGGAAAGGTCGCCGATTTTTTGTAAGCAGCTAACTGAAAGTACTCGATTTACCAGGGTTGAGACAGGTGCCAGACCACTATATAAAAGCAGGGCTGCGCCGGTGGTGGGAAGTAAAGCATTCAGGCCTGGATAGACTTGCTCGCCATCAAGATAAAGCATAGTAACTGCGATCATGCTGATGCCCAAATAGGACATTATGGTGTAGTGTTTTGCGGTCTGTATATTTTTGGGCAATGCTATTTTTCCATCAGCCAGTAAAAATATTATGCCTCCCAGGGCGAATTGCCAGGCCCGGGCAGGCATCAGATAAAAGGCAAGCAGTGGTGCCATATAGGACCAGTAAATACAGATCAGCAAACTCACGAAAAAAATAAAAGCTAATCCTATAGATAGATTATGCTGCCTGTTAACCACTTCATTCAGTGTGGAATTTTTTTGCAATAAAAATGCAAAAATGAGCAATGGCCAAATCAGGTAGAACTGTTCCTCTACTGCCAGTGACCAGGTATGTAAGAAAAGATTACCAGTGCTTTGCGTGGAAAAATAATCAAAATCAGAGAAACTGAAATACACATTACTAAGCCAGAGTGGCACAGTGAATGCAGCCTGGGACTGTGAACTTTGTTCAAAAGGCGCATAAATATAATAGGCGAGTAGTGAGGTGCCGAGCACCACAGTCAGCAAGGCGGGCAGGAGACGTTTGAATCGGCGTGCATAAAATTGCAGGAAATCTATACGGTGATTTGAATCAGCTTCCTTAATAAGGAGTCCGCTGATCAGATATCCCGACAGCACGAAAAATATATCAACGCCTATGTAGCCTCCGGCAAAGCCTGGGATGCCGGCATGACTGCCTACCACGAGAAGAATGGCGAGGGCTCTCATACCCTGTATATCTGGTCTGAAGCCTAGATGAACATTGCTGGAAGTCTGGCTTCCTGTGGCTGATGAGCTCTTCTTGCTTTGCATTATTTATCTACTTCACTGTGGCAGGAATTTAGCATGACATAGCTGTTTTACTGGTACAAGCCAAGTATGGAAAACTGTGATTGACATAGAAAAATTCACAACGGAAGGCTAGCCAGTTGTGGTTATGATTGTGAGTAAATTAGTCAGATAAAGCGCATGGAGAAATCGATAGCCCGGCAGTTTTTTGTTAATGCGCCGATTGAAATGTAATCAACGCCTGTCTCGGCTACTGCAACAACACTTTCATCATTATATCCACCCGAGGCTTCCAGCAAGGCCCTGCCGTTATTCTGTGCCACAGCTTCTTGCAGGTTTTCGAGTGTAAAATTGTCCAGCATGACGGTATCTGCGCCGGCCTTAAGTGCCGTTTCGAGTTGCTGCAGATTTTCAACTTCTATTTCAACAGGTTTAGCTGAATCAAAACGACGTGCCTGGGCTATTGCTTCGCTTATGCCTCCACAGGCACTAATATGATTTTCCTTAAGCAGAAAAGCATCGTACAAACCCAGGCGATGATTGTAGCAACGCCCCTGTAAGACAGCATATTTTTGTGCGAGCCTTAAACCGGGAATGGTTTTGCGGGTATCCAGAATTTTTACCGGAGTATGTTTAACAAGTTCTGCATAATAACGGGCGACAGTAGCTGTTCCTGATAACACCTGTAGAAAATTCAGCGCTGTACGTTCAGCACTGAGAATATTTTTAGCTGAACCATAGGCCTTGAAAACTATGTCATTTGGCATGCATTCAGCGCCTTCTGCTATTAGCCATTCAAGGCTGATGGCAGGGTCGAGCTGACGAAAAACTTCGTCCACCCAGGGTTGCCCGCATATCACCGCAGTTTCACGGCAAATCACCTCAGCCTGAGCTAGTTCTTCTTCAGGAATCAGGGAAACACTGATGTCGCCGCTGCCGATATCTTCTTGCAATGCATTACGTACGTTGCTGCGCAGGTCTTCGAAGAATAGGCTGTCAGTCATATGAGTCTCTTTTGAACTGTAATCCGGCATTATAGCTTAGGATTTTTATGGTATAACACTCGCATGAAGATTATCGAACACCGCCTGGATTCCGCCCGGCAAATTGATTCCCCCAACTGCTGTGCCAGAACAGGCAATGAAATCAGTTTACTGGTGATTCACAATATCAGTTTACCGCCAGATCAATTTGGCGGGCCCTATATCAGTGAGCTTTTCTGTAATCAGCTGGATTGTAGTGAGCATGAGTTTTTTGCTGAACTGGCAGATTTGAAAGTATCTGCACACTTATTGATTAGAAGAGATGGTGAATTAATACAGTTTGTACCTTTTAATCTGCAAGCCTGGCATGCCGGTTTATCCAGTTTTGAGGGGCGTGATAAGTGCAATGAATACTCGATAGGCATAGAGCTTGAAGGTAGTGATCATGTAAAGTTTACCGATGCACAATACCAGCGCTTGATCGAAGTTAGCGAGTTACTAATGGAGAGTTATCCGGAACTAAATGTACAGCGGATAGTGGGTCATTCTGATATAGCTCCGCAGAGAAAAACCGACCCTGGGCCGCATTTTGACTGGCAGTTTTACCGCCAGGCATTGAGCGGATAAAATGCCAAACTACAAAGCTATCTAACTGATATATAAAGAAATAAAATTTAAGGTTCCGGTAAGTATGCATATTATGTAGTAATACTACATAAATAAAGTGTTTGACTGGAAATTTGCCAGATATTTCAGTAGAATTGCGCGCACTTGTAGCTTTACTACAGATTAAATAATTATAAAGCCCAGAGAATTCAACATGTCAGAGAGTACAAAAGATATTGATCAACAAGAAACCCAGGAATGGGTAGATTCCATTGCTTCGGTCATCAAGAACCAGGGTCTGGAAAGAGCACAGTTTCTGTTTAAAAGTCTGATCAATAAAGCCACTGAAGCTGGCGATCCGCTGCCACCAGATACTCTTATCACTCCATATCGCAATACTCTGCCGGTCTCTGCCGAAGAAAAAATGCCCGGCGACATGTTCATGGAAAGAAGCATTCGAGGCATTGTTCGCTGGAATGCCATGGCCATGGTCATGCGCGCGAATCAACTGGATCTCGAGTTAGGCGGCCATATTTCATCTTTTGCATCCAGCGCGACACTATACGATGTCGGGTTTAATTATTTTTTCCGTGGTGAAACTGAAAATCAAATGGCGGACCTGGTGTTTTTCCAGGGGCATTCATCTCCCGGAATATATTCACGTTCTTATCTGGAAGGACGCTTGACCGAAGATCAGCTTAATCATTTCCGACAGGAAGTTGACGGTAACGGCCTGTCGTCCTATCCGCATCCACACCTGATGCCTGATTACTGGCAGTTTCCCACCGTCTCAATGGGGCTGGGGCCGATACAGGCTATTTATCAGGCTCATGTAATGAAATATCTGGATAATCGTGGTCAGGTCAAACTGGGTGATCGCCAGATCTGGGCCTTTCTTGGCGACGGCGAATGTGATGAGCCGGAATCTCTGGGCGCGATCAGTCTGGCAGGCCGTGAAAAACTCGGCAATCTCAACTTTGTAATTAACTGTAATTTACAGCGCCTGGATGGACCGGTCAGGGGTAATGGAAAAATTATTCAGGAACTCGAAGGCATCTTCCGCGGTGCTGGCTGGAATGTGATTAAAGTGGTCTGGGGCAGGCATTGGGATGCGTTGTTGGCGAAAGATACCGATGGGATTCTGCAGCGACGCATGGATGAAGTCGTGGATGGTGAATACCAGACTTATGTGAGCCGGGGCGGAGACTATACCCGCGAACATTTCTTCGGCAAAAGTCCGGAATTGTTGAAGATGGTCGAACACCTTTCCGACGACGATATCATGAACCTGAACCGCGGCGGGCATGATCCATTTAAAATTTATGCGGCCTATAAAGAAGCCGTGGATACCACTGACAGACCCACTGTAATACTCGCGAAAACCGTAAAGGGCTATGCTTTTTCATCAGTTGAAGCACAGAATCCGGCACATAACACCAAGAAACTAAGTCTAGATAGTTTAAAAGCTTTCCGGGATCGCTTTGGTATTCCAATACCGGATGACAAGCTGGAAAAGGTTCCCTTCTACAGGCCAGCAGAAGACAGCCCGGAAATGATCTATATGCGCAAGCGCCGTGAAATCCTGGGTGGCGTGGTACCGCAGCGAAGAAAGCAGAGCTCCAAACTTGAAACGCCACCCTTAAGTGACTTTGCTTCTATCACAGCAGGCACCGGTGACCGGGAAATTTCGACCACTATGGCCTTTGTACGATTGCTTTCTGGTCTGGTGAAAGACAAGAAGATCGGTCAGCAGATTGTGCCTATTGTTCCTGATGAGGCACGCACCTTCGGTATGGAAGGCATGTTTCGACAGATCGGGATTTACTCGGCACTTGGTCAACTCTATGATCCGGCCGACTCCGGTCAGGTGATGTATTACCGTGAAGATGTCAAAGGACAGATTCTGGAAGAGGGTATTAATGAACCTGGTGCCATGTCATCTTTTCTGGCAGCAGCGACTTCCTACAGTGTGCATAATTATCCGCTGATTCCTTTTTATATTTATTACTCCATGTTTGGATTCCAGCGCGTGGGTGATTTGTGCTGGGCTGCCGGAGACCTGCATGCAAGAGGCTTTCTGGTTGGTGGAACAGCTGGTCGTACCACATTAAATGGTGAGGGCCTGCAGCATCAGGATGGGCACAGTCATATTATGGCAAATTCCATTCCCAATTGTGTCACCTACGATCCTACCTATGCTTATGAACTAGCCGTCATTATCCAGGACGGAATGCGGCGCATGTATCAGGAAGATGAAAGTGTGTTTTATTACATCACGACGATGAATGAAAACTACGTGCAGCCTGATATGCCTAAAGGTTGTGAAGAAGGCATTATCAAAGGTATGTACCTCCTGGAGGATGGAGACAGCAAAGCCTATAAAGTCAGCTCCAAGGATAAACTGCGGGTTCGCCTCTTAGGCAGTGGAACGATTCTTCGGGAAGTCAGGGCTGCGGCGGAAATGCTCCGCAAGGACTATAAAGTTGCCGTTGATGTCTGGAGTACGCCCAGTTTTAATGAGCTGGCCCGAAATGGTCAGGCTGTGGAACGCTGGAATATGCTGCATCCTGAAGCTGAACCTAAAATATCTTACGTTGAAGAATGCTTGTCCAGGCAGGAAGGGCCGGTAATTGTTTCTACAGATTATATGAAACTTTATGGTGAACAGATCAGGGCATTTGTACCTGCTCCCTTTAAGGTTCTTGGTACAGATGGATTTGGGCGTAGTGATGGCAGGCAAAAGCTCAGGCATTTCTTTGAAGTGGATAGAAACTTTATAGTACTGGCTGCGCTTACTGAGCTGGCCAAAGCAGGTAAGATTGAACGCACAGTAGTTAGCAAGGCGATCAAGTCGTTGAAACTGGATCCGGAAAAAATCAATCCGGTCTTATTATAGAGATTGCTACAGCAATAATTTACAAGACACAGAATCAGATATTGAATATTAGGAGCAAACAATAGTGGCCCTGGCAAAAATAAGCATCCCGGATTTAGGTGAATCAGAAGCCGTTGAAGTTATTGAGGTGCTGGTTTCTCCTGGTGATGAGATTCAGGAGAATGATTCCTTGCTGGTGCTCGAAACCGATAAAGCCGCCATGGAGATTCCCGCAACCAGCGCAGGAATTGTCAAAGAGGTTTTGGTAAAAGTGGGCGACATGGTCAGTCAGGGCGATGAAATTGTTGTGCTGGAAAGCGTGACTGGCAGTGCGGAAAAACCTGCAGAAAACCAAAACAAACAACAAGAAAATGCTTCGGCAAAATCAGCCGGCAAAGCCGAAGATAACACTGAAGAAAAAGCGGCTGACAAAGTGAGTGAAAAATCTGCTAACACCACGGCGACCAGCAGCGTAAAAAATCCGTCAACTGCCGCGACACAGACTCAGGATATTGTAGTACCCGATCTTGGTAGCGAAGATGCGGTGGAAGTTATAGATGTATTGGTAGCTGTTGGCGATGAGATCAGTGTTGACGATGGTTTGCTGACATTGGAAACCGACAAGGCTGCACTGGATGTGCCAGCTCCTTTTAGTGGAAAAGTTACCGCTATTAAGGTCAAGGTTGGCGATAAGGTTTCCACTGGCACAGTCATCATGTCTGCAGAAACAGTCGCAACAGCAGAGCTTAGTTCAGCACAGTCAGTAGAAACAGCAAGCAAGCCAGCAACAGAAACAGTAGTAAAATCCGACGAAAAAGCATCAAAACCGGACAGCCAGGCAGGCTCCGCTCAGCAAAATTCAGACACCACTACCAGCCAGACTCAAGAGACAGTAACAACAACAGCAACTACGACCCGTAATGACAATTCAGAGGTATATGCCGGACCGGCAGTTAGAAAACTGGCTCGGGAACTGGGCGTAAATCTGTCGCTGGTTACAGGTACTGGCACAAAAAACCGTATTCTGAAAGAAGATGTTCATGAATTTGTGAAAAGTGTTCTGCAGCAAGGTGGGGCTCCGGCTGGTGCAGGCGGAGCCTTTGGTTTGCCAACAATGAAAGATATAGATTTCAGCCAGTTTGGTGAAATCGAAGAAGTGGAAAGAAGCAAGCTGCATCAGGTAACGGCACGTAATATGGCCCAGAACTGGTTGTTGGTGCCACATGTTACCCAGTTTGAAGAAGCCGATGTAACTGATCTGGAAAGCTTCAGGGAAGCACAGAAAGCATTGGCGGAAAAGAAGGGCATTAAATTATCTCCCTTGCCCTTTATTGTAAAAGCCTGCGCCCAGGCTCTGCTTGAATTTCCTCAGTTCAATGTATCCCTGCATTCATCCGGCACAAAAATGATTCAGAAAAAATATGTCCATATCGGCGTGGCTGTGGCAACTCCTGCCGGATTGATGGTGCCAGTTGTCAAAAATGTGGATAAAAAGTCAGTGTGGGAAATTTCTGCCGAAATTGCAGATCTCAGCGCCAAGGCGAAGGAACGTAAATTAACCAAAGATTTGATGGAAGGAGGCTGCTTCACCGTTTCCAGTCTGGGTAATATAGGCGGTGCCGGGTTTACACCTATTGTGAATTCACCAGAAGTGGCAATACTTGGAGTTTCAAAAACAACTATTAAACCGGTCTGGATAAACAATGAATTTGTACCGCGCATGATGCTGCCATTCTCACTGTCATATGATCATCGGGCAGTAAATGGCGTCGATGGTGGCATGTTTTGTCAGTATTTGAACAACTTGTTGAGCGATATTCGCCTGATGGTTCTTTAGGGGCCCATTGGTTTCAAGATAGGGCTAGGCAATTTAATTACTGGCTTTTATACTGCCCTTTCGTAGTTACCCTTCACTTTAATGAGGACAAGCGTCATGCAGCGATTAATACAACTTTTAGGGTTCTTTTTACTACTGTTTCCTGCAAGCATCCTAAGTGCGGCTGAAGCGGAATATACAACTCTCTATTTCGAGGTCGACATTGATAAACCGGCTCAGGAAGCATGGGCAAAAGTTGGTGGGTATTGCGATATTGCCGAATGGCTGGAAGTAGATTGTGTGCTCACTTCAGGTGAGGGCGGCATTGGCACCGTGCGCGAACTGGTCGGCGGCAGAGTGATTGAGATAATGGTTGCCCTTACCGATTTATCCTACGGCTATACCCAACCGGCAGTAGAAGGAGAATTTTATAATCTGTATCACGGTTTTATGGAAATGAAACCACTCACGGCAACAAGCTCCAGGCTCCTCTACACTCTCGTTTATGACACCTCAAATTTAAATCAGGCTGATAAAGAGGCGGATATTGCAAGACGTCGGGCCATGTTCGATGGGGCTGTCCAAAACATTAAGCGAATTGCAGAAGCTCCGTAATACATATTTAAAAGGTCGCCAGTCCGGGTATTGGAGACTAATTTAGACTTGGCGGCAATTAAAAAGAAGATTGCCAAGCTTGATAATGCAATGCTAGATTTAATCTCCATTATTTAAACATTGGTCACCAATATGAAGACACTTCTTAAAGTGCTTGTTCTTGGCGCAGCATCGGTTTTTTTCTTCTTGCCAGTTGGCTATGCTCAAACGCTGCCGGCTGATGATACACCTGCAGCTAAAATTCATGTTGAAAACGCGCGTGTTATCGGGGGCGATGACATGGCATTGGCTGCAAGGCTGTTGTGTATGCCTTCGCGTCAGACTATTAACTTTATGTTGGCTGATGGCGAAGCGAACCCCCCGGAAGAGCCCTACAAAGTCTTCGATAATCTTTATTTTGTTGGTGGCAGGTCTGTTACCGCCTGGGCGATAGACACCAGTGAAGGTATTGTGCTGATAGATGCCATGAACGATGAGCAATTGGCGCAGGATTACATTGTGGCAGGCCTTGAAAAGATGGGTCTTGATCCGGACGACATCATATATGTCATTGTGACGCATGCGCATGGTGATCATTATGGAGGCTCGGAATATCTGCGTGATACATTTGGTGCCAGATTAGCCATGTCTGATGCAGATTGGAAAGTCCTGGAAGACCAGCGCTCTGGCATAGCGGCGGCATCAAACCCCAGATGGGGGGCAGGGCCGGAACGTGATATAACTTTGGCAGATGGTCAAAAGTTAACTTTTGGTGATACCGAGTTAACTATTCTGATTACACCTGGGCATACGCTAGGAACTATCTCGCTGCTTATGCCAGTAAAAGATAATGGTGTTATACATCAGGCAGCACTTTGGGGTGGCACCGGTCAACCAGCAGCAGGTGAACGAAGTGATATGTATGAAGAATCACTGGCACGTTTTTCTGCAATCACTGCCGAGGTAGGTGTAGATGTAGTGCTCAGCAATCACCCGCTTGTGGATGGGACTATCGCCAAACTTGAAGAGTATAAAGCGAATCCTACTGCCGCAAATCCCTTTATCGTGGGTGAAGCAAACTACCGTCGCTATCTTGCAATTTTAAATGAGTGCCTGCTTGCAGCAAGAGCCAGGCCACCACAGAATTTTTCCAGACCGCCTTCAGCATCAGAAGCTCGCTGAAAAAGTCGGAATAATTATGTTATGAATGTTTATCACTTAAGCCAGTAACTTAAGATTTAAGTGATTTTTGCTTAGCTGATTTATATCAGGCAACGCTAAGCTTTTATAGCTAAGTTTCAATAACTCATTTATCTATAAATCATCTGTAAATGATACGATGAATATTTCAGACTTAACTAAAGCAAGTATCCTGGCTTTACTCTCTGTAACTTTGTTAAGTTCATGCGCTTCGTCTGTAGAAGTCTATATTTTTTCCAGGGGAGTTCCTGCCGATGAAATCGAGCGTGTCGCAGATCAACTAACAACTGAAGGCTTTGATGTAAAACCAAGTAGTATCGAAATCCCTGAAAGCATTACCTCTAATAGTATTATTTACTCCCCAATTATCATTGATACATCCGATATCAATTTAACTCAATCAGTCCTGAGTTCGTTGGGGTATAGCAATGTCAGCCTGGTTCAGGGTGCAGAGGCGAATCATTCATACAGCAAGAATAATTTTGGTCTCTATCTGATTAACCCAAACTATACTCCGCCTGAGCAACAGGGCGTTTCCCTTGCAGCAACTGTTTTATCTGACTTGTCTCATGCATACTACTCAGACTGTCTGGACATCGAATCGGAACTTAGTCTTTTTAGCGGCGGTGTCGCAGTATTAGCGGTTTACGATTGGGATGAAAGAAGGAGCAGGGAAAATTCACTTACTGTTGCCGGAGAGTGGGAGGCAGATAGGGAGAAGGTTGCCCTTAATTTTTTTGAGCAAGGAGCTATGATATTTCAGCATGAAGAGTTTTCCGGAAGAGACACTTATGGGAGGTATCGCGGCATTAAGTTGCAAGTCAAAACCAATGAGACAGCTTTTAGCAATTGTAATTATCAATACACAAATTATTTTTAATATAATGTTGACAAAATTAATACTTTGAAAAGTTCAGTTCAGCCAATGACTATAGGGAAATTTTGATTTTTTGATGTAGATAAAGTGATTTTTCCCAGACATCCCATTATTAAGTTCTGCTATCCTGTGAACTTGTACATGATTAAGATCTTGAGAGAATATTTATCATTAACTAAACAAGAGTAAAAATATGCCTTCTTTTGATGTGGTTTCCGAAGTAGATATGCACGAAATGAGTAATGCCGTCGATCAGGCGCAGCGTGAAATGACTAATCGTTTTGATTTTAAAGGTGTGGATGCCTCCTTCGAGTTAACAGATGCGGAGATCATTCTGAAAGCGGAAGTGGATTTCCAGACCCAGCAGATGCTGGAAATCCTTAAAAACAAAATGGCCAGCCGCAAGCTGGATCTGAAGGCACTTAAACTTGGTGAAGTAGAGATGTCCGGGCAACGAGCCATATTAAAAGCAACTATACAGCAAGGCATAGAGTCAGAAATTGCACGCAAAATTGTTAAACTGATCAAAGATCAGAAGATGAAAGTGCAGGTGGCCATACAGGGTGATAAGGTGCGGGTTACTGGCAAAAAACGCGATGATTTGCAGGATGTGATGGCTGTGTTGAGAGAAGGTAATTGGGGCTTGCCTTTACAATTTAATAATTTCCGTGATTAATGTAATGCCTGCTGTGTTCGCTTATGCATCGTTGGATCATTTTTTTGAACCAGTCATTTAGCAAATCGCTAATGCCTACTGTGCTGGCTTATTCCTCGTTGCAGGGACTTTTTCGGCTGGTCATTTAGCAAATCGTAAACTCCTGCTACAAAAAAATTGCTCCGCCTCGCCCAAGCTTCGCTCGTTATGGTGCTAAAAATAACCTGCTGAATTGCTTTTTGGTCTGGAAATGAAGTGATCGCAACGAATAATTATTTGCGCAGCAGAGTGTCCAGTTCATCGGCCAGATAGGACCAGTCGCCATCATTGCTTATAACTTCTTCAAGAAATGCGGACTGAGCTGCAGACCAGCAGGGAGCCTGATGTAATTTCATGGTTTCGGATAATGGTTTGTGCAATTCAATAAAGGACTGTATATCTGCATCCTGATTTGGAAGACCCAGTTGTTTAAACAAATCCTTTAAGGTGGGATTAACTTTATTCATAGAGTTCAACTATCGATTGTTTAATCAATTAATCGTCTGATCATTTTCATAAAAAAATCCACTAAGGTTTCATGCTTATAGTCCGTAAATTCTCCGGCATCCATAAATACTCCGTGCTCATCACAGGTTTCGTACCGGATATGAGGCTGTTCAGGATCCTGTTTTACGGTCATTTTTTTATTGCAACGTGGGCAATTAATATCATCTATTTCATTGTAATATTTACCTGATTTCAGATTGCCTGAATCCAGAAATTCTGACATCCAGTCTTTTTTTAGAATTTCGGCTTCGCCGCTATCAAACCAGATGCCCGAGCAATATTGACACTTGTCGATGGTGACTGTTCCTTCCAGTGTGACTACCGAATGAGCTTTCATCTGGTTGTTACATTTTGGGCAAAGCATAAAACTCTCCGGAAACTATAAACATTTGACTGATGGTTGAAAACAAAGCTTAGATTTCAGTTACTAGAATAAAAGACTGCGATGGCTTTCTCAATACTTTTAGAACTGGGCGAGTTAGACTTGGGCCTGACTTGGTGGAGGAATGATAATCATGTTTGAATGGATTTATATGCCAGATGCCTGGATGGCAATGGGAGCCCTGATAGCTCTGGAAGTGGTTCTGGGTATTGATAATATTGTATTTATTTCCATACTAGTGGCACGTTTGCCTGCTCAGCAAAGAAAAAGCGCACTACACCTGGGTATAGGTCTGGCCATGTTAAGTCGTCTGGTCCTCCTGTTTTCCATCGTTTGGGTCATGAGGCTGGTTGAACCCTTATTTACTGTGCTCGATAATGAAATATCGGGAAGAGATCTTATCCTTCTTATTGGCGGACTTTTTCTGCTGGCAAAATCCACCCACGAAATTCATTCGAGTCTGGAACTGGAAGAGCAGGAAGAGAGTCCGCAAGGCAGTAAGAATCAGTATTTTCTGGTGCTTTTGCAGATAATGGTGCTGGATATCATATTTTCACTGGATTCAGTGATAACAGCTGTCGGGCTCGTGGATCACCTGTCTGTAATGGTTATTGCAATTTTAATTTCAGTGCTTGTGATGCTGGTTTCGGTTAATTCAATAAATAGTTTTGTAGAACAAAACCCGACCATAAAAATGCTGGCGCTTTCTTTCCTGTTATTAATTGGTTTTACCTTAATTGCAGAAGGCCTGGATGTGCATATACCTAAAGGCTATATATATTTTGCCATGGCATTTTCTGTTGGTGTCGAGTTTCTGAATCTCCGTATCAGAAAGAAAAAAGATACAACCAAAGTCAAACTGCTTAAAAAAACGCCCTAGGCATTTAATACCACAGAAGCTGAGTAATAAATCTGCACTTTATATTTAACAATTGACCCCCATACAGTAGGTAGATCAAAGACAGAGTTTCTGATTCTGTCTCTTATTTTAATTCAGGGAACACCATGCGTGGCGTACTGCTTTTATTTATTATCATTCCGATAGCCGAAATGCTTCTCTTATTTGAGGTTGCGGATCATATTGGTGCCTGGAGTACACTGGGCCTGGTGGTGCTGACTGCCGTGATAGGTATCCAGATTTTAAAACAACAGGGTCTTGCTACCTTTACTCGAGCCAATCAAAGGATGAGCAGTGGTGAGTTACCCGCTCAGGAAATGATCGAAGGCCTGTTTCTGGCTGTCGGCGGAGCTTTTCTCCTGACTCCGGGCTTTATTACCGATACCCTGGGTTTCATATTTTTGATCGGGCCGGCGCGGCGCTATATCGTACGGTCTCTGATCCGCTCCGGGAAACTGGCGATGTGGCAGGGCGGAGCCCGACAGCAGTTTTTTTACAGCCGCCATCAGTCAGGTGACCCTGATTCGCAGAGTGATATATTCGAGGCGGAATTTAAACGTGAGGATTCTGCCGGCACGGATCAGGACAGGCTGGGGAAAGACTAGTCCGAAAACGAAAAAAAACGTTTTTCAGCCATTGAAATTACACTATCTAACCCCATCTAGTGGGTTCAAATCTCTCTACTTTGAGTTTTATCCTCATAAGCAGTTGATTTGTAAGGATTTAGGGTCGGTTGGCTTTCATGTTAGCGGCCATTCAATGTAATTATTTAACACCAGATAGTTTTGGAGAGTACAAACTATGAATATTCGTCCTTTACAAGACCGAGTTGTAGTACGACGTCAGGAAGAAGAAATGACTACTGCAGGCGGCATTGTGTTGCCAGGTTCGGCAACTGAAAAACCTTCCCAGGGTGAAGTGATAGCTGTAGGCCCAGGTCGCATACTAGAAAATGGTAATGTACGCCCGGTTGACCTAAAAGTAGGCGATAAGGTTATTTTCGGTAAATATGCCAGCAACACTGTGAAACTCAACGATGAAGAATTACTCATCCTGAATGAAAGTGAAATTTTTGGTGTTGTAGAAGGTAAGGCTAAATCCAAGACCAAGAAATAGGTCTGGAGACAGGCCTCTGATGAAGGTCAGGAACGCAAGCCTCAACAAACTACTTACTAACAGATTGAAAAATAGGAACTAAGACAATGGCTAAAGAAGTGTTATTTGGAGATAAGGCCCGCCAACGAATGTTAAAGGGCGTTAACCTGCTGGCAGATGCCGTAAAAGTGACTCTCGGACCTAAGGGTCGTAATGTGGTGCTGGATAAATCCTATGGTGCCCCGACTGTAACGAAAGACGGTGTGTCTGTCGCAAAAGAAATCGAGCTGAAAGACAAATTCGAAAATATGGGTGCACAGATGGTCAAAGAAGTTGCTTCACAAACTTCTGATCTGGCTGGTGACGGTACAACTACTGCTACTGTGCTGGCTCAGGCCATTCTCAATGAAGGCTTGAAATCAGTTGCTGCCGGTATGAACCCGATGGATCTGAAACGCGGTATTGATAAAGGTGTTGCTGCAGTTGTTGAAGCACTGGGTGGCATGTCTCAGCCTTGTACTGAAACCAAAGCCATCGCACAGGTAGGCAGCATATCTGCCAACTCTGATACGACTGTTGGTGCCATCATTGCAGAAGCCATGGAAAAAGTCGGTAAAGAAGGCGTTATTACCGTAGAAGATGGTTCCGGTCTGGAAAATGAACTGGATGTGGTTGAAGGTATGCAGTTTGACCGCGGTTATCTTTCTCCTTATTTTGTCAACAATCAGGACAACATGTCTGTTGAACTCGAAGATCCATTGATTCTTCTGGTTGAAAAGAAAGTTAGCAATATCCGTGAAATGCTGCCTTTATTAGAAGGTGTAGCAAAATCCGGTCGTCCGCTGCTGGTTATTGCCGAAGACGTTGAAGGCGAGGCACTGGCAACTCTGGTTGTTAATAACATGCGCGGCATCGTTAAAGTTGCTGCAGTGAAGGCTCCTGGATTCGGTGATCGTCGTAAAGCCATGTTGGGTGATATCTCGATCCTGACTGGTGGAACTGTGATTGCAGAAGAAGTTGGCCTGAACCTTGAAGGTGCAACGGTTGATGACCTTGGTTCAGCTAAACGAGTCATTTTGACCAAAGACAATACAACGATTATTGATGGGGCAGGTCAGGCCAAAGAAATTCAGGCTCGAGTGGCCCAGATTCGTGCCCAGATCGAAGAAACTTCATCTGACTATGATCGTGAAAAACTTCAGGAACGTGTTGCCAAACTGGCCGGTGGTGTTGCCGTGATCAAAGTTGGTGCCGGAACTGAAATTGAAATGAAAGAGAAGAAAGCCCGTGTAGAAGATGCATTGCATGCGACACGCGCAGCTGTTGAAGAAGGTGTAGTACCTGGAGGTGGTGTTGCCCTGGTACGTGCCTTGCAGAAAATTATTGGCCTTAAAGGTGATAATGAAGACCAGAATGTTGGTTTGAGTATCCTGCAACGCGCCTTGACCATGCCTTTACGCCAGATCGCCGAAAACTCCGGTGATGACGGCGCAGTGGTACTGGATAAAGTCCGTTCGCTGAAAGGCAACAAAGGCTATAACGCAGCCACTGGTGAATACGGCGATATGCTGGAAATGGGTATTCTTGATCCAACTAAAGTAACTCGTTCAGCCTTACAGGCTGCCGGTTCTGTAGCTGGCCTGATGATTACTACTGAAGCTATGATTGCTGAACTTCCTGAAGAGAAACCAGCTGCTCCGATGCCTGATATGGGTGGTATGGGTGGTATGGGCGGCATGATGTAATCAGTCGTTCTGGTAAGAAACTAAAAACCCCGCCTGGTGCGGGGTTTTTTGTTTATGAAAGGAGCTACTGTGCTTGGCTTCTCTTCGTTAAAGTGAATTTTTATCGGATCACTTACTACTTAGGTAAGCTCACCTCAAAAAAATCACTTTTCCTCGATAAGACTTCGCTCGTTACGCTCCCGTGACTTTTTAGTGAGTCCATTTCAGAAATTGAATTTGTCTCGATTCAGCTGCGCTCGTGACAGTGCAATGATTTTCTTCAGAATGCGATATGGCCTGGATTAGGCTGCGTACATCACCCACCGGTGACTTTTCTAAATTTTGACTGTGCCTTGATTAAGGGCGGGAGCTTATAAGGTCTACTGGGTATCCGAAGAATCAGCTTTGAATTCCTTGTGAATGCCATTGAGCAAGGCATCGACAGTCTTTTGCAGGCTTAGGGGCAGGTTTCGGTAATTGTTAAGCAGTCGGAATTCATCAGCGGAAATTGAAAAATTCTGAGTCTTGCCAGACTCCAAATATTGGCCACCACCTTCTCGGACTTCCATTTGCACCGCTCGCATGGGAGTCTCACCATCAAGAAGCCATGCTCTTCTAACGCCTAGTTTCAGGGCGATATCAGGAGCACGTGAGGAATTTGGAATCGCTTCACCATTCAGCCATTTACGGACTGCCTGACCAGAGACCTCAAACAAGCCACCTAATTCTTGCAGCTGGGTTTCTTTATGCCCGGCTTCATTCAGGGCTTGCCTGAATCTTTTTGAAAATTCTCTTCGCGTTGAATTTGCCACAGTTCTGGAAAAATTTAGTTAACGGATATGTAAATAATGGTTTACAGATATAAAACTATCAGTTATTTTATTATAAACTTATAGTTCGTTAAGAGCTGTGTTTTTTGAACCTGCTACAAGGAAGAATGGATTGTTAATGCCGCTGATTCATAAACAGGTCAGCACCAGAAATAAATAATTGCTTAATCAACAGATTATTTAGACAAGTTACAAAATGGAAGCTTTACAGTAAGGATGCGCAAATTGTTAAGCAAAATACCACAGCTGGGCTGGGACCTTGATACATTAAAAACCGAGCCTCTGGATGGGGATGAGTTTTATGCATTGCCAGCCAAATTAAAGCAGGCGAACTTTTCAATTGTCTTGTTACGTTACTGGTTTGTTTATCACTTCCTGCTGGCTGAAAATGCTAATTGTAAGTATTTAAAGATCGCTGAGTTTCCCGAGCATGAAGGGCGGCTACAGGGTTTTATCAATGCCAGAGTAAGAAAGGGTTTTCCTGAGGTCAGTTTTCTGGAATGGAAACTGCTGGCCAGCAATGATAATTTCACCAGAGGGCCCAGTGAAAGAATAAATACAGACAAAGAAAAGCAAAATCACGATACCGGAGAGCTAAAATCCTACGATGTCATTATAGTCTCCAGCCTGACCAAAAATGCATCAAGGTTTGAGCAGCAAATAAAGGTTTTACTCAAGATCTTAAAGCAAAATGCCATCCTGATCGGGGTCAGTAGCGGTCCTCGGAGCAAGCAAAAAAAATCATCCTTTACAGGAATTAAGGTCAGCCAGCTACGCAAAATTGCCCGGCAAAACGGTTTAGCCGTAGACTTCCTGAGTGGTGGTTATTTCATGCGCAGTAGTGGGCTTATCCCGGTCCGGCATAGCTTATGGTTCCGCCTTAATTTGTTGCTGGGAGCCCTGTTGCCGTGTTGGGCTGCCGAGATCTATTGGGTACTGAGAAAGTAAAAATCTTGCCTGTGCAGATATTCTAGTAACGCAAGGTATAACGGACCTTGAAGGTTGCTGAAGACTGTACATCAGAGAAGTCGCCATCTTCATCCAGATCATTCATGCCGTGACTGAGCACAAACCAGATATCCTGGCCTGACCTGAGGTTCCAGCGTAAGCGGGCATTAAAGCCCAGCGTATCAGAAACATTCTCGTACTGAATCAGGTTGACCAGAGAAAGTGCCGGGCTCCAGGTAATGACATTTTCAAACTCCATAACCCGGGTATTGGCTTTCATGCCGGGCATGTCGTACTGACTGTACTCATAAGTAAAATTGAAAGACAGATACTTGCTAGGGCGCCAGCCCAGAGTCGAAGCAGCGTCCCAGCTGGAACCAGTGTAATAATCACCAATGCCGCCACTCAGTTCCAGGGAGAGCGGGCGCGACTGACTGAAAGTTATACTCGGATTATAACGTGTATAGTTATATTCGCCGGTCGGTATAATCACGCCAAGTTGTCTGAGCGGTGCTCTTTCTCCGGGTAGTAAGACCTGCTTTTCACGGCTGATACTCAGGCTTAACTGATCTCCGGCATTACTGTTTAAAGTAATCAGGTTCCAATCGAGAGTGCGGCTTTGGACATCGCCAGTACTCAGGTAGTTGTACTGGGTAGCCTCCAGTTCAGTTGATATTGTCTGCAAAAAACCATGATCCCTGATTATCCAGTTATTACCGAATGAGCCATTGTACTGACGCACTCCTTTGCGGTTTACAAAGCCCAGACGGGGATCAAAATTAGCCTGTACTTCTTCTATTTTGGCGCTGGTATACCAGGAATTGTTGGATGGGAAATCCACATCAATTTGCCAGGCTCTGTCATCGGAATCTATACCTGGATTATCAGTCTGCAGCGCCCACAAAGTTGCCCGTAAATTTCTGTTATTGGGCAGTCGTGTATTACGGTAAGTAAAATCGGCTCCCATGGTGGAACTGGTATCGTTGGAGGTCGGGTCACCGTATGTTATGAAACCACCTAGTTCAGATTGAGAAAGTACGCCGTGTTTGACCCTTGCGACATAAATATCTGTGGCATCTATGCCATCGGATTCTTCCTGACGAATGATCAATGTGCCGATATCGTAACCCGCGACGCGCCCGCTAAGCTTGGCCCCTCCGGTAAGATCCACAGGAGCGCCTACGGCATTTAAACCAATTGTGCGGGTATTCAGGGGAGATGGTCCGGCATTCCCAAAGAAGCCGCCACCGGCCCCGAATTGAAAAATATCCATATCGGTCAGAAAAAAGGAACGTTTCTCGGCAAAGCGCGGACTGAAACGCCCAACATCCAGTTGTATATTATCCACCTCGGTGGCCGCAAAATCGGTGTTCCAGGTCAGAGTAAGGTTAAGTGCCGGGGTTATTTTATAGGTCAGATCGAAAGACGGGTTCAAGTCTGAATCGTTGCCGCCTGTAATATGATCGCTGCGGTAATCCGTGCTTAAAGAAGGAATTAAATCCAGTCCCATGCCCTGATTCAGGTTTGAAAAACCGGTCATTTCTCCGGCGACTGAGGGATTGCGTTGTCCGTTATAGGAAACCCAGCTGTTCTCGGTCTGGGTCGCCATTTTGTCACGGTAAACATTAATGCCCCAGGTCGGATTTTGGGGGTCAAAGGTAATACTCTTAAAGGGAATCTCCATTTCTGCAGTCCAGCCATCTTCAACCTGCTGGGCATTAGCATTCCAGATGGTTGCCCAATCAAAATTAAGGCTGGTTGCACTGGTGTAAATTGCTTCATGGCGAACGCCATTGGGATTGGTCTGAAATAGATAACCGCTACGCTTGTTGTTAAAAGGATCAAGAATCACAGCAACTTTATCTTCAAAGCGCAAAGATGTTTCATTACGCATCACTTTGGCTGTTAACTGATCAGGATCATCATAGGCATAGGCTGCTACATAAAGCGCATCATCGGTGTACATAAACCAGAAAACGGTTCGATCATCAGGTGTTGAGAATTGAACGGGACTTGATTCGTGCAAGTCATCAAGTTCATAGGCAGCAGCCCATTCCCCCGGAGAGAGGATGCCATCTAGCTGGGGAGCCTGTTCAACACGGGGAATCTGAAAGCTCGCTTCTTCGGTATTTAGTATCTGCGCCTGAATGGGGGCGGGGAACAAAGCCAGACTACACAGGGCTGCAAGTAATAAACGCAAATAATAGCAGTGATATTTTTGTAAATTGTTGTGTATCAGTTGCATATGGTTGGGTAAGACAATACAAAGAGAAAATTCCGCAATACGGGCGGGTGAATCGGAAAACAGCGCTCCGCATGATAAAATCTTTGGCGTGGACCAACAAGCACTAAGCGGGAAAGTCTTTTTATTTTCATACTTTGGCATAGTGGTGATTCAAGGTTCATAGTAGAGTCACGACAGGCCCTATACACAAACGAATTTATACTTTTCACCATAAAGTAAATATAATGCCCAGCATGAATAAAGAAGAACGAAATTACGATGACTTCTCGATAGTCCCTGAACGTGACGAACTGGTCACGCATCGCAAAAAGAAGCGTGGCAATTCAATGTCATCCAGCGGCGGCGGTAGTCGTCCCCTTGCGCCGGCAGCGACCAGCGGTGGCGTGAAACTTCTGTTAGGTGTTTTATCGCTGGGTTTGCTGGCTAGCGCCGGTGGTGCCTATTACTTTTATGATCAGGGTATTCAGACCGGGGAAGCCCTGGAACGTTCCAATACCCGTATCAGTCAGCTTGAAAACCGATTGAATCTTGTCGATGAAGCCACCGAGCAGTCTTCTCTGAGTCTGCTGGAACGAGTGGATTTCAATTTTTCTGAAATAGACAAACTATGGGCGGCGCGCAATGCGATTCGAACTGATATCGGCGTAGTCAATGCAACCCTGACGGGTCAGGCAGGCAGTATCACCGAGATTGAAACAGTGGTGGCCAATCAGGCGAGCATGATCAATCAGCAGGTCACCAGACTGGATCAAAGCGGACAGCTTATTGAAACCATTCGGAATCAGATCAACACCCTGACGACCAGCGTTGGCGGCCTTACCAATTTAAACCTCGGCCAACAACTTAGCAGTATTAACAGAGATCTGGATGTCCTCAAATCTTCCATGGCAACTGAAGACTCCGGTCTGGCGGACAGGGTGAATATTAATGAGCAGGATATTGAGTCGATTAATCTGTATCGACTGAATCTCAATCAGACCATCTCTTCCTTACAGCAAAGTCTGAATGAATTGGAGTCAAGGGTTGCCAGTATGCAATCTTCGTCTTCTTTTTAAGCAATTCTTGCTATTCGCTGACAGAGAGATAGCATGAGCAAACCCTTCAGTCAGGCCTGCGAAAACAATAAGCAGCCAATCCTCGATGTTATATCTGCCTATTTCAAGGCTGGTGACCGGATTCTGGAAATTGGCAGCGGTACAGCTCAGCATGCGGTTTATTTTTGTCAGCAGCTTCCCGACATAAACTGGATACCTTCGGAGATTCCTGAAAACTGTGAAACCCTTGCAGCAGGGTTGGAGGGCGTGGAACTTCCAAATTTGCAGGCTCCTGAAATACTTGATGTTACGCAACAGTACTGGCCTGTCAGCGCTTTGGATGGACTGTTCAGCGCCAACTGCTTGCATATTATGCCAGCTGCCTTTAACGAGCATTTTTTCAGAGGCGCAGCTGAGGTCCTTAAGCCGGGCGCAACACTCTGCGTCTATGGTCCTTTCAAATATCACGGTGATTTTACCAGCGACAGCAATGCGCGTTTCGATCTCTGGCTAAAAGAGCGTAACCCTTTGAGTGGTATTCGTGATTTTGAAGCAATAAACCAGCTAGCTGGTGATAATGATTTTGAACTGCTGGAAGACAGGCAAATGCCTGCCAACAATCAGTGCCTGGTGTGGAGCAAGCAGCGGCACATTATTTGACAGGCTACATGGACAAGGCAAGGTAACACAGGATGCAATACAAACGACTGGGTAATGCAAACGTAAATGTTTCGGCTTTTTCGCTGGGCTCATGGAACACCTTTGAGTTTATGCCTGAAGACGAAGCGCTGAGTGTAATGAAAACAGCCATCGATGCCGGCATCAATTTTCTGGATGATGCCCGCTATGACGATACCTCAGGCAAGGCACCGATGAAGACAGGTTACTCTGAAGTGGTGTTTGGTAATCTGCTGCGCAAAGGCGGCTTTGAGCGTGACAAACTGTTTATTTCGAATCGTCTCTGGTTTGAGTTTTATCCGGAACAAAATGCAGAACAAGAAGTCGATGCTTCACTGGAGCGAATCGGGATCGAGTATTTTGATCTGGTGTTCTGTTTTGATATTCCCAAACACTTAAGTGCGGAACAAGTAGTTGATGAACTGGCAGCGCTGGTCGCCAGCGGCAAGGTAAAGTACTGGGCGCCGGGCAACTGGCCGATAGAGTTTCTGGCTGAGTGCTGTGCAATAGCAAGTCGCAAAGGCTTGCCATTACCACCTGCGGCAATGGTTCCCTATAGCCTGGCCATGAAACAGGCCTTTGTTGAAAATGATCAGATGGCCGCGCTGTGCCAGGAATACGACATTGCCTTAGTGGCTTCTTTTTCCTTGTTTGGGGGCTTGTTGTCGGGTAAATATAATGACCCGACTATTGCCAGCAGACGGTTCAAACCCGAACAACTTGAAAAGATGCGGGCAAGTGGTTTATTCGATAAGATCGCAAACTTTCTTGAGCTGGCTGACAAAACCGGCTATTCACCAGTGCAACTAGCCTATGCCTATTGTCTGCGTCATCCGCAGGTCGCCACTGTGCTTTTTGGTGCAACATCAGCGCAGCAGCTTGTTGAAAACCTGGGGGCATTGCAGGTGGCGGAAAAACTGAGTGAAGCAAACATGCAGGAACTGGCTGCACTTTTTCCTCAAGATGTCAGTCTCGGTGCTTGAAGGGACAAATAGATTCTAAATAATAAATTAAAAATGCGGAACTCCATGACACAATTTTCTTTCATCAGCAAAAAGACCTGCTCCATAGCAGTCATACTTGTACAACTTTGTATGCTACCGGGCACACTTAATGCCCAAGCGCCAACAACAGGCGATACAGCGGGTTTTGTCAGAGAATCTTTTAATATCCCGCGTACTACGCTGACGCCGGTTATCGACGGTATTCTGGACGATGAAATCTGGCAGCAGGCAGCCGTTATTACTGATTTTCATCAGGTTAACCCGGTCGATCACGGCACACCTTCACAGGAAAGTATCTTTTATGTGACCTACGATGATGACTTTTTTTATGTAGCAGCAAGATTATTTGATACAGAGCCGGAGGCCATTCTGGCGCGCACCATGATACAGGGGCAGTCACTGCGCTTTGACGATAACGTACATATCATTCTGGATACTTTCGATAACAGAAGGACCGGCTTTCGCTTTATTACCAACCCTAATGCGATTCGTGATGATGGGGTGTTTGAAAGTCCGACTCGCTACAACATAGATTGGTCGGGTATCTGGCTGGTGGATTCGCAAATTGATGAACAGGGCTGGACCACAGAAATTGCCATTCCCTTTACGACCCTGAATTTTGATCCAAATACAACCACCTGGGGTTTCAATCTGGAACGTGAAATAGCCCGTACCAATGAAAGGCTGGCCTGGTCTTCATTCAATCGTGCTATTGACCCTTCGACAGGAGGGCAGATAGTTGGCATGACTGGTTTGCAGCAGGGTCTGGGCCTGGACATCGTGCCCTCGTTTACCGTGTCCTCGGCAAAAGATCATGTTAACAATGGCTCAGAGACCAATATCGAACCCACTCTGGATGTGTTCTATAAATTTACCCCTAACCTGACTGGCGCGCTGACTCTGAATACTGATTTTTCTGCCACCGAAGTGGATGACAGACAGGTTAACCTGACCCGTTTTAATCTGTTTTTTCCAGAGAAACGTGATTTCTTTTTGCAGGATTCCGAGATCTTTCGCTTCGGTGGATTGGGTGGCAATAACGGCATTCCGTTTTATTCACGTCGCATAGGTCTTGATGCAGGCAGCGGGCAACCTGTCGATATCGATGTGGGTGCCAAACTGGCAGGCCGCATTGGTGATTTGAGTGTAGGTACCTTGCTGGTACAGCAAGAGGACAGGCCTGGGGCCGATGATAGTCCCTTATTTGTTGGCAGGGTGACGCAAAATGTACTTAGGGAATCTCGCCTGGGGGCAATCTTTACTCAGGGTGACCCCAACAGCCTGAACGATAACAGTCTGATGGGTGTGGATTTTGTCTACCGCAATACGCGCTTTACCGATACGCACACCCTGACTGGTGATATCTGGTATCAACAGAGTGATACGGAAGGGGTCACGGGTGATGACAAGGCCTACAGCGCCAATCTCGATATCGGCAATGAAAATACCGGTTTCGCTGGCACACTAGGCTACAGTTATATTGGGAATGAATACAATCCGGCACTGGGTTTTGCCAATCGGCGTGGTATCGAACAATTCGATGGTGAACTGCAGGGCCGATACTTTGTAGATAACCGACCCTGGTTACGCTATCACTTTGGCAGAGTGGGTTACTCACTGACACGTCGTATTGATAATGGTGATATGCAAAGTGAAAGAATTTTCTCGCGCCTCTTGAGTATTAACAGCCATCAGGCCGATCGTATTTTTCTGGATGTACAGCGCGAAAGGGAAGGGCTGGTTACGCCTTTTGCGATTCGTCCCGGCATCGTGATTCCAACCGGCATCTATGCCTTTAATAGCGTTGCCTTCGGCATTGAAAGTTCGGATTTCCGCGTGCTGTCCCCCGATATCAGCTATACTCAGGGCGATTTCTATAATGGTAAACGACGCGAAATAGAAACTGGCATTAACTGGCAGCCGGGTCCGCGTTTTTCAGCGGAATTTGGCTATACCTATACGGATGTGGAACTGCCGCAAGGCAACTTTATCAGCCGTCTGGTAAGGGTGAATACCACCTTTGCTTTCGATTCGACCTGGTCCTGGATTAACCTGTTGCAGTACGACAACTTTTCACAATCAATGGGGATGAACAGCCGTCTGAACTGGAATCCTCAGGCTGGTGAAAATTTCTATCTGGTGGTCAATTACAACTTTGATGCCGATGGTGTGTTCAACGGCATGAGTGCCAGGGACTCCGAAATTACTGTTAAATATACCAAGAATTTCAGGTTTTAAATCAATACGAGCTGCATTCTGCAACACATTTACTTTGGTGGTTTGCTTGATTACACCCGGGTATTTATGACGAGACGATCTGCTCAGCCGCATGCCACGATGCTTGACCAGGCGTATTGATCCATGTAAGTGTCAGTAAAGTACTCTACAGCATTTAGTTTATCAGTGGATATTGAAGTGGCATGAATAAAAATCACGACAATCAAAAGCAGACACTTAACATGCCAAATATGGAAGAGATAAGTCAGAGGCTTTTGTCTGACTCATCGTCTGTGTGTCTCCTGTATTGGGAGATTGCTACTGGGGCCCAGTGGTGGTCGCCTGCCTTACGACGTTTGCTCGGTTACTCTGAGACAGAACTTGCTGCAAATTACGATACATGGAAGTCATTGATCCATCCCGATGATATCAAGTCTGTGCCCCTGGACTTAGATAAAGATATTCCACCCGACTTTTGCTATGACTTCCAATATCGCATTCAGACAAGGGATCATGGCTACCTCTGGCTAAGGGTGTATGGAGATATTGATTATGCTCCATTAGGGAGGCCAGTAAGTTTGCTATGCAATGTTCTTGATATAACAAAACAAAAACAGATCGAAGAAACCTATCAATTAACCGCCGCTGTTACAGAAAATATGGGGGAAGGTGTTCTTCTTGTCCGTATGGAGGATGAATTAATTGTTTATACAAACAGAAGGTTTGGAAGCTTGTTTGGCTATGAGGAGGGCGAACTCCTAGGTAAACCTGGCGTAATACTGAATGATTTGAATGAGCAGGAAACGCAAATTCTGGTAGCTGATATCGCTTCTGCGGTCAGTGAAAGGGGGATCTGGCATGGGGAGATTGCCAATAAAAAGAAAGACGGGACAAAATTTAAGACCTGGGCTCATGTATCGTTTTTTGAGCACAGCGAATTCGGTAGAGTGTTTCTCGCCGTTCAGGAAGATTTGTCGGATTTAATAATCACGACTAAAGCGCTGCAGGAAAGTGAACAAATTCTTGAAAAAGCACAAGCATTGGGTCGTATCGGACACTATCGCAGAAATTTGATAAACGAGACTATCGAAATTTCTGACGAGACCTTGCGTATTTATGGTTTGCCAGTTAAAGACACAAAAATATTCAGAAATATATTACTGGAACTTACCCATCCTGAGGATAAAGAAGAACTGACTGAAGCTGTTGATCTGCTTGTTGAACTAGGTAAGCCACTGGATATCCAGCATCGAATCATAACTGTCGACGGTAAGGAAAAATGGATTCACGGGACGGGAGAGGCTGTCTTTGATCAGGAAGGCAAGGTAATTGAAATGATTTGTGTCATTCAGGATATCACCAAGAGAAAATTGGCCGAAGCAGCCTTACAGAACGCCCATGCTGAGCTGGAACAAAAAGTAGTAGAACGCACTGAAGAGTTAAGTGTCAGTAAACAAAAGGCAGAATCTGCATCTGAGCTGATGGGAATAACCCTGGAAAACATGGGACAAGGTATTTTAGTGGTAGATAGCGAGTCAAAAATATCGCTATATAACGATAAGTTTCTTGAATATTTGAATGTAAAGAAAGAAGAAATAGATGCTTGCGAGCATTTTGAAGATCTATTGCAATTAGGTGAAATGACCGAGGCTGTCAGACAGAGGGCACTAGAAAAGGCCAGGAGTCGTGAACCATCAGTTTACGAATTACGTCCACTGGGTCTCCCCAATATTATTCAAATTAGGCAAACCCCTCTACAGGATGGAGGATGGATCAGGACTTATACGGATATCACTGATTTAAAAGAAGCGCAGGAAAGCTTCCAGACTCTTCTTGAGTCGGCTCCGGATGCTATTTTGATTGTGGATCAAACCGGTACAGTTGTATTGGCTAACAGGCAAACCTCAAAGTTGTTTGAATGGGATGAAAACGAACTCATTGGTAAAGACATTTCTGATTTGATGCCAGAACGACTTCGTCATAAGCATCCTGCTTTGCTACAGAATTTTTTTAAAAATCCAGATATTCGACCGATGGGAGAGGGCCTTGAATTACTTGGGCTGGCCAAGTCCGGACGTGAATTTCCAATTGAAATCACACTGAGTCCTATCGAATTAAAGGATGGCATAATCGTAGCTGCGGGTATTCGTGATATTACCGCTCGCAAAGTCATTGAGAGTGAACTTATGCTGGCAAAACAGGCAGCGGAATCTTCAAATGAAGCAAAAGCTAATTTTCTGGCCAATATGAGCCATGAAATTCGTACGCCGATGAACGGAGTTCTGGGTATGGCAGAAATTTTGATAGATACCAGTCTCAGTGAAGAGCAATTAGAGTTGGTGCAAACCATCCGTGATTCGGGTGATGCGTTGCTGACTATTATTAATGACATACTGGATATCTCAAAAATTGAAGCAGGGATGTTAACTATAGAAGTAATCGAGATGTCACTGATCGATATCATCGAAAGTGTTGTTGCCATTCTGGCCGTTGTTGCGGCTCAGAAAGAAATCCATATCACTGTCTATATAGATCCGCAATTGCCCAAAGTGGTGATGGGAGATCCTATTCGTTTGAGACAAATTTTATTTAATCTGATCAGCAACGCCATCAAATTTTCTAAGCACGGCGATGATGTGCTTGTGAGTGCAAATTTGCTGAACATTTCCAAGAAAAGCGAAGAGGTTGAAGTGAGTTTCGGCATCAGCGATCAGGGGATAGGTATTTCTCAAGAAGCACAGAAATCTTTATTCAAACCTTTTACTCAGGCCGAAAGTTCCACTACTCGCAAATACGGAGGTACCGGCCTGGGTTTGTCAATCTGTCAGCGTTTAGTTGGCATAATGGGGGGCAGTATTGAGGTAGAAAGTGAGTCTGACAAAGGTTCTACATTTACAGTCAAATTAACATTTGGGCTGCTAAGTGATCGAGCAGTTGAAAAGAAAGCGCGACATGCAGGCAAGGCTTTCCTGGAGCCAATTGCCGTGGGTGATACGGATTTGCCTACGGTTGATGAAGCACTTTTGCAAGGCCGCTTGATACTGGTAGCGGAAGACCAGGCTATCAATCAGAAAGTCATCAGGCGACAATTAAACATGCTTGGCTATCAATGTGAAATTGCTTCAGATGGTATTGAAGCCTTATCCATGTGGCAGGAAAAAAAATATGCAGCCGTATTGGCGGATTGTCATATGCCTGAGATGGATGGCTATGATCTCACCCGAAGTATACGAAAACAGGAACAGGCAATAGAACATGGTGAGCGTTTTACGCCGATCATCGCCATTACAGCCAGCGCAATGAAAGAAGAATATGGTCGATGTATCAATGCAGGTATGAACGATTGTTTAACCAAGCCGTTTTCAAGACAAAATTTAGCCTTGATGCTGGATAAGTGGCTGGGAAGTTTAGTGTCTAAAGACGCTTAATTCAGACAGGCAAATACTGTTTTTTCTGCATGTGAACTTGCTGAATTAAAGTGCTTGCTTACCATTGATGGCAAGGACATCATTCTGTATCGCAATAAATTTCCTTATAGTTAAGCAGCAAACTTGCTTCATTTTCAAACAGGTAGCTTAAAGAAAGTCCTGAAATTTTGATATCATCACCCAGAGCCTGTCGACGTCTAATCTGAGTAAGTAATGAACTTATTGGCGCAGGCATTGCTGATAATTCCTCACTTGTGCTGGATTCCAGTCTGAAAAATTCGGCCAGAACACCCCACTGATCTTTGTTCAGTGTGTCGTTCAGAGTGTCAAGATTGCGCAGTCTGTCCGACAGTGACAGGGCTTCTGTACCTCGGCCATCCTGAAACCACAACATCAGATCACTCTCCGTTAGTAACTCATTCCAGAATTCAGCCAGTTCGGTATCTGATAAGACACCGGCAGAATAACCGGAGACTGCCACTGCAGTATCGGGTTTGAGAGTCTGAAGCTCTGTAACGGTCTGGCTGAAGTGATGCTGTAGCAGAAGTCGTTGGCCTTCGTCATTCCAGTCCTGGTCATTAATTTCTTCAGACAGGTACCAGCTGCTGATCTCCAGATCCGGGAATTCCTCAATTAGTAATTGTGCCTGGCTTATTGAGCGTTGCCTGAGTGTATCAAGATAACTTTCCAGGTTTTCTGCTCCGGATTCTGCGGTTTTATCAAACCATTCAGGGTCGGAATAGAGGCCAATTTGTAAGTCGATATTACTCAGACTGGCAGCATGACCAATGACTTCAAGAAAGGGTTCACCATCAGCTGTTGATGCGTAACGATAGTCGGTCTCACCATAGGCTGTCCATTGCAGGGTCAGTCTGTCGATGCCGGTGGCTTTCAACAGCCTGAAACGTTCAATCCAGATAGATTCTGAATATTGCAGATCAACATTAAGCGGCTGGTAAAACAATTGATCAACTGGATTCTCAGGACAAAACTGAGCGTAAACGGAATTCCATCCACCCAGGCAAAGACAAGTTATTAGTATCCTGATCATTAAAAGGCCTTTTTATCCAAAAATGTCTGGTCAGTTTATTCCGCTTGTTGCCACCGGGATTTAGCCTGAGCAGGCTTGAGGAACCTGATCTTCCTCTAAATCACCGATTTAAGCTACAGACATCTCGATCATAAACGGAGATATCTATAGCGGCATTAATCCAAAAGCAGTCCAGATGTATTTTATCCAGCCAGATTTATGAATACTGTTAACCTGCTCACTAAAAGTCGGTAATCAGAATTTATGACTCAGGGTATAAGGTCGTATTTAATTAGAACGATTTACTGTGATGCTGGCCAGCCTTCTGCAAGCTGGCCGCTTTGATGACAGCCGATGGAATAGTTAAATTGAAAAGTCTGCAAACAAGCTGTGAACTGGAATTTGCTGGCTAATATCCAGAGCAGTTTAAATTCACTTTGATCGAAAGCAGAATGATAGTTTCCCGTATTAGGCAATCAGCCAGGACACCAGTTTCATAATATGTTCTTAGTAGCTCTGGTATTCCCAACTAGAGTAACTGAACAAATGATAGTTGCAAGAAAGTAAACAGCTTGCAGCAGAGAAATACCTATAGTGTACTTCTCTCTCGTCAATACAGGTTGAGATTCTATAAATATGGTCATTATAAAACACCTGCGCCAAGTAAAACATAAGCTAATAGTGAGAACATGGATTATAAATTTTTAATACTGAAACTGGTACGGCAGGATCTTTCATGAAGAAGGGGATTTACGAATTTATAAATATCGAAATACAAAGGACCACGTTATAGCTTTAATTTGAACCTTTGATAGTCGTTAAAGAATTTTAAGACTTGAAAGGTCTTTTAAATGGTGCGGACGGAGAGACTTGAACTCTCACACCTTACGGCACTGGAACCTAAATCCAGCGCGTCTACCAATTCCGCCACGTCCGCACAGGCCGCGCATTATACTTGAACTTTACCCGGAATACTTCACTTACGCGCTAAATAAAGGATTAAGCGTTAAGCTCTAATCAGCGCGCAATAACTGCAAAGGTTTTTGTCTTAGTACTGACATGGTTGCTACCAGAGCGGTGATAACGCTTAAGGCGGTTATTGCGATAATACTAAAGGCCGTAATTCCCCAGGATAGCTCCCAGATGCTGTCGAAAACAAACCAGGAAATGGCATATGAGATCAGCAGACTCATACTGACTCCGACAAAAGCAGCAAAGAAGCCGAGAATTCCAAATTCAATCTGAATCATGCTTTTTACATCTGCAAAGTTGGCGCCAAGAATCTTTAACAGGTTGATTTCCCAGAAACGGGTTTTCACTTCATAGCGAGCTATTGAGAAGAGTACAACCAGTCCTGCAAAAATGGCCAGATAAGCCATGACTTTAATGCCCCAGCTAATCTGGTTGGTAATATCCAGTATGCTGGCAACCAGTTGGCCAACATTAATGATTGAAATGTTGGGAAGCGTTTCCACAATTTCATTTTGAATGCTCAGGTGCTGCTCTTCGGGTACATTACTGACGGCTGCTATAAAGGTTTTTGGTGCTGGATCCAGAACTCCGGGCTGAAATGAGATGAAGAAATTTGGTTGAAAGGAGTTCCAGTCCACCGTGCGGAAATTCATTACTCTGCCGCTGATAGGGACACTTTGCACATCAAAACTGATGACGTCGCCTATATTGGCATTGATGCGCTCGGCAAAGTCCAGCTCCAGAGAGATGCCCGGCAGTTCATCGGATCCAAATACCCAGGGGCCGTCCCAGACTTCACCAGCGACCAGTTCTTCAGAGCTTTTCAGGGTGTCCTGATAGGTCAGATTAACAGATCGGCGGCGTTGCATCTGTTCGTCAGGTGTTTCTTCCATATCAGTAATCTCGCCGGCATTAATGCTTTCCATACGGGCACGGACCTGTGGTGAAACAAAAGCGAGTTGATGTCCATAGCTGGCGAGAATCGTCTCAAGCGGCTCAAGTTGATCAGGCTGTATGTCGAACATAAAGAAATCCGGTACCGAAAAATCATCGGGCTGGGCTATTTCTTCCTGCAGCCCTTTTTCAATCTGCGGAATCAGGTTGACCAGCAGAGAGCCAAGTCCAATGGCCAGAAAACAGGAAATTGCCCCCATCCGATTGCGATTTAAATTTCTTAAGGCAAGCTTTTGTACCACAGAAGCGTGGTTTGAAAATGACCCACAGTATTTAAGGATATACCAGGCAACCATACCGAGCAGGAAAATCGCAGCCAGAAAAGAGGCGATAAAAAGACTGCCAATCAGCACGGAAGAAGACTGCCAGATTGCCAGTGTCCAGAACACCAGCAGTATTGGCGCATAGCTTACGGCGTGACGCTGCCAATGTGGCAAGGTCTTGCTGGGCTGGATTTTTTCATGGAACAGGGCGATGGGGTGCAGATCGTAAATTTTTGACAGAATCGGCAGACAGCAGATTACGCTGCCGATGGTGCCTAAAAATAAGGCCAGCATAAAGGAGCTTAGTTCCATCTGATTCTGGAAGCCGCGCGGTAGAAAATTTTCAAATAATTGCGGTAACACCGGCATGCTGAGGTAACTGATGATGCTGGCTATAATGGCGCTGATAGCGCCAAGTAGCACAATTTGTATCAAGGTCATCAGGTAGGCTTGCTTTGGCGTACCTCCCAGGCACATTAATATCGCCATATCTTTGAAGCGACTGGTAAAGAAAGAACGGAACAGATAGGCAGCACCAACGCCGGCCAGAAATAAAGCAATCAGGGCAATCAAGCCCAGATAATCATTCATATAGGCCAGAATGCGGCCCAGATCTTCACTACGTTCCTGATGGGTAGTCATACTCAAGCGACGAGTATCACCCAGTATTTCGAGTTCTGCCTGCCGGAACTCGTCTTCCCAGGTGTCCATATTGACGTCTTCGTTAAACTTGTAGAAGCGTGAATAATTAATGCGACTGCCCAGCTGAATCAGACCGGTGGCCTGTATCTGGTCGAGGCCCATATAGATGGCCGGGAAATTGGACATCACAGAAATAGTACTACTGGGGTCGATTTCGATAATGTCACTGATGGTGTAATCCATGGCGCCGATCCTGATGCTGTCTCCTGGATTCAGGCCGAGGGTCAGCATCAGACTTTCAGCTACCCAGATTGAATTTGAGGCAAACAGTTGCTGACGAAGTTCATCAGTCAGTACACCACCTTCTCTTAATACGAACTCACCGTATTGGGGGTAGTTTTCATCTATTCCAATAAGCTGGCTCATACGTGAAGCATCATTGCCGGCCACCATAGAGAGAAACGAAATCTGATCGGAATACTCATAATCAGCATTAAAAATATTATCAGCCAGTGTAAATTCGACTTCCGTCAATGGCGCATTACCCGAAATCTGTGCGTCGGCTGTGAGGATGGCTCTGGAGTTATTGTTCAGATGTGTATCAATGGAATTTTTAAAGGAGTCCAGCGCAATAAAACCAATCAGTCCAATAGACAGGTTGATAATAAAGAAGAGACTGAACCTGAAATTATTGGTGATTTCCTTCCAGGCGAGTTTAAGCCACAGCATCAGATGAATTTGCCTCCCTGCAGGCGCAACTGGCGGCCACAGCGCAGGGCCAGTTGTTCATTATGAGTAACAAAGAGGAGCGTCATATTATGCTGTGCAACCAGGGAGAAGATCATATCGCTGATATGTGCGCCGGTGGCATTGTCCAGGTTTCCTGTTGGTTCATCGGCCAGTAAAATGCTGGGCCTGACGACCATGGCGCGGGCAATCGCAACTCGCTGACATTCGCCGCCACTGAGTTGATGAGGGAAGTGGTCTATCCTATGTCCGAGGCCGACTTGTTCCAGAGCTTCACGGGCTTTTTCGACAGAGGCCTTGTCTTTAAAAAGGTCCAGCGGCAGGGAAACATTTTCCAGCGCTGTCAGGTGTGTCATTAAATGAAACTGCTGGAAAATAATGCCGATGTTGAGTGCCCTGAATTTTGACAACTGCTCTTCGTTAAGTTTTTGCATATTCTGTTCGTTCAACAGTATTTCACCGGAACTCGGACTATCGAGACCGGCAAGTAAGGTCAACAAAGTGGATTTTCCGCTACCGGATTGCCCGAGAATGGCGACACTTTCTCCGGCTTCCATGCCCATGTTCAAATCTTTGAGAACTTCAATGGTTTCAGAGCCGCCGGCCGTTTCAAAATTTTTATGGAGACTTTTGACTTCAAGAATCATGCAATGCCTTAATAGGGGAGTAAGGGGATTAAAAATTGATAAACGTTTTCGGCAACAATTCTGCTGCCTGCCAGATTGGGGTGGATGCCATCCGCCTGATTCAGTTCAGGTATCGCCGCAACATCTTGCAATAAAAAAGGCATCAATGGCAAATCATACTCAGCAGCGAGATCTGGAAAAACCTGAGCGAATTCCGAGGTGTATTCAGGACCCATATTCGGAGGTGTCAGCATGCCGGTGAGTGCTACTCGAACATCATTGGCCAGCGCGATTTCAATGGCTGAAGCCAGATTAAGTTTCATATTTTCAACAGTCAAACCACGCAGTCCATCATTTGCACCCAGGGCCAGGATGACCAGGTCAGGTTCAGAACGTACATACCATTGCATACGTTCTCTTGCACTGGCGGAAGTAGAACCGCTGATGCCGGCATTGATTACATTAATATGACCATATCCCTCAGTACGCAGACGTTCGGCAATCAGATTAGGAAATGCCTGATCCGGTTCCAGCCCCAGACCTTCGGTGAGTGAATCTCCCAGAAACAGCACAGTAAATGTCTCTTGCGCTCGCGCCAGAGGACTCATCAGTAACAACAGACTAAAGACGATTCTAATTAACATCGGTTCATTCTATATTAAACTCAGAGATTTTATATCTTAAAAACGTGCAATAAATGTCGAAGGCATTGAGTTTTTCGACTTTGGGTATATTGCAGCAGTGATTTATTCACATGCAAGTATTTCACGGCTCATATCCGAAACTTCACGAATCAGTTAAGCTTGCTTGTTGTGGATTGTTTCTGCTTAAGTTGCTGGTATTAAAAATAATAATATAGGGGGCTCTATGTGTGATTCACATCCTGGAAAAAGTCTTTTAAACGAGGCTGATAAGAAAATAAGTAAGAATAGTAAGGATAATACGGAATACAGATCAGCTGCGTGTGCGGGGGTTTCACGGCGGGATTTGCTTAAACAGGGCACAGTAGCCGCAGTTTCCGGTGTGGCCGCGGCAGCTTCCGGGCGGCTGAGTGCACAGACTGGTTCTGTTGAAAATTCAGCCGGGCAGAGATCTACAGATGCGCCGGTAGGTGAACTGTTCAGGGCATTTGTGCGTCAACCAGCAGGTGCTGATATTCAGGATGTGCGCCTTTTACCCATTCGCGAGAACATGGTGGTGGTGCGCAGTGAAGCCGCTCAATGTTGCTACACCATAATAAACCAGGCCCTGGGTGAAAACGGGGAGGGTTCCCGTGGAGATGAAGCACGCATTCTCGGTCATGGTGGCGTGGGTATTGTAGAAGCCGTTGGGCCTTCGGTTCGACGGGTTAGACCGGGGGACCGGGTGCTGGTTACCAATACGCCCAATTGTGGTGAGTGCTATAACTGTTTGCGCGGCCGTGGCGATATTTGCCAAATGAATCCTTCTGCCGGTGAGCCCCTGGTTGCAATTGGTGAATTAGCTGATGGCCGACCGGTTGTACAACATAATAATACCGGTGGTTTTGGTGAGCTGATGGTGACCTATGAGTGGTATTGTGTGCCGGCTTTTACTGATGCTTCTCCAGGTGAACTGGCAATGCTGGGTTGTGTGGGGGCTTGTGGCCTGGGAGCAGTGACAACCTTTGTGCCCGCTGATTTTGGCTCCAATGTTGTTGTCTTTGGAGCTGGGCCGGTCGGCCTGAGCGCCATTCAGGGCGCCAGAATTATGGGGGCTGCCCAGGTTATTGCAATTGAGCCTATCGCTGCCCGTCGTCAACTGGCTTTAAGCCTTGGAGCGACTCTGGCGCTTGATCCTAATTCCGAAGGTGATCAACTGGTGCAACATATTCGGGATTTATGCAGCGGGCCGACAGACAGAAAGCTGATCGGAGGTCGCGATAGCCGAAGTGACAGTGATAGTCGCGGAGCAGATCTGGTGGTTACCTCAGTAGGTGCTGATTTCCGTATACCACTAGTAGAAAGAGGTCCTGATCCAAGCGCATTGCTGCCAACCCGACAAGCTTGGGAGTGCACACGTGCTGCCGGCAGACTGGTCACCCTTGGCTTACCGCGTGGAGATATCAGTTTGCCGGCAGGTACCTGGTCAAATCGCGGACGTATACATTATGCTGGTCAGTATGGAGGTGTAAATGCCAAGTCAGATGTCCCACGTTTTGTGCAACTTATTAATCAGGGGCTTTTTGATGCGGGTGCTCTGGTTACTATGACCGTCCCATTGGATCAGACCAAACAGGCATTTCAGGCAGTGGCTGATAGAACTACGGTTGGGGCAGTTGTCACTTTTTAATCCAGTGAACAGAAGCTTGATGGTCGTGTATGAAGACAAAAGTGAAGTAATGAATACAAAATTTTGGTAGTGCTTCAGTTTGAAATTTCTAATGTGGCGTAGAAGCCGCCGCTTCTGTCATGTTCACCCTTCGATCTTTCCTTCCCATTTTTCCGGCGCTGCGGAACTCGTCGCTATGCTCCTCAGACAGTCCTCGCGCTTAATCGGAAAAATACTCAGGAAAAAAGCATCTCAATGGGTTCACATGGCAGGAAGGGCGGCTTTCCGAGCATTGTCGACTTTTAAAGGATGTTTAATGCGCACAGTCTTGATGACGAGCTATCAGGTCGGAGACCGTCTGACGACAGGCAGAAATTTGCTCCTGCAATTTCTACATTCCCGCCATCGCTGGCGGTCAGATGATGTCAGCCGAGTCTGTATATGGGTGAGGCAAGCGTTACAAAGCACTACTTTGTGCGCCGACGAACGACGCCCATCTGTGATGGGTGGCCGGTCCGGAATTGGTTTTGGCGTGTCGACGAAAGGAAAGCATCTCATCATGACTGAAGCTTACAGAAAAATTTCAAACTAAAGCACTACCAAAATTTTGCAGGTTTTGACAGGTTTGGCTAAAACCGATCATTGCAAACAAAAAAGGCCGAAGTTTTATGCTTCGGCCTTTTTTATTTAATTAAGGACAGTGTGGAAATTACATTTGCAGTAATTCACTATAAACCACGGCAACAAAGGCATCGCCGTCGCTCCAGCGATCATCATATTCTGCTGTAAAGTTACTGGCCTGTATCTGTCTCAAGCTCATGCCGCTGGCAATGGCGCTTCTTACCCGGTTACGGATGGTGACAAAAATACCTAACTGTTCTTCAACTTCGGCACGGCTGCTGACCACGCCATGCCCAGGCAGAAAGCGCGTGTCTGCGTTGGAAATATCCAGAAGCTTCTGATAGGACGCCATGATGCCATGAAAACTACCATTATTGCCGGCATCCACCCTTGGATAAGCGATTGTACGGAACACATCGCCGGTATGGATGATATTGGCATTTTTGAAATAGACGAAAGCATCACCATCAGTATGCCCCGGGCCATTATAGAAAACATGTATATCTTCTCCGTTCAGGTGAAAGTCCATGGAGTCTGGAAAAGTGACTACCGGCAGACTCATGCGTTGCTCATCAGTCAGCATGCCCATATTGCCTTCACTGTAACCTGCTGCCAGCCGTGAGCGGACATTTTCATGCGCGAAGATAATAGCTCCCTGACGAGCCATATTCAGATTGCCACCAACATGATCGCCATGAATATGAGTATTGAAAACATAACGCACTGGCTGATCAGTCAATTCGGCTACAGCATCGAGAATTTTTCTTGAAAGTGGCGCGAACTGGTCATCAATCAAAAAGACGCCGTCTTCTCCTATGGAAACGCCGATATTTCCTCCCTGTCCTTGGAGGTAGTAAAGATTTTCGGCTAATTGATGAGGAATGATTTCCACATCATTCATATCCCCCTGGGCTAAAACCTTGATGGGAATAATCAGTAGGCACGCCAGCACCATGTTTTTAGCCTGTGACTTTAATCTCAGCATGTTGATCTCCTTGCTTTTATTATTCGTATCTATTTTATTGATCTGCCTCTGAGAATACGTTGCTGCGTGTATTTCATCAATATTTTCCGACTGTCAATTGCGCAAAAAATGAGAAAAGTTCAGCAAAATAGATAGGATAAGTTGTTCTAGTATAAAAAATACTAGTATAATTTAGGCTATTATTAACTGGCATAGCTTATTTGGCGTAATACTGAAGTCATAAATGAATACTAAAATACTGTGTTTGGCAGCGCTTAGTCTGGGTAAGGCCTCCGGTTATGACATCGGAAAGAGGCTGGAAGAACCCCTGGGTTTTTTTGTTGATACAGCGAAGAGCGGTGTTTATCCGGCACTTAAATGTTTGCATGAAGAAGGTTTGGTTCAATATGAAGATATTGAGCAATCTTCCTTGCCGAATAAAAAGATATTTGAATTAACGGACAAAGGCAGAAATCTGTTAAAGGCAGAATTGGAAGCGCTGGCACCAACACACAAGCTCCGATCCCAGTTCATGTTACTGCTGTTTTTTGCGGAAATGCTGTCAACTGACCGGCTGGAAGCAATTATTAATGAACGTATACAGGATGCGGAATGCTTCTTGCAGGAAGTGCCCAAGTTACAAAAGTATGTTGAAAATAATATAGGACAACAATTTCTGCTCGATTTCCTTATAAACAAAGCGAATGTTGAAAAGGAATATCTACAGCAGAATTTGGAATCCTTGATAGCCAAGATGAAATTGAAGGATAAGCAAGATATGCAGGATCTGGAGATACAGTTTAAGGAAATGGAGAATATTAATGAATAAATCAATCGGGATTTCCTTGGGTGTTTGTGCAGCGCTGGCTATATGGATGGCCGTGGGCATGACCCTTGGTGAGAATGAGCAGGCAAATGCTGTTGCGGATACTGGACTTGCTTCTACACGCAGTGTGGATAACCGTGTACTTGTAGAAGTCACAGAAATGCTGGCAGAAGAAGTAACCAGCTACATAGTCAGCAATGGCAGCGCTGTGCCTGATCGTGAAGTTGAGTTACGCGCTGAAACGACAGGCCAAATTGACCAGATTTTGGTTAGCGAAGGTTCTTATATTGAAGAAGGCAGTGTCATTATGCGTCTGAAAATGGACGACCGTATGATTCGGCAGGAGCAGGCGAACATAACCTTGCAGGAAAGACAACGACTGTATGAGGCCATGGTTAATCTGAAGGAAAAGGATTTTGCTTCATCAACTGAAGTCGATACAGCTCTAACGCAGTTGAAGCTTGCTGAGGTTGAAGTGGAAAGAATTGGTCTGGAGATTGAAAAGACCTTTATTCGTGCGCCCTTCAGTGGCTACATCGAAGAAAATATTGTTGATCTTGGTGAGTATGTAGGTATTGGCAATGAGCTGGTGCGAATTGTTGATAACGATCCATTAATCGTGAACACCTATATTTCACAAAATGATGTTGAGTTTCTTGAATTGGGTACAGAAGTCCAGGTCGTACTGGTGAACGGACGACAGAGAAGCGGGCAGATTCGTTTTATATCGCCGCGGGCAAACGAAGCGACACGTACGTTTCGAGTCGAGATTGCCGTACCAAATGCAGAAGGAATAAGGACCGGGAGCAGCGTAACAGCAAGAATTCCACGTCAACAGGTGGCTGCACATTATATTTCTCCAGGCTTATTAACGTTGGATAACAATGGTGATATTGGCGTCAAGACCTTGAATCTGGAAGGGTTGGTTGAATTTCATCCGGTCACTATCGTGACTTCTGATGTAAATGGCATGTGGGTGAGCGGTTTACCGGTCCGGGCCAGAATTATCACTTCCGGGCAGGGCTTTGCCCCTATTGGTGAGGCGGTCAGAGTCACCAGAGCGGCAAATGAAAGTCGCAGCAGGGAAACAGAAGTATCACCATATATGCAGGCACAATAGGCGTTGAGCACGATTCTGGCTTAGGAAGAATATTGATATGAATACATTGATAGACGCAGCTTTTTCACGACCCAAGGTTGTAATTTTAATGTTGCTGGCAATTATGGTTGCGGGTGCTTATGCCTATATCACCATTGCCAAAGAATCCATGCCGGATATTCCTATTCCTATTGTTTATGTATCGATGGTACATGAAGGTATTTCACCTGAAGATGCTGAGCGTTTGCTGGTTTTACCTATGGAGAGGGAATTACAGTCGATAGAAGGTTTGAATGAAATGTCTGCTACCGCTTCTGAAGGTCATGCTTCAGTGACCATGGAGTTTGATGCAGGCTATGATATTGATCAGGCACTAATCGAAGTCAGGGAGCAGGTAGACCGCGCTCGCGTCGAATTACCTCCGGAAACACTCGAACCAACTGTTAATGAAGTGAATATATCGGAATTTCCGGTATTGTCGGTATCCCTGTCAGGAAGAGTAGCTGAAAGGACCTTGATTACGATTGCAAGAGATTTGCAGGACAGAATTGAAGCGCTTCCCAATGTGCTGGAAGTCACCATTGGTGGTGACCGGGAAGAAATGCTCGAAATACTGATAGAGCCCTCTGTACTGGATGCCTATGAATTATCTTTCGTGGATATTTCAAACCTTGTCAGCAACAATAATCAATTAATCGCCGCTGGAGCACTGGATTCCGGGGCAGGCAGAATGATCTTAAAGGTGCCAGGTGTCATATCTGAACTGGACGATATCCTGACAATGCCGATCAAGGTGCTGGATGACCGGGTGGTTACTTTTCAGGATGTTGCCAGCATAAGAAGAACTTATAAGGACCCGGAAAGCTTTGCCAGAATTGACGGTGAAAATGCTGTAGTTCTGGAAATTTCCAAAAGGACAGGGGCGAATATTATTGAAACCATTGAAAATGTTCGTGCCTTGATAAGTGCTAGCCAGGATGCGTGGCCTGCTTCTATTAATGTCACTTACCTGCTGGATGGTTCTGAACAGATTCGAACAATGTTAGGCGACCTTGAGAATAATGTTATCACTGCCATTATTCTGGTCATGATAGTGGTCATAGCCGCTCTCGGTGTTGGTCCTGCCATGCTGGTTGGATTAGCCATACCAGGCTCATTTCTGGCAGGAATACTGATCATCTATGGAATGGGTCTGACCATGAATATGATTGTGTTATTCAGCCTGATTCTGGTTGTCGGCATGCTGGTTGATGGCGCAATTATCACGATTGAATTGGCAGAACGGCTCAGGTCTGAGGGTCTCGTTAAAAAGGATGCCTTTGCCCAAGCAGCCAAGCGTATGTCATGGCCGATTATTGCATCAACGGCTACGACCCTGTCGGTTTTTCTTCCCCTGCTTTTCTGGCCGGGCATGGTTGGTGAGTTTATGAAGTATTTGCCGATCACTGTCCTGTTTACCCTGAGTGCCTCATTGTTCATGGCGCTCTGTTTTATACCGGTACTGGGAGGAGTGATTGGTCGGCAGGTCAGTGCTGCAACAGTTGCCAGGACTGACCACGTCAGCCACCAAAGTGTTAAAAATGCCAGAGGTCTAACCTTGAAATATTTAAAGCTGCTTTGGACCTTGCTTCATCATCCTGGCAAGGTACTTGCCTTTACAATTGTATTTTTGGTAGCTGCCTACACTGCTTATGGAATACTTGGTAAGGGTGTTGAATTTTTTCCTTATCAGGAGCCGGAATTTATTCAGGTGGAGGTGCATGCCAGAGGAGATTTATCGATTTACGAAAAAGATCAGATCATGGCTCAGGTGGAAAGTCGTTTACTCAGTATGGATTACCTGGATGCCGTATACACCAGAACTTCCAGCGGTGGTGGCCAGAATTCTGGCACTGAAGATACCATCGGAAGCGTACAACTGGAATTTGTTGATTGGTCTTTGCGGCCAACTGCCGTTGAGATTCAGCAAATTGTGCGCAGCAGATTGGGTGATGTGCCTGGTATTCAGATTGAAATTGCTGAACAGGAAAACGGCCCGGCCGCAGGTAAGCCGGTAGAGCTAAAAGTAAGTTCAGAAGACTCGAGCAAACTTGATGGGGCAGTAGCTCGTATCCTGGATGTGATGAATCAAATTGGTGGTTTTACGAATGTTGAGGATAACCGGACATTACCGGGTATCGAATGGGAGTTACTCGTCGACCGTGAAGAAGCAGCGAGATTTGGCGCTAATATTTCAAGTCTTGGCAGTGCGGTTCAGCTACTGACAACTGGCCTTAAATTATCAGAATATCAACCCGATGATGCCGATGAGGAGCTCGACATACGCTTGCGTTTTAATGATGTTAACCGGAATATGGAACAACTGAACCAGTTGAGCATACCAACGGCGAATGGACTCATTCCCATTGGTAATTTTCTGCATTTTGAAACATCCCAGAAAACCGGCATTATTAATCGCGTCGATGGAGCACGCACCCTGACAATTATGGCTGATGTTGAAGATGGTTTATTGGCTGCAAACCAGATTAACCTGTTGAGAAATGCCCTGTTGGAATTGCCTTATGAGCCGGGTGTAAATGTGAGTTTCGGCGGTCAGGATGCAGATCAGGCCGAAGCCTCATCATTCCTTATGAAGGCCTTCGCGGTTGCTGTTGTCTTTATGGTTGGCATTTTATTAACCCAATTCAATAACTTTTATCAGTCATTTCTGATTATCTCGGCTGTCATTTTTTCAACGGCGGGTGTACTGATTTTCCTTATCATCAGTGGACAGCCCTTTGGTATCGTCATGTGCGGTATTGGTGTAATTGCCCTGGCGGGAATAGTCGTTAACAATAATATTGTATTGATAGATACCTATAACGAAATCAGAAGAGATACCCAGCTTTCTGTTAAAAAGGCTGTCATAGAAACTGCTGCCCAACGACTGCGTCCTGTCTTACTGACATCTATTACTACTATACTGGGGCTGGTTCCAATGGTGCTTGCTATCAGTATAGATATTATTGATCAGGAGGTGATTGTTGGAGGCCCTTCCACACAAATGTGGGTGCAACTGTCAACGGCAATAGCCGGAGGACTGTTTTTTGCGACCATGCTTACCCTGATTTTTACACCTTGCATGCTGGTGCTTGGGGAAAAAGTGTTCAGGAAAAAATCCACTCGCAAACCAGCAACCGTTCGACCCCGGCAGTCTGTCCCGCAAACGGTAATGGACGCAAATTAGTACCACTGCCAGTAATTATTGTCTCCAGGGAGCTGCCTTTTGGCAGGCTCCCTCCATTGGCTTGATTCAGTAATAAACTCTTGGCTTGCTGAATCATTAGTTGGGAAAAGCCCCTCTCAGGCATGTTAGAATGCTTTCTTTGATCAACGATAATTCTAACAATATAAATAACTTTACTATTCGATAAGCGACTAGTTTGAGGAGCAGTTTATTATGACCCTGATACGTCAACAGGATGTCATCCAGAGTGTAGCCGATGCCCTGCAATATATTTCCTATTATCATCCGCTGGATTATATCCAGGCCGTATATCGGGCTTATGAGCGGGAGGAGTCGCCGGCTGCCAAGGATGCCATGGCGCAGATATTAACCAATTCCCGCATGTGTGCCGAAGGCAAGCGACCAATTTGTCAGGATACAGGCATCGTGGCCATTTTTGTGTATGTGGGCATGGATGTGCAGTGGGAAGCGGACATGGGCCTGGAAGAGATGATCAATGAAGGCGTGCGTCAGGCTTATACGCATCCTGATAATGTTCTGCGTGCCTCGATCGTCAGTGATCCAGCTGGTGCGCGCAAGAACACCAAGGATAATACGCCCGCTAATATTCATTACAAAATTGTGCCGGGTAACAAGGTTGAATTCAAACTTGCTGCGAAAGGTGGCGGATCAGAAAACAAATCCAAACTGGTCATGCTGAATCCCAGCGATAGTATTGTGGACTGGGTATTAAAAACATTACCGACTATGGGAGGAGGCTGGTGTCCTCCAGGCATGCTGGGTATTGGCATTGGAGGCACGGCGGAAAAAGCCGTGCTGATGGCCAAGGAAGCGCTTATGGATCATATCGATATTGATGAATTGCGGGCTCGCGGGCCACAAAACACTGTTGACGAATTACGCCTGGAACTGATGGACAAGGTCAATGGCCTTGGTATTGGAGCTCAAGGCATAGGCGGTCTGACAACTGTTGTGGATGTCAAAATAAAGGATTTCCCAACCCATGCAGCTTCAAAACCGGTCGCCATGATTCCCAATTGTGCGGCAACACGGCATATACATTTTACTCTGGATGGTTCAGGCCCTGCAGAATTAATACCACCTAAACTGGAAGATTGGCCGCAGGTCACCTGGCAGGCTTCTGCGAATGCACGCCGTGTAAATCTTCAGACAGTGACTCGCGAAGAAATAGCGCAATGGCTGCCAGGTGATACGATATTACTGAGTGGCAAAATGCTGACCGGCAGGGATGCGGCACACAAACGTCTGATCGATATGTATAAAAACGGAGAGCAATTGCCGGAAGGCGTCGATCTGAAAGGCAAGTTTATTTATTACGTGGGGCCGGTTGATGCGGTGCGTGACGAAGTGGTTGGACCTGCTGGCCCCACTACTGCAACCCGTATGGATAAGTTCACGGATGCTTTACTGGAACAAAGTGGCTTGCTGGGCATGATCGGTAAGGCTGAGCGTGGCCCCGTTGGTATTGCTGCCATTAAAAAGCATAAAGCTGTGTATTTGATGGCTGTGGGCGGTGCGGCATATCTGGTTTCAAAAGCGATTCGAAAATCGCGTATTGTGGCTTTTGAAGATCTGGGTATGGAAGCAATTCACGAGTTCGAGGTTGAAGACATGCCGGTAACCGTTGCTGTTGATGTTAACGGTGTATCCGTTCATGAAACCGGCCCTGCCGAGTGGTATGCAAAAATACACAAGGCTGAGCCTGTGGAAGTAAAGTAGCAGTATAAAATCAGCGTCCAATACAGGTAAGTAATCTGCTTGGCACAGTCAAAAAGACCCGGCCTGTCAGGATTTTCCACCCCAGGTTCCCATGAAAAAGTTATCACTCAGAGGATTTCTTTTTCTTGGGGCCAGTTCTCTTTCTTTGAATTCAGATGGTATTTCATCTTTGGGGAGCTGGTAGCCAATGGCTATTGTGGCTATTGCTTTATAACGTTCTGGAACCTCAAATTTTTCACTGACGAGTGCGGCTGAAAAACCGGCCATCTGATGGCTCATCAGTCCCAGATCGGCAGCTTGTAAACAGAGTGATACTGAAGCGGCTCCGGTATCATAAGCTGCCAGGCCATTGGGTTGATCATTCATGCTGAATAGCGTGTCATGGCAAGCAGCTATCAACACCGGTACATTTTTGCACCAGGCCTGATTACCTTCCATTAAACAATCAAACAGTTTCTGCCAGGCTTCGGGGTTTTCAGTTTTATCACAAACGATGAAGCGCCAGGGCTGATCGCCAAAACAGGATGGAGCCCAGCGGGCGGCTTCCAACAAGGCTGAAAGTTGTTGTTTGCTGACTGGACGAGCAGGATCAAAGGCCACGCCACTCCATCGCTTGCTGATAGCTTCAAGAATTTCTGCGCTGCTTTCTATGGTTTTCTTAATCATTTATTACTATTTCCTTTTTTTTCAACATTTATTCAAATTCAACTTCGGGAATTCAAGATTAGTCACACATATCGCTGTATGGGTTGCTGAGCTGCAAATCAATTTCCATGCTCTCGCCAGAAATTTTTATACTGTTTTTTGTGAAGCTCAGATCATGACCATCGCGTACCGCATGATCAAATTTGTAAATTGGGCTTATCGGCATTCTGTTGCCCAATTCTTCATAGGCTGAGCTGGCCTCGGCGACTTTTTCGTTCCGTACCTGATAGGAACTTAGTGCTTTTTCACCATGCTTATGACGCATCATGCGTTGTGCTACAGAGGGTGATAATAAAGAAGCAGTAGCATTATTGCCGCCGAAGCCTTTGGCGTTAAGCAAAATAGCCTCTAACTGCTGAGGATCAATTTCACGATGTTCCAGCAAAAAGTCCAGATGCTGCTGATGCACATCGTCTGCGATAGCGTCGGTAGTTAGTATGCCGGGGATAATGCCGTGTTTCCAGATGCCAAGACTGCTGCATAACTGGTCGGCGCCGGCACAGGCAATGGAGTGTCCAATATAGGATTTTACGGCGCTGACGGGCCAGTTTTCGATGCCAAAATGTGCTGCTACCTCATCGAAGATAGCTGACTCAGTCACCCGGTTTTGTGGTGTGCCGGTTCCATGCGCCTGTACAAAAGTTTTATGACGCAGGGCCTGTTCACCCAGCACAGCTTTGGTTGCTGCTGCGGCTTTAGCTACGGTCAGGTAATTGCCGATTCCAGGGCTGGCAATGGATTTTTTATGACCATCAGCATTGACGAATACATCATTGATGGCGCCATGAATATTTGCACCCAGGTTGAGAGCCAACTCATCGTCGAAAAGCACGACAAACTGGGCTGACTCAGCAAGGGTGAAGCCGGCATTATTGGCAAAGGGTCGGCAGGCGCGACGATAGTTTGGTTCTGAAAGGCCGTCCAGTGCGCGTAGTTTTTCGTCATCGGCAAGTGCCCCCATGGCGCTATAGCCTTCAAATATTTCCGGTGACAAAGGTGCTTCACTGTTACCGACAACGACGACGCGATGAGTACCATTCTGAATATCACGAATAGCCTGATTCAGGCTGTAATGGAATGAAGCGCAGGCTCCGATGTTACAGGCAGTCTTGCCAATATTGCCTAACATATAGGCATTGATAAAATCAGCAGGCATTTCAGCCAGACCCAGAGGCAACTGCTTCGAGGTAACTCTTTTACCGAGCAGGCGTGCCTGTAGCATCCCGGCATTACCGTTGTAATCCAGCTGGCTCATCCCCGATCCGGCATAAACGGCGATCTGATCCGGATTGACATTGGCTCTGACGGTTTCCCAATCGATACCCATTGAGAAAAGGGCGTCGGATGCGCCATAAATGGTCATTTGTAAACTACGGGGATGATTACGGGAGGGGTAAAGTCCGGCCGGATCAAAACCCGAAGGCAATTGCCCGGCGCAGTTTACCGAGCCCTGATAAATGTCCGGCAACATGGTTTCCAGATTGCCGCTGACAATAACCTGGCTTAATTTGTCGGTTAGCGCACTGACCTGCCAGTTTGATGGAATGCGCTCAGGCAATTTACGGGTAGGCAGTGTAAAGCTTAATGACTCTCCTTCAATAGGAGAGAGAACGGCGTTGCTGTGCTGATAGAGTTGTGAATTATCAAAGAGGTTGGTTTCAAGCTTACGAATCAAGGTGCTGTTGAGGATTAATTCACGATGAAATGTAAGAAATTCTTCCAGGTTAATCACTTCACTGGTGGCATTCAGCCATTTTCCTTCAGGGCACTTAATCAGGCCCATTAACACGGCCAGATTTATCAGCGTCTGGTCAGCTTCAGCCTGGCTGAGCTTGTCGATAACCATACGGCGGTAGGCATAATGTGAAGAAGCCCTTCCGGCTGAGTTGATACCACCGAAACCAACAATAACAGGCAGATGTGACACGGTTTTCCTTTATTTAAGATTCTTTTAAATCAATGACTTAGCGCTAATAATAAGGGATTTGGCTAAAAATTATCTTTGCATTATAGACACAAAACATAATTAACTGGCCATTTTTCGACTAGAGTGGCAATTTTATAATTTACCAGGATCAAGCTTTTGCTATCGCTTGCGCCGAAATTGCATAGCAGTGCATACGACTGCCAGACTTAGCACATTAATCTGCTTTGGATTGTGTGGACAGGTTATTGCCTATGGGGCAAAAAGGGCATGCGAATTTCAAAACTTTGTTTAGCAAGTCCTTGGTTTTTCTCAATAGTTTCACTTAATGGTTTCATGATAAGCTGATCTTGCACTAAACAATCTTCCTGGCAGGAAAGTCAGTTGTTAACAGCATACAAGAAAAAAGTAACTGCAATTCATGAGGAGTTGGGTATTCCCGAATCGTATGAAAAGCAGTACGGACTGAGTTTACAAGAAGAATGCAGCAGCTTGAGTTCTGCCGGTGTTGACATCTTCAACAGAGAGACACTCATGCAAACCGAGACGCTGCGAGCCTGGATAGAGATGCAGGATGCGGCAGCACAGCAGGGCATTGAATTACAACTCGTATCAGCTTTTCGAAGTGTTGAGTATCAAAAGAAATTATTTCTAAAGAAATTGGACTCGGGTCTAAGTATTAACGAGATTCTCAAAGTCAACGCAGCACCAGGCTACAGTGAACATCACAGCGGCAGAGCATTGGACCTGACTTGTCCGGGCGCAGAATGTCTGGAGGAATCCTTTGAAAATAGTCAGGCCTTTGAGTGGTTGAGCAGGCACGCCGCCGATCATGCTTTTACACTGTCATTTCCAAGAAATAATCCACAAGGATTTCTCTACGAGCCATGGCACTGGTGCCATCATCTGAATAATTCATAAAATTCAGTAGCTTGTGAAAAAAGAGTCGCCTCTGCTGAAAAATAGTCGGCGATTATCTTTGACAGATATATTGAGAAGAGTAGTATCTTTAGTTAGTTATTCAACATTATAAAGGAGCGAGATCAACAAACATTACCAAACTTTCCCATTAAATTTTAAATCCTTATTTAGTTATCTATAGTGATAAATAGCCTGTAGATAGTAAGAGAACAGAGTAAAAAAGGAGTCTTAATATTATGGTTAGTGACACTAAAGTTGTATTTAGAGGTATAGATCATTCAGATGCTGTTGCCGAGGCAGTCCAGAAAAGATTAGACAAATTAGAACGTTTCAGTGATGAAATTCAAAGTTTACGAGTTACCCTCGATTCCCCTCATAACCATCATCACAAAGGCAAAGTATTCCACGTAGGCGTCGAAGCCGTTATTCCCAATCACGACATCCTGGTCAATCATGACCAACATGATAAACAAACACATGCTGATATTTACATCGCAATACGCGATGCATTTAATGCACTCGAACGTCAGATTAAGGGTGTCTATGCGAAGCAGAGGCATCAAGACAGGGCAACCCCAAAACCACTGGAAACTTTAGTGGTTCCTGAAGAAGCGGAAGTCCCACCCAATTAAATATCCAATTTGAAAATTTTCTTTCTCACCAGGCGGCGATATTCGCCTGGCGGGAGGGAAACAATACGCTTAAATAATGCTGAAAAATAAGCGCTATCAGGATAACCCACATTATAAGCTACTTCCGCAATGGACAGATTGCTGGTTTTAAGTAATTCCTTGGCTTTTTCCAGGCGAATCTCCTGTAAGTATTGCAGGGGTGTCAGCCCTGTCGCTTTTTTAAAACGCCGGTTGAGTGAGCGCTGGCTTAAGGTGAATTCCTGACTTAGTTTTAGCATGTTGATATCAGTATTGAAGCGCAGATGCATCCATTCCTGTATATCTATAATGGTTTCGTCATCATGGAAATTTTGTCCTGGAATATTCAGAAAACTTGAAGTGTAAGAGAGCTTGAGCTCGTGTGTGAAATGGCTGGAGACCTGATTTGCAACATATTCACCATAATTCTGTTCAATGATATGTAACATAATATCCCGTACAGAATTGACACTGCCTGTGCAATAAATATTGCCGGACTTGGTGATGAAGCGATCGCGTTTGAGCTGAACTTTAGGATAGTGTTTTGCAAACTGGTCACAGTAATACCAATGAGTGGTTGCCACCAGGCCGTCGAGCAACCCTGCTTGTGCCAGAAAATAAGAGCCCGTTCCTATGGTGCAGATCAGCGGCTCTTCCTTGGCCTGCTCTTGCAGCCAGGTTAGAAAGGCAGGATATTTTTTGACGACTCCCAGTGGATTTCCCCACATGGCCGGTAAAATGATGACATCACTGCGCCTGATATCGCTCAATGTGGTGTTGCAGTAAATTTCGAGACCGGCATTGAGCTGGATATTACCTTCATCAAGGCTGACCATCTGAAGTTGCATTTTTTGTTTCTTGGGGTGATGAATGCGAGCTATCAGGTCGGCTGCATTCAGCATTTCCATGGGAATGGTAATGCTGGTACCGAGGACTTTCTTATAGCCAATCAGGGTCACATAAATTAAATCATCAGAGTTGTCAGGGGCCGGAGTATTCAATTTTTTCTATACAATAATGTTTAGTGCCGGAAGGGCTGCTGAATTCAAATTCGTCATCAAGTTTTTTACCCAGAATTGCTTTACCCAGTGGCGAGTCGATACTGACGTAATGTGACTTTGGGTCAATTTCATCCGGGCCAACCAGCCGTAGTCTCAGGTGTTGCCCGCTCTGATCGTGCAATTCTACCCAGGCACCAAAATAAACCTTGTCCCGATTGCCGGGTAATTGCGTAACCACTTGCAGATTTTCCAGGCGCTTGCGCAGAAAGCGGACGCGCCGGTCAATTTCCCGTAAGCGCTTCTTGCCATAGATATATTCGGCATTCTCAGAACGATCTCCCAGCGCTGCTGCATCCGAGACTTGTTGAGTGACCTGTGGTCTTTCCACGCGCCATAAAAATTCCAGCTCTTCGTTTAATGAGCGTTCACCTTCAGGTGTGATGTAATTGGATACAGGAGCTGAGGGTGGGCGGTAACGGGACATCTTATGCTTGCCTGCTGCTGGTTTTTTCAAAATTCAGGGGTAGCTGATAAAAATTCAGCGCCTGCCTAAGACGTATCCCGACACCAAGCAGCCGTACAGGTTTACTGCCCCGTTCAAAGCCGGTTCGGCAAAGCTGTTGAAAAATCTTCATATCCATATCCTCTGCGACCTGTTCAACCGTGGTCGAAATAAAGTCGCTGAATTTTAGTTTAACAAAGAGCTTGGCGATACTGACCTGCCGACTGGAGCGATGAATGCGCTGTTCCAGTTTGTCCATTAAGACAGGCAATTCGTTTAAACAACGCTGCAGGTCGGGAATATCTTCATCATAGGTATGCTCTACACTGATGGATTTTCTGGCATACTCAGTGACAACGGGACGTTCGTCGATACCTCGGCACAGAGTATAGAGACGTTCTCCAAAACTTCCAAAATGCTCAAGCAACTCTGATTGTGACTGCTGCTGTAAATCCCGGCAGGTCTCTATGCCAAGACGATACATTTTTTCAGCAGTAACCTTGCCAACTCCGAATATTTTCTTAACGGGCAAAAGTCGTACAAAATCATCGATTTTGTCTGGGGTGACTACATACTGACCATCGGGTTTGTTCCAGTCACTGGCTACCTTGGCAAGAAATTTATTCGGAGCAATACCAGCTGATAAGGTGATTTGAAGTTCGTCCTTGACCCTTTGCCTGATTGCCTGGGCAATAAGTGTTGCGCTGCCCTGACAGGCTTCACTCTCACTGACATCCAGAAATGCTTCATCCAGCGACAGGGGTTCTATTATTGAAGTGTATTCCCTGAAAATTTTATGTAATTGCTTTGATGCATCGCTATATTTATCTTTGCTGGGAGGAATGATAATAAGATCCGGGCACAGACGGCGGGCGGTAGCCGATGCCATTGCAGAGTGAATGCCATAGCGTCGGGCTTCATAATTACAGGTCGCAATCACACCACGTTTCCCTGCATCACCGCCGACCGCTACCGGTAAGCCTCGTAATGCCGGGTCATCGCGGATTTCAATTGCAGCAAAGAAACAGTCGCAGTCACAATGTATAATTTTTCTGTTCATGAACGGGAACTTACTTGTTGTACTTTAAGGCTTGAGGCATTATGACGCTTCAGGGTAGCTCTTAACAGGTTGGATTATCCGACGCTATTTTGTATATGTTAAGCTCAATTTGAGCACCTTAACTGACAAGCATAAATCAACAAGTATAAGTTTAAAATTCCGGACCACCACTATATCTATGGATGAAATCACAAGACAGGAATATCTACGGAATATGGGGATACAGTCGTATTTCCCCCGTTACGTATTACCAGGCTCCCTAAGCACTGAGCAATGTGAGTGGCCTGAGCTTGCAGAACCTGATTCCGGGCTAACAGAAAGGCCTGCAGAAGCAGAGTTTTCAAGCCTAAAAGCAGAGCTGAAGACAGCACAGAAGACAGAACAGCAAACAGCACATAAAAGCGAGCTGAAGCCAGGCTTACCATTGCGGCCAGGACCGCAAGAGATAGTAGAGCCTGTGTCTGACGAGAATGCTGTCTCGAGTCATGTTGAGGCGGATAATAACGAAATCAGGTTCCAGTTGGCCTTTATTCAGGTAAATGACGCCATGCTGGCCTTGATCCTATTGCCGCATGTACGGGCCAGCAACAGCTTAAGTCAGGTGCATAAACAGTTATTCAGCAATATTTGCACGGCATTAAATCAGCAGATTGTTGATCTGAATTTCGGGATCAAACCATTCAGTTGGCCTTTTGGCGAATCTATCCACATGGATAAAAGCGAAGCTGCAGCGAAAACAGCTCTGGGGGCTTATTTGGCCCAGCTTCGTGACGTCTTTAAGTACCGGCATCTAATGGTAATGGGAGAAAATATGCTCAGGCTTGTCACTGCGGAAGCTGACTGTGAAATAACTGTTTGCAGAAGTCTTGATGAGATGTTGAAGATGCCTCAGTTGAAACGTGAAGTATGGCAGCAACTTAAACGCTCCAAACTGACCAGAGCTGACTGACTAAAGTCCTGCTGATGACTGATTATAGTGTTCGTTTAATGCAGGACTCCGACCTGGAAGCCGTGATTGAACTTCTGCAGGCTGCCAGTTCCAATTTCTGGAGTCCTCAGCTCATACAGGAATCCCTGCAGTCTGCACATGACTCATCGGTCCTGTTTTGTCGAAGCACTGGCGACCGAGAAGCTAATGAAATTATCGGCTATAGTGTGATTCGTTCGGTACTGAATGAATGTCATTTATTAAACATGGCTATTAAGAAATCAGAGCAGGGCAAGGGTCTGGGTAGTCAGTTTTTAGATATATTGATAGAAGGAATGGAACCACAACAAAGCAGCTTATTTCTGGAAGTCAGGGCATCCAATCTGGCAGCCATAAAGCTCTATGAAAAATCCGGGTTTATTAAAACAGGTGTTCGCAAGGCTTATTATCCGAAAGAAAAGAGCAGGGAAGATGCCTGGCTTTATTCCTTGTCTTTATCCGGATGAAGTTTCGATGCGGGGTCATTATCGGGCTGAGCTTTCCTTGAACTTATTTTTTTTATCGCTGCAGTCAGTAGTTTGATGACCACGACAGTGATAACTGCCAATGCCAGTATGGTCAAAAACAGTAATAAGCTGGATATAAAAAAACCGCTTAATTGTTCTCTCGATATGTCCAGATAAATACTGACGGCGTAAATGGAAGCAAGGCCAACCAGAACGCCGGAAATACTGTTACGGTTTTTTTTACTGAGCTTGCGTTTTTTTTTAGCCAAGATAATTCTGCTTGTTTAGTTGTCTGCAAATAAATTTCTTAGTGCACTCAGGAGTCGCTGATTTTCATCACTGTTGCCGATTGAAATTCTCAAGTTATCCTCCAATCCTGCATGTTTGAAATATCTGACCAGAATGCCTTGTTGTTTTAAGGCCTGATAAAGCTTTTCGGCATTTTTATGCAGTGGTACTTTTACCAGAATAAAATTACTCTGGCTCTTGTGGCAGTAAAAACCAAGCTTATTTAACTCTGTGCTTAACATAAGCCTTTGGTCTCTGACAAAATCCCAGCTGCTTTGCGCATAATTCTGGTCTTCCACTGCGGCCAGGGCGAGTTTCTGGGCTATAAAGTCAGTATTGTAGCTGTCCTTGGTTTTGGACTGCATAGGACTGATCAGTGAATTTGCGCCCACGCCATAGGCAATGCGTAATCCTGCCAGTGAATAACCCTTACTGAAGGTTCTTAGTATCAGTATATTGTTGTACTGCTTTGTCAGCGTCAAACAGTCGTATCCGAGCTCCGGGTCAACAAAATCCACGTAGGCTTCATCTATTAACAAGACCCCTTTGAAAGCATTGGCCAGCGCTGCCAGAGTATCTGAAGTCAATAAAGTACCTGAGGGTGCATGAGGGTTGGGGAGCAGGCATATTCGGGCCTTTGCCGCATTTAATTCGCTGGCGAAATTATCAGGCAGGGACCAGTCTTCTTTGAGTTTAAAGCGCTTGAGTTTACAACCCTGAGCCTGAGCCAGGACTTCATAAAGAGTATATGTTGGTTCAGCAACGGCAATAGTTTCACCCGGGTCTACAAAGGTATTAATAGCGAGGCGTAACAATTCATCCCCGCCATTTGTGACCACAATATTGTCCTTGTCTATGTCGTGAAGTTTGCCAAGCGCCTGTCGTAAATCCAGGGCAGTAGGCTGCGGGTAGCGACGTAAACTGTCTGTGTTAATAGCCGCCAGTGCTTTCTTGACAGCAGGGCCTGGCGGAAATGGGTTTTCATTTGTGTTCAGCTTAATTACGTCAGAGCTTTCAGGCTGCTCTCCAGGTGTATAACCAGCCATGGCCCGAATATTTTTGCGTTCAAAATTCATGGATTCTTCCTAGGGTGAAGACGGCATTAAAGGGGTCTGGGAACCGGAGGCCTGCACCTGTAGCTGGACAGGCAAGTAAGTGTCAAGCCGCTTGAACCATCCTGCCAGCCAGCGTGCTTCATTTCTTTCTTCAGGAGCATTCTGCACTCGATTTTGCAATATCGCTTTTGCAGATGCTACATAATTTTCCAGGATGTCTGGGCCAGTCAGGGACATATTCTCTAATACCTGTAACAAGCCCCAGCCTTGCTGTGCATATTGTTCATTTATAGCAATGCCCTCGCCTTTAAAATTCACATAATCTATCAGCGCGTAGATGCCATAGGGAGGATTGCTATTAGCCACAGCATAAAATTTAATTTCTATATCATTTCGTTTTTCAAGTGGAGTTACAGTAAGCATCTTTTGCAGAGCAGATTCAAAGCGCTGAATAATAAATGCAGTTTGTACTGACATAGTGGCAGACAGTAAATTTCTTAAGTCGGCTAATTCTGAATCAGCAAAATCTGAAATAAATTCCTCACGATTTTGCCACGGAGAATCATAATTTGATGCAATTATCCAAGCAGGAATACTAATGCCCTCAGATTCAAAATGCCGCATCAAAGCAGGAAAGCTCTCCTCAAAAATATCGTTTTGATTTTCCCGATACCAGATAAAATGTCCTATTCCCAATGATGGAAAATCTTCTCCGGGATTCCAGGAGGTCAGACAATTTAACTGTGATGCGCACTCGTTATTAAAAATTTGCTGGCCAAGCCATTGCTTTTGTGTGTCCGTCAAATTCGGGTGATCTGCAGCATATACAGCAGGAAAGTTCAGAACACCGAAAAGGAGCATCAGTGAGCAGATACTGAATATTTTTTGCAATGATAGTGCAGGTTTTTTTAAAGGCATGGCGCAGCGTGAAACTTATGCTTACAATAGGGTCTGAATTCTAGCATAAAGCGTCATAAAGCCGCTTTAGCATTTGGCAAAAATAACCATCCAGTGTGAGATGTGACGGAAAGCAATGGAAAGTAATGTAGCCGACACCAAGGTCGAACCACAAACCAAGCAAAATCCCGCTTCTGCTTCAGAAGATGGCTTTGTGCGCAGTCTGGCGACCATTCATAAAAGCCTGAAGCTTTCCAAAAATCTTAAAAAATCCATGAAGCAGATCGAAGGGACCATCCTCGAACTGTTTAAAGCAAGATTATTTACCATTTATCAAAGCGTAGATAACGGCAAGGAAATCGTTGCCAGCTATAAAGGCGGTATTGGTTCTGAGCAGGGACAGGATATTGAAATTCGAGTGCCGTTCAGTCCCACTTCTTTGGCCGGCTATGTTGCCTTAAGCCAGCGTTCTATTCTGGTAAAGGATGTTTACGATAGTAGCTCCCTGGAAGATATTCATCCTCGCCTGCAATGGGATAAGCGTTTTAGTGAGTCGCAGGGTTTGTTTTTTAAATCCATGCTGGTTGTACCTATCAAAGACGATATTTTATTGGGCGTGATTCAGTTAATCAGTCTGAAAGAAGACGAACCCTTTACCAAAGAAGATCTTAAACATGCAACCATGTTTGCTAATCTGTTGGCGAAGCAGTTTCGTTCGGAATTTCAGAGTACCCAGGGACCTTACGACTATCTTGTGCAACAGGGCAAAATCAGCAGTAAGGACATGGATGATATTGAAAAAGCTGCTTCGCTTTATGGCGGTACAATTTCCAAGGTTCTGATGGAGGATTACAAGATCGAAGCCGACGAAATTGGCAAATCCCTGGAGCTTTATTACCGCGTCCCCTATATGAAGTATGATCCTAATGTGGTTTTGCCAACCGACCTCATGGAGAATATTGGGACTTCTTATCTGCGTAATAACCTGTGGTTACCAATTTCCGGCAGTAAGGAAGAAGTGGTTATTTTGTTGAGTAATCCCAGTGATTATCAAAAAATCATGGAAATTCAGGGCATTCTGAATGCTCGTAATTATATTTTCCGTGTAGGCTTGCCGGAGCACATCCGCCAGTATCTGGGTGGAAAATTTGAAGAAGAGGAAGATAACGAAGGCTTTGATGAAGTATTTAAAAACCTTGAAGGCGAGAGCCAGATCGAAATTGAGGAGGATGATGAGGGCGAAGAGGAGAGCAGCGCTGAAACCTCCGGTATCATCCAGCTGGTTAATCGCATCATCATTGAGAGTGATAAATTAGGCGGTTCAGATATTCACATAGAACCGGGCAAAGATAAAAGCCCAGGTATTGTTCGTGTCAGAGTGGATGGTATTTGCCGGGAGTTATTGAAGGTCCCCGGTGAGCATACGCCTTCTCTGATTGCTCGAATTAAGGTTATTTCCCGGCTGGACATCTCGGAAAGACGCCTGCCTCAGGATGGCAAGTGTAAACTCAAAATTCGCGGCAGAACCCTGGAGCTACGTGTTGCTACAGTACCAACGGTGAATGGGGAAAGCGCAGTTATGCGTCTGCTGGCAGCGGGTAGCGCTTTACCGCTCGACAAGCTGAACCTAAGTAAGCGAAATCACGAAAATGTCATCGAAATGTCCAAGCATCCTCATGGCCTGCTGCTGGTTGTTGGACCTACCGGTTCTGGTAAAACCACAACTTTGCATGCCGTATTGGGCTATATAAACCAGCCCGAGACCAAGATCTGGACGGCCGAGGATCCTGTGGAGATCACCCAGCCGGGCTTGCAACAGGTACAGATGCAGCCAAAAATAGGATTTACTTTTGCCGCAGCGATGCGTGCTTTCCTGCGTGCCGACCCGGACGTTATTCTGATTGGTGAGATGCGTGACCATGAGACGGCCTCGATTGGTATCGAAGCCTCCCTTACAGGTCACCTTGTGCTATCGACTCTGCATACAAACTCAGCCCCTGAAACCATCACCCGACTACTGGATCTGGGGCTCGATCCGGTAAACTTCTCTGATGCCCTGCTTGGCGTACTGGCACAGCGTTTGATGCGTACCTTATGCGGAGATTGTAAAGAATCCTATAAGCCCGATGAGAAGGAATTAAATCACCTGATACAGCAATATGGCGAAGAACACTTCCAGGAGCTGGGGATCAATCTTGATGAAGTGGAGCTTAAACGCAAAGTCGGATGTGAAAAATGCGGTGATACTGGATATCGAGGTCGTACCGGCGTCCATGAATTATTGGTTGGTACCCATGAGTTACAAAGCATGATTTATAAAAAAGCCAGTCTTGATGACCTTCGGATACAGGCCATCAAGGATGGTATGCGGACGCTGAAACAGGATGGCATTGAAAAGATCTTTATGGGTCTGACTGATTATGAGCAATTGTTGAGAATTATTGCTGAATAATTTCCAGTTCCGTCCAGAAAAATCCTTTAATTAACGGTATAAAAAACTTTATCCAATATTCATATTGGTTTTAGCCCGGTTTTTTATGCACAAATCCTGACGCCTGAAGGAAAACCCTATAAAAAAAGGGATTTTATCTAAAAAAACTTAAAGCTAATCGTATCTTGTTGAAAAGTATACAAAAAATATATGGTCGAATTTTAACCAATTTGTATATGACTACGGTTTTTACGCAATATAGAGCATGCCTTTCAATCTTATTCACAAAGTTATCCACAAAAGCTGTGGAAAAAAAAGATCAGGTAAAGACTCGCTCAGTTTTCTCTTCACTTTGCTCACACAGAGTGCAGCGCAATGCACAATAAGTGCCGGAAAGCGTAGAGCTTGATAATTTTCCAGTGCTATACTTGGCAGCACCGCTTACTAAAAGCGTATCTAGCAGTGCAGGCACCCCAAAAGTAGTTAAATGATAGATATAAATCACAATATTCCATTTCTTTGGCGACTGAGCTCCGACAATGGAGACGGCTTCTGCATGGTTACCATGGTTGTTCCATTCAATCAGGGCGAGGAGCGTCTGGAACATATCATTGAGACCGATGTACTGAGTTTTGCCAGCGATATTGAAAATGCCCAGAGTGAAGAAATACTTGAATGGAATGAAGAGGACATTAGTCTTTTCCTGAAACTGATAAGCAATCAGAGCAGTACCGGAGAGCTACCGGCTGGTGAAACTGTACGGGTAGATTTAAATGATCCGGAAACCATAGAAATTGTACAGATAGTTGCCGCTGCAGGCTTCGGCGTTGTGCAGTCTGCGGATCAGATTCTTGCGCAAACAACGGGAACAGAACAGCTTTTTCCAAATCTTGAACTTGGCACCAAGGTCAGTCTGAAAACGCTGAAAGGCTACAAGCGTGGCATTATTGTTGATGCTGAAGAAGAAGACGTGGTTTGCGTCGTGATGGATGAAATCACTGTACGGGTAGATGGTGAATTTATCGAAATATGTCCCTATGACCTGCTTATGGTCAAACGCTATCAGATACTACACCCCATGTATTCCAGCGAAACGCCAAGCGGACTGGATGTGCTGCATTAGCAATCCCCGACAAACAATGTCACCTTTATTTTAACCAGTTTCTGGATTTTCTATGACAGCTTTTACAGCCGCAGTTGCTAAACGGCGCACTTTCGCCATTATTTCTCACCCCGATGCCGGTAAAACGACTATTACCGAAAAGCTGTTGCTCTATGGTCGGATTATTCAGAAAGCCGGAACGGTCAAAAGCAAAAAATCTGATCGCCATGCGACATCTGACTGGATGAGTATGGAAAAGGAGAGAGGTATCTCGGTGACTTCTTCAGTGATGCAGTTTCCTTACCGGGACAGAATTGTCAACTTGCTGGATACACCAGGACACGAAGACTTTTCAGAAGATACCTACCGTACCCTGACCGCCGTTGATTCGGTTCTGATGGTTATAGATGGTGCCAAAGGCGTTGAACAGCGTACAATAAAGTTAATGGATGTCTGCCGCTTACGTGATACGCCTATATTTACTTTTATCAATAAGCTCGATCGCGATATTAAAGATCCGATAGATCTGCTGGATGAAGTTGAAAACATACTCCAGATTGAATGTGCTCCTATCTATTGGCCCCTGGGTATGGGTAAAGAATTTAAAGGCATCTATAACCTCTACACGGATACCGTGCATACCTATGAGCATGGTCAGGACAGCGAAATCAGGGATGTTAAAAAAATACAGGGCCTGGATAGTGCCGAAGCAACAAAGTATCTAGGCGTCTATGCCGAGGACTTCAAGGCCCAGATAGAACTGGTACGCGGTGCCAGCCATGTCTTTAACCTCGAAGACTGTATGTCAGGTAAGCAGACACCGGTTTTCTTTGGTTCAGCTCTGGCAAATTTTGGTGTTGAAGAAATGTTAAATGATTTTGTCGAATGGGCACCGTTTCCACAGAAACGGGAAACACAGACTCATCCGGTGGATGCCTTCGATACGGCTTTTAGCGGCTTCGTATTCAAGATACAGGCGAATATGGATCCCAAACACAGGGACCGCATTGCCTTTCTGCGTGTCTGTTCTGGTGAGTACAGCAAGGGTATGAAAATGAAACATGTCCGAAGCGGCAAGGAAATCAGAATCAGTGATGCTGTGACTTTTCTGGCTGGTGAGCGTGAGCAGGCTGAATATGCCGTGTCCGGCGATATTCTGGGCTTACATAACCATGGCACCATCCAGATCGGTGATACCTTCACCAGTGGTGAAGATTTGCAATTTACCGGTATCCCTCATTTTGCGCCAGAGTTATACAAGCGCATCAGGTTAAAGGATCCTCTCAAGCTTAAGCAGCTGCAAAAAGGTCTGACTCAGCTTTCCGAAGAAGGCTCTACCCAGGTATTTATGCCGATGAAAAATAATGATCTGATTGTCGGAGCCGTAGGCGTCTTGCAATTTGAAGTGGTGGCATATCGTCTGAAGGATGAATACAAGGTGGATTGTTCCTATGAGCCTATCAGTATTTATACTGCGCGTTGGGTGAGTTCAGAAAATACCAGCAAGCTGGAAGAATTTAAGCGTAAGGCTGCTGAAAATATCGCTGTGGACGGAGGTGGTCATCTGACTTATCTGGCGCCTACCCGGGTTAATCTGAGTTTGATGGAAGAGCGCTGGCCCGATATTCAGTTTCATGCCACGCGTGAACACTAATAGCTAGCTACTGGGTTCGATATCTATTAAATCTTAGTCCAGAGTCCTGATTTACAGAAAATGAAGATACCTTCAATTAAGCTAGTGCTTCAGTTTGAAATTTTTTCAGCTTATTATCACGCCTGTACG
>TARA_R110002073_G_scaffold329736_1_pt1 | contig 160094 bp, 161 predicted proteins | sample TARA_R110002073 | Tara Oceans TARA_R110002073 (sample SAMEA4397174) | marine metagenome | biome: Polar Biome; feature: [DCM] deep chlorophyll maximum layer (ENVO:01000326); material: water (ENVO:00002006), including particulate matter (ENVO:01000060) such as... | depth 40 m
TTTTAAAGGAAATGGCAAACTTTAGTTTGCACAAAAGGATTTTAATGGGGTGGCCCTGATTTGTTATTGATATAGTTAAAACTAAGCAAGTAACAAATTATGTTCTAATTATTAATTAACTTTAAAATTATTAATTTCCAATAATTTTTCTATTTTATTTCGATTTTCATTTTGCATTTTTTTTTGCAACAAACTTTCTAAAAAGATCAGATCTTTTTTTGTTAACTGATTATTTAGTATATATTTAACCCAATAATATTGGACAGAGTAATTAATATTATTTTTATCTAATTGATGAGCTTTTTCTAAAGCTTGAAAAGCATCATGTTCTTTATCTATTTTTAAATACATTTTACCTAATAAATACCAACCCTTAGCATCACTTGAATCCTCGTTTACAACTTGCTCTAATCTTGAAATAATTGATAAAACCATTTTTTGACTATCTTGCATTTGATTTAATTTGTATATTTCTACAAACCCACCTGAATAATAATACATTAAGCTAGAACTTAAAATAATAAATAAAGCTATAACTATTCTTAAATATAATTTAATACTTGTAAGATTTTTAAATATATAAAAGTTAATAAATAATAACAAAATTAATAATATAAATAATAAATAATAACTATTAACTAATAACATATTCTTAATATAATTTTTTTAAATTTTTATAAAGTAAAACTAATAACATTAAAATAAGACCAATTGGCATAAACCATAAAATAAAAGTACCGCTATCTAAAGGTGGATTTAATAACACCTGATCACCATATCTTTCAGTAATATAATTAGTAATATCATTTTCTGATTTATTGTCTTTAATCTTATTAGCTATTAATAACTGTAAACTATTTGAGAAATCGGTATCAGAATCAACTATTGATTGAGCCTTACAGACAACACACTTAATATTATAAATAATTTTATTGTACAAATTTAACTGGGCTTTGCTTTCAAAATCAATTGGCTGTATTCCAGCAAAAACATTAATCTTAAATAAAAGTAGTAATATTAATAAAAATATTTTTTTCATTTTAAACCCATCTTATCAATACTGCCTATAATATGCTCTAATATCTTGCCATTATTATCTACAATAAAACTTTCTGGAACTCCTGAAACTCCAAATTCTAATGCTATAAATCCTTTAGAATCTATAAAATTAGCTTTATAAATTTCTTTTACATTTGCATAAGCAACATTAGAGATATTGTCTTTATATAACACAGAAATAATATTTATATCTTTATTAGCTTTTGCATAAGATTTAAGATATTCATGTTCAGCCAAACAAGCTGAGCACCATGTTGCCCAAAAATGAACTACATTTATTTTATTATCTTTTATATAATCAAATAATTTTTCTTTTGGTTTATTATTTAAATTATTATTACTATTATCAGTAATAATATCCACATCTATATTATTAACTACTCGTCCTTTAGTATGACTAGTACTTAATTTAGCTTCCATATCTGATTTATAAAATAAGGTATAACTAAAAAATATAAATAATATTATGATAAATAAACTAAAAAAAAATATGTGGGTTAATTTTTTCATAATCTTATAAACCCAAGTAAAGCTGATAAAAATATTAAAACTCCACCAAGCCATAAAAATCTAATAAAAGGCATGATTTTTATTCTTAGTGTTATATAACTATTATTAGGCTCAGTTATAACATCACCTAAAGCTAAATAAATATCTTTATCAAGGTTAGCTTTGAGAGCGACTTCAGTTAATAACATTTGACTATTTGGATAAAACCTTTTCTCTGGCAACATGCTAAATTTCGTATTATCTTTTTTATTTAAAACATTAATAACTGCTATTTTAGATTTATAATTACTTTTAGATATTTTTTTAAGATCAATTAAACTAAATTCATAATTTCCTAAATTAACTTTATCACCTAATTTTAGTTTCACATCTAGGCTATCTGTATACATACTGCTCATACTTATGCCTAATAACATCAAAGCAACACCAAAATGAGCAATATAAAAACTAATATATCTTTTAAGAAAACTATAACTTTTATTATATAAATTTATAACTATATCAAAAAATAAATTAACAATAATCCAGATAAAAATAAAGCATGCTAAAGCAATCGATATATAAAAAATCTCATAAATTTCATAAATTACTAAATTAATAAAACAAGCTATCAATAAGCTAACTATAAATTTATATATAATTTGTCTAATTAATAATGATTTATTATTTAAAACTTTATTAAAATTAGGAGAAATACCTAATAAGAATAATAAAGGCATAAAAATAGGTATCATTACTGTATTAAAATATCCAGGACCAACGGTTATTGAACTTATTTCAAAAACTTCTAAAACTAATGGGTATAAAGTACCTAATAAGACAATACTTGCAGATAAAGTAAGTAATATCCCATTAATAACTAGTAAGATATCTTTAATATTTAATTTATTACCAGATTTTGTTTTAATATTTAATCTAAAAAAATTAATATATCCTACAATGATAATAAAAAAAGTTACAGCTAATAAATACAAACCTCGCTTAGGATCACTTGCAAAAGAATGTACTGAATTTAACAACCCAGATCTTACTAGAAAAGTTCCAAAAACACTTAATGCAAAACTATATATAATTAATAAAAAACTAGATTTTAATAAAATATTTTTTCTTATATTAATTATTAAATTATGAGTTAAAGCTGTACCTAAAAACCAAGGCATAATAGATGCATTCTCAACTGGATCCCAATACCAAAAACCACCCCAACCTAATTCATAATAAGCCCAAAAGCTCCCAATAGTAATGCCTAAAGTTAAAAAGCCCCAAGAAATAATATTTATTTTCTGAATTAACTTTAAGTTTTTTACGAAATTTTTAAAATTTAAAGCAATACAAAACATTGCAGCATACCCAACATATCCTAGATATAATAATGGTGGATGAATAATAAAACCTGGATCTTGCAATAATGGATTTAAATCTAAACCATTTTCTGGAATATTCATGAAAATTCTAGCAAAGGGATTAGAAAACCAAATGATATATTGCAATAACACTAAATTTATTACTGCAAAACCATATGAATTGTAGCAATATTGATTGTTATCTTTAGTACATGCAGTAATTACAAACCATATTTGTAATAATAATAACCATAATAAAATAGAGCCTTCATGCGCACCCCATAAAGCACAAAATTTATAGATATAATCTAAATTTACATTAGAATTTTTCGCTACATATAAAACAGAAAAATCACTTGATACAAATAAATAAACTAAAACTAAAAAGCTTATACTAATTCCCAATGCTTGACCAATTGCTAATTTTTTAAATAATAGCTCATTAATATCTTTATTTACATAAGGCAAACTTACTTGTAAAAAAGCTAAAACACTAGAGATTATTAATAAAAACAGGCCTATTTCTGGAAGCATAATAACTACAGCTTAATTTTTTAATTTAAATATTTGCTAATTTTGGTGGTTTATAATTTTCATCATGTTTAGCTAAAAGTGTATGCGCGATAAAAACTTTAGTATTTTGCATTTTTCCTTCTGCAACGATTGCTTTTCCTTCTTTAAATAAATCAGGCAAAATACCAGTGTATAAAATTTTTATATTTTTTTTATTATCTGTAACCTGAAATTCATGGCTTAATTTATCAAATTTATCCATAGATATTGAATTAGGCACAACTATACCACCTAATCTTATATTATATTTTAAACCATAATCACTATGTTTTAATTCTATGTCATTAATAATTTCTGAAGGAGTATAAAACAGATTTATATTTTGTTTTAAAGTATATAATAAAATACTAATTCCTATAGATATACTTATAAGAATACTAAATATTAGCATTAATCTTTTAGTTTGCAGTTTACTCATGATTTTTTATCTATATTACTTTTTAAAATTTTAACTGCTTTTTTATGCAATATAATTGGCTTTAAAATGTTATAACTAATTAATATACTGGATATTATATAACAAGGCCAAACATAGATACCATATCCATGCATATTTATTATTTCTAAATATTTAATCATACCAAATTCAACTTTATTAATTTCTTATCTAAAATAATCTGTTTAGCTTTTAATAAAACAATAATAAAATATAACAACACAAAACTACATATCATTGCTAATAATGGATATGCCATAGAGCTTGCAATTTTGATATTTGTTATATTGCTAATAGTTGATCCTTGGTGTAATGTAAACCACCAATCTACAGAAAAATGCACTATTGGAACATTAATAATGCCTAAAATAGCAATAAAAGCAGCTATTTTAGCAGCTGATTTTTCATTAGGAATACTTTGCCTTATCGCAATATACCCCCAGTATAAAAATAATAGAATTAACTCTGAAGTTAAGCGAGCATCCCAAATCCACCAGGTTCCCCACATGGGCTTACCCCAAATTGAGCCTGTCACTAAAGCAATAAAAGTAAATACAGCGCCTATACTCGCACTTGCTTTAGCTAAAATATCAAATAACTTAATTCGCCAAATTAGATATATTCCAGAAAATATTGCTAGGTTAATATAAACAAATAAAGATAAAAACGCGGCTGGGACATGTACATAAATAATTCTAAATCCATCACCTTGAATTTCATCACTTGGAGCTATAAATAAACCAGCTATTAAGCCATAAATTATTAATGGTATAACGATAATAGTTAAGATTTTTATAATAATATTACTAGTATTATAAAAATAATCTAATTTTAGATATTTTGCAGATGCACGAAATAACCTGCCTATCGTATAATTTAATATTTTAGATTTAAACTTCATAACCCAACTTTAATGCATAATATATAGCAAAAGGAGCAATTGGTGCTAAAATAAACACCAAACTTAATAATATCCCGATGCTACCTATATAATTTAAATCATGTGATGCGGCATACAATATGCTGCTTGCAAAGATTATAACAGGGATAAAAAGTGGAAGCAAGATAACTGAAGTCAATATATTTGATTTTTTAATATTTACTAAGACAGCCATTACTATAGCCCCTAATATAGTAAACAATAAATTCCCTAATAATAAACTTAAAGCTAAAATAAAAGCTAACTTGTAAGATAGGTTAAAAACTAGACCTACAAAAAAAGAAACTAAAACTTGTGGAATAACAGTTATTATATAATAGTAAACTAGTTTAGCACTAACATAAGATAAACCAACAGATTTATCTATTAAAAATAACTCTAATACTCCAGAATAATAATCATTACTATATAACTTATCTAAAGCTAATAAATTAGCCAGAAAAGCTGATACCCATATTATTGCAGGTAAAAATAAAACTAGATTATTATTTTCTAAACCAAAGAAAAAAACAAAAATCAAAATACTAATTAAATAAAAACCTAATGGATTTACTAAATCTATAGCTTTTCTTGATATTGATATAAAATTATAATTCAAATGGGTAAAAAAATTCATGTTTATACCGTTTTATACAGTAGTAAAATTATCTAAATTAAGCTTATTGATTTTAATATTATTAATATAATTATTTTGATGTGAAGTAAATATTATTAAGCCTTTTTTATTCAAATGCGTTTTAATCATATCCCAAATAATTTCTTGCGATTTAATATCTAAAGAAACAAACGGCTCATCTAAAATCCAAATCTTTTTATTAGATAAAAAAATACGAGCCAAAGCGACTTTTCGCATCTGGCCTTGAGATAGCTTCCATGCAGGTGTATTTCTTTTATGAAAAACTTCTAATTTATTTAAAACTTCTTGCAATAATAATGCAAAATTTGCTTTATTATTAATATTATCTTTATTAAATAATTTATAAAAATATTCTAAATTTTCTTGAACTGTCAAAGATTCATTTAAGTAATTCTTATGAGCTAAATAGCAAATATTAGAATAATAATCAGATTTTTCTGTTAATATATTCTTATTATTCCAAAAGATTGCCCCAGAAACCGGGTTTAGTAAATTAACTAACGACTTAAGGAAACTAGTTTTTCCTATGCCATTTTTACCAACTATTTGCAAAACATGAGAATTCGCAACACTAAAGTTTATATTTTTTAAGATGATTTTATTAGATATATCAATATCTAAGTCTTTAACTTCAAGCATTTATATATAGTGATTGTTATCTAAAATAGTATTTTATTTGAATTTAGTTATATTTACAAATATAAATTAACTAAACTAAACTAAACTAAACTAAACTAAATACTAACAAGGTTATTTTAAATTTGAGAAAAGAAAGATAACAATAATTTTTTATTTATGTTCTTTGACATAATCAATCGTCTTAAGATTCTACGCTAATAATTAACCCATCCATTACCCATGACTTTAAATAATTAGCAACTGTAAAACTGACTTTATCTTCATCCATATAGTCACATAAAATTTCGCAAATTGAACAAAAAGATTTTCCATTAACAGCATAATTTATAGCCACTGATTCAGGCAATGAAAGCATTCTGTAATTCGTCTCCATATTTTGTCTCCATACAATACACGTCTGTATATGCTCTAACTTCTCAGGTTCAACAGGAATTGTGTTTTCATTAATTGATTTCCATAAATTAAGAGTATTCCATTTGAATTGTAATTTTTTTAATGAGCTGGTAAATTTAAAAGTAAGCTGGCCCCATTTTTCTGGAGATATGTGTCTAAGGCTATCTATTGTTATGCAATCATTGTCAGGAGCATCAAAAGTACTCATAAGATTCCATTCAAACTCTGCTATTTCTGATAAAAACTTAAGATCTGAATATGGTTTATTTTTTTTTAAAAACCTAGATAGATTTTGTCCAAACCAGCGAATTGATCTATTGTTTGACGGGTAAATATCAATGTAAGAATTAGCGCAATTATTAAATTCTTCATCTCCTAATAAAACTGATAATTTTTCATAATCATCAAATAGAACATCAATCAATCTATAACGATAAGCATTTGCATATATATCAATTCTATCCTGTGCATTTACTTCATTAGTGCTAATAATATTATCTTGTATTCCATTTTCAAAATTTAAAATATAATTTTGGAATTCAGCTTGTATTTTAGCTAGATTATTCATGAAGCAGCAGCCTCACACAAAACAGAATTAGAGATTTTTTTTGCTTGAAGCAACTCAGCAAAAAGTTCTTCAAAAGCAGGAATATTATCATCTCTTTCAATCATAGTAGAAACTAAACCAAAATGTTTTATAGCATCTTTGTATAACGACCAAACTTGATCAATAACGGGATGATCATGCGTATCAATAATATAATTACCATTATTAGCATGACCTGCTAAATGATGTTGATATACTCTATTTTTAGGAATATTATACAAATAATCATGAGGATCAAAATTATGGTTAAAAGCACTAACGTAGACATTATTAATATCTAATAATATGAAACAATCAGCTTGATTTGCAATTTCTGTTAAAAACTCCCATTCCGTCATTTCTGATTGTTTATAGCTAACATAACTAGATACATTTTCTAATAGAATTTGTTGTCCTAAATAATCTTGAACTTGATTTATTTTAGATACAACATGCTTCACCGTATCTTGTGTATATGGTAAAGGCATTAAATCATGTAAATTTTTACCATGAACACCAGTCCAACATAAATGATCTGACACCCATTTTGGTTGAACTTGTTGAATTAATTTTTTCAATTGTTTTAGGTAATTTTTATCTAAAGGATCTACACTACCTAAAGACATTGATACACCATGCATTACCACTGGATAATGACTTCTTATTTTATCTAGATAATATAAAGGCTTACCACCTGGAACCATGTAATTTTCTGAAATTATTTCAAACCAATCTACAGGAGGGAGATTATTAAGAATATATTCATAGTGTTCTGTACGTAATCCTAAGCCAAACCCAAGATAAGGCTTGTCTTTCGAGGTTACCTTTTTTTTTGTCATAATTTATACACCATAAACTTTTAAAAGAAGGAGATTTTTATAAAATCTCCTTCTTTATCATTGGACAAATTACTTATTTACTTTTTACTTCTCCGCCCATCTGCTGGCAAGCTTTTTTAGAAACCATAACAAAACCTTTTCCTTTGCAAGAATTATGAGCTTTGCAAGAACTTTTAGAAGTTTTACAGCTACTTTTTCCTTTACATGCATTTACACCAAAGCACTTTGCATTGTGTTTTTCTGTGTTTGCAGATACAACTGATGGAGCCATAGTAAAAGCAAAAGCAGCAGCTGCTGCAAGCATAATACCTGATTTTTTAATTTTATTATTCATGAATTTTTATCCTTGATTAAATTGTTTAAGATAATAATATACTAGTATTTTATATTATTAACTTCTTTAAATAAAAAACTAGTCTTACAAGAAGAATAGTTATGACACACAACATTGTCAATATCAGGAAAAGCCCATCATGCACCTTAAAAAAGACATTGATTCTTTTTTGGAACCATCATTACTTTAACTGAAATATTTTTTGTTGCGATAATAAATAAGGTAGCTATAGATAAAAAATTATTAGTAATAAGTAAAATGTATTTGCTTCAAAACTCAAGAAATATTATTAGCAAGTAACAACATGATTAATTAAAATATTATTTGTTCATTTAATATTGAAAGTAATGCAGCAGTAAAATAATCAACTGCTAAAACTAGGAACGCCCCCAACTAGGAATAAGCTCTTGAGATAATCCAAGACTAGATAAAATTCGACCTACAACAAAATCAACTAAATCGATAACTTTTTCAGGCCTATAATAAAAACCAGGACTTGCAGGCATAATAGTTACGCCTAGTCTAGCAAGCTTTAACATGTTTTCTAAATGTATGGTAGATAACGGCATTTCTCTTGTTACTAAAATTAACTTTTTTTGCTCTTTTAAAATAACATCTGCTGCTCGTTCAATAAGATTATCACTCATACCATGTGCAATGGCGGCCAAGCTTCCACCACTACAAGGACAAATAACCATGGCATCAGGAACTGCTGTACCAGATGCAACAGGACTGAACCAATCATGAAGCTCATAAAAAGTTAAGTTATTCTTATTTTTTAATTGAAAATAATTTTGGAAATAATTATTAATGCCAGCAATATCTTCTGGCAGATTTATATCTAACTCTTGTTTTAAAACAACGATTGCTGCTTTTGAAATAACTCCATAAACTTTTATATTAGCTTCTAATAAAGCTTCTAATAATCTAATAGAATAAGCAACACCTGAACCACCAGTTAAAGCAACTGTAACTTTTTTATTATTTAATTTTAAACTATCTTTATTTAACATATTTGGTTTTTAAACTTTGAATTATATCAGGAATAATTTTTGTAAATTTTCCATTACTCATAAACACGACAGTAGTATCGATATCTTCTATATCTTGAATTTTTGAGACTAGTTTATCTAAACTATTAAATATTTCGATATATTGATTTGAATTAACTTTTTTATCTAAAATATTTTCTTTTAATGACCAGTTAACATATTCGCCTTGATATAATAAAGCGACATCAGCAAGTTTTAATGAATCAGCTAAATAATATTTATGAATTCCTTCACGCATCGAGTAAGAACAAAAATCAACAATAGCTATTATTTTGCTTTTTGAAGTATCTTTTTTTATTGCTTCTAAAGTTTTACTAATAGCTGTTGGGTGATGAGCAAAATCATCATAAATTTTAATATTTTTTATCTTATCTTTAAATTCCAATCTTCTTGATACACCTTTATAATATTTTAAGCTTTCTATTGCTACCCTCATAGGAACACCTGCATGCTCTGCTGCTGTAAGTGCTGCTGTAATATTAGCTATGTTATGTTCGCCTAAAAGCTCAGAACTCACATTAAAAGAATTTAACGATTTTAAAATAAATTTTCTAGCGTCTATACACTCAGCAGAATATATATTATTTAACTTATCTAAGCTTAAATTTTGAGTTTTATTATTTAAAGTAAAACCTATTTTATCTAAATTATTATTGTCTTTTAATATATCAATAACATTATTATCATCTGCATTGAATATAACTTTTCCATAGCTACTTCCAACAGTTCTCAACAAATATTTAAACTGTTTTTTTATTTCAGTAACATTATCATAAATATCAGCATGATCGAATTCGATGTTATTTATAATTAAAGTATCAGGAAAATAATGCAAAAATTTAGGGCGCTTATCAAACAATGAAGTATCATATTCGTCTGCTTCTATAACAAAAAAATTACCAGCTCCTAACCTACCGCTAATATTAAAGTTACCATGTGCGCCACCTATTAAAAAACCTGGCTCTAGCCCTGCATAATCTAGAATCCATGCCAACAGACTTGTTGTTGTTGTTTTTCCATGTGTCCCAGTTACAGCGATGATCCATTGGTTACGTAAAACATGCTTGTAAAGCCATTGTGCTCCAGAATAAAATTCAATATCATTATTTAATAAATAATCAACGGCAGGATTTTCACGCCGAATAACATTACCAATTACTACATAATCAGCGCTAGACAATAATTCTTGTTGGGTTTTATCAAAATTTTCATAATTCTCAAAATAAGAAATATTATTATTTTTTAAAATATCACTCATTGGAGGATATAAATTAGAATCAATGCCTGTTACTTTATAGCCCAATTGTCTAGCTATTAAAGCAAGACTGCCCATAAAAACACCACCAATCCCTAATATATGCAAATGTTTCATAAAATATTAACCCATATTAGGAGGCAAAAGATCTAAGTCTTTTTCTTGCTTTGCTAATTTAATATCTTGATTATTTATATGACCTGTTGGATATAAATGATTAAATTGAACTAAATGTGACTCACTTTTAGGTAACACAAATGGATTTGCTGTTACATAATTATTGTTATGCTGGCTACAACCTACTAATAACAAAACTAAAAACGTAACTAAAATATTATTTAATAATTTCATAATAATTCTTATAAATAGTCTAAAGTAATTAAAATATTCTAAATAATACCACTTTCCTGCATAGCTTTAAATACTATATCTTGATTAGTTTTTGATAATACAGTTAAAGGCAATCTTAAAATTGGTTCTTGAATTAACCTAAGTTTATACATAGCCCATTTAACAGGAATAGGGTTAGATTCGATAAATAATTTATTATGCAATGGCAATAATTGATTTTGAATTTCTTGAGCCTTATAAATGTCATCATTTAAAACTTTATTACATAAATCAGCCATTTCTTTAGCTGCTATATTCGCAGTAACAGAGATGACACCATGACCACCTAGTTTCAATAAATCTATAGTAGTTAAATCATCACCACTTAATACAAAAAAATCTCGAGATAATTTTTTTGCTTTTTTAGATATATCGACTAATCGTGAATATCTATTTAAATCACCTTTAGCCTCTTTTATAGCGACAATATTTTCATATTGTAATAACTTTTCAACCGTTTCAGGTAATAAATCGCAAGCTGTTCTTGATGGTACATTATATAAAATAATAGGTATATCAACTTGAGTTGCTATAGATTGATAGTGTAAAAATAAACCTTCTTGTGTGGGTTTATTATAATATGGGGTAACTATTAAAGCGGCGTTGGCGCCATACTTCTTAGCTAGCATCGTATTATTAACAGTATCTTGAGTGTTATTACTACCTGTTCCGATTATAATTGGTATTTTTTTATTAATCTTTTTTACCGTATATTTTATAATCTGTTCTTTTTCAGATAAGCTTAAACCACTAGATTCACCCGTTGTTCCTAGAACTACTAAACCATCTGTATTATTATCTAAATGATAATTTAATAATTTATCTAGGCTAGAGTAATCTACTTCTATCTTTCCAAACTTTTCTTGTTGCATTGGCGTGACCAATGCAACAAAACTACCTTTTAACTGCATAAATTCCCCTTTGTAACACTTATTATAATATTTTAGAACCATAGTCAGCTAATCTAGATCTTTCTCCTCTAGTTAACGTAACATGACCACTATGTTCCCAATCTGAAAAATGATCAACTGCATAGCTTAAGCCGCTATTAGTTTCAGTCAAATAAGGAGTATCAATTTGATTTAAATTCCCCAAACAAACTATTTTAGTGTTATTGCCTGCTCTTGTTATTAATGTCTTCATTTGTTTTGGTGATAAATTTTGAGCTTCATCTAAAATCAAATATTTGTTTAAAAATGTCCTGCCTCGCATAAAATTCATCGACCTAATTTTAATACTTTTATTTAATAAATTTTGTGCCAAATCTTGAACATTACCTCCTTTTGAATTACCAGAGAAACGATTGCCCTCACTTTGTAATATCACTTCTAAATTATCCGTAAGAGCTCCCATCCAAGGCGCCATCTTCTCTTCTTCTGTTCCAGGTAAAAAACCTATGTCATCACCAACAGGAACAGTTGCTCTTGTAACAATAATTTCGCTATACAGATTGCTCTCTAAAACCTGATGCAATCCTGCTGCTAAAGTCAATAAAGTCTTACCTGTGCCAGCACTACCTAAAATAGTAACAAAATCTATGTCTGGATCTAATAATAAATTTAATACAAAATTTTGCTTTCCATTTCTAGCCGAAACCCCAGCTATACTATTTTTTGGGCTAGTATAATCTTTAATTCCTGTTACTATAGCTTCCTGATTTATTGGATCAATTTGCTTTACTACCCAAGCAATATTACGTTCTTTATCATAAACGAATTGATTTATTTTCCAACCTGCAATATCAGGGCCTTTAACTTTATAATAAGCCAAACCTTCCTCAACCCAAGATTCCATATCTTTACTATGATTATCCCAGAAATTTTCATCTAACTTACAAACTCCTGTATATAATAAATCAGAATCTTCCAATACTTTATCACTAGAGTAATCTTCAGCTTTAATGCCTATTATAGAAGCTTTTATCCTTAAATTAATATCTTTTGATACTAAAATAACATCTTTTTCAGGATGTTGGTTTTGTAAAAAATATGCTGAATTTAAAATAATATTGTCCATTGAATTACCTGGCAGCGATGCAGGTAAATTATATGGAATCTCTTCTGTTTGTAAAAAAACCGTTCCAAGAATTTTTGCTGATTCTAATGATTGTCTTACATTATTATCTTTTTTGTTTTTATTAATATTTAAAAAACCATTACCTATATCAAACCTAAAATCATTTAATTTTAAACCTTCTTTTATCGATTTATTTTCATTATTTTTAATAACGCCATCTAAAAATCGACTAAACTGCCTAACATTTCTAGAAACTTCTGACAGTCCTTTTTTATGCTTATCTAATTCTTCTAAAACGGCCATTGATATAAAAATATCATGCTCATCAAAGCGCCATATAGAGGTAGGATCATGCATGATAACATTAGTATCAACAACAAAAATTTTTGATTGTCCCATAAGCATTAAGTCCTTTTTAATATTATAGAAATAATTTATAAGCTCTATATAAAAGTATGGATGCTTAAGGTACAAAAAATCAAGATATTAATAAAAGAAATAATAGTATTTTGAATAAATTAAGATAAAAGAGACTGAACTTTAAAGGTTGCATCAAAACTTTCATCGTAACACATTATGTCAAATTGTTCTTTTAAAGAAGATATATTAAGATCGCCTGAAACTTTAACCTTAACTTTTAATTTAATAAGCTTAGATTTATATTCTGATTCATATACACTTGCTTGCAGTGCTACTATTTCTATACTTTGAAATGCTAGAAAATCTACAATTTTATTTATAATTCCTGTTTCATCAATATTATTAATATTAATTTCATAAGGTATATAACCAACATCGTCGCTCGAGGTAATATTGTCTTTGCTTTTTGTTTTTATCTTAGATATATCAATATTTACAGAATTGTTTTCTATAAATTTCGCTAAATTAGTTTCCAATATGGCGATTTGATTCCATTTGCCAGAAACTAAAATATGGCCTGTTAAAATATCATAAATCCTATCAAAACTTATCTTTTCAATATTACATTCACTATTAGCAATATCTGCAATAAGATCAATATGATAAGATTCGACCTGACTAGACAAAGTGCCATTAACATTTATTAATAAACTCTGTTTTTCCATAAAATATTAAAACCAAAAAACTTCAATACATCAATTTTACACTAATTATATTGAAGTTCTACTAATTTTAAATTAATACTTAAAAACATATTATTATTTAAACATTATCAATGAGTTACCTATATCTATAATTTATATTCTAATTTTGTTGTCTCAGCTAAAACTTGAGTCATATGGTTTTTAAAGAGATTTTTAATAATTTAATTAATATTATTTTAAAATTTTGCCAAACTTTTAGGTTTGGATACCCCGGGTATTTGAACATTCTCTAATGGTAGAAAATGCGCTATAATATCAGACACATTTTTATACATTTGTAATGCGACATTCCCTAACTCGTTAGTAGGATCAGTAATTTTAAGTCCGTTATAGTTTTCTAACGTACCATTATTATATACTGTTATCGCTCTGTATTCCCCATCAACATTTTCTCCTTCTATCTTATATCCTCGGACATTATCAGGATTATTTACTACGGTCACTTTGTTAACCTTATTATCTCCTGCAGAATCACGTAAAATAAAAGGCTTTGGTTGTGATGTTGCTTGTGCTTGATATGCGACACTCATAATGGCACCACCAAGTCCTTGATCTTTTGAAACTGGCGCAATCTCTTTTTGTACTTGAGCTGCATATGGTTGGCCAGCAACAGAAGCCATCATTGATATTGTAGATAATGATAAATCAATAAGTTGACCTGATAAACCTGCTTGCAAATCTGGGTTTATTTCTATAGGCACACCTTGAAATACCCCAAATTTTATAGGCTTTACAATAGTAATATGAGGAGCATCGCTTTTTTTATGATATTTTATGTTTGCCTTTTCTAACTCTGATTCTATCTCTTGAATCATCAAATTAAGTTTCATTGTAGAAGAATCAGTAATATCTAAGCTTAATTTAACATAACCTTCTTTTGTGGCAGAAACACTTCCAGTTTTTATTGATTCTATAGGTAAATAACGAGCTGAAACTGTTTTTATAATGTCTTCATACTTAGCAGACTCTGATTCAGTAAGTTTGCCATTTATGACCGCTAAAGAAATATGCAAACCACTTTTATCAATGAAACCTACCTCATTAGGAAGGCTTTGCTTAGCTTGAATTGATCTAATTTTATTATCTAAATCAGAAGAACCAAGAGTTATGGCTGTATATGGTGGATATGGCATTTTAATTACTCTTCATATATATAAATATGACCTTAGAGTAACCAACAGATGAAAAGTTCGAGACAATTAATAAATTTACCGGAGATTATCTTCTTAATCATTGATTTTTAGAAACCAATCAACAACTTTGAAAGATTCTCCGGTTTAATAATAAATCAGTTACAATCTTCTACCGCATTTCTATCCTGAAGTATGCCTGATGGGCTATTAGTATTAGCACTACTACTAGTTGCATCTATTTTTACAGATGTTGATTGATCATCTAATAATCCTTGGAAGTAAGCCAAACTAAAATCAGCTAGCTCTTCTATATTTTTAGTTAAGAATTTTTGTCTTCTATAAACAAAATATAAATTATTAGTTAATTCAGGCGATAAATCTAAAGTAATAATACTCTTTAATTGTTGCTCTTTACTAATTACGCTATATGGTAAAATAGAAATTCCAACACCACTTTCCACGGATCTTTTGATTGATTCAGGACTTGCAAGCTCCATTAAAATATTTAAATTTTTAGTTTCGACATTTTGCTCTCTTAAATATGTATCTATAGCGTTCCTAATACCTGAGCCTTCTTCAAATAATACAATTGGATAACTAGATAAATCAGACATACTTACTTTAGATTTAGTTGCAAGCTCATGACCTACCGGTGCAACAACACACATTTTATCATAACTAACTTTCTTGCAGCATAATGTTTTATGCTCAGACGCAGCATCGGTAACAACCATATCAACCATTCCATTTTCTACTAACTGGCTAAGTCTTATACTATCGGCAATTTTTAATTGTATTTTGATCTCTGGATTAGCTTTTCTAAATGCAATTAACAAATCAGGTAACATATAGTCGCCAATTGTTTGTGTTGCCGCTATTTTTATAGCGCCTGTAACATTATTAGTCTTATTTTTTACAGAATTTTCCATTTCATTATACATATCAAAAATCTTTTCAGCATAATTAAACATTAAACTTCCTGCATCAGTTAATGTTATTTTATTATGCAGTCTATCAAATAATCTTATATTATATTCTGATTCTAATTGTCTTATTTGAAAAGTAACTGCTGGTTGAGTCATTTTTAAAACATCCGCAGCTTTTGTAAAACTTAACATTCGAGCAACTGTATGAAAAACTTGCAATCTCCTATCTGACATAACTATATATTCCTTTATGATATTTAATGATATTTAATGAGCTTTATTTAATTTATAAATAATTGCTTTGTATTTACTGCTGCTTAATAAAATCTTACTTTATGAAAACAATTTTTTAATTATATATAAGATCTAGCACATATATCATGAACATGACAAATTTTGGTAAACTCTAAAGTAATAATAATTTGGCTCTTTTTATAATGCTTTTGTTTTTTTTATATAAAACAAGAACTCATCATTATATTTTTCAATTTTTAATAATTCATTTTTTGTTTGTTTTGAAAATAACTTGAAATCTCCTTCTGAACTAGGATCAGTTGTTTTTACTAATAAAATCTCGCCCCCCTCCATATTTTTTAAAATTTTTTTAGCTTTTAGTATTGGAATTGGGCATAATAAATTTTGAGCATCTAAAATAAAATCATATTTCATAATTAATTTAAGTAATGAAAATAAATTTAAAAAAAATAATTAAACTACATGTTATTTTAATTAATTTTATAATAATTAATAGTATTAATGCGAATAATAATGTAAATATTCATGAACTAGATTTGTCATTAGATACTAAATATAATACTCAAAATAATAATTATGATAACTTACCCTATATGGGTGATGATCTTAATAATTCTATTTCGGATAAAGAAGAAAGTTTATTGGGTCGCCAAGTTTTTTTCGATATATTAAGATCAGTTCCATTAGAACAAAATTTATTTATTCAAGAATATATCCAATCTTTAGGTGAAAAATTAGTATCTCACTCACCAAATATTGCAAAACATAAATTTAAATTTTTTGTAATAGATAGCCAAATTATAAATGCTTTTGCCTTACCAGGTGGATATATAGGAATAAATAAAGGTCTTATTGAGCTTGCACAAAATGAAACAGAACTTGCCTCTGTTATGTCTCATGAAATCGCCCACGTTACACAAAGACATATTGCTAGATCGATTCAAAATCAAAGTAAAATTCAAATTCCATATATAGCAGGACTTCTTGGAGCCTTAATTTTATCAGCATATAATCCAGAGCTTGCTCAAGGAGCTCTTGCCACTACTATGGCTAGCGCAGAACAAATTAATATAAACTTTACTAGAAGCAATGAGGAAGAAGCAGATAGAGTTGGAATTCAAATTCTTGCAAATAGTGGCTATAACCCAAATGGTATGGCTGACTTTTTTGAAAAAATGCATAAAGCAACATCAAATGGTTTATTAAAAATTCCTGAATTATTAAGAACTCACCCCATAACAGAATCAAGAGTCAGTGAAGCAATAAGTTTTGCAAAAAATTATAAATTTAGATTCTATAATGATAACTTAAAGTTTCACTTGATAAAAATTTTATTTAAATTTGAAAATCAACGAAATATTGTTGAGTTAAAAAATTCTTTTACAAAACAATTAAAATCAGGATTTTATAATAATCAAAGCGCCGCAAAATTTGGATTAGCGTTATCATATATGCATAGCAATAACCAAAAAGATAAAACAGAAGCTATTTATTTATTAGAAAAATTATATCAAAAGGCTCCCATAGAAAATATTTACACATCAAATCTAGCACAATCATTAATTAATCAAAATAAGATTAAACATGCCACAAAAATTTTAAAAGAATACTTAGATTTATTTCCAAGTGATTATGCAATAATTTCACAATATTCTAATTTGTTATTAGATAGCAAAAATGGACTAAACAATAAAACTGAACTTTTATATTTAGAGAAATTAATTAAGCAATATATAGATACTAGTAAAAAACAAAATCATATTATCTATCCTAGTGCTTATAATTTACTTGCTAAAATTCAACTAACAGATAAAAGAACTTTTGTTGCAACACAAAATCAAGCAGAATATTTAGCTAATATTGGAAATTTTCCTGCAGCAGTCCATCAATTAAATAGCTTATTAAAATTTGGTAAATTACAAAAATATGAAAAAAAAATAATAATGGTTAGAATTAAAGAGATGAAAACTGAATATGAACAACTTAATAACTAAACTATATTTTTATTTGCTATTATCTAAAAATAATTTATTATTTATTGTTAAAGGTATAATAAAATTGATAAAAAAGGATATAAGTAAAATGATCAAAAAACTACTAACAGCTATAACAATTACATCTGTTGGCTTAAGCTGCACTAATTTAATATTCGCTGCAAATAGTAACCTGAAAACAGAAGCCGAGAAACAAAGTTACTCTGCTGGGTACATGCAAGGAGAAACTCTACAAAAGCTTAAAACTGAATTAGGTATTGACTTAAATTCAACAATCTTTCAAGAAGGTTTAAAAGCTGGAATAGAAAATAAAAAATCTGCTCTTTCAGAAGAAGAAATCAAAAAAGCTTTAGTAAGCTTACAACAATCAATTTTTGCCAAACAAAAAGGCATGATGGATAAAAAATTTAGTGAGAACAAGGAAAAAAGCAGCGCATTTTTAGCTAAAGTTAAAAAAGAAAAAAATGTAAAAGAGTTAGCTAATGGTGTTCTATATAAAATAAATAAAACAAGCTCAAATAAAAGCTTAGCTCCTAAAATCACAGATTCAGTAGAAGTAAATTACAAAGGCACAACTATTGATGGTAAAGAATTTGACAGCGGCAAAAAAGTAACTCTTGCATTAAACAGTGTCATTAAAGGCTGGCAGGAAGCTCTTACTCAAATGAAACCAGGTGACAACTGGACTATATACATTCCATCTAATGCAGCATACGGAGAAAGAGGCGCGCCAAATATAATGCCTAATAGTGCATTGGTATTTGATATCGAATTACTAAAAGTTGTTCAACAGCCTAAAAAATAATTAAACCTTTAATTTTGGTTTAACTCTATAATAATTAAGCATTTAACTTCCTATTTATATTGGTAGTTAAATGCTTTTTTTGTTAATACTCTTAATTTTTTTACCATAATCTGATACAATCATTAAAATTCGATTAATTTTTTTTTTAATGATTTATATGTCTGCAAAATATCTAGTAAAAATAAAGACTTACTTTGCTGCCGCTCATAATCTAAGAAGATATGATGGGGCTTGTAGTGGAATACATGGTCATAATTGGCACGTTGAAGTAGCCGTTGAGTCTCGAAAGTTAGATAATCTAGGAATGGTTATAGATTATGATATATTAAAAGAAATTACAGAAAAAAATATTAAACTAGTAGATCATTCATATTTAAACGAACTTGAACATTTTAAAGATTTAAACCCTACTGCTGAAAATGTTGCTGCATTTTTATATAATAAAATTAAACAAGATATAAATAATTATAATAACGCCGATAATATAAAACTAAAATACATAAATATTTGTGAAACGAATACAAATTATGTAAATTACTCTGAAGATTAGAATTAGCATTAATTAGATAAATTTAATAGGTGGAATATGTCTCATAATACTGCAAACTTACAAAATAATACATTAATTGAAGATGTACAAAGCACCGAAGACAAAAGAAAAATTGCCATTAATAAAGTTGGCATAAAAGATATAAAGCACCCTATTAAAATAAAAGATAAATCAGGATATGAACAGCACACTGTTGCAAACTTTAATATGTATGTAGATTTACCACATAACTTTAAAGGCACTCACATGTCACGTTTTGTCGAAATATTAAATCAATATAAACATGAAATAACAGTTCAAAATTTCAAAGATATTTTGATAGAAATGACTCAAAAGCTAGAAGCTAAAACTGGTCATTTAGAAATGAGCTTTCCTTTTTTTATAAATAAAAAAGCACCTGTTACACAAGTAGAAAGCCTACTTGATTACCATGTTACGTTTAAAGCTCAATATAAAAATGGAAAAATATCCATGTGGGTAATATCAGAGGTTCCTGTAACAAGCTTATGTCCTTGCTCTAAAAAAATATCAAAATATGGCGCGCATAATCAACGCTCATGTGTCACTTTAAGTGCTAATATAATCGAGTTTATTTGGGTAGAAGAACTTATAGAACTAGTTGAAAAAGAAGCATCATGCGAATTATACGGATTATTAAAAAGACCTGATGAAAAATATGTAACAGAAAAAGCATATGAAAACCCTAAGTTTGTTGAGGATATGGTTCGAGATATAGCTGCTAAATTAAATAAAGATAATCGAATTAAAGCTTATAAAATAGAATCTGAAAATTTTGAATCGATTCATAATCATTCTGCTTATGCTATGATTGAAAATACAAAACTTGATATTTGATATTGAAAGTAACATTAGCCCTCTTCTAAAAGGGTTAATGTATATTCCAAATTTTTTATCCAGATATAATATTAGTATTAATCAAAACTAATATTTCAGATTTAGAGTTTATTGTTTCTTGGTGTGTAAATAATTTTCCTATAATTGGTAACTTTGCTACAAAAGGCACGTTATTTTTTATATTATTATTTTGTTTGTTAAAAATTCCACCTATAACTAAAGTCTCATTATTATTAACCATTAATTCTGTTTGCATTTGCTGTGTATCAATTAAAGGAACACCGTGTGAATTAACATGACTCAAATCAGGAGAATCATTTGTTATATTTAAGTTTAATGATATCTTATTTCTCTCTAATAGCTTAGGGGTGACTACTAGACTTAACTCGGCTTTTTTAAAATTCACTGTTTGCGAGCCATGAACATGTGTTTCATTATATGGAATCTCTTGCCCTTGAGAAATTGTCCCTGACTTTAAATTAGTTGTTATTATTTTGGGATTAGATATAGTTTCAACTAAACCCTCTTCTTCTAAAGCATCTATCTCAATATTTAATAAATCAGTATTTGAAACTTTTACAATATTGTAAGCTGCACTAATAATAAAACTAGAATTTAATTTTATACCTAATTGATTCTTAAAGCTTATATTACTTTTAATAATTTTAACAGATATTAAAAATTGTACTTTAGGTATATCTAAAGCTTTTATAATTTCCTTATATTCATTTAATTTATCTATATCATCTTTTATAAGCAATTTGTTGTTATTTTTATTAGAAAAAATTTTAGAATTTTTTGATAAAATAACTGAAAGCTCTTTTATGATTTCATCTGGGGTAAGATAATTTAAATTAATGTTTAGAATTTTTTGATTATCTAATGGTTCAAATAAATCTTTACCCTTAATATTATTCAAACTGTACATAATATTAACGTTTAATAAAATTAATATTAATATTTTTAAAAAGCATTGCATAACTATACTTACATAATATTTTAAAATAAATTTGCAAAAAAGATATTATTTTTATTTATCATAAATAATTTGAAAACTAATTTTGGTATAATTTTTAACAATTTTCACATACTGTAAATTTATTAATTTAGAATATTTTTGTATATATTCTAAAAAATTTTTAGATTTATAAAATTTGCTTTTAAAGCTTATATCTATAACTCCTAGTTTTTTTGATCTAATAAAATACATAAAATCTATATAGCTTCGTATATCAAGTGACATATAATCCATGAAATTTTCAGTAATTAAATTTAAATCATAAACACTACTTAATTTTTTATCTTCTAATACAAATGTTTCGTTTTTTACTTGATTAAAATTTAAATAATTATTTTTTTCATTGTTATTTAAAGCTAAAATACTTTCTTTAATTTTTATAATGTTATCTTCTATTTTATTAATTTCATTTTTTTTATTCGCTATCATTTGATAATGTATAGCTATTAAAAAGCATAACCCTATTGCAAACTTAATAATTTCTTCTTTATTTTCTAAAAAAACTTCTAATAATTTCATTATAATTTTATAGATAAATAAACTTTTGTTGTATTATCAATAATTCTAATTTTATTTACTACATAATCAAAATTTAAAAAGATAGTTTTTAAATTTTTTAGTAAGTTATACTCTTTAATATTATTATTTTTATTTAACACCTGAAGATTAATAAATACTATGTTATTCTTTTTGAGTATACGGCTATAACTTATATGAGATATTTTTTTAGTAAATAAAGCATCAAGTAATAATATAAAATTATAATTTTTTTGAGTAATTTCTTTATTTATATTAACTTGATTAAGACTAGATATTTGTTTATTGTTATAATCATTATTTTCTAGATCATTATTTTGAGTATTATTCTTTTCTTGTAAAAGAAACAGCTCCTTATTCAGCATACTTTCTTTTAATTCTTTTTTTTCTATTTTATTTTGTAAATTGAAGTAATGCCCTGCTATAATTATAAAATATAATCCTGCTATACCACCTAAAATGAACTCTATTTTATAATCTAATTTTATTTTATTAACCACTTGATTTATAATTTCATTAATTACTATAAAAATAAGACTTACGAATATAACACTCTGAAACTCTAAAGTATAGATAAATTTTAATTATATGAAAAATGTTTTGAAAAAAATGCTTAAATACTGTGTATTAGCCGGGTTATCAGGAACAATTTTAATTGTTTTACTAATTATATATTTAGAATCTCAACTTCCTCCTGTTGAAATTTTAAAAGACATACAAATGCAAGTACCTTTAAGAATCTATTCTGCTGATCATAAATTAATTGCTGAATTTGGTGAAAAAAGAAGAATTCCCGTTGATTTAAATGAAGTTCCTCAGTATTTAATAGATGCTTTATTAGTCACTGAAGATTCAAGGTTTTATTCTCATAATGGTGTTGATTTTAAAGGATTGATGCGAGCTATTGTTACCCTTGTGACTAAACGAGATAAATCACAAGGTGGTAGCACCATAACAATGCAGGTAGCAAGAAACTTTTTCTTAAGCAGAAAAAAAACTTACCTAAGAAAACTTAATGAAATATTACTTGCCCTTAAAATAGAGAGAGCTTTAACTAAAGAGCAGATTTTAACTTTATATTTAAATAAAATTTATTTAGGTTATAGAGCCTATGGCGTTGCTGCTGCAGCTCAAGTATATTATGGTAAAAAAGTAGAAAACATAACTTTAGATGAAGCCGCTATAATAGCTGGTCTACCAAAAGCACCATCAGCTATAAACCCTTTAAAAAATCCTAAAGCAGCTAAAAAAAGACGTGACCACGTTTTAAAACGCATGTTAACTAATAAATTTATTTCAAAAGAAGTATATAATGAAAATATTAATAAACCCATTGATGCGACATATCATGGTCCAAAAGTAGAAATAAAAGCCCCGTATATAGCAGAAATGGTCCGCAGTATTTTATCAGAATATCTTCCAAATGACTTATATACTGCAGGATATGAAGTTTACACAACAATTGATAGTAAACTACAAAGTTCAGCTAATCAAACCACCAAAAATGCCATTGAGCAATATATCAAAAGACATCCTATAAATAATAAAACAGATAACTCACAACAACATGAGGAGCAAATTGAAGCAGCAATTGTTTCTTTGAATCCTAAAAATGGCGATATTTTAGCACTCACAGGTGGGTATGATTTTTTTGAAAGTAAATTTAATAGAGCGATACAAGCCAAAAGATTAGCAGGTTCAACTATAAAACCTTTTGTATACTCAGCAGGCCTTAACAAAGGATATACACCTGCTTCAATTTTTAATGATGCGCCAATCGTCATAGAACAATCTGGATTACAAGATAGCTGGAGACCAAATAATTCCTCAAGAAAGTTTTATGGGCCAACAAGATTAAGAGTTGCATTAATTAATTCTAGAAATTTAGTTTCTATAAGATTATTACAGGCAATGGGAATAAACTATGCCTATAATTATTTATCAAAATTTAACTTTAGCCCAGATTTAATACCTAAATCTTTATCCATGGCTTTAGGAGCTGTTTCAGTTACTCCTTTACAGCTGGCTGAATCATATGCAACATTTGCAAATGGAGGCTTTAAGATTCAATCTAACTTAATTAACGAAATAGTATTAAGTTCTAATGACAAAGTCATATTTAAATCTGCTCCTGCGACATCTTGTTATTTATGCTCAGAAAAGGAAAAACAAGAACTAGGATACAACCTTGCTCCACAAATACTATCTGCGCAAAATGCTTATTTAATACATGATATGTTAAAAGATACTATCAAAAATGGTACTGGTAGACGTGCTAAAGTTTTAAATAGAACTGATATTGCAGGAAAAACAGGCTCATCTAATGACTATTTTGATGCATGGTTTGCAGGATTTAACCCAGAAATAGTAACAATTACTTGGATGGGATATGATAATCCTAAAAGCATAAAAGAATATGCTGCAACAACTGCATTACCTCTATGGATTGATTTTATGAAAATTGCATTAAATAACAAACCAAATATTAATTTTTTAGAACCGCCTGGCATCGTTGTAACTAAAATAGATCCTGACACTGGATTACTTGCAAGAGCTAATCAAAAAAATGCTATATTTGAGAAATTTATCAAAGAAAATACTCCTAAGTCATATACCCCTAAAAAGCATTATAAAACAAATAGTAACAGTTATGATGCAAATAATGAGGTGGTTATTGCAGAGCAAATTTTTTAAATGTGTAATCTTTATCTTAAGTATTTTTCAGCTTTTTCTCAATGACTATTCATTTTTATTATGATACATTATAACCTGATTTATGGAGTTATATACTTAGTTCAAATTAAATATGGGTAATTGACCGCATGACACATGGAAAAATTGAAGAACATGGACAACAAGAATCAATAGATAATAAATGGTTTCGCTTTACTGAAAAGCAAGCAAACACTATAACTCTATTTTTGAATATTGTAGTTGTCGGAACTGCCTGTGTTGGTGCAGCAACTAGCGGATGGCTTGCTATTCCAAGCTTACTAAAAGAACTTCCATTTGAAGTACCTGCTCTTGCAGCTAATATAGGATATATTTTAAGTGTCATAAGCGGCGTAACATACGCCAAAGCTCAGTTCTGGGATAAATCTTATACCAAAATAAAAGAATTACTATTTGGTCATGATACCGAAGATAAAAAAACACAAAATAAGCACAAAGAAGATATTAATTTAGTAAAAAATAATATAATTAAGAATCTTAATGACATTAAAGAACAAGAACAAGAAAACCAGCATATAAAGAATGCGTTAACAAAATTAGTTAAAAATTTATATATTTTAGAAAATCCTGAAATATCAAGAGATTCTATACTTAAAATGGAAACCATGCTGAGAACATTAAAATTTCAGCTAGGTATTTCTCAAGAATTATTAAATTTTTTCCTTCAAGAAAAAATTGATCTTTCTCCAAGCGATCAAAAACAAAATCCAGACTCCAGCCTGAAAACGTGGTTAACGAACACTACATGGGAAGTATTAGAATGGATAAACTGGATATTCGCCTTTACTATAGTTGCAACAGGCTCAGCAATTGCTGTTATAGTAACTGCATCAGGAAGTAAAAATGCTATTTTAAGCTTAACTGGCGCAGCGTTATTTGCTCCAGCTGCATGTATAGCTATATTCACCCAATGCTGTAAACTAGCATTAAATGGTGATAAGCAAATGTCAGAATTAACTCACCCTAATTTTATTAAATCTAATGAAGATACTAAAATTCTAGAAACCAGACTCAGCATACTAAATAAATTTACAACAGAATTAAAAGATATTCAATTTTCTCAATTACAATCAGATTTCATAACACTAAATTCACGAATAGGGATGCCAAGAAATGATTCTGCAACCCAAACCGACATATTTGAGAACTCGTTATTAGAAGAAAATGAGTCATCCTCAGTTTTTTGTGCTACTAACTTTTCAGCATATCAAAACTTCACTGAACAATCTCCTTATAGACCAAATGAGCATAATGAGGAGTCAGATGCTACTAACTCAAAACCTTCTTATAGACCAAACGAGCACGATGAGGATCAAATTGCTAATATCTTAGAAAGAGCCAATCCTGCATTTGCACAAATATTTCACTCTATGAGGACAAATACAAGAGTATCTACTCCTTCATCACCAGCTTTTTGAATTTAATCTATCTTAATGATATTTGATATATGATTGTCTCTAGCTTTAGCTTTTAATAACTTAGCTAAAGCTACATTATTATCTCTATTTTCTAAAACTTCTGCTTTAAACCAAAGAGCAACTGGATCATTTGGGTTTTTATCAAGAATCTGATTAGAAATTTTTTCAACGATTGTATAATCTTTTTCTTTTAACTTTAGCTGTAAAAAAGGCGCTGCTAAGTCTGAGCGTTCAGGATTATTTTTTAAAAAGCTTTGTAATTTATCAGGCCAAGTTAAAAACATATTTTTGATAGCTATATTGTCTTTAGTTCGAGGCATATTAGCATCATGCCATTTATTAATATATTCTATTTGAATTACCCGTAAAGCAATACCAGCCTTATGAGCTTTTATAGCTTCATTGGTAAAGTTATTTAAAATTTCAATCGAATTAATTTCTTGAGGCATTAGTTCTTGATTATTTTTAGTATCTAATAATTGCTTGTTATATAAATCATACATATAAGCAAGACGCTGTCCGCCTTCATTTAAATCAGGAATGTATTCTTGCCAATTCTTTCCATATTCTGATAAATAATATAAATTATTTAATGCAGAAGGATCTATAGGTCGATATGTTCTTTTTTGATACAAAGTATATGCAGCAGATAATAAAGCAATAAAAATTAAACCCAGCATCCAATGTCTTACCTGAAATACGCGACAAGATTTTCTAATAATTTTATTTAGAAAAAAGACTCTGTTTCTAGATAGGCAGACAAAAGAAAAAGCCATAAAAGGTACAGTTAAAGGCAGTTGAAACCACATAGCTCCTAAACTTGAATAGAAAAAGCTCGTCCATATAGCAAGCAGTAAATGTCGTCCAGGACAAAGCCAAATAACAACAGCTGGTAAAACCCAAATAAAAATAGCTCCAATAATACCTATTGAAAATAAAGCCTCTAAAACATTATTATGTGAATGAAAATGGGTATCATATAATAACTCTCTATCTAAAGGATGAACATTATGCAAATTAACTCTGTAATATGGTAATTCTCTTTTTTTAATATCTTGAAAACTACCCCAACCATTACCAAATAATTTGCCCCATATATTTGCATCTTTATTATATTCCAAAATACTATAATGCAAATTATATCTAGTATAGGTTGATGCTAGCTCAGGATAATTAGTATTTTTGTAAACATATTCACCTACAACAAAAGTGGTAAACCAAACACAAATGGGAGACAACAAAATTAAAACAGTTACATATGATCTTATATGCCGAACTTTTTTATATTTTAATAATAAGAAAAACAAAAAAACTAATACTGTAAAAAACAAAGCTATCAATGCTGTCCTATTTTCTGCTAAAAACACTATAGATATTGATAAAACTATAATGGCTATTTTTGTGATAGTTCTTTTAGGATTTAGTGTAGAAAATAATATTGGCATCAAAAATAAGCCAAAAAAGGCTAAGAATGAATTAAACATAGGATACGGCCTATACAAACCGATATCATCGCCATAATACTGCATAAAAACTAAAAATAGCGTTGCTATTAATGCAAAGATTCCTGCAAACTTAAAAATTGTTTTATGAGGCTTGATATAAAGCCCTGCTATGATGAGCATAGTAATTGATAAATAACTAAAAACACCTTCGCCTGTAGTAAAAGAACCAAACCATGAACGAATAGGAAGATTTGTAAAAAAGCTGAAAATAAAGCTTATTAGTGCTATACAAAAGAAAAAAACAGTTAATGGATGAGATAAATATTGTTTAATACTATTATTTTTATTTAATAATAAGATCCCTAATATTCCTAGAGCTATAAAACTTGAAAAAACATAAAAAGCAATTATTACCGACTCGGTTTCTCCAACAACTCCTATATTAAAATTTCTAAAAGAAAATAATATAGATTCAGATAATATAACAATAAAAGATATAAAGATTAAATAGTTACAAGAAGTAACTAAATTGTCTTTTCTTACACTAAGCTTTGACATTTGGTATTGTATAATTATTTTTTAGTTTATAGAAAATATCGTACTATATTAACTATATCTTTAAAAAATATATAATTACAACTACCTTTTACCTTTTCTATGGGCGATTAATCTTTGACGCTTTTTAACCTGTCTATCAGTTAAAATAGAAGGTCTATCTTTATATGGGTTTTCACCTTGTTTGAATTCTAGAATAACAGGACTTCCTGCTATATCTAAAGCTTGTTGATAACAATTTGATAAGTATTTTTTATAACTTTTTGGTAAACTTAAAACCTGATTTCCATGAACTACAACTTTAATCGGTTGTGTACCACCTAAATGAGCATATTTTAATTTAACTCTATGCCTTCCTACAACTGGTGGGCTATGAGCTTCTACGGCACTTTCTAATATTTTATTTAATACAGATGTACCATATTCTTTTTTGGAATTAGTTACTGTTTTATCTACTGCTTTAATTAATTCTCCAACTCCTGTTCCATGAAGAGCAGAAATAAAATATGTTTCTATATATTTAGCAAAAACTAATCTTCGATCTAATTCTTTTTTAATCCATTCTTTTTGATCTAATGGTAAATTATCCCATTTATTGCAAGCTATAATAATACTTTTTCCATATTGAATGGCGTAACTTAACAAATGTAAATCTTGCTCTGTAAGACTTTCTTGAGAATTAATCAATAATACCGCGCAATCTGCTTCTTTAATAGACTGTAAAGACTTACAAACTGAAAATTTTTCAATTGTTTCATCTACTCTGCCTCTTTTTCTAATCCCTGCAGTATCAATAATAATGTATTCTTTCTCATTTTTATTAAAAGGGATATAAATACTATCTCTTGTCGTACCAGGCAAATCATAAACAACGACTCTTTCTTCGCCTAGAATTCTATTTACTAAAGTAGATTTACCAACATTTGGGCGACCTATAATTGCAAACTTAGTCGCACTATCTTTATTTGGTAAATTTTCAACTTCTGTTAAATCAGCAGGCTTTATACTTTTATAATAATTTTCTACTGCTTCTATTATTAATTTTGAAATACCTCTTTTATGAGATGCTGCTATTGGATATGTATTATCAAAACCTAAGCTATAAAAATCAGATAAAACTAAATCTTCATTAAGACCATCTGTTTTATTAACAGCTAAATATACTGTTTTACTTAATGTGCGTAATTTTTGTGCTACTTGAACATCTTCTGATAAAAGTCCATCTTTGGCACTTACCATAAAAACAACAATATCTGCATCTTTAATAACATCTACTGCTTGATCAGTAATATATTTTTCTAAATATAATTTATCTTGACTGTCTTTGTTTTTATTAAAGATATTTAGTTTTTTAGAATGAGTCGATTTAGATTTTATAGATTTAGCTTCCGCTACTATACCACCCGTATCTACTAAAATATAATTTTTATCTTCATCAACCGTACCATTACCGTATATAACATCTCTTGTAACACCAGGCATATCATACACCAAAGCATTCTTAGTTCTGGTTAATGCATTAAATAATGTAGATTTACCTACATTTGGTCTACCAACGATAGCTATAACAGGAGTGATATAAGACATAAATTAATAATTAATATAGATAAATTTCAAAATAATTTGCTATTATATACATTATGTCGATTATGGGCAACTAGTATATTTTTTTAAGCTACGCAAGAACTATACCATGCGTCACTGTAACTTCAGAATCAGCTCCAACAACTATGCCATTTACAGGCTCAGATAATTCATTAACTACATTCATATAGCCATGTACCATAGCAAGATTATAAGGTGTCATTTGATCATTATTGACTACATTAACTTGCGCGTTTTTTCTTAATAATTCTTTGACTTCTGTAAGTCTGCCTTTAGACGCAGAAATATGTAAAGGTGTATTACCTTTATCATCAACAATACTAACATCTGCTTTATATGTTAATAATAAAGTAAGCATTTTAGTGTTGCTTGTATAAGCTGCGGTCAATAAAACAGTGAGTTTTAAATCTTGACTAATGATTTCTTGATCATTAATACCATCTCTTGCACTTTTATTTTTTTTTAATAAAATAGCAGCTTGTTGAAAATCTTGAGCTTGTACAGCCATCATTAATTCACTAGGCATAATTTTCCTCTAATAAAAATTAGTTTGCAAGTGAACTAATGATACCAATAATAATAATAAAATACAATAGGTGTATCTTAATATTTTATTAAGATACAAAGGCATATGATGTAAAAATTAGATTTATTTACCAAAAAACCTTAATTTTTGCAATAAAGCATGCGAATAATCTTCGCACTGTGACTCAATAGGTTGTTGTACGAACTTACTATATGCGGGCAACTGTATACTTCCTTGGGCAGGAAATAGTACATCTTGTAATGCTATTTTATTTTCAGTTAACTGATCAGACAAATTATCTGAATCAGAACTTCCATCCATATATTTTTTTAATATAGCAATATCATTACCAAAATTAATTAAAATATCTTTATTTTGATGATCAGATAATTCACTTAATTTAATAAAAAAAGATTTAGAAAATTTACCAATACTTTCCAAATCCAGTATTTTTTTTCTTTCTATAAATTGAATGACAGTGCTACTATAAAAATTAAACGCATTATTAAGTTTAGAATCATTTACAAAGTCCCTTGCTTCAACCAAATCAAGTTTTGTTTTTATTGCAGAAAATTGCTCTAACACATTACAGATCTTGTATTCATCTAAACTTACTTTACATTGTTGTAATGTATTATCATAAAAAGCTACTTCTGCAATAATTTCACCTACTAAAAGTTCAGCTTCATCTGCATCTTTTATATAATTATCAACATCAGTTAATTTAATATCATAAGTTTCAAAATCATTTACTTGTTTACCAAGTTCTTTTTTTAAATTTCTCAGTACTGCACTCTTAATATCAATCGTTAATCTTAAAGCATTAATGTTATCTGGATTGCTACCAGTATAATTAATTGATTTTTTCAATTCATTAATAGTCTCTTCTAATTCATTAATAGTACATTCTAATTCTTTTATTTCTTCATGCTGTTTTCTTAAATCATCTTTTATTTTATATTGAGGTTCTACTTTTTCAAATAAGCGTTGTGCGTCAATTATTTTTTCTGGTAATTGTAATATCGTATTACTATCTAATTCTTCACCTACAATATTTTTAAAACCAATTTTAAATTCATCAAATTGCTCTTTTAATTTTTTGGTTTTAATATTTAAATCAGTAAAAGTTGTATTTAATATACTACTAGGTTTTATTTCTATATCAATATTATTAGCTCTTAACATATCAGTATAATATCCTAGCTCCGAGGCTACCACGTTAACATTTAGCTTACTATTTCTAGTTAATAAATTAATATTATTAATACCATCTATAGCTTTTTGATATCCTAATAAATCACTTCCTGATAAATACTTACTTAAATTATCAATAATATAATATAAATTTAATAAAATTTGCTGCTCTTTACTTAATTTTTTAGTACTAACTTGATTTAAATCAGAAACATTTAACTCAAATTTAATTTGCTCTAATAATCTATAACTTAATTTGTCAATATCATTAATTTTACTTAAGTTAGAACTATCTAAATATCGAGTTAATACTTGAGAGAAACAGTTAGAAATGCTTTCGTTCGCTGCTATATAACTAAGATGTACAGTCTTTTCAATAGAAACAAATATTCCTTTATGGTTGTTTTTAAATTGACTAACAATATGTAAAGCATCCAAACTTTTTTTATTTTTATAATCAGATATTTCTGAAATTATATCTTTAAAATCGTTTGTTTCTAATTTTTCATCAACTTCTAATATTAATTCTTTTAATTCACTTGTTAGCTCTGTAGTTTCAACAGATGATAATTCATTGAATTTTTGTCCTTTTTGCAATAAATTTCTTTTAATTAATATATTTTTGTTAAGCTCTCTCAATATATCTTTATACTTAAAAATAATTGAATTAATATTACCAGATTCACTTTCAATAAATACCTTTATTGCTTTATAATCCTCTCTTAAGCTCTCAGGTAACTCGTTATCACTTATCTGCACTTTACTATATAATTCATCTTCTATAATAGGTAATAAAAACTCATCTATTTCAGATAATTCATATTTATTTAATACCGTTTTAATTTCTTCATCAGTTATACTAAAATCAACAGAAACAAAACCTTGTTGCGCTTCATTTATTATTTGCTGTAATTTTGTTAAACAATCTAAAGAAGCAACTTTTTTATCATTTTTTTCTAATTCTTTATCTAACTCAGATAATAATTTAACCTTACCTAAAGTATCTACGCCTGTAATTTTCAAATTCCATAATAAATTTACAAATTCATCTTTATTAGAATCATTCTTATCATAAACATTACACATGAACTCATTAAACTTGTCATTAAGCTCTGGCTTTTCAGAAACGGGACTACCTTTGAAGATTTCCATCAATATTTTGAAGTTAAATATATTTAACTCTAAAATATCAGTTTTTTTCAGCAATAAATCAAATAAATCTTGACTCAATTCAAAACCATATTTAGTTTTTAATATTCCAGAAAATAACTTATAAGAATCTCCTATTTCTTTATAATCATCATAAGTTTTAAAATCACTATATTCATCTGAAGATAATAAATAAAAAAGTGAATGATTAATATTTTCGCATCTAGAAATTTCATCATCAAAATTATCTGTAGCACCAGATAAAACCTTATCAAACAAAAAGCAGCCTATATACTCTTTCTCTTTACTAGTTCCTTTTGCTTTGTTTTTAAGCTCAAATAATTTATCTAAATACCATTCATTATTAAGCATCTCATCAGGTGACACGACCATGTAATGCTCTACGTCAGCATCATCCCAATTAGCATCTTCTTCACTTTTACTATAATTATATATTAAAGCTGAATTTCTTTTTTTTGTTACAATTTCAGAGTCAATACCAGATAAAATATCTAAATCCACATAACTTGAATAAATTTGCATCATTTTGTCACAAACATCATTACTAGATTTTAACTTATATAAATCACGAATATCTGATGCTTGTTTTTTTATTTGCAGAATATCATTGCTTATCTCATCGTACTCTTTTGGTATTTTATTTTTATTATTGGTAATAAAATCAAACAAAAATCTATTCTGTAAAAGCTCTTCTATTTTCTTAGATTTCAATAAAGAGAAAACCACTTTCCATAAAAAACCATGAAGCTTTGTTAATATTTTAGAATCATATTTATTTTGTTTAATTAATAACTCAGTTACTTCTACGATCCTTAATAACTTACCAGTGAAGTCTAAAGGAATTAAATCAGAACACTCAATTTCTTTTTTATTTTTTAACAAAGGTAAATATTTGTCTTCCATTTCATGCTCTAATGCATTAAATACAATATTAGAAATAGAATCAATAGCTTGAGCTCCTTCTACATAATTTTTTTTATTTTCAAAAGCTAAAACTAAATACTTTGGACTAAAATATTCAATAAAAACATCAGAAACCTTATTTTGAATTTTATGCTCAAAAATATACTGAAATAATTCTTTTCCGTCAAAAAGCTCTGATTTTTTTTCTAAAAATTCACACAAAATAAAATCAGTAATCTTTTTATTTATATCTACTTCAAATATTAAATTTTCTTCTTTTTTCTGTTCAATAATTTCTTTGATATGAAGTAATTTACTTTGTTTATCTTGAGCATTTACGAGTTCATTAATAAGCTTGTTCTTTTCATTCTCTACTTCAGATATAACTTTTTTATAATCAATATCTTCTTTATTTAAATTATCAGCAAAAGACTCGCCGTATGTTAAAACAAATTTAACACATAAATCTGCTCCCATAGCATAATAAAGATTAGGATATTTTTCTAATAGATATCTGATAGTTTCATCTTGTATTGTTTTTTGCTGATGAATTAAACAAAGACTATCAATTGTTTCAACAGTATTTTCTTCGCTGATTTTATTTTTTTTAACAAGTAAGAATTTAAGCGAATTATAATAACTCTTATCAACTAATGCTTTTTTTTCTGCCATAGCTTTTTTGGCCCATACTTCTTGCCCACCAATAAGTTGTATTTCTTTATCTAATCCTAAATAAAATAAATATCCTAATATTTTACCAAAAGTAGGTTTTTTATACTCATCATCAAAAATAACTTCATTGTTAAATGATTCAATCTTATTCGCAATATAATCAGATAACCCCCTTCTAGAATCAACTCTAATTCCATTACATATTCTCGTTTCTTTTTTTATAAGACTTTCAAGTTCAATATATTCACTGTTTTTTTTATCTTTAATTAAATCCTGTTCACGTTTGTAATCAACAGTTTTTTGTTCTGAATAATCTCCACTAACATATAGATTTATAATATATTGATTATAAAATGAATCATAACAATTGAGTTTACTGTTTAAATTATCGCTTGATTCAAAAATTTTATCTAATACCGCTAGTTGAGTAGGAGTATAATAATCATGCTTTAACTTATATCCTGATAAGGCCACTTTTAAAGAATCATTATTAAAATCCTCTAAATTTAATTGTTTATCTACTTCATGAATAACTTGATTACAATCTTTAAATTGAGCAGTGAAAATTTCTATTTTTTGTTGATAAGATTCAGAAAAATTTTTACTTTCTAGATTAATTAAAGAATTACTATCATAAATATCAATATTGCTTATTGATTGACTTGGCATTTTTTGAATTTGAAATAAAAATCCTTTATAGATTATTTTTTTATTTTCATCTATATCAGAATTTTTGATTAGTGACTCTAATCGATCTTCTAATATTTTTTTATTGGTTAACAACAAAGCAATATCATTTGTGTCAATAGTTAAACTTGATTGAAACTCTTGAAATTTTTGCTTAACTACAGCGTTAGTATTTAATTTAGATAATTCTGTTTTTAATTTTGCAATTTTTTTATTATATAATTGATCAAAATCAAATTTTTTAGCTTTTTGTATAATGCTGTATCTTATTTTATCTAATTTAGTTATAGCTTTAATCATTTTATGCCTCATTATTACTACCAGGATATTAGAAGGTAGTCTTATAATCTAATAATGGCAGGAAATAATTAAGTTTTTATGAATTTCTAGAAAAACTATCTAAGGCGTGCATTATAAAAGTGATTAAAATTAGACTCTTATTTGAATTAATTATGTATATTATATAATATTATAAGCATTTGATACATTTTAAAATATAGTAAATTTAAAATGTATCACTTTATCATATATTCTAACTGACTTGCATTGCAGAAAAATTGCCTTCATTACTTAAAGCATAAACAATGCCACTATAAGTATTAGGAGCAACTCTTACTCCACTTTTGCCTATATGAGTACGACCAATGATCTTTCCGGTATTACCGTCTAAAAGATGTAAATATCCTGCATAATCTCCAACTACTATATTTGGTCCAGATATAGATTCAATAGCTTCAGGAGCAGAAACACTTCTTGCTAATAAGTCATTATTATTCCATAAAGTTTTACCATCTCTTCTATCTAATGCAGTAATACTTCCATCTGATTTAGTTACATATAGATTATTTTTTAAAATAGCCATATCAACATTTGATGACAAGGGCTTTTGCCAAAGCTTAGCGCCAGTATCTAAATCTATTGCAACTAAATTTCCTTGATAGCTAACAGCATACAGAATATCTTTATACACTAATGGGCTGGAATTAATATCAACCATTCTTTGTAAGCTTGAACGCCCTTGAGAATAAGCAATAGATTTTTCCCAAGCAATTGATCCTGTATTACTATTTAAAGCAACTAATCGACCATTAGCAAAGCCTGCTATTACTAAATCACGCCATGTTACAGGCTTTGCTGAACCATACAAACTTAATTCAGGCATATTAGATTTATAGCTCCAGCTAAACTTACCTGTTTTAGCATTTAAAGCATATAAAAATCCTTCAGCTGTTTGTGTGTAAACTTTACCTAAGCTATAAACGCTGTTATTTAAAATTGGCTGCTTAAAATCATGAGTCCACAAAATTGCTCCATCTTGTACACCTAAAGCATATAATTTACCTTTATCATCTGATACATATATAGCATCTGGGCCACCACTTACTCCTGCTGAAATATTAGTTTTTAGTGGACTTTGCCACAATAACCTACCAGAAACTAAGTCTCTTGATTCAACTAAACCTTTAGCATCAACCGTATATACATAAGGCGTGTTAATATACGACTTTAATTTTAAATATTGGCTGGCATCACCAACACCAGTTTTAGTACTCCATAAAGTCTTAAAAGTTTTAACTTGCTCTTGATCATTACTTGCAATAGGTTTAATTGGTTTAGGCGGCGCACTATTATCTTTAGTAAATTCAAAATATGAACAACTAGATAAAAATAATAATATTATAACTGAAATTAATCTTAAAACTTGCATATCTACAATGTCCTTTTTCTTTTTAATTACTGTAGTTCATTTTTTTTAAGTAGTACAAAATCATAAAATGGCTTAACAGATTGAATAAGCATTGGATTAGACTCAATTAATGTTAAAGCTTTGTTATAAGAAATAACCGCTTTATCTTTTTGGCCTAATTGAGTATAAATATCTCCTTCCAAATTACTAAACATCATAGAGTATTTCTTGCTAAGTGCATTTTCATGATTTAATTTATCCAGGGCCTCTTGAGCCTTATCTTGTATAAGCAACACTCTGGCCCAATTTTCAAAAGCCATTGCTCTTAACTGCTCCCATTCATTGCTATTTTGATAAACCCAAGAGTAATGCTCGATTGCTTTATCATAATTTTTCTCAATAACAGCTTCTTTGCCTAAAGTAATTGCAGCAAATTTGCTATATATAGTGCTTTCAAAATTTTTAAGTAAATCATTTGCATAAGCTATTTTGACTTTACTTTTTTGAGCTTTAGTTAATTTGTCATATAAAGTTGATGCTTCAGATAAATTTTTACTTTGATAATTATCATAATAATTTTTAGCCCAATAGACTCCAAGAAAAACTATTACCGCCAATAAAACTGTCAAGCCATACTTTTTAACAAAATTTAAAACTTGATCCATTTGTTCATTCTCTGTTGAATATACTTGCATAACTATCCTCTGCTTTATTTTATATTTTTTTCTAAAAAAGTATCCAAATTGCTTATATCAATAACTTGCTGATCTGCTTTTTCTCTCAAAAATTTAATACTGATTTTATTATTCATAACTTCATCATCACCAAGAATAAAAGCAATGCTTGCGCAACTTTTATCTGCTTTTTTAAATTGAGATTTAAAACTTCCTGCTCCTATATGTAACCTTACTTTTATAGAAGAATTAATATCTCTAATTATTTCAGCAAGCTCTAAACTTTTTATTTTAGCTTGCTCTCCTGTGTGAATAATATAAATATCTGCAGGAGATTCTAACTTTTCTGATAATTGATTGTTTTCTACTTGCTTTTGTAACAACAATAATAATCTTTCCATACCAATACTAAATCCAACCGATGGTGTTGCATTACCACCTAGATCTTCGACTAAATTATCATACCGGCCTCCTGCACAAATAGTCCCTTGAGATCCCAACTCATCAGTTGTCCATTCAAAAACTATATTAGTATAATAATCTAATCCTCTAACCAGTTTTGGATTAATATTATAATCTATTTTTAAATTATCTAATAATTCACAAACTTGTTTAAAATAGTTTTCAGAGTCCTTATCTAAATAATCTAAGATCGTTGGTGCTTGCTCTAATAAACTTTTTACATCTTTATTTTTGCTATCTAATATTCTTAATGGATTAGTCTTTAATCTTCTTAAACAATCTTCATCTAATTTATCTTTATTTTGATTTAAATATTTCACTAACTCATCTTGATACTTAGCTCTAGTTTCATTAGATCCTAAAGAGTTTATTTCTAAACTAATATTTTCTAAATCTAATTTTTGCCATAATTTTTTACAAAAAGCTAATAATTCAACTTCTATTAATGGGTCATCAAATCCTATGGCTTCCATGCCAAATTGATAAAACTGTCGATATCTACCAGCTTGTGGTCTTTCGTGTCTAAACATTGGCCCTAAATACCATAATCTACAAGACCCTTGATAGAATAAGCTATGTTGCACTCCAAGCCTTACACAAGGTGCGGTGCCTTCTGGACGCAAAGTTAAGCTATCACCATTACGATCTTCAAAAGTATACATTTCTTTTTCAACTATATCTGTTGCTTCACCAACACTTCTTTTGAATAAGTCAGTACTTTCAACAATAGGGAATCTAACTTCTTGATAACTATATTGTTTAGTTAAATTTAACAGAATATTTTCTAAATATTGCCAAAGAATACTTTCATCAGGCAATACATCATTCATTCCACGAACTGAGTTAATAATATCTTTTTTTGACATAATGGCTTAATCTAGCTTAAATTTTTCAAATAATTTAAGATTTTACCATAGCTTAATTATATTTAATATTACAAAAAACTTTTTGTTTCTTATATTGTCAACTAAAGACAGGAACAGTTAAAACAGAATCAAGCAATCTTTTAGTATATTCTGCTTGTGGATTAAATAATACATCCTGAACATCGCCAAATTCAACCATCTTTCCTTGATTCATAACTATAACCTGATCAGCTATATTAGCTACAACTGATATGTTATGCGTAATAAATATATAACTTAAATTTTTCTCTTTTTGTAAATCTAATAATAACTTTAATATTTTATCTTGAATAGATACATCTAAAGCGCTGGTAATTTCATCACAAATAATTACTTTAGGATTTACAGCCAATGCCCTTGCTATACTAATTCGTTGTCTTTGACCACCTGAGAACTCATGTGGGTATTTTATTTTAGAATTTTCAGGCAATCCAACTAAATCTAATAAAATATTTAAATCTTGCTTAGAAAAAGTTATTCCTAATCCTCTTGGACCTTCTGATATAATATCCTGAATTATCATTTTAGGATTCAACGAAGAGTATGGATCTTGAAAAATAATTTGCAGTTCTTTGCGAAAATTATTGTTTTTATAGTTATTAATTTTAGTATTAGCTAAATTAATTTGGCCAGAAGTTAGATCTAATAATTTTACCAAGCCTTTAGCTAAAGTACTTTTACCTGAACCAGACTCACCTACTACAGCTACGGTTTTACCTAAAGGAACATTAAAACTAATATCATCCACAGCTTTAACGTAACTTTTAATCTTTCTTAAAATACCAGACCGAATTGGATAATAAATTTTTATTTTATCTAAAGTCATTATACTATTATCTCGTTCTTCACTAGATAATTTTGTTCTATCTTGATTTGCTGTAAATTTAGGAATAGCTTTTAATAAATTTTTAGTATAACTTTCTTTTGGATTATTAATAATATCTTTAGTATGACCCTGCTCAATTAATTTACCATCAATCATAACACAAACTTTATCTGCCATTTCATAAACCACTCCAAAGTCGTGAGTAATTAATAAAATTGCCATATTAAACTTAGATTGTATTTTTTTTAATAACTCTAAAATTTGTTTTTGTATCGTGACATCTAATGCTGTTGTTGGCTCATCGGCTATTAATAATTTTGGCTCTTTTAATAAAGCCATAACAATCATTATACGTTGACGCATTCCTCCTGATAATTGATGAGGATAATTACCTAGTAAATAATCAGCATTATTTAAACCAACTTCTTGAAACATATTTTGAATTTTAATTATTTTTCTTTTATAAGTTATTTTTTTATATTTTAAAATTTCTAAACATTGATTCTTTATTGTCAAAGTAGGATTTAAAGATGTCATTGGCTCTTGATAAATTATTGCTATATCATCTTTTCTAATTTTCTGCATTTCATATTCTGATTGCCTTAATAAATCTATATTATTAAAATAAATATTACTCTGCTTACTACAATAAGCGTTATTAGGTAATTGCTGTAAAATAGAATATGCAGTTAAAGATTTACCACAACCTGACTCACCTAATAGTGCAACTGTTTGACCTATATTAATAGTAAAACTCAAATTTTTAACTGGATAAATATAATCAGACTGAGTCTTAATAGCTACTTTTAAATTATGAATTTCTAAAAGACTAGTTTTTGACATAATAAATAATTATTGTAACCTTAGTTTTGGGTCAAATGCATTACGTACGCTATCTGCAAATAAATTAGCAAATAAAATAAGTATAAACATAAAAGCAAAAGCTGCAGCAAGACTCCACCATACGATAGGCTCACGTGCAAGCTCTAATCTTGCTGCATTAATCATATTACCAAAGCTAAACATAGATGGATCAACTCCAATGCCAACATAAGATAAAACAGCCTCAGATAAAACTAACCCGCTAAAGCTTAAAGCAATAGTAATTAAAATTATATGCATTAAATTAGGAAAAATATGTCTTATCATAATTTTTACTTTTGATACACCTAGTACATATGCTGCATTTACATAATCCATCTCACGAAGCTTATATGTTTCAGCTCTTAATAATCTACATAATCCTGACCAACTAGTAATTCCTAATATAACACATAAAGATATTAATCTAATATCAGCTCTATAAGCATTATTAGGAAACCATTCTGGATGTAAATTCATCTGTGTTTGTAAAATCAAAATCATAGCAGAAATTAATAATACGCTTGGTACAGAGCTTAATGTAGTATAGATATATTGAATAACATCATCAACAACACCCCCATAAAATCCTGCATAAATGCCGCAAACACATGCAAAAGGCAACATAAACAAAGTAGTAAGTGTTCCTATTATCATTGCTGTTCTAATGCTTTTTAGAGTCTTATAAAAAACATCTTGCCCAATCTTATCTGTTCCAAATATATGATAAGATTTACTAAGAGCTAATAACACAAAAAAAATAGTAATTATAAAAAATAAAGTAGTTACTAAAGACATCCATGAAATACATATTCCTTTTTTATCATCCTTACAAAAAATATATTTATACATTTCAAATATATTTTTATCATAAATTTTAGCTAAAATTAATATAATTAAATATAAACATAATGAAAAAACTAAAAGATTAGATAAAATAACTTTTATAGCGGTATATTTTATACTTGTTTTATTATCTACATATTGTAATTTACCATCATGCCCATGTGTATCATTAGCACCGTATAAATAATCAGCAAAAGGACTTGAATAAGATACCTCATCAACATCATCCCATGGGCTTAAAATTATATCTAAACAACTATAAATTTGATTAGAATAGCGATCTTTTCCAACTTTTTTTTGAAAATGAATTGAATCTAACAATGCTATAGATACATAAAACATTAAAATTAAAAAGGATATTAATCCAATTTTTTGGCAGAAAATTTTATAACATGAGCTTCTTATTTGTTCATGAGTATTTATATAAAAAATTAAAGCTATAGAAGCTAAAATTAAAATATATATTAAAATATCAGACCATAGAACTATAAATTTTATATCCATATTTAACTAAATCTAATCCTTGGATCAACTATTGTATATGCTATATCTGTTAATATTAAACCAATTATATATAACACAGTTCCTAAAAAAACCATTGATCTTAATACCGCAAAATCTTGGTTAACTATTGCATCAATAGTATAACTACCTAAACCTGGTATCCCAAAAAAAGCTTCTATAATTAAGCTACCCATAAACAAAAACGGCAAGACTATTATAATGCCCGTTAAAATAGGAATCATGGCATTTTTTAATACATGTTTAAATAAAACCAATCTCATAGGCAAGCCTTTAGATATAGCTGTTGCCACATAGTCTTTATTAATTTCTTCCAATAAAATACTTCGATACCATCTGGTGTTATCACCTATTCCAGCCATAATATTGACTAAAATAGGTAAAATAATAAAATTAATAGCTCCCAATCCTTCTACATAACCAGAAATGGGCACCCAATGCCAATATTTACTTAATAAAAATTGTCCGCCTATGATATAAAACAAACTTGATATAGACATTAATATTATACAAATAGTAACCCCTAAAAAATCTAAATAACTAAACCTGAAAAAGACTATTAATAAAGCAAAAGCTATATTAAAAAACAAACCAATAATTAAAGTTGGAACTGCAATCGCTAAAGAGGGCCACATTCTAGTTTTAATATCATTTGTAATATTTCTACCAGAGTCAGACATCCCAAAATTAAACTGAAATAATTTAATAGACTTTTCAAAAAATAAAGTATCTTTTATTTTATCTAAACCTTCTTTATTTTTATTATAAAACAAAGGTAAATTATAACCTCTTTGCTCTTTCCAGTTATTAATTAACTCTTGATTAATATGTTTTTCGCCTAAATGAGCTCTTGCCATATCATCTGGAGAGTTGACTATGAAAAATAACATAAAAGTTAAAATATTTACCAAAACCAATATGGGTAGAAAATAAATTAATCTTCTAATTAAGTATGCTGTCATAAAATATATTTTTAAATATTATAATTTAAAATAATACGTTATTTTTTATAATAATAAAAATATAAAACTTGCTATTTAAAAAGATAGAATTATTATATCTAGAATATTCAAGGCAGTTTATTTATTGAAATTATTTTTGCTTATCACAAGACGCTAATACTGATTCGACACACAATGGAACGTATCTTGAACATAAAGCGCCTATAACGTAATGCTCTAATACCACAGGATTTTTAGGCCAACCATTTAAAGCTGTTTTCATATCAGTTAAAGCTTCATCTAAACTTTCACCTATCGCTTCCTCAACTTCTTCTGATAATTCTTCTGCTTCTTCTGGAGCAGTTTTTACAGCTATTGAGATATCATCTATTTCAGACTGGATAGCATCTATATCAGAGCTTAAGCTTGCAACATGTTCATTAACCATATCAAACACTGCAGGAGCTCCCATGTTGGCAATTTTCATAGTTGCTGAACTTTTACCTAATGCCGTTGGCAGTCCGATTTTTAGAGCTAAACTTGCCATTTGATATTGGCATGTAGCATATTCAGACTCTCCTTTTGCAACTGTAGCTGCAAATTTTGAATAATAATCAAAGCATTCCGTAATAGTGCCAACCTCTTTTGCAGCAGAATCTAATGGCCCATCAATAGCAGCATTAAAAGTTTGACCGGCAGCTTCACACTCAGCAGTTGCTTCAGCTATAATTCCTGGTAAAGCGGCAATCCCTTCAGGATCTACTGCAGCAGCTTCAGCAGCATCTATAATTGCTGCTTGAGTTGCACAATCTGTGGCAAGAGTTTCTAATGCTGGAGCAACATCAGTTAACTCTCCTGAAACGGCACTATAAATATTAAGATTATCACACTTTCCTGGCCAAAAAGATAACCCTATAATATTATGACTAAACACTAAACTTACAATAACTAGATATAATTTAATTAATTTTATTTTTAACTTAATTATCATATTTATTGATACTTTTAAAATTATTTAACATTTAATTACATCAGCATTTTTTTAAATTATTGAAAATTTAAAAAAAATGGCCGATTATATTAATATGAAAAAGCTAATATTTCTTATTTTTTTAACCATATTAATCTATTGTAAATCTATTATAGCACTTGATCTTGCTTATCCAGGTGTTTGTAATAAAGTAAAACCATACTCCGAACTATTAGAAACCTTAACATCTGAAGTCCCTGAAGAACTAACTGAATTATCAACAACTTGTGCAGCTGCAGCTGGAGCTCTTGCTATAGCTGTACAAGTTGCATTTGATACTGCATTTGATGCAGCATTAGAGGATCCTGCCACAGCTCCTTTTGCAGAGGGTATAGCAGCAGGTATTGCAGAAGGAGTTTTAGCTGCTGGAAGCGCTGAGGCTGTAGAGCCTTGTGCTGATGCAGCTGTCGAATTTGAAGCTTTTGTTGATGAATTTGAGGTAACTGTTGATTTAGCAACATCATTAGTAGTATGCTCAGCAGAATATAAACCAATTACAGCTTTAGTTATTACTGGCACAGTAAAATATCCTCTTTGTACAACTCAAATATCTTCAATGGCATTACGAATAGGGGCAATGGAAGTCTTTCATGGAGTTGGAGTTGTTGCTGATATGTTTGCATCTCTTGGAATGTCTGAGATTTATGCAAAAGTTATGGAGCATTCTGGATTAATAAGCGGAGAAATTGATTCTCTAGAAGGTGAAACTAACACTTTAGAAGGACTCACTGATACTGTACCAGCAGCAATAAGTGCAGAAATTGCAGCAGAGCTTGCAGGTCCAGCAGAACAATTTGCCCCTGAAATTGAAGCGATATTTAATGCAGTAATAGATGCACCTATTGCTCAACTTTCTGCTTCATTAGATATTATTATTACGGACATAACATCTCTTGCGACAAGTGAAGAACCAGTATTAATACCTCAACTAGTTGGAGCTATATGTAAAAGATATATTCCTTTATGTAAAGATATAATACTAGAGACCTGTATACAGTAACACTTTACTCTTTCTAATGTTGCACTACTTGTTTTGATAAAGTCCCAATACTACCTGCACCTTGCAAAACTAAAATATCATTATCTAAGACATAATCTTTAATCTTTAATAAAAAATCATCATATTCTATATAAGATATATCTAAATTATTATTATATTTAAGCAAAGCATTATATAAACTTTGGCTATCTCCTCCGGGAATTAAATCTTCTCCAGCTGAATATACTGGTAATAACAGTAATTTATCAGCTTTTGACAGCACTTCTACAAAATCATTAAACAAATCTTTAGTTCTAGAATATTTATGTGGCTGGTATGCTAGAACTAATCTTCTTTCTGGCCAACCAGATTTTATCGCATCAATAGTTGCCTTAACTTCTTTAGGGTGATGCCCATAATCATCAATCAATGTAACTTTTTTATTATCAATATTAATTTCACCATAACTTTGAAATCTTCGACCTACTCCTGAAAACTCAGCAACGCCTTGTTTTATTATATCGATATCTATACCTTGGGTATCTGCAACACAAAAAGCTGCTACGGCATTCATTGCATTATGCCTTCCTGGCATTGGCAACGTTAATACAACTTTATTTTTATTTTTAATTAATACCTCAAAAGTAACCTCATGACCTTTTTGCTCAAAAGAAACTAATTGATAATCTACATCTTGACTAGAACCAAAAGTTACAATATTTTTATTTTTTATATTATCAATAATTTTATTTTTTATAATATCATCATCTAGGTTTAAAATAATAATACTCTCATCAGCAAGACTATTTAAAAACTCTATAATATAAGCTTCAAGTTTATTAATATCATTATCATAATTAGCCAAATGATCAGCATCAATATTGTTAATGACCAAAATTTTAGGCTTATAATATTTTAAAGTAGCGTCACTTTCATCTGCTTCAATAATACAATAATCACCTATACCTAAGTCAGCATTTAAATCTGTAGCTGCTAGTATCCCTCCAACTGCATAAGTAGGATCAAGTTTTGCTTTTTGAAAAATATTAGTTACAATACTTGTAGTTGTTGTTTTACCATGAGTTCCTGTAATCGCAATTCCTATACCACAATCTAAGACTTTGGCCAATAATGCAGCTCGTCTAATAATTTCAAGATCTCTATCCTTTGCGGAATTATATTCAAGATTACTATCTTTAACAGTACTAGTAATAACAATTAAACTTTTTGAGGTTAATTGGTCTAAATTTTCTGCTTTATGAGGACCGATATTAATATTTATACTTAAAGAACTTAAGTATTCTGTAATATTATTAGAAGTTAAATCAGAACCAGTAACTATAAATCCTAACTTATGAAAAATTAAAGCCAGTCCACCCATTCCTATGCCACCAATACCTATAAAATGAATTCTTTCGTATTGGTTTTGCAATAATTTTAATTTAATAAATTTATCTGAGTTAATCAGATCTAATTCTATTTTTTGAGAAACTCTAGAATAACGAGAATTATCTATATCATTCTTCATTATAAATATCCATAATAATGTTGTTACATACATTATAAACGATATTTATAAATTCAAATAATATAGATTAATATTTTTAATGCTTGAATCTGATAATGCGTTAATATTACTATAAATTGAATAGTCTTCTTTCTTCTTCTGACTTATCTTCTAGTATATAATTAGCTGCTTGTTCATAGTTTGCAATAAAAGATGAAACAGTGCCTAAAAAATATCCATACAAGTTTGCTGCCTTAGTACTTAAATAACCAGCAGATAACCACTGTAAATTATTAATACTTAACTCATCACTACCAAAGCCTCTACCTTGACTATCACCATTAATCCAAGAAAAGCCAGCAATAACTCCTAAAGTTATGCAAGTACTTGCAACAGGCATATTATCAGCCTTAGCAGAATTACTTAAATTTGAAATAATATCTTTATCATTATCACTTATATCCATATTTTGAGATTCTAATGTTTCTAAAACTTCATCACAACTATCTTCTTTTGACTTAACAATCCCCATTATAGAACCAAATAAAAATATACCTAAATCATTTAATGGCTTTAATATTTTATCAACATAAAACATTCCATTTAATAACTGACCACATAACGTTACAGTTACAAAAGCAATAGTCTCTGATAATGCATGAGATAAACCACATAAAGTATGCAGTGTTTTTATAGCCTGATTTTTAAACAAACCTAGCGTTACTACATATATAGACACAGAAAGAGCTGCTGCTGCACCTAACATTATAGTATCTAAAGCTAATTTTCCTAAATTAGCCAAAGCCGCTGAAATATTTGTTTCATATAAATTTTTAAATAAATCAACAAAATTATTATATATTCTATATAAAATAAAATTATTTTTTTTATCTATATCTTTTCCAGCTTCATCAGAATTATTTGAATTAATTGCTCCTAAAAAGTAGCTAATATTTTTAAAATCAAATCCATCAAATAATAAAGCTGTATTAGCGATAAATGATGAAAAAGCTATTGCTGATACAACACTAATTAGCCCCAATGGCGGATTAGCTAAAGCCAAACTAGGGCTTAAACCATATATAACAACACCAAATGTTTCAAGCATAGAATTTAAAGCAATAAAAGCCGTCATTGCACCCGCAGCTGTCGCTAAAGTAAGTTTTAATGCCGTACTTAAATAATCAAAAAAACTAGACTCTTTTGCTTTAATATCAACAGGAGCATCATTAAAATATTTATAAACAGCTTTTTCGACACTTGGATAAAATAATAAATAATTTACAACAAGAGCAGGAAAACCAATTCCTATTAAAGTAGATACCGAATATACTCCAAAAAAATATACAGCGGCAATCGCTTCACTAAATGCAACAACTATTGAGCACACTATGGAAAATAATTTTTTACCATCTAAATTATTAAAGAAATCATGCTCTTTATCATAATCAGTAACAATTTTATTTAAATCATCTTGATTCTTTAATTTAATTCCTAAAGAATTAGAAAATCCTAACACACTCTTAATAAAAGTAACTTGTTGCATTGGAGAAATAGATTTAAATTTATCTTTAAAAACTTCACCAAGTTTTTCTTCTAAATTAGAAACTTTGTCAGTATTATCATGTTCATTTAATATTTGAGCCAATTGAGATACAGCTAAAACACCTTCTGCATTACTGCCCTTTTTATCAGTAAGGGACAATAAATTTTCAACTAAAGTATGGAAATCATTATTTCCATCATAAAAACCTAATATCTTTAAAGATTTTTTAGCATAAAATCTTATAAAGTTTAAACTGTAATAATCATAATGATTATAATCTAAAAAAAACTGTAGTGTATTATTAAGTTTTATAAAGTCTGCTGAATTTGCATCTTTCGCTGAAGAATGTGTCACTTATAGATATACCTCTAATTAATTGAACCTTAAGTGTATTAAGTAATATAACAAAATACATAAGGTTTTACAATACTATGATAAGTAACTTTCAGAATATATAAATTAATGGTAATTGTAAACAATTATTTTAGTTTCTTACAAAATAATTATTATAGAAAATCTCTATTGTTTTCAATAGATTACTTAGAATCACCATCTTTGACATCATCAGATTTAGACGGTGTTTTTTTAACATTTTCTCTGATAATTTTGCTATCTTTTTCTTCTTTTTCTTCTTTTATTTTTTGAGAATCATTATTAACATCATCATTAACATTATGTATTTTACTTTGGGCTTTATCTTTTAATGAGGATACTTTATTTTTGCTTTTTTCAAGCACATTATTTAATTTTTCTTTATTTAATGGCATTTTATCTTTAGCTTTATTAGCCATGTCTTTAGTTTTAGACATTAAATCACTAAATTTACCTTCTGAACTCATTTTTTGAGCTTTATTTTTTAATGATTTAGATTTCTCTGAAAGCTTGTCACGACTTTCTTGAAATTTTTGCCTAAGATTATTTTCTTTAATAATTTTATTAGATTTATCAGTAAGTTGCTTTTTGCTTTTTTCAGCAAATTTTTTAACGCCTGAAAATTTAGATTTAAGTTTCTTTATTAATTTATTAAACATAAAAAAGGATCCTCGATTTTAAATAATACTTTGATTATCAAAATATTAATATAAGCCTTAGACCCTTTTATCTATATTTAGTTCAAACTTTAATCTTTTTTGTCATCATCTGAATCAGAATCAGTACCATGATCTTTGTCTTGGCCTTTTTTCTTATTAATATTAGGATTAGATGCAACAACCTTTAATTGCGGTCTTTTCGTATTCTTTAATGACTTTGACTTAAGCGAGCTCTCATTATCAAGGGCGCCACCTTCTTCATCTTCTTCAAAATCAAGTTCTTCTTCTACAAAAATCATGCCTTTTCTATTTTCTTCGGCATAAATTGCAGTAACAGACATAATAGGCAAGAAAATATTATAAATAACGCCAGTAAACTTAGTACAAAATTTAATTTCTTGATTTCCTACATTGAAATCTCTCACAGCTTTAGGAGAGACATTTAGAATAATCTGACCATCTTCAATATATTGCTCAGGAACAGTGACTCCCTCAAAGTTTGCATCAACAACTAAATGTGGCGTCATATCGTTATCAACAATCCAAGCATATAAAGCTCTTAATAAATACGGTCTACTTGGTGTCATTAAATACTCCCTACTGATTTTTCTAATTATTATAGTGTATCTTTTTCTTTTGCTTCTAGTTTTTGTATAGTTGTCTTTATTGAACTTCTTTCTGATATTTTTCGTAAATAATCTATAATTGACTTTGAAAAAGATTTATCAAGATTAACACCTAATGCCTCTAATTTAAAGAACATAGGGACTAAATAACAATCTAATAAAGAAAACTCTTTATTTAAAAAATAAGGTGAGTCTTCGAACACGGCAGACAATTCATTTATTTCTTGAATTAATTCTTGAATTAAACTTTCCTTAACGTCTGATGATTTAGAATTTTCAGCACCATTTAGCTTAGAATACCAATCTTGCTCTATCCTAGCCATAGTTAATCTTGCTTTGGCTCTCAAAATTGGATACACAGGCAATAATGGCGGATGAGGAAATCTTTCATCTAAATATTCTAATATAACTTTAGAATTATATAAAACTAAATCACGATCAACTAAAGTAGGAAGCTCTCCATAAGAATTAATTTTCTTTAATTCTTCCATTTTTTCATCAGTATCTACTACTTTAATATTAAAAGCGACTCCCTTTTCTGCTAATACTATTCTAACTTGTTGAGAATAAACATCATTTGACTTAACATAACAATTAATTATACTCTTTCTAGCACTAGTCATGCTTTTAACTCCATAAATACTAAATATTTTTCATAAGGCCATGATTATACACATTTGCATTAAATAAGTCCACTGTATAAATATTAATGTATGTCTTTCCAGTATTCTCTTTTTAACATATAAACAAATACTAGTAATACACCTAAGAACAATAGAACACCAATCCCCATATGTATTCTTTGATCTTTATTTGGCTCCGCCGCATAATTCATGAAATTAACAATATCAGTTACAACATGATCATATTCTTTTTCTGTTAATTTCCCTGATTTTACGAGCTCTAATTTACCAACATGCTTTTGAACAGAGCCATAAGATTCACTATATGTTAACAGCTGCTCACCTTGAAGATTAGCAAGCACATGAGGCATGGCAACATCTTTAAATATCAAGTTATTAACCCCCCAAGTCCTCGTAGAATCAATATAAAAAGATTTTAAATAAGTATATACCCAGTCTGGGCTACGAGATCGTGTCGCCATGGTTAAGTCTGGAGGGACAACACCAAACCAAGTTTTAGCATCTGATTTACTAATTGAAGACATCATATGATCAGACACTTTGTCTGTGTTAAACATCAAATGAGCCTTCAATAAATCTTTCAAAATATTACCATCATCATCAGTAATATTAAGATCTTTAGCCATTCTATTATATCTTAAATAAGACATGCTATGACAACTAGTACAATAGTTAGTGAAATATTTCACTCCTCTTTGCAATGACGCTTTATCGTTAAAGTCCAATCTAACATGCTGCAAAGGAATATTAGTAACCTCGGCACTTATATTAAAGCTTAACAACATACATAATAAAGCTATAATTGATAATTTTCTTTTTATTAAAACTCTTATTAAAAACATAAGTAAAACCTTAAATATAGAACTCTTATTATTTCTGATTATTTCTTAACTCTTGTAGGTTCTTTTTTGAACCTATCTTTTCTGCTATAAAAAGGCATAGCGACAAAAAACAAAAAGTAAATTACTGTAAATATTCTTGCAAATAAAGTTCTTGTTGGCGTAGGAGCAAGCGTTCCTAAATATCCCAATCCAATAAAACTTATAACAAATAAAGCAAGAGCGACCTTATATATTGGGCCTTTGTATCTTATTGATTTCACAGGGCTTTTATCTAGCCAAGGTAAAACAAATAAAACAGCAATCGATGCGCCCATTACTATTACTCCGCCTAATTTATCCGGTATTGCCCTTAACATTGAATAAAAAGGTGTAAAATACCAAACTGGAGCGATATGTTCAGGAGTTACTAAAGGATCAGCTGGTATAAAATTTGGAGCTTCTAAAAAGTACCCAAATCCTTCAGGAACAAAAAATATTACAGCGCTAAATACCATTAAAAAAACAACAACGCCAACAATATCTTTAACAGTGTAATATGGATGAAACGGAATGCCATCAAGAGGAATGCCATTTTCATCTTTATTATTTTTTATTTCAATTCCATCTGGATTATTTGATCCTACTTCATGCAAAGCAATTAAGTGAACTGCAACTAAACCAACAATAAGCAAAGGTAAAGCTATAACATGCAGAGCAAAAAATCTATTCAAAGTAACAGAAGAAATATTATAATCACCTATAACTAAAGTAACAATACTATCTCCAATATAAGGTATTGCTCCAAATAAAGAGGTGATTACTTTAGCCCCCCAAAAAGACATTTGCCCCCAAGGCAGCAAATACCCCATAAAAGCTTCACCCATCAAACATAAAAAAATCACCATTCCAAACAACCATACAAGCTCTCTTGGTGACTTAAATGAACCGTACAATAAGGCTCTAAACATATGTAAATAAATAACTATGAAAAAAAATGATGCTCCAGTTGAATGCATATATCTAATAAGCCAACCAAAATTAACATCTCGCATTATATATTCAACAGAAGCAAATGCTCCTTCTGCTGTTGGCGTATAATTCATAGTTAACCAAATTCCTGTAAGAATTTGATTGACTAAAATAAGTAATGCTAAAGAACCAAAATAGTACCAAAAATTAAAATTTTTGGGTGCATAATACTCTGTTAAATGCTCTTTTATAAGAGAGGTCATAGGAAATCTTGAGTCAATCCATGCAACTAAACCCTGTGATTTAGCCATGCTTTTGTCTTTCATTGCAACTCCTAAATATCAAAATCAAAAATTAACTTTCACCAATTAATACAACTGTATCTGATAAATACTTATAATCAGGTACTGGTAAGTTTTCTGGGGCTGGAACATCTTTGTAAACTCTTCCAGCTAAATCATAGCTTGAACCATGACAAGGACAAAAATATCCACCCATCCATGAAGGAGATATACTTGCAAGCTCAGGCTTAAGCAAAGGTGTACATCCTAAATGTGTACATATACCAACAACAACCAAATATTCCGGCTTAATAGATCTATAAAGATTTTTAGCATCTTTAGGTTGGATACTGTCATCTGAAAAAGGATCTCTTAATTTACTATTAAGTTCAACTAAGTCTTCAACCATACGCTTACTTCTACGTAAAACAAAAACCGGCTTACCTCTCCATTCGTAAACAGCCTGTTCACCTTCTCTTAATTTACTTATATCAGCTTCAACTGGGCCACCTGCAGCTTCAGCTTTAGCACTAGGAAGCCAAGATGATAAAAAAGGATATGCTGTATACAATGCACCAACACCGCCAACAACAGTTGAGGCTCGAACTAGAAACTGACGTCTACCTAAATCCACGTCTTTAGTTGTCATTACTATTTTACTCCACGTTTCTAAAACTAAATTATATATGATTAATTTTGAATTACTATAAAGCGCTTATAAAGCATGACAATGATAGCATGTTGTTATTGGTTTTTAAATATTAAATTTCATATTTAAACATCATGCGATTGAATAATACGAACTATAAGAATTAGGAATAATATGGCCAATGGACCTGATAATATAGTAGCTAAAAATGTAAATATTAGTACTATATTAGCATTATATAATAAAATCTGTTTTACATTAATTTCTAAAATAACTTGCTTATCAAAACTACCAACTTTAATTAAATACAAAGATTTTAATTTTGAGTTATCAATTACTAAATTTCTTAAATGATCTCCTGATTTTTGTGAAAATTTACTATTAGACATCATCTTAATTAACTTTTGATCAAATAAAACATTAGCATTCCATTCAATATCATAATTATTTTTATTTAAAACACTTTTTGTTAAAAATTGACCTGTAATAACGATGTTATTATCTGAATTTTGAGCTGCTGCTATTAGCAATCCTCCATCCTTTATTTTTAATATATCTGTAAATGATCTTTTATCTGATTTATCTAATTTTAAAATATAGTTATATAAAAAGTTTTCTAAATAATTTTCATTATTATGATTTTTATTATATTTCTGTATTAAAAAATCTTTATCAGGATCTATATTATATAAGTACACAAAATCAATACCATGAGGTATAATTTCTGAATCCAACTGGCTTATTGTTTTACGCTCATATAAAATAGCAAAAATAATAGCAGCATCTTGTAAATTTTGTAATTCATTATTAATCAAAGATTCACTTCTCTCCTCTTTTTCATAAAGATTACTGACTTCTATTTTTAATAATTCAGGATATAAAAATGTATTTATTGCAATATATACAAAAAAAACATAAAGGCCTAAAGAGATTCCTGTAGCTAAAAGTAATTTATTTTTTAATTTCATAACTATATTAATATTAAAAAAACTATATTTTTTCTATAATTATAATAGAGATTGTAAATAAGAACCGTAATTAATTAAAATAAAAGTATAAAATGTTCAAAATTTTAAGTTTAGATGGTGGTGGCTCTAGAGGAGCCTTTATAGTTGGAGCTCTTTCTGAGCTAGAAAAACAAACAAATAGTCATATAACAGACTATTTTGATTTAATAGCAGGAACATCGACAGGTGGAGTGATAGGCATTCTAATTGCTTTGGGATATCCTATGTCTGTTATTGAAGAAATTTACTCTAATAAATTTCCTATTATTTTTACTAAAAATCCTAGATACTTTTCAGGGATATATAGATTTATAACTTTCTTAACAGATCCTTTTGTTGAGTTATTTATGAATATAAAAACAGAAGAATTAATTAAATCCAAATATGCATCATCTGGAGTAATAGAAGTATTATATGATCTAGTCAAAAATAAAAATTTATCTGATATTACTTTATCAAGATTAATTATCACAGCAACAAACCTAAAAGATGGTTCAGCTAAAACATTTAAATCTTATCATTTACCTGATAGGCCAAAGTCAGAAGATATTGCTTTAAGCAGAGTACTAGCATCAACAGCTGCCGCCCCTACTTTTTTTGAACCAGTAAGAATAAATAATCATGGAGTATATTGTGATGGTGGACTTTGGGCTAATCATCCAGGACTTGCCGCTTATGCTGAAGCTGTAGAAATTATTAATGAATGCCATCGAAGCGTAGATCCTACCTTTCAACGAAACTTTATTAGTATGCTATCTTTAGGTACAGGATTTGCTGTTCAAAATTATATCCCCCCTAAAAATAATTCTGGATTTAAATGGTGGGCTAATAAATTATTACCATTGATGTTTGAATCACAATCTCAAAGTACTGGTTTTTATTTAGATAAATTAATGCTAAATCGTTATCTAAGACTTAACTTTGAAATTCCTAATAGAGAATGGGGCAAATTAGATGACTATTCTAATACTAAAGAAATGATAGCATTAGGTAAAATAACCATGCAAAAAAATATTGATCAAGTTTTGAAAATGTTTGCAAAAGAAAAAACTGAACCATTTGTTCCTTTTGACCCAGTTTAAATTTTACTTATTTAATAAATTTAATTAATAACTTGTTCCACATTTTGATTATTCATATCTATAGTTTTTAAATGAATAATCAAATAACTACTAATACTGAATAACAAAAATAACCAAACCATGCTATTCATACTATAGTCATAGAAAATACTACATATTATAGCAACAACAGCCCCAAGACCTGTTTGCATAAATCCTAATAATCCAGCAGACAATCCCCTCATTTTTGGGTGTGCTCTACATGCAATAGCAATTAAACTTGGCTGAGTCAGTCCTGCAGCAAGATATAAAATAACTACAGCTATGGCTAAAAGAATTTCATTTAATAAGTTTACTGCAAATAAAAGTCCAACTATTACAGAACATGAAATTAGAACTAAAAATCCTAGCTTTTGTAATTTAATTTCATATACCTCAGAGCTATAAACCGCTGCAATTAAAGATCCAACGGTATTGCCCAAGCACTGCATAGCAAAAAAATATCCAAAATAATATTGCGGCACTTTAAATTCATTAATAACTATAGCTGGAGATAAAGTAACCCAAACAAAAGCAAGGCCATATAGCAAAGCTGCGCTTAAAGCAAAAGTAATATAATTTTTATCAAATAATAAAAATTTAAAATTACTTAACATATTAATTATTTTTTTATTATATTTAGCTTTTAAATTAATATCTGAATTATTATCAGCAATATAAGTTTCTTGAATAAATATATAGCTAGAAATAAATGCAAATATACTAAAAATTAAGACAGAAATAAAAATACTAATCCAACTAAAATAAAGTAACATATAACCGCCTAATATAGGCGCAATAGCTGGAGATACTATATTTATTGCAGATAAAAGAGATAATAATCTTACTTGTCGATTTCTATTATAACTATCAACTATTATAGCTCGAGATAATACTATAGCAGCACAAGCCCCCAAGGCTTGCAATAACCTGAAAATTAAAAATATTATATAATTTGGTGAAATACAACAAAAGATACTTGCTATTACAAACAAGAAAGAACCTATTAATAATGGCTTACGCCTACCAAACCTATCTGAAATTGGTCCATAAATTAACTGACCTATCGCTAACCCTAATAAATAAATCCCCATACTAATATTCAAATAGCTTTCGGGAATATTATAATACTCTGCTATATTGCTATAAGCAGGCAAGTACATATCTATACATAACGAGCTACCTAATGGTAACAATAATAAAACAATCAATGCTACAGCTGATAAAGGCTGTGATTCTTGATCTTTAATGTTAACTTGATTCATAATATACTGAATGACATAAAATTAGTTATTATGATAAATATTTTTTGGACTTAAATCAATTAATTTTCTAACTATATTTTTAGTTTTCTGTTTTTCCATCTTTTGCCATCTTATAAAGATCTATTGATTCATTAAAGTCATCTTCTGATAAAAGAAGCTTAAAATAATAGTTAATATTTATCTGCCACAACTAATAAACTATAATAAAAAAACTAATACAAATCCCATAAAGAAAAAGATTATATCATACTCTGTTTCATAATGATGTTTATGGGCATCAATCAATAATTCTTCTGTAACTAAATATAAAAGTGCTACTGTACTAAAAGATAAAATAAACACATGAACAGAATGAGGTAGAAATGACAAAGCCCCGTAACCAATAATAGCTCCTATTGGAATAAAAGAAGCAAGTCCTATTAAAATATTCATAATAGTTAATCTTGAATCACAATTTCTCAACAATTTAATATTTACTGCAATACCTAAAATTAAAACTTCAAAGGCAATAGCCATCGCAACAAGCATGCCGCTTCTGGAGTCACTTAAAAAAGTAGCTCCAATTAACATACCATCTATAAAAATATCTAAACCAATAGCAATTAAAAAAGCTAATGGTAATCCTTCTGCTGATTTTATTTTTTTTGGCAAATTATGAGAAACATGTTCAGAAAACATCATTGTCATAACACCTAGAATAAATCCAAATAACAACAATTCTTTTGACTGACCAAGGATTTTGGGGACAAGCTCTATAGCAACAGTTGAAAAGATTAACCCAGCAGCAAAATGCTGTATCATACTATTAAATCTGCCACTAGGCTTTTTGATAAAGACCTGGATTCCTCCTAGTATCATAAATAAAAAAGGTATAAATGCAAAAGCCAGTGTTTCAATAAACATAAAAAGATCTTATTTAAATTTTAATATGGTAATTACAAACTATAAATAAGGCATTGTCAAAACCAACTATTTTTTAGTAAGTTTACAAAACAATCGCTTAGTGATACAGTTCATTTTTTACAACTAAGCCGTAGATTATTTAATGAAAAGACTTTTAACAATATTGCTTATAATGCTGCAAATTACTGTAATAGCCTATTCTCAAAAATTTATTCCTCCTACTCAAAGGTACATACATGGTCAAAACCAGTCTATAGAAAGCATTGAATCTAATTTACGCAATTATAATGAAAATCAAATTGTAGATAAAGATATCACCTTATTTCATGACTTAACTACAAATGAAAAACTAGGTTTAATTGGATACCATGGAGCTAATAGTGTAGTAGGAATTTATCAAGACATAATTAAAACCTGTATTATAGATATCTTAAATATTCCAATTAGAGATAATTTCCAATTTTTGCGAATTCCTGGAGATAAAAGGTTAAATAATACAAGCGCAGATGATTTTTTAAAAGAATATAATATTTATCAACAAAAAGTAATAATAGCTGCGAAAAAAATAAATAATCTGAAAAAATTACAGAAAACAAAAACGTCATTATCATTCGAAGATGCTTTAAAAATTGTTAAAAATTATTCATTGCAAAAATCAAAAAATAAAACAGAGCTGTTATTAGGTAACCAAAATACTCTAGATCTAGAAATTAGTTACATTAATGATATGACGTATGATATTCAAACAAAATTACTGGCACTTAACATCGCTCTTTATCAAGATGAATATGATATTCCTTTAACAATTTACTCCTATCTATATAACTACTCATGGTCAGATATTACAGGGCAATTATCATCAGAATTAAAACCCTTTTTTGAAGAAATGGGAATTAATCATAAATATATACAGAATGCATTCCAAATAGCTAAAAAACATCTTCCAGAAAACAGAGGATTATTAATTAGAATTTCAGAAAAAGATAACTCTCAATATAAATTCATTGATACTCATGGATATATTAGCTACCCATATGGTATGCCTTTTGGAAATAAAGCCCCATCATATTATTATTTTACAGAATCCATTACGAACTTTCCTGAATTAAAACTAATTCTTTCTAATAAATACTCTTTAAATCCAAATTCGAATTTAATTATAGAACGTTACAATTCTATGACATCCGAACAATATGATATCTATATTGAAGAATTAAGAAATTATCTTAAAGGCTTGCCGTATGATACAAATAAAGCTCAAGAATATAGAAAACAATTAATTCAAATATGGGCTAATATCTAATAACTAACTTATGGCACTTTAAAGTGGGACAATTTAATTTTAAAATTGTCCCACTTAAAAATAACGTCTATTTAAAATTACGCACCTAAGTTTTCAATGAAAAAGTCACATAAGGTCCATCTAAAGAAAAATTCTCTGTTGTCTTAATAAGGCTTTGCAAGAAAACAGAACCACTTACTATCCCTAAACTTCCAGGAACATATGTTGATGGCACGTAAGATTGCATTGCATTGATGTAAATAGAAGACATATATCCTAGTTCTAAAGAAAATAATTTTTCATTAGAAAATTGTTTAGAATATTTAACTCCAAGTTTAGCATCAACAGCAGGTACAACTTGAGTATATTTCTTATGAGTTATATATTGATAATTTTCTGAAATTCCGCCTATTTCCAAAATATTTCCAGCACCCGTTGTATAAGTACGAGGCTTACTCTTACCTATATATAAATTTCCAGCTAATGACCCTACAAAATTAATATTGTAAAATCCTTGATACTCACCTTCCATACCAAAACGCATACCTAATGCATTGTATTTAGACCTTGTTTTTAGGCTAAAAGAATACGATGATAAAATTGGGTCAACTCCAGAAAAATTACCTTGGTTTGTATTTTCTAATCTAACACTACTGATACCAGCAAAAAATCTCGTTTCCAAATTAGGCGCAAAACTTACATGTTTAGCTATATCTAAATTAACAACATCATATTTGTTTTTTAATTTACCATTAGCATTACTAGTAGGAGCAGCATCTGGACCTACATTCCAAAAAGGTCCTGTCATTTGCTGTGTTGCTGATGAGCTTCTATTTACATAAAAAGTATTCTTATCAGATGTTCTTAAGCGAGCCCAATATAAATTTACATCACTACCTGAATTCATAAAAGCATGGCGGAAATTTAAATTAAATCCTGTTTTAAAATCAGGATTAAATCCTTTTGCTTCCCAACTAGGAGACAATATTGGTGTAGCTACACTTTGGTTTAACGGGCTTACTAATACAGCATAATCATTGCTACCACCTGGACGTAAATTAAATCCACCAATACTAAATTCATTTGATGATTCTAAGTTTGGAACAAAGACATCAAACCTATCATTAGTTAGCTTAGTTGATTTAGTCATATATGGAGATGCTATTACTCCATTATGGATAGAACACAATGATATACCACCAAGCACTAAAAGCATGCTTTTTTTTATCATAAATATTAATTCCCTTTAATTTAATTAATGTAAAATATTATGTTACATTAATTTGCAAAACATAATCAATTTTAATTAATTATTTATTTAGTTTTGTTTTTCCACTTGCATATGTTTTTTACAAAATTGTTTATGATTACAATTATCATTATCTTTGTTGTGCATTCTATGGTGCGACGAAGATCTACTATACTTGCCATTTGATACATGACTTAGACAAGAATAACTTACAGATAAAAACATTAAAGAAGAGATTATTATAATTATAAATCCAAATACTTTGGCAACAACAATACCGACACCTTCATTTCTAAATCCCCATATTAATAAAGATACTCCTGATGCTAATGTTAATAATAAAATTGCAAGATTGATAGAACACATAAAACTTATACTCCGATTATATTATTTAGTTTTGAAATAATTAATAATTTTATTTCGTTTAAATTTATAATTTAGAGCATTATGAGTTAATTCAGTTCCATATAAAAATCATATATGCCCATAAATCTTTTTAAGTTAAGGTTTACCAATAATGTTTCGATATACTATACAGTCAAAATTAACCAAGATAATAATAAATGTTTTATATAATTACATGTTATTACTGATTATTTCTAAAATAAAGATTGAGAAATTAAAATGAAAAACTTGAAAAAAGCTGAATTACATATGCATTTAGAAGGCAGCTTAGAACCAGAAATGATGCTAAACTTGGCAAAAAAAAATAAAGTTCAACTCAAATATCAGTCTATTAATGAAATTAAAAATGCATATAAATTTAATAATCTACAAGAATTTCTTGATTTATATTATCAAGGAATGTCAGTTTTACAAACTAAACAAGACTTTTTTGACTTAACATATGCGTATTTAACAAACGCGCATCATGATAATGTAACTCACACTGAAATGTTTATCGACCCACAAGGTCATATTTCTAGAGGAATATCATTAAAAAATGTTTTTGATGGCATAAATGATGCCATTATTGAGGCAGACAATAATTACAATATTAAAGCAAGTATAATCGTTTGTTTTCTTCGGCATTTAAGTGAAGCAGATGCATTACTTGTATTTGATCAGGTGATGGATTTTCGGGACAAGTTCATTGGAATTGGTCTTGATTCATCAGAATTAGGTAATCCTCCTAGTAAATTTAAAAATCTATTTAATAAAGCTCGCTTAGAAAAATTAAAACTTGTTGCTCACGCGGGAGAAGAAGGGCCGGCCAGCTACATATGGGAAGCGCTAGATATTTTAGGAGTAGACAGAATTGATCATGGAAATGCAGTGTTGTCTGACAATGAGTTAATTAAAAGAATAGTAAAAGATGAAATATCTCTAACAATGTGTCCTTTATCAAATAAAAGCCTTAATGTAGTTCCAAATCTTAAAAATCATCAAGCCTTAGAGCTATTGAATCATGGAGTAAGAGTTACCATTAACTCTGATGATCCAGCATATTTTGGAGGCTACATTAATCAAAACTATACAGAAATTACTAAAGCTTTATCTCTATCTGATAAAGAAGTAGAAAAATTGGCAAAATTAAGTTTAGAAGCCAAATTTATATAGTTTAGCCAAATCTAACTTTTAATAAAAAACAAATAACTTGCACCATTATGGTTTAATTTACAACCTTATTTTATCCTAAAAAATTAAAGAATTATCATAACCAAATTTAGTTAAATCTTTAATTCGTCTTGGATACAATATTCCATCTAAATAATCAATTTCATGCTGAATAACTCTTGCATGAAATCCTTTTGCTACTCGTGTGATTTCATTTTTATCTAAAAAGCTATAACCTGAATATTCTCTTTTTTTATATCTAGGAACTAGCCCTCTTAATCCTGGAACACTTAAACATCCTTCCCAACCATCTTCTTGCGTTGCATCTAAAACTTTCATAACAGGATTAATAAGTACTGTATTTGGAACTGGTTCTTCATTAGGATATCTTGAATTACTTTCAAATCCGAAAATGATTATTCTTTTTGATTATCTAAAGCTTTATCTATCTGTTTGATTAATGAGTCTATTTTATTTATTAAATTTTTATCCAATTTATGTTTTTTAATATTTTTTAAATTATATCTTAATTCCATAAATATTTCTGTTTCAGTTGAACCCTGCTGTACAGAATTTTTTAATAACAATCCTAAATCTGGCAATCCATTATTAATTAGTTCTATTTCGATTTCATGAACTTCTTGATGAAAGTCAAAAGACATAATATTTTCCCCTTAATGTGGCTTAGTATACTCATATAACTCAAAGTTTAATCAATACCTACTTTAATTTGGCTACTTTTATTCAATAATTTTAAAGAAATATTTTTTAATATATTCCATATGTTATATATTAAACTTAATTACAAACGCTAATCTTTTAATAAAAGCAGAAGCTAAAGTCAAAGTCAAAGTCAAAGTCAAAGTCAAAGTCAAAGAAAAATCCTAAATGTCAAAATAATAACTGCAACAAAACCCTACATTTCATCCATTTCGATTTCTTCTACGCGAATAATATTAGCTTTAATAGATTTTTGTGTTTCTTTTTACAGTTGAGTAATTGGGTATTTACTGTTTGGATGCTCGCTTCTTTTTTAATTCTCTAATAACCGTATTATTAATACCAACACCTAAAACTCTTGCTGTATCTCTAATACCGCTACCGTTTAAAACTAGATTAATTCCATTACCAACCAAAAATAGGAAATTGTTCTTTTGCCCTTCAGTCATATAATAAATCAAGTAAAGTTTTAGTCTTTAACTAAAGAAGATGTTTTATGTTCTATAAAATAAATAAGGCTAATTTTTCAGTAAATTATAAATATAAAGTTTAATTTTATTGAAGTAAATTGACTATGATTTTTTTAAAATGCCCCTACAGTGTCTCGCGGGGAAAAAATTTAAAAACAACAAGCAGGTAACTTATTGAAATAATTGGTGGGCCTTGTAGGACTCGAACCTACGACCAAGGGATTATGAGTCCCCTGCTCTAACCAACTGAGCTAAAGGCCCTTATAAAAAGGGGATTTAAAGTGTTTTAATAACACTCAAAATATGGGTAAATTTTACACCATTATTTTGAGCTTGTCATCTGTTTTTTATAGTTTTTTATATTTAAAATTATTACTCATTATCTTCTTCAGCTAAGAAACTTCTTAATAACTCCGATCTAGCTGGATGGCGCAATTTTCTTAAAGCTTTAGCTTCTATCTGCCTAATTCTTTCTCTTGTAACGTCAAACTGCTTGCCTACTTCTTCTAAAGTATGATCAGTATTCATTCCTATTCCAAAACGCATTCTTAATACTTTTTCTTCTCTTGGAGATAATTTATGCAATACTTCAGCTGTTGCTTTTTCTAAACCTATTCTTGCAGCAGAATCTAAAGGAGATTCACTTAGAGTATCTTCAATAAAATCCCCTAAATGAGAATCTTCATCATCACCAATTGGTGTTTCCATTGAAATAGGTTCTTTAGATATTTTTAAAACTCTTCTGATTTTATCTTCAGACATCAGCATTTTTTTGCTTAATTCTTCAGGAGTTGGCTCACGCCCCACTTCTTGAATCATCTGTCTTGTAATTCTATTTAGTTTATTAATAGTTTCAATCATATGCACAGGGATTCTTATAGTACGAGCCTGATCAGCAATTGATCTTGTTATCGCTTGCCTTATCCACCATGTTGCATAAGTTGAAAACTTATATCCTCTTCTATATTCAAACTTGTCAACAGCTTTCATAAGACCTATATTACCTTCTTGGATTAAATCCAAGAATTGTAATCCTCTATTAGTATATTTTTTTGCAATAGATATTACTAATCTTAAATTGGCTTCAACCATTTCTTTTTTAGCGCGGCGAGCCTTTGCTTCACCAATAGACATATATCTATTAATATCTTTGATTTCTAAAATTAATAGATTAGAATTTTTCTCAATTTTATCTAATTTTTTTTGAGTCGCAATAATTTTATCTTTATCTTGCTCTAACAATGACGAATAAGATTTCCCACTTTTTATATGCTCATCAATCCACTCTGCATTTGATTCATTTCCTGGAAAACTATTAATAAAAACTCTTCTAGGCATTTTGGACTTGATTACACACAAATCCATAATAACACGTTCTTCAGTTCTTACCTTATCTAATAAATCTCTTAATTTTTTAAATAATATATTAAATAATTTAGGGGTAATTTTAAAGCCTAAAAATAATTGTGCTATTTCATCTCGTAATTTTTCAGCCTCTTTTGATTTACGACCTTGCTCAACTTCTGATTTAACTAAAAGATTATATACATTTCTTAATTCAGCAAATCTTTCTCTTGCCTCTTCAGGATCAGGACCAAACTCAGTACTACTATCATCTGAACTATCATCATCTGAACTATCATCTTCTGAACTATTTTGAGATTTGGCACTTTTAGATTTATCATCGCTAGATGCTTCTTCTTTAGATGTACTTTCTATCTTGGCTTTGTTTACAGACTTGATCTGTGGCACAACTAAATCTTCATCATCAGACTCATCTCTTTCATCATCAGATAAACCAGAACCAAGATCAGTTGCCCCTACTGCAATATCCTCTTCAATTTCTGAAAAACCGGTAATTAAATCGCTTAATTTTGCCTCGCCCTGTTCATATGAATCATATAAATCTAATATTGTCTTAATACTTTCAGAATATAACACTAAAGATAGAATAACTTCTTTTGTACCCTCTTCTATTCTCTTAGCAATTACTATCTCACCTTTTCTAGTTAAAAGGTCAACGTTACCCATTTCTCTCATGTAAGCTCGAACTGGATCTGCACTTCCACCTAATTCTAACTCAGCTAAAGCTATCTCTGTATCATCTAAGTCTTCATCCGTAGTAGCATTATCTTTTGCTAGCATAAGTTCATCTTCTGTTGGAACTTCAGGAAATACAGGAATTCCCATGCTTGTTATAGTAGTGATAATGCCTTCTATTTGCTCAGCATCCACAATGTCAGATGGCAAATTGTCATTTACGTCAGAATGGGTTAAATACCCTTTCTCTTTGCCTAATAGTATTAATAATTTAAGCTGCGATTCTTGCTCATTAGAATAGCTCATCTTTACTCCACCACTATAAATCTAGAAATTAACCAAACTACGAATTGTACCATAAATTAAGTAAAAAATATTCACAAAATCAACTTTTATTTTATTTTTCTTTTAATAACTCTGTCAACATATGCTTTTCTTCCAAAGATAACGCTTTTATCCCTGTATTTTTTACTTTACATAACAAACTATCTAAAGCTTCATCTTTATTAGTCTTCTTTAAATTTTTCATAATATCTGCGAACTCTAACTCTAAATGCTCTTTATCTACTAGATGTTCAACTAACATCATCTCTGTAATAAAAGCTTTACTTTTGTCATCATTCCAATTATCTAATATTTGTGCACTTGTAATAAATCCTTGTTTAATCAATGTAACAACTTGATAAAAAATATTAGCCTCTGTGCTGTCTTTACTTAAATCAACTTGATACTGCTCAACAAGTTTTACCATATAAGGATACTGCAACAAAATACTTAATGCATTATTTATTAATTTATTATTACCCTTAACAGCAGGTTTATTTACATGACTATATCTTTCAATTTTATAACTAGCCTGATTCAGCTTATGTTCAGATTTAATCTCTAACATATGCTTTAATCTATCTAAAGCTAAATCTAATTTATTAGCTAAATCAGATAATAAAAATTCTTTTACAATTTCATCATAAACTTTGTTTACAATGGAACGAAAAAGACTAACAAACTTAGATTTACCTTCTAAAGAATTAATATCTAATTCTTTTGTTAAATTATTAAATATAAATGTAGATAATGATTCTGAATTTTTCAAAAATTTCTCAAAACCAATTTTACCATATTCTCTAATATAACTATCTGGGTCATGATTGCCTGGTAAAAAACAAAAACTTAAGCTTTTTTCAGCTGAAATAATAGGTAAAGCCTGGATCATTGCTCTATATGCTGCTCGCTTACCAGCCAAATCACCATCAAAACAAATTATTATTTTCTCTGTATATTTAAATAATTTAACAAAATGTTGATGTGATGATGCTGTTCCCAATGTAGCAACAGCATTAGAGATACCATGCTGTGCTAAAGAAATAACATCCATATAACCTTCAACCATCAAAAAATAACTATCTTTACTTCTATTAGAGCTGCTTGTTTGTAATGCTTGATATAACCCATATAAGTCATTACTTTTTTTAAAAATAAAAGTCTCAGGAGAATTCAAATATTTTGGCTGGTTATTATTATTACTCTCAACAAATAATCTGCCTCCAAAACCTATAATTTTTCCTTGGATATTATGTATTGGAAACATTATACGATTTCTAAATCTAGCATAACCCTTTGCATTATTATTTGGATTACTATTTTCTAACCATAAACCCGCTTGTTTTAATAATGTATAAGATACATCATGATTATCTTTTAATACTTGATCTAAATTACCCCAATCAGCACTAGAATAACCTAATTGAAACTTATCACAAATTTCTTTAATAATTCCTCTTTGCACTAAATACTGTTTTGCTAAATTATTATTTAATAAGTTATTATAATAAAAATTAGAGACTAGCTGATTTATTCGATATAAAGCCTTATCGATACTCATTTTTTCATTTGAAATAGATGAGCTAACAGGAATTTCCATGCCTGCTATTCCGGCTAATTTAGTTACAGCTTCAACAAATGCCAATTTCTCATATTCCATAACAAACTTAATGCTGCTTCCGCCGACACCACAGCCAAAACAATGATAAAATTGTTTATTTTGAACAATACTAAAAGATGGAGTTTTTTCATGATGGAAAGGACAGCAGGCCATATAATTATGTCCCATTTTTTTCAATGGAACATAACTACCAATAACATCTACTATGTCTATGTTATCAAGTAAACTTGATATAAAATCTTCGGGTATATATCCCATTAATGGTAAAAAATACTAACCTTGCAAACATTCTTTAACTAATTTACTAACAATAGCCATGTCAGCACGCCCTTGTAATTTTGGTTTTAAATCAGCCATCACCTTACCAATGTCTTGCATTTTTACTGCTTCAACATCAGATATAGTTTGTTTCACTATAGAATGAATTTCTTCTGCTGATAACTGCTCAGGCAGGTATTGCTTTAAAATTTCGATTTCTGATTCTTCTTTCTCAGCAAGCTCAGCTCGACTTGCAGCCAAATATTGTTCTGATGCATCCTTACGTTGCTTCACCATTTTTTCAATAATATTTATAATGTCAGAATCAGATGGTTCAATTCTTTCATCTACTTCTTTTTGCTTTATAGCTGCTGATAGCATTCTTAAGGTAATTAAAAGATCTTTTGCTTTGCTGCGCATTGCAGATTTAATATCTTCTTGAATCTTATTTTTTAAGCTTTGTTCCATAAAATACCTAGTATAAATATATTTAAATCTAAAAAAGATAAAAATAAGGCCTAATATTAAAAAATATTAGGCCTTACTAAATTTCACTAAACAAATAATAATAGACTATTCGCTTACTAATACCGTTGTCTGCTCTATAGAAGCTATAGGATCTTTAAATCTTAAGCTCTTAGTAACATCGCGACGTTGTTTTTTATAGAAATTCTCTTTAGAAGTTCTTTTTAATTGTCTTTTAACAGCTGCAATTTTCTTTCTTCTACGCTTAGTCTTCGGTTTTTCAAACCTTTGACGTCTACGAGCTTCAGTAATCACACCGCATTTGTCAATAGACCTTTTAAAACGACGCATTGCACTATCTATATTTTCGTTATCACGCAATATCACAGATGGCATTTAGGAATCACCTCATTAATTAGTATAAATTGATTTAATTATATTAAAGGGCCAGACAATATCCACCCCTAAGTTATGAGATTTTAGAGGAGTTTTCTATAAATTGCAAAAATTTTCTAAAATATTTAGATTTTTTTGAAAATATGCTCTAAATTTGATTAAATTAACATTCTTATTTTACTTTAATTAAATATAACTAAACACCAATATGCCTGCAGCAGATAAAATTAATAATATTATAGCAATAGAAACATCATGTGATGAAACAGCAATAGCTGTATATTCTAAAATAAATGGTCTATTAGCACATAAAGTATATAGCCAAATTGAGCTACATACTCAATATGGAGGAGTAGTGCCAGAGCTTGCATCAAGAGATCATATTAGAAAAATTTTACCCTTAATTAAAGAAACCTTAAATCAAGCAAAACTAGAGCTTAAAGATATAAGTGGCATAGCATATACTCAAGGCCCAGGTCTTATTGGTGCTTTATTAGTAGGTGCAACGATTGCAAAAACTCTTGCTTTTAGCCTACAAATACCGACTATAGGCGTACACCACATGGAAGGTCACTTATTAGCTCCTTTTTTAGAAAAAGACTTAGAAAAAGAAATTACTTTTCCTTTTTTAGCTTTGCTAGTATCTGGAGGTCATACTTTATTAATTAAAGTTTCAAGTATTGGAAACTATGAAATTCTAGGACAAAGCATTGATGATGCTGCAGGAGAAGCTTTTGATAAAACAGCTAAAATATTAGGACTACCATATCCTGGCGGTCCTCAAATAGAAAAGTTAGCAAAACAAGCAGTTTTTAAAAAATATATTTTTCCAAGACCACTTATGAAAAATTTAAAGCATAATAACTTAAACTTCAGTTTTTCAGGACTTAAAACTTTTGCTTTAAATACTTTTGATAAAATAAAACAAGAATCACTAATCAACAAGAATATTAATTTGCATCAAGAAAAAGCAGAGATTGCCTATGCATTTCAAGAAGCCGTCACCGATGTTTTTATTAAAAAATGTAAACAAGCAGCTCTATCAACAGGCATTGATAAATTAATTATAGCTGGCGGTGTAAGTGCTAATAAATATTTAAGAGATAAATTTAATTCTTTAGAAAAAGAAATTAAACTCAAAACTTATTATCCAAGTTTTGAGTTTTGTACTGATAATGCAGCGATGATTGCTTATGCAGGAATGCAAAGACTTCTTAAAGGCGAGCATAGTCCATTAGATGCTAGCGTTAAGCCTAAATGGCCTCTGAGCTCTCTTAAAGACTAAATAAATTTAATTGTAAACTCACCACAATTTACCTTCAGTATTATTAAATATTTTTTTAATATTGCTATGATGCATCAATATTAATAATAAGGACAGCGCACACATGACTATTAATGATAGAGCATTTAAATCATTATAAATAATCAAAAAACTTAAAATAGGCATGAAAAAAGCAGCTAATATAGATGAAAATGAAACGTACCTTGTAGTAACTAATGTTAAAACAAATATTATTAAAAGACATAAAGTAACTAAAGGTGATAATACTAAAATCACCCCCAAACCTGTTGCAACTCCTTTTCCTCCTTTTAAATTAAAATAAATGGGAAATACATGTCCTAAAAAGATAGCAAATCCGATATAAACTAATTCTGGAACACCAAAATCTAAAAAATATTTGCAAATCATCAGAGGAATAACTGCCTTTAAAAAATCCCCTAATAAAACTATTATTCCAAATTTTTTACCAGAAAGTCTTAATACATTTGTAGCACCTGCATTTTTTGATCCACCTGATTTGGGATCAGATAAGTTAAAAATTTTACTAATTATCAATGCAAAATTTAGTGAACCTATTAAATAAGCTAGAATTAATGATAAAATTAGAATAAAATTTATATCCATACAGTTTTCCAAATAAAAATTTAAAATATTATGCAAAATCAAGTAAATGATATTATACACATACAAAACCTAGAAACAATAACAAAAATAGGCATTTATCCCCATGAAAAGACCATAAATCAACCTGTTATTATGGATTTCAAGATTTATACTAATGTAAAATTTGCCGCTATAACTGATTGTATTAATAATACTTGCGACTACGCTAGTTTATCTAAATTTATAATAAATTATGTAAGCTCAAATCAATTTAATTTACTAGAAACATTAGCTGAAAATTTATGTAATATTTTATTAAAAGAATTTAATATTCAACAACTAGATTTAAGAATATCAAAACCTTTAGCTCTACAAGAAATATCTAAAGGGGCTTTAGTATCTATAGAAATATCTAGAAAAAATTAAAGATAACAAACTCTAATCCTGTAAAGTTCTACCACCATCAACAGCTAACATTTGACCTGTTACATATTTCGCATTAGCTAAATAATATACAGCTTCGGCAATATCTAAAGGCTCGCCTGGTTTTTTAAGTGCTGTTCTGTCTATTATTACTTGCTTTACATCTTCTTGAATAAGACTAATTTCTTCTGGCCAAATAATACTACCTGGAGCAACAGCATTTACTCTAATATCTGGACCTAGCTCTCTTGCTAGAGATTTAGTTGCCATATAAAGCCCTGATTTTGCTATACTGTACACGATGTAATTCTTAATAGGTCTTTTAGCATGAATATCACAAATATTAACGATGCTACCTTTTGTTTTTATTAAACTGGCAGACAACTCTTGAGATAAAAAAACCGGAGCTTTTAAATTGCTATTAATAAGCTCATCCCATGCATCTACTGTAATATCTCCTATTTTAGTTTCATAAAAGCTAGACGCATTATTTACAAGCAAATCTACTTTACCCCAAAAACTTAAAGCCTTAATTACAAGCTCTTTAATATTTTGATTATTAGTGTTATTAAAATCAAACTGCATAACTTCAGAAGAATTATGATTTATCTTATTTAAACTATTTTTAAGCTCAATAGCTTCCTTTTCTGAGGTTTTATAATGAATAATTATATTATAATTTTTACTATGTAAATATTCTGCGATAGTTCGACCTATTCTTCTAGCAGCTCCTGTAATTAAGGCTACTTTTTTGCCATTAGAGCTAAGATCATGTTTAATATTTGAATCGTTCATAAATTATATATTATAATGTCTGACTATGATTTTTAACACAAAGAATATTATTTTACCAGAGCCTGGTAACATTGCAAAAGAGCATAGCTCAAAATTACAAATCTATATTGCAGATTTAATTCAAAAATCTCCAAATAAATGGATTAGTTTTAAAGATTATATGCAAGCAGCGTTATATACTCCAAATTTAGGTTATTATGTCGCAGGCCTTGAAAAATTAGGTTATGCAGGTGATTTTATTACTGCACCAGAGATATCGCCTTTATTTGGATATACTATAGCAAACTCTCTATCACTTATTATTCAAGAAAACCCAAATTTCAATATATTAGAATTTGGTGCTGGCTCTGGAAAGTTAGCTTATGACATCTTATCTAGATTAAATACTTTAAAAACGTTGCCATGTAACTATTATATATTAGATGTAAGCCCTGATCTTAAACAAAAACAAAAAAACTTATTTAAACAATTGTCTAAAAATATTAAAGATAAAATTATTTTTTTAAGTTCACTTCCAGAAAACTTTGATGGCATTATTTTAGCCAATGAAGTAATAGATGCGATGCCTGTTAATTTATTTGAAATTGATTTTACCAATAAAAATAACATTGCGGAAATAGGAGTTAGCTTAAATTCGCAAGTTATAAATAAAGAACAGCAAATTATATTTAATAAAAATCAACATATAGACTCTAAATTCAAGGACTATATCAATAATAAAATCTTACCTAATATCGACAGACAAGAATTAAAAAAGAAAAACATAACAAAATATTTAATAGAATATAATTACCAAGCAGAGTTATGGATTGATACTATTAGTAAAATTTTAAATTCAGGTTTAATTTATATTATTGATTATGGATTTAATAAGAAAGAATATTATCATCAAGATAGACACCAAGGCACCCTACAATGCCATTATCAGCATCACTCTAACTCAGAGCCTCTTTGGTATCCAGGGTTACAAGATATAACTACTCATGTAGACTTTAATAACATTGCAGAAATTGCTTTTAATAATTCATGTGATATTGAAGCCTATATTTCTCAAGGCCATTTTTTAATTTTAAATAATATTCAAAACTTTATTAATGACATAGATATATCAGAAAATGCAAAACTAAAACTCTCACAAGACATAAAAAAATTAACTATGCCTCATGAAATGGGAGATTTATTTAAATTTTTAATTATTAGTAAAAATTTAAATAAAGAATATTTTATTAATTTAGATATGTTTAATAAAAAATATATTTTATAAAGCTTAGTATTAAATTTTCTCAAGCAACAACACGCAGTATTTTTATTACATATATTAAAAATATCTAAGTATGTTTTGCAATATCGTTACTAAATTTAGCTATATTCTTACTCATAACTTCGGCTATAGCTAAATAAGTCGTATTTTTGTTTGATAAATTTGCGTCAATGTAATCTATATATTTACTTGAAAAACTAGCAATAACTTTGTTCTTATTATTTAAAATAGACCATTGAACAGATAAAATACTTTTTAATCTGTTTTTTTTAATTATTTTATTTTGAAATTTTTGTATATTTATTGCAACAGTATAATCATTATTAGTAAATTTTCTAAACCTATAAGGAACAGACATGATTTTGCTTTTTCTATTAAAATAATAATTATTTAAATTATTAATTAAAGCAGATTCAATATTACTATCTAATTTTTCATCCCATTGATGAAATTCACTAATTTGAACTTTATTTTTACATTGTAAAACAATATCTTTTGATTTTAAAACCTGGCTAATTGAAATTGGTCCTATTGCAATAGTGCCTTTAGTACTTATATTATAACTACTGTAATTCTTATCAGCAATTGATAAAGAATAATACTCTGTTTTTTTACTACTGCATGATGATAAAAATATAAAAGATATTAATAATAATATCTTTTTATATTTAATAACTTTAAAAAATTCACACATTATCTTTTCCCAAAAATTATTGAATTAGGATTTCTCTCAATAGTATTAGCTGCATCATTAACAGAGTTAGATGCATTAACAATACTCATTAATGCTTCATTTATATTTATCATTAACTCAGATTTATTATTCAAAGTTCCTTCCATATTATACAAAATATGATCTAATTTTTTGGCAATAATAGATAAATTCTGTAACGTACCTTCAACATCTCCTTTAATCATAGCAGTATTAAACTTATCTAATAAGTTATTTAAGCCTTCTCCTATTTGCTCAAAAGGAAACTTATCTAGTTTTTTTGCAAACATACTTAATTCTGATGCTTGCGTTGGTATTTCTTTATAAGGATATTGTTCTATATTATTATAAAAAACACTATGCACCTTAGGTGTAAAAACCAAATCAACCTCTAGCCTTCCTGTTATAAAACTTTGATTATGTAACCTTCCTTTAAGGCCGTTGTTAATAAAAATAATTATAGGATTTTTATTACCATTATTTTGGCCGTCATATTTTATTAATTTAGCATCTATATCAACTAATACTGCCGCTTGAGAATGGGCACTTCCATCTTCAGTTGAGTTTACTATTAATGAAACCTCTGTAACTTGACCTACTTTAACTCCTAAAAAATTTACTGGAGCTCCAGGTCCTAATCCACTTACAGAGTTATTAAAATACATAATATATTTTTCTGTTTTAGCAAAAAAATTTGTTGAGAGTAATAAAAAGCTTACAACAACAGCTAAAATCATTGCTCCTAGAATAAACATTCCTAGTAAAAAATTTTGATATCTATCTTCCATAATTTATTTCAATATTTTAATTTATTATATTGTTATTTTAATGAGCATTAATAAACTCTTGTACTTTATTATATTTAGAATGCATCAAAACATCCAGGGTTCCTAATTCTAAGAATGTTTTTTTTGTATTATCTAGAAATAATATATTGTCTGAAAGTTTTTTTATACTTCCAACTTCATGTGTAACTAATACTATAGTAGTACCTAAATTATCTCTAATACTAAGTATTAAATCATCTAATTTTTCAATTGTCACAGGATCTAATCCAGCATGAGGCTCATCAAAAAACAAAATTTCAGGATCTAATGCTAAAGCTCTTGCTAATGCTGCCCTACGTTGCATCCCACCACTTAATTCATAAGGAAAATAACTTTCATAGCCAGAAAGATTTACTAAAGACAGCTTATACTTTACTATTTTAGATATCATTTTTGGACTTAATTTGCTAAATCTAGATAAAGGTAATGAAATATTTTCTTCAATAGTCATGTAGCTCCAAAGAGCACTATTCTGAAATAAAACGGCAAAATAACGTTTAAGACTTTGATCTACAGCATCACCACGCCATAAAGATTTATTTTTTATAGAAACATTTCCTTTTGTTGGCTGTAAAAATCCTGTAAGAGCTTTTAAAACTGTGCTTTTACCACAACCTGATGGTCCCATTATAGTAAATATTTCTTGCTGCTTTATAGCAAAGTTTAAATTTTGCTGTATAACTTTAGTATCATGCTGTAATAATAAATTTTCAACTTTAATAATTATATCATTCATCATATTAAAATTTCACTAAACTAAAAAATATTGTAAAAATAGCATCAAATATAACAATATAAACTATGGATGCAACTACTGTATTTGTTGCTGAATTTCCAACATCCATGGCTTTTTTACCAGAGTTAATACCATAATAGCAACCACAAAGGGCAATAACAAAACCAAATGCAAATGATTTTATTATTCCAACTATAAAATCATTAACACCTAAAGCATATATCGTTTGACTATAATATTCCGTTACAGAAATATTTGTAGTTGAACATGCTATTACTGCACCTGCTATTAAACCTATTATATCAGCATATATTGTTAACAACGGCATCATTAAAATTAAAGCTAAAGTTCTTGGTAACACCAAAAAATGCATAGGATTTATATTAAAACTACTTAAGGCATCAATTTCATCATTAGAGTTCATCGTTCCTAACTGGGCTGCATAAGCGGCCCCAGTTCGTCCTGCCATAACAATTGCTGCCATTAGAGCCCCCATATCTCTAAGTATCCCAAAACCTATTAAATTAGCTATTAAGATTTCTGCCCCAAAAGCTTCAAGCTGAACTAATCCAACATATGCTAAGACTACTCCAGATAAAAAACTTATTAAAGTTATAATAGGTAAAGCATCAATACTAGAGTTGCACACTAATTCTAAATAGTCTTTAGATCTAAATCTTACTTTACCTTTAACAAATAATACATGTGCAAAAACCCATTCACCAAAAAACTCCACAAATTTTTTTGTTTTTTTTACAGGGTCTGATGACAATAATCTATTAGCCAAACTCTTATGTGACTTCTCATTATTATTATTTTTTATACTAGTAGATGTTTGCTCATTACTGATATTATTACTTAAATAGTCATCTTTCGATAATTCTACTAGTTTTATAATTTTATCTGGTAAACAATCTAAGTTTATAATTAAATTATTTTTTTTAGCATATTTCAAAATATCTAATAGAATAACAACAAAGCTACTGTCCCACTTAGTATTTTCATCTAATTTAATTTTAATAATGTGATTATCTTGTAGCTTTTCAAATATCATATCGCTTTCTTGTAATTCAGACCAAATAGTCCAATTACCTGAAAAAGCTAGTTCTTTTGACGAAAAATCAAAATTAACAAATCCTTTTTCCATATTTTTGCTGATACATATCCTTACTGGTTAGTTTGAAAAAAAACTGATGGTTTACTATTATAAAAATATCAGCTATAAATATTAGTTACTTTTTAAAATTTTTATTACTTCTATTATATTATGAAAAAAATCTCCATATCAAAAACTTTTATTATTATATTAATAGTTTTAATTGCTATGTTTATATCTGGCTCATACCTAATGGGTAATATGGCAGAAAAAAACTTAAACCACACTGTAAGACAACTTGCAGATAAAGGAATTAATATATCAAAATATCATAAAGGAATATTTAGTTCATCTTTATCTATATCTGCTGGGCCAATGAGTGTAGCTAAAATACATATAACTCATATGCCAATTATAATAAATTATAATAATTTATTTAATAAAAAGATTTTTATCTTACAAGCTTTTGGCGATGTAAAAATGTATAACTCAAAAGATAAAGTATCTTCTCAAGAAATTTTAGTTAATTTAAATGGCAATATAGATACTAGATTTAAAATTTACTTATCTCAAAGTATTATTAACTCATTAAAAGTGATAAATGGAAAACTAGAAGATAATGCAATTACTGGAAGTTTAATGATTAATGCATCTTCTGAAAACTTTATAAAAGCAAGACTTCAATCATCTGCAAATTTAAATAATTTAAATTCTAATATCATACCTTTCTTAACATTTAAAGTTGATAACTTATTGTTAAATCTAAATATTTACATAGAAAAAGATAAATCTAATGATGATTTTCATAATAAAACCGTATTTAAAATTAAGTTAGAAGGAATAAATTTACCTAGCATCCAATCAAAAATAGATAATATAACTGCTGATATTACTCTTATACCACAAACTTTAACCCCTGCTTTAATAGCGCAAACTATTTTTGTAAGCCCATGGAGTCTTTTGAATTTAATTAATACTGATATTAATATTAATTTTAATGACGTATCTTCGAAAATATTAACTCAAAATAATTCCGATAAAGCAATAGAAAATATTAATTTTCATTTTGCTTTTAATGGATACAACGACAATATAAAAAGCAAATTAGAGCTTATATTTAAGGAAATAAATACTAAATTATTAAATTCTAAATTTATAGGCTTTCAAACAGCTCTTGATGTACAAAAAAGTTTAATCTTTAAAGATCTACCAGATTTACTATCTAAACTTCAAAATACTGCAATAAATAATTATGGTGATAATTTTGCAACAAACCCATTAAATATAACTCCTGAAGAAATGAATAATTATCTTTTAAAAATACAAAGTTTAATGTATTCATTAAAAGTTGATCAATTTAGTATTAGCAAACCTGAATTTGGTAACTTAACTTTAAACGAGTTACATTTATTAACAAATATGAACCAAATAAAAAATAATATTCATGTTAATAATGATGTTTTATTAAAAAATTTAGAATGGTCTAATAAATTAAAGAATTCTCTTGTTTCTGGAAAACTAGAGAAAACAAATATATCAGGACAATATAAGTCAAATCTTTCTAATTTTTTATTAAAACAAGACGATCAAGCCATATATTCTGCCTCTGGCCAGATGCCATTATTACAATTTAACTCACTTGGGAATAATCTCATTATTGATAGCCTAAGTTTCAAAGCTAATGGAAAAAATAATAAAGATACAGCAGATTTATCATTGAAAGATATAAAGTATAATAATGAACAATATAATGCTATAAATCTAGATTCAAATGCTTATAATATAGATCCTAATCTTTTCTCAGTTATTTTAACGCATCTAGTTTCATCAGAGGCTTTAAATCAAAATGGAATTATTAACAATATTGATAACGTCATTGAGATCAATAGAATTAATACAACAAATTTAGCAAGAATAATCCAAAAAGGTTTTAAAGTTTCTCAAGATTTTTCGATGATCTTTCCTAAAAATAACAATCAAAAATTTATATTTAAATTAGCTCTTAATTTAAATCCAAATAAAGAAAACCTAAGTAATATGACTCAAGATGATTTAATTAATTTAATATATAAAAATGTCATACTAGATATCCATTTAGATATTCCTGTCTTTTTATATAATAATTTAATAAGTTTAGTAAAAGAACAAAAAAATTATCTTCCCAACGGATTAAAAGAAATTATGCCTAGTTTTTTAGAAAAGTTAAAAACAAAAAATGTGATAATATCTAATTCTGGCAGTTATAAAATAATCATCAATTATAAAAAAATGACCTACTATATTAATAATCAAAATTTATTTAGCATAATATCAACCGAAAATACAAAGCAACAAAGTCCGCAAAATTCTACATCATCTCAAGAACAAAATAATAGGCTCCATGATAAAACTTCTGATTTGTCAAAAAAAATGGGCATTAACAAAAAATAGCGGCAGAAAACAATTAATATTGTTTGATTTATATTTAGAACTATCAGATAATGATTATTCAGGACAAAATTGCTTGGAAGAAAAAAGATAAGCTTTATAATATATAAAGCTTATCTATCAAAGGTTACCTGCTAAATTGGACATCCATGCCCTTGTTATAATTTCCATTGACTATCCTTGTCCTGAACATTCCTAGTTCAAACTAATCCCTAAAAGAAAGCTTCTCCGTGCTTCCATAATCAGAATGATACCATCCTTAAAAAACTAAACAACTAGGCCAATAAGCTGAAATTTCATAAAAAAATCATTTTTTTTAATTATAATTGATCCGCTTAATTATGTAATCTATTTTTTCTTTATTTTTCAGCAAGTTACAACAAGGTTAAAAATAAACAGTTAATCTCATCCATTTATCTTAACCTGTAAGCGCAAATAACCTAACCCGTTTGTAGGATATTTCTTACAGATACTTAAGGTTATTTTACTCTTCTAGGTATTGTAGCTTATCTGCAACATCTTCCCATTCTTTAGCATCTGCTGGAGAATCTTTTAGCGTATTGATTTCAGGCCATTTTTTAGCGAGTCTCGTATTTAAATCTAAAAACTTTTTATTTTCTTCAGTCAGATCATCTTCTGAGAATATTGCATTAATAGGGCACTCTGGTTCACATAATGCACAATCTATACATTCATCTGGATCGATTACTAACATATTAGGCCCTTCTTTAAAACAATCAACAGGGCAAACTTCAACACAATCCGTATATTTACATTTAATACATTTTTCTGTAACAACAAAAGTCATCATTTATCCTTATTAGAAATTATTAATTAAATTTAAAATAATTATATTATCATAGTGAATTATATAGTATAATTAATTTTAAAATTCACCTGCTATCTATTTTAATAAAACTTAAAAATATGCAAGATAAAAAAGCTATAATAATAGGAATCGCAGGCCCTTCGGCCTCCGGGAAAAGTTTATTAGCTTCAACTATTATTAGAGAATTAGGCTCAAATAAGGTCGCTGTAATTTCAGAAGATTATTATTATAAAGATTTATCTAATATTCCTCAGCACGTTAGAAAGAAGATGAATTTTGATCATCCAGAAGCTTTAGATCATAAGCTTCTTGCAGAGCACTTAGCTACTTTACAAAAAGGCGATAATGTAGAAGTTCCTCAATATGATCATTCTTCACACTCACGCCTCGAAACTACTAAAACAGTAGGTAACCATTCAATTATAGTTCTTGAAGGTATTTTGCTTTTTGCGGATCCAATTTTAAGAGAATTAATGGATATTCTTATATTTGTTGATACTCCATTAGATATATGCTTTATTAGAAGACTTCAACGTGACACCATAGAACGAAAAAGAACAGTTGACTCTATTATAAATCAATATACAGAAACAGTTAGACCTATGTATTTACAGTTTATAGAACCATCTAAAAAATATGCGGATATCATAGTACCTAAGGGCGGCAAAAATCGTATTGCTATTGATATGATTAAAGCAAAAATGAATGAGCTATTAGAAAATTATAATAATCAAGCAGATTGATATTATTTCTTTGAAACTTTCATCATATATTTAAGGCGAAATTAAATGCAATATAAAATGCAAGCCATAATAGGCATAATATTTTTCTTGTCTTTATCTTTTTTATTAAGTTCTGATAAAAGAAACATTCAAATAAGATATATAATCTCAGGATTAATATTTCAGTTTATAATGGCAGTGTTAGTTTTAAAAGTTAAAGTTATTCAACATATTTTTAGCTCTCTAAATCAAGCAATTATTGCTCTGCAACAAGCAACTGAACAAGGAACTAGTTTTGTTTTTGGGTATTTAGGTGGTGGCCCTACCCCTTTTGATGTTCCTGCTGAATTGGCCGCACACAAATTTATCTTAGTTTTTCAAGCATTACCTCTTATGATTGTCGCTAGCGCATTAAGCTCTTTACTATTTTATTGGAAAGTAATTCCAGTCATTATAAAATCAATATCTAAAGTTTTAGAATATTCTTTGGGTATAGGTGGTGCATTAGGCCTTGGATCTGCATCTTCAGTATTTTTTGGAATGGATGTTACCCCTTTGTTAATTAAGCCACATTTAAAACACATGACACGAAGCGAGCTGTTTTCACTAATTACATGTGGAATGGCAACTGTTGCAAGCGCGGTAATGATAGTTTATGTCCATATATTAAAACCTTTATTTCCAGATCCAGGTTATATACTAGGTCATATAATTTCAGCATCATTAATCAATGTGCCTTCTGCCCTAATTATTTCTAGAATTATGATACCTCAGCTAGGACACAATACAGGTGGGCACTTAACAACAGGAGAAAAAGCTTCTGGATTTATGGACGCTATAACAAAAGGCGTTAATGATGGTGTGGGTATATTAGTTAATATAACTGCTATGTTACTAGTTTTAACATCTTTAGTATATCTTGCAAACCAAGTTTTAGGCGCAGCATTGCCTGAGTTTAATAATACAAAAATCACTCTACAAGGTTTTTTTGGTTATCTTTTCTCACCTTTTATGTGGTTTATGGGAATACCATGGAATGAAGTAAATCTTGCTGGAAGCTTGATGGGAACAAAATTAGTTCTAAATGAAATATTTGCATACAAAGAATTTACAGTTAGCGCATCTCAACTTTCTGAGCATTCAAAGCTAATTATGCTATATGGATTATGTGGATTTGCAAATTTTGGTAGCGTTGGTATAACAATAGGAGCCCTTGGAACATTAATTCCTGAAAGACATACTGAAGTAGTAAGTTTAGGATTAAAGTCTCTAATATCTGGTACAATTGCAACTTGTCTTACTGCAACAATCATAGGTCTTTTAACCTAAAATGTTTGTCCAATATTTTATAGGCTTATAAATAAAACCCTTTCACATTATATTATATTTAAGTTTATTAACGTATTAAAATAAAAGCGCTCAAATTTACAATACATCACTTCCATCTCAATATACGTAATTTTATAAAAAATAACTTTTATAAATTAATAGTTAAAACAAATCAGTCTCACTTTACAATATTTAATATAGTTATTTATTCAAGATTTATTACCAGACACAATTATATTAAAATAATTAGGCATCAATATAAAATATATTTTAAAAACAGCACCAAGCATGCAAAAAAATATTAGTTGTAAGCATATCTTATCTAATCGCTTTATAAATAATTATAGCTATTAAATATAAGTAAAAAAAACATGAAAAGTTTATTGTAAATTATAAAAACCAAATTCATAAATTAATAATTTTATGCGGCATGAAAAAAATTAGCAAATAGCAAATAACAAATAGTAAATATAAGACTATATATTTATAGAATGTAATTAATAATAGATATTTATTAAACAGCATAAAAAAAAGCTCACTACTAATTTTGCTTAATTAGTAGTGAGCTTTTTAATACAAAGCTATATTACAAATATTAGCTTTGATAATTTCCTATAGCAACTTAATAATTTATTCAGCTGCAGCTACATCTTCATTACGTGCAACAAGCTGAACTATAGCCATAGGTGCATTATCACCTTTTCTATAACCTGCTTTTATAACTCTAGTGTAACCACCGGGACGTTCAGTGAAAAAAGGACCTAGCTCAGTAAATAATTTACCAACTGCATCTTTGCTTCTAATTCTGTCAAAAACATAACGTCTATTAGCTACAGAATCTTTTTTAGCTTTAGTAATTAATGGCTCAACTATACCTCTTAAATCTTTAGCTTTCGCTAAAGTAGTTTTAATAGTCTCATGTTCAATTAAAGAAGTAGCCATATTACGAAACATAGCTCTTCTATGACTTGATGTTCTATTTAATTTTCTTCCAGATATCTTATGACGCATAAAAAAACAACACCCTAAATATATTTAATTAATCTTTATTAAGATAATTCCGTAGGAGGCCAATCTTCAATTGACATCCCTAAACTTAATCCTTTCTCAGATAAAACACCTTTGATTTCATTTAGAGATTTTTTCCCTAAATTAGGTGTTTTTAACAGATCACTTTCAGCTTTTTGAACTAAATCACCAATGTACATAATATTTTCAGCTTTTAAGCAATTAGTAGAACGAACTGTAAGCTCTAAATCTTCAATTGGTTTTAACAATACTGGATCATGCTTTGGTTCTTCTATAACTTCTGCTTTTTGAGGAATTAAATTAATATCCGCTAAAACAGAAATTTGAGAAATTAATATAGAAGCAGCATATTTAATTGCATCTTCAGCATCAATTGTCCCATTTGTTTCTAACTCAATAATAAGTTTGTCTAAATCTGTACGATTCTCAACCCTTGCAGCTTCAACTCTATAAGTAACTTTCTTAATAGGAGAATAAGAAGCATCTAAACTTAATTTACCAACTTCAATAACATTTAAAGCTATATCATTAACATTAACTACGCTACCGATATTTGCTGGAACGTACCCTCTGCCTATTTTAACTTTTAGTTTAGCTTTAAATACTGAATCATTGCTAATATTAGTAATGATTTGCTCAGGATTAATTATAGTAACATTATCAGAAGCTTTAATATCTCCAGCCAAAACAGGACCAGGCCCTTGCTTTTCAATATATAAAACTTCTTCTGACTTATCTTCTAACTTAACAGCTACTTGCTTTAGATTAAGTATAATATTAACAACATCGTCTGTTATACCAGGTATAGTTGTATATTCATGGGTTATGCCTTCTATCTGTAATTCAGATATAGCTGCACCAGGTATCATAGATAATAATAACCTTCTGAAAGAATTCCCTATAGTGTGCCCTAACCCTCTTTCTAAAGGTGATAAAACAACCCTAGTGCGATTCTTCCCAATCTGTTCAACTGAAGATATCTTTGGTTGCAAATACTGTTCGCAAGTTGCTAACATTAACATTTCCTCTATAACTTAAAAACAATTTTTTAAAAAACTACTTAAAGATTAAAAACTGCTAAGATTTTTATTACTTCTAATTACTTTTTTCTGATTACTTTCTTTTACTTAGAATATAATTCCACAATCAACTGCTCATTTATTGAAGCCGGTAAATCTTTACGCTCAGGAATTGACTTAAATACAGCCTTCATTTCATCGGGATTTACATCTAACCACTCAGAAAAACCTTTTTCTTTAGCAAAATTCAACGAAGATTTTACTCTCAAATGACCTTTAGCTTTTTCATAAACAGCTATTTCATCGCCTTCTTTTACTGAAAAACTAGGAATATTTACAAGCTTTCCATTCACAGTGATTAACTTATGAAGAACTATTTGACGAGCCTCTGTTCTAGAAACACCAAAACCTGCTCTATAAACAACGTTATCTAGTCTTTTTTCCATTAATTTCAATAAATTTTCACCTGTAGGTCCATTTAACCTATCAGCTTCTTTATAGAAATTACGAAATTGCTTCTCACCTAATCCATAAATGCGGCGTAACTTTTGTTTTTCACGCAACTGAATGTAATAATCTCCACGCTTAGCTTTACGAAGCCCGTGCATACCTGGAGCTTTATTTGGTTTAGTTTCTATAGCACACTTACTTGTGTAACACTTAGTTCCTTTTAAATATAATTTTTCGCCTTCTCTTCTGCATTGGCGACATTTTGGGCTCGTATCTCTAGACACTGGTTTACTCCTAAATTATATTGGCTTATCCACGACGTTCTTTTTCTGCTCTACACCCATTATGAGGTATAGGAGTAACATCAACTATTTCTGTAATACTACAAAATTCACTAATCGCTCTAATAGATGAATCTCTACCAGGACCAGGTCCTTTTACTTTAACTACAATATTTTTTATCCCATGATCCATCGCATTTTGCATTGCTTTTTTAGCAGCTACCTGCGCAGCATAAGGGGTACTTTTTCTAGAACCTCTAAAACCAGAGCCTCCAGCAGTCGCCCAAGAAACCACATTACCCTGTGGATCACTTATTGTAATTATTGTGTTATTAAATGATGCATGAACATGAGCCACGGCATTCAAAACACTCTTAAGCCTTTTTTTCTTCACTTGCTTAGTGTTGCTTGTTTTAGCTTTTACCATAATAAAAATCTACCACGTTTAATCAATTTGATTTTCTAAATAAGTATTATAAGATAATTTATAATTAATCATCAAATAATTCTACACGTTTTGTTAACTATGTACACTTAAACGTGTTACTTAGCTCCTCTTCTTTTTGCTGTTCTTGCATTAGTACGTGTTCTTTGCCCTCTTAGCGGTAATCCACGACGATGCCTATCTCCTCTATAACATTTAATATCTCTTAAACGTTTCTTATTCATAGCAATAGTACGTCTTAAATCGCCCTCTGTATCATATTTAGCAACAGCATCTCTTATATCTGCAAGCTGCTCTTCAGATAAATCTGCAACATTAATTGTACGATCTATTCCTGTATCTTCACAAATCTTTATAGCTCTAGTTCGACCAATACCGAATACATGACCGGATAATGATACCCAAACTTGTTTATTATCAGGGATATTAACTCCCGCGACTCTAGCCATTAATTTATAACCCTCTTTTCTACTATTGTTGTAACTATCTAAAATTATTAAGGTCTATTTAATAATATATAATTTAAAAATTAAAGCCCTATAATTCTACAAAAACTTTTAACATATTACAAATAAAATATATTTAAATGAATAAATATATTTTATCCTTGCCTTTGTTTATGTCTTTTATCAACACAAATAACTCTAACTCTGCCTTTTCTCTTAATAACCTTACAATTTCTACATCTTTTTTTTACTGACGCTTGAACTTTCATATTAAAATACCTTCTTAATTAAAATTTATTATTAAAAAATAAAGATTTTGTATCTACTTTTTGCTTCTTAATAATAGATTGGTATTGATTTGACATTAAATGAGCCTGTGCCTGTGCCCAAAAATCCATTACCACAACAACTACTATAAGAATAGATGTCCCACCAAAAGTAAATGGTATGTTCCATCCATAAACCATTATTTCTGGCAATAAAGCAACTAAAGCTAAATATAATGCCCCAATTAAAGTTAATTTAGTCATAACTTTATCAATATATTTGGATGTTTGAACGCCTGGTCTAATTCCTGGGATCAATGCTCCAGATTTCTTTAAATTATCTGCTGTTTCTTTAGGATTAAATATTAAAGAGGTATAAAAAAAGCTAAAAAAGATTATCACTATACCCATTGTTAAAATATATAATGGCTGCCCAGGAGACAATAATAAAGTAAGATTATTTAACCAGTCAATATTTTTTCCGAAAGCAAAAAAGTTAGATATTGTTGCAGGAAATAACAATATACTAGAGCCAAAAATAACAGGTATCACTCCAGCCATATTAACTTTTAAAGGCAAGTGACTAGTCTGCGCCTGAGTCATCGACCTTTGTTGCTGCCTTCTTGCATAATGAATCATAATTCTTCTTTGTGCTCTTTCAACAAAAACAACAAACAATATTAAAGCAGCAAGTAATGCTATAACAATTAATCCTTCTATAGCTAGAAGCTGGCCGTCTCTAATTCTATCAAAAATTCTAGCAAATGACCCAGGTAATGCAGAAGCTATACCTGCAAAAATTATCAAAGAAATACCGTTCCCCAAACCTCTTTCTGTCATTTGCTCTCCAAGCCACATCAAAAATACAGTTCCAGTTATGGTTGTAATAACAATTAATACTAATGTTTGTAATTCAGAGTCAATAAGCATTCCTGTTGCATCTAAATACCTTGTTATTGCTATCCCTTGTATAGTAGCCAATAGGATAGTTCCCAATCTAGTATATTGATTTATTTTTCTTTTACCAGACTCTCCTTCTTTCTTTAATTCAGATAAAGAAGGATGTATAGCTGTTAAAACTTGAATTATTATTGACGCTGAAATATAAGGCATAATACCCAGAGCAAAAACACTAAATCGTTGCAAAGCACCGCCAGAAAACATATTAAACAATCCAAGAATTGTGTTTTGCTGCTGATGAAAGAAATCAGCTAACTTTTGAGGATCAACACCTGGAACAGGAATATGTGCACCTATTCTAAATAACAATATCCCAAAAAGGACATATAATAATCTACGAGCTAGCTCATTCATAATGCTTATTCAACTTTTCCTTTTGCTGCAACAATATGTTCTTGTGCTTGTTTTGAAACCTTCATACCTTTAATTATTAAAGGTTTTTTAATTTCACCTTTCAAAAACACTTTAACGAATTTTGTGCTCTTATTAATCAAACCCACTTCTTTAAGCTTATTAACATCAACAACTGTATTTTCTTCAAATTGATTTAACTCTTCTAATCTTATTTCTTCACTAAATAAAGATTTTCTTGAAGTAAAACCAAACTTCGGAACTCTTCTTTGAAGAGGCATTTGACCGCCTTCAAAACCAACTTTATGATAACCACCAGACCTAGCTTTTTGGCCTTTGTGACCTTTACCACATGTCTTACCAAGAGTACTACCTATACCGCGACCTACTCTCTTAGCTTTTTTCTTTGAATTTTTAGCCGGACTAATTGTGTTTAAAGTTAAACTCATTGCAAACTCCTATAAACCCTTTACTATAATATTTATTTTAATTTTTTGATATTCAAATTAAACTGTTTCTACCTTTAATAGATAGTTAATTTTATTTATCATACCCTGAATAGGAGCTGTTAACTTATGCTGAACAGTTTTATTAATCTTAGTCAAGCCTAATGTTTTTGCTGTAACAACATGCTTAGGATTTCTTCCTATCAAACTTTTTACTAAAGTGATATTTACCATTTTATTAGTAGTCATACATAACCCTTTAAATACTCAATAATACTCTACTATGTTAACCTAATTTGCCATGCACAATTTCAGGCGTTAACATACTTTGTAATCCTTTTATTGTTGCATATACAACATTAACAGGATTAGTTGAACCAATACACTTAGAAAGAACATTTCTTACACCTAGAACCTCAAACACAGCACGCATTGATGCTCCAGCTATAATACCCGTACCTTCTGATGCTGGCAACATTATAATTCTTGATGCCGCATGTTTAGCCTTAATAGGATGAAATAAAGTATCACCATTTAAGTTTATCGACACCATATTCTTTCTAGCAGCTTCAAGAGCTTTTTGAATCGCTAAAGGCACTTCTTTTGATTTACCTCTACCTACACCAACTTTACCCTTACCATTACCAACAACAACAATTGCGGAAAAACTAAATACACGACCACCTTTTACTACTTTGGCATTTCTGCTAACCGTAACAAGCTTTTCAATTAAACCGTCGCCCTTTACACCTTGATCAAAAGAAGCTGAACTAATTGCCATAAAAAATTCCTAAATAAACCTCAATAAAAACTCAATAAATTTAATATTAAATTATTAAACCATTCTCTTTAGCTGAATCAGCAATTGCTTTAACTCTGCCATGAAACCTAAATCCTGACCTATCAAAAGCAACTTTATCTATACCTAAATCTTTAGCTTTACCAGCAATTAATTTACCTACAAGCTTAGCTGCTTCAACATTACTGCCAAAATCATTTTTTGCTTCTTTCTTAAAAGCATCACATAAAGTAGATATAGCCGCTAAAGTAACATCTGCACCATCTTTCTCTTTTATTAACTGAGCATATGTATTTTTCAACGTCTTATGAATTGTCAATCTAATTTTTGACTCTCCACTTCTTTTTATAGTAGCTCTAACTTTTTTAGCTACTTTTTTTCTATTTTTAATATTTTTCATAAAAACTCCAATCAACCTTATAAATAATATAAAACAATTATTATTTTTTCTTGGTTTCTTTAATTATCACTACTTCATCTTTATATCTAATTCCCTTTCCTTTGTAACGCTCAACTGGGCGATACCTACGGATATTAGCGGCAACTTGGCCAACTAAACACTTATCTACTCCCTTTACTAATACCTCAGTTTGAGATGGAGTCTCTAAAGTGATTCCTTCAGGTATTGGGAAATCAACCGGGTGAGAAAAACCTAAGCTTAAACTTAAATCTTTTCCTTTAATAATAGCTCTATAACCAACACCCTTAATTTCAAGTGCTTTTACAAAGCCAGTTGTTACCCCTAAAATTCCACCTGATATTAAAGACTTAACCAAGCCCAAAGTTGCACGTTGTGATTTATCATTGATATCTTCAACAGATAAATTTACAAGGCCTTCTTCTGAATTAACAGAAACATTCATTGGTAATTCTTTGGAAAAAACTCCATTTGGTCCTTTTAAAGTAGCAACATTCAAACTAGTTATATCAAAAGCTACGCCTTCTGGCAACTGTATTGATCTTTTTAAAATATTTAAAGGCATTTTAAACTTCCTTCCTATTACTTAAGCTACAAAACAAATTATCTCGCCGCCCTGCTTATGAGCTCTTGCGGATTTATCAGTCATTACTCCCTTTGGAGTAGATAAGATCGCTATACCCAAACCATTTAATACTCTTGGGATATCCTTATAACCTGTATAGACTCTTAATCCTGGTTTACTGACTCTTTTCAAGCTCTCAATAACAGGTTTCCCGTTGTAATACTTTAATACTACATCTAAGGTTTTTTTACTAATATTAGAACCTGATGGTAAATTTTCTTCAAAACTAGCAATATAGCCAGTTTCCTTCAATACTTCTAATATCTTACTTTTTTGCTTAGAATATGGAATTTTTACATTGACAATTTTTGCCCTTTGCGCATTTCTTATTCTTGTAAGCAAATCAGATACCGGATCTTGCATACTCATAACTTATAAATCTCTCTACTTTATCTTCTTTAAAATAAAATCTTACCAGCTAGATGTTTCTAAACCTGGAATAGATCCTTTACCAAACTCTTCTCTTAGTTTTTTATTACAAAGACCGAATTTCTCTAAAACTCCTCTTGGTCTACCTGTGATATTGCATCTACTTCTTTTTCTGCAAGGCAAAGAGTTTCTTGGTAATTGTTGCAATTTCTGCACAGCATCCCATTTCTCTTTCTCATCTATAGAAGTTCGTATTATTTCTTTTAACTTGCTTCTCGTTTCAGCATACTTTGCAACCAACTTTTCTCGCTTTATCTCTCTTTCAATAACAGATTTTCTTGCCATATAAAAACCCTAAACCTTATTTAACAATTAACGGGAACTTAAATGCTAAAAGCAGCTCTTTTGCATCTAAATTATTTTTCGCACTAGTAGTAATAGTAATATCCATACCTCTAATCATGTCAACTTTATCGTAATCTATTTCAGGAAAAACTATTTGCTCTTTAATTCCTAAACTATAATTACCATTACCATCAAATGACTTGGCAGAAAAACCTCTAAAATCTCTAATTCTAGGAATAGTTATATTTATAAGTTTATCTAAAAACTCATACATCTTCTTATTTCTCAAAGTAACCTTACAACCTATAGGCCAATTCTCTCTAATCTTAAATCCAGCAATAGACTTTTTAGTTAAAGTTATAAGAGGCTTTTGACCTGCAATTAAGTTCATATCTTTTTCAGCATGCTGCAATACTTTTTTATCTTTGGCCGCAGCACCAACACCCATATTCAAAGTAATCTTTGTTATCTTAGGAACTTCCATTACTGACTTACAGTTCAAACTTTTCATCAAGCTTGGAACAATTTCCTTCTTATATAACTCTTGCAATCTAGACATCTTTAACAACCTTTTAACTCAGTTCTTTTTCAACAATTTCACCAGTTGAAGCATATACTCTAACTTTTTTTCCATCTTCAACTTTAATTTTAACCTTATCTTTTTTGCTGGTCGTTTTGTTATATATAGCAACATTAGAAATATCAATAGGCTTTTCTTTTTCAACTCTGCCGCCTTTAACGCCTTTATTTGGATTAGGCTTTTCATGCTTGATAATTTTATTAACGCCCATCACAATTACTTTAGGGTCTGTTTTTTTAATGGAACTACCATTAATAACACTTTGAACTATTCCAGTCTTTCCTTTATCTTTACCAGCTAATACTATAACAAAGTCTTTCTTTTGTATTTTTCTCATAATTACACCACTTCTTTATATTACTTCTGGAGCCAATGAAATAATCTTCATAAACTTCTCGCTTCTTAGTTCTCTAGTAACAGGACCAAAGATTCGAGTTCCAACTGGCTGCTCCTGATTATTAAGTAACACAACAGCATTACTATCAAACCTAATCATTGAACCATCACTACGCTTAACTCCTTTAGCTGTTCTAACAACAACAGCCTTCAGGACATCGCCTTGCTTAACTTTAGATCTAGGAATAGCCTCTTTTACTGATATCTTAATAATATCGCCAATTCCAGCATAACGCCTCTTAGAACCGCCTAATACCTTAATACACTCAACTACTCTTGCGCCACTATTATCAGCAACGGTCATTTCTGTCTGCATTTGTATCATAGTAGATAACACCTCAAAACTTTAAAATTGCTGCAAAAGTCAGCAATTTAAAAAATCATATTAATAAATATGAATATTTAAAACTCAAAAAAAATGAGAACAATATAATAATTAGTAATTATAAATAAATAAATAATTATATCAATTAAAATTTACTAATTAACTTAATACTTTCTCAACAATCCAACATTTTGTTTTTGAAATTGGCTTAACAAACTTAATTAAGACTAAATTGCCTTCTTCTAATTTATTATCCTCATCATGAACATAATATCTTGTAGATTTTTTAACGTACTTCTTATACTTATTGTGTTTTTTCAAATAAGACTTTTCTACAACTGCTGTTTTATCAGCTTTTTTTCTTATTACTACACCAGAAACTAACTTAGCGCTTTTTTCATTCGCAATCTCAGCTACAGACACGATACATTCTCCCCAAATTTACCAGTCAAATCTTTAATTATAAAAAGACTAAACTGCATCATTATATGATTTTTCTTTAACAATCGTTAAAATTCTAGCAATATTTTTTTTAATATCCTTGAATTTATGATCTTGATTAAATTCAGCTGAAACCTTCTGCCATCTTAAATTAAAAGCATCCATTTTTAGCTCTTTTAATGTCTCTTTCAACTCTTTTAAAGTTTTTTCTCTCAAGTCTTTTGCATACATAGCTTTTAAACTACCTCGTAACAATTTTATTTTACATTACCGTTCTATCTTCGAACATAGTCTTAACAGGTAATTTTGAAGCTGCTAACTCAAAGGCTCGTTTTGCTACATCTCTTGGAACACCTTCCATCTCATACAAAACATGACCTGGCTTTGCTTCAAAAGCCCAATACTCTACATTACCCTTACCTTTACCTTGTCTAACTTCAATTGGTTTTTTTGTAATAGGCTTATTAGGAAAAGCTCTAATCCAAACTTTACCACCTCTTTTAATAAACCTTGTCATCGTTCTTCTAGCTGCTTCAATTTGTCTAGCAGTAACTCTACCTCTAGATATAGCCTTTAGGCCATACTCACCAAAGCAAACTGTATTACCTGAAGTTGCAACCCCTTTATTACGCCCCTTTTGGAGTTTTCGATATTTTGTCTTATTTGGTTGTCTCAACATAATTATTAAACCTTTTCAATCTTACTGAACATAATAAGCAAAAGCCTCTCTCAAAACTATTTACTTCTTATTACTTTCCTGCTCATTCTTAGAAGCTATTTTATTGCTTTTACCTTTGATTACTTCGCCTTTAAAGATCCAAATCTTAACGCCTATAATACCATAAGTAGTATTAGCTTCAGCAACACCATAATCAATATCAGCCCTAAAAGTATGCAAAGGAACTCTTCCTTCACGATACCATTCCGACCTAGCAATCTCAGCACCACCTAATCTACCAGCAACGCAAACCTTAATACCTTTAGCGCCCATACGCATAGCCGTGCTAACAGCTCTTTTCATGGCTCTTCTAAACATCACACGTTTCTCTAATTGCTGAGCTATAGTTTCAGCTACTAATTGAGCATGTAATTCTGGCTTCTTAATTTCTTGTATACTTACATGGGTAGGAACACCTGATAGCTGAGACAAACCACGTCTTAACTTATCAATATCCTCACCTTTTTTCCCAATTATAATCCCTGGTCGAGAAGCTTTAATTATAACGCCAACTTTATCTGTTTGACGTTCAATTAATATATCACCAACTCCAGCGCTATATAATTCTTTTTTGATCCATTTTCTTATCAAATAATCATTGTAAACATACTGGCTAAAAACTTTTTTTCTTTTTTCAAACCATTTTGACTTAGCTTCTTTAATTATTCCAAGTCTTATTGCATTTGGATTAACCTTTTGACCCATTATAATTCTCTCTTATTAATGTCTTCTTTCAAAATCAAAGTCACGTGACTAGTTTTCTTCTCAATTCTATTTGCTCGCCCTTTAGCTCTAGGCATTAACCTTTTAAAAACAGGCCCTTGATCCACAAAAATTTTAGAAACTCTCAGTGCATCTAGATCCATATTAAAATTATTTTCAGCGTTAGCTATAGCTGAAATTAATAACTTCTCTAACATACGAGCAGCTTTTTTTTGTGTATGTTTTAAATTATTCATAGCATTTAAAACACCTACCCCGCGAATTTCGTTTGCAACCAACCGCAATTTTTGTGCAGATATTCTTGCATACTTTAACTTAGCAACAGCTTCCATAAAAACCTCAATAACATCAAACCTATTAAAAAATATTAAGCTATTCTAATACAATTTAATCAAAATAGATAATATTAAACAAAATTAAAAGAAAAACTTATCAAAATAATGACTTATTATTTAGTTTTTCTATCTCCTGAGTGCTCTTTAAAAGTCCTGGTTTGCGCAAACTCACCCAATTTATGTCCAACCATATTCTCAGAAACTAGTAACGGAATAAACTGCCTTCCATTATGCACAGCTATAGTTAAACCCACCATGTCAGGAATAACCATACTTGCTCTAGACCAAGTCTTAATTGGCTTAACTTTAACTTTTTTTGCTATATCTTGTGCAGCTTTTTTAATTTTACTTAATAACTTAACACAAATAAAAGGACCTTTTTTAATTGACCTAGGCACTTTTTATGAACCCCTCTATCTTTTAATTATATTCAAACTTAACTCTATTTTTTACGCCTAGATAATATATTTTTATCTGTGCGCTTATTATTTCTGGTTTTCTTACCCTTAGTAGCTATACCCCAAGGAGTAACAGGATGTCTACCACCAGATGTTCTTCCTTCACCACCACCATGCGGATGATCTACAGGATTCATAGCAACACCTCGAACAGTTGGCCTTATACCTTTCCAACGTGCCTTACCAGCCTTACCTAACTTTTTCAAGTTATTTTCTTTATTACTTAGTTCACCAATAGTCGCTCTACATGCTGCATTAATAACCCTTACTTCTTTAGAAGGCATTCTTAATTTAGCCACATCATTCTCTACAGCAACCAACTGAGCAGAAGTACCAGCTGAGCGAACTAATTGTCCGCCTTTGCCTGGCCTCATTTCAACACAATGAACCATTTGACCAACAGGTATATTTTGTAATGGCATAGAGTTACCTACTTTTGCCTCTACTTTATTACCTGAAAGAATTTTATCACCTGCTTTAAGCCCTTTAGGAGCTAAAATATATCTTCTCTCACCATCAGAATAAACCAATAAAGCGATATGAGCAGTCCTATTTGGATCATACTCAATCCTTTCTACTTTTGCATCAACATCATCTTTATTTCTTCTAAAGTCGATTAACCTATATTTTTGCTTATGGCCGCCACCTTTATGTCTTACAGTAATTCGACCTTGATTGTTTCTTCCACCGTTTTTACTTTTCTTAACAGTTAAAGATTTACAAGGCTTGCCTTTATGTAAATGTGGATGAACAACATCAACAGAACCTCTAATTCCAGCTGATGTAGGTTTTCTAGAAATTGTTGGCATTTATAACTACCTCGTCATATTATACTTTGAATAATCTATTTCGCAACCAGTGGCTAAGCGAACATAGGCTTTCTTCCAATCTTTTTGCTTACCAGTTCTATTTTTAAAGCTTTTAACTTTTCCTTTTGAATTCACAATACCAACTTTAACAACCTTAACATTAAAAATATTCTCAACAGATTTTTTAATTTGGTTCTTATCTGATTTATTTTGAACTCTAAAAACATGCACAGCCCCAGTATCATCTGAAAGTGACTTTTCTGTTAAAATAGGAGAAACTAAAACATCATAATCATCATATTTTATTGCACTGTTTTTCATAAATACTTCTCTTCCAATTTTGGTAATAAGGATTTATACATAATAACCTTGTCAGAATAAACTAAACTAACTGGATCTAAATCTTCAACATCAACCACCCATTTATTAGGCAAGTTACGCGTCGAAAGATATAAATTCACATCAAGACTATCAGTAACAATCAAAATTTTATCTCTTGCGCTAATATCAGCACCTGATAATAATTGATCCATTATTTTAGTTTTTGGCTCAGACACATCAATACTATCTACAAAAACAATTCTATTCTGCCTGTACATTTCAGATAAAATCGAACGCAATCCAATTTTATACATTTTCTTGTTTATTTTGGCATTATAGTCTTTAGGCGTCGCAGCAAAAGTTTGACCACCACTTCTCCAGATAGGACTTCTAATAGTACCAGCCCTTGCTCTACCAGTACCTTTTTGTTTCCACGGCTTTGCTCCACCACCACGAACCATAGCTCTAGTTTTTTGAGCTTTAGTACCTGACCTAGAATTATTTAAATATGTAACAACAACTTGATGAACTAAAGACTCATTATACTTGCAATCAAACAATGCATCATTAAGCTCTAGTTTTTCTTTTACTTGTTTTAAACTCGAATCTAAAACTTCAGCTAACACAATTACACCTCTTTATTTTTTACAGTAGGCTTAACAACAACTATGGAACCAATACAACCAGGAACAGCGCCCTTAATCAATAAATACTTTTTATCTTTATTGATCTGTATAACTTCTAGGTTCTGTATAGTTTGCTTTTCATTACCAAGATGACCAGCCATCTTCTTTCCTTTAAATACTTTACCTGGGCTCTGATTTTGACCAATGGAACCAGGAGCTCTATGTGATAATGAATTACCATGAGATGCATCCTGAGTTCTAAAGTTCCACCTTTTAATTACACCAGCAAAACCCTTTCCTTTAGATGTCCCTTGAACATCAACTTTTTGCCCTTCAGATAAAATATTTAAATCTAATTTATCTCCAAGCTTATAACTTTCTAACTCTTTACCAGATACGTTAAATTCATGCAAAAGCTTGCCTGGAATTACGTTTCCTTTCAAGTAATGCCCTTTTAAAGGATTAGTTACTTTCTTTGCTTTCTTTTCCCCAGTCGTAACCTGAATTGCATCATACCCTTCTTTTTTAGAAGTCTTAATTTGAACTATGCTATTATCATCAATAGTAACAACTGTCACTGGAATAAATATATTGTCTTTTGAAACTCGGGTCATGCCCGCTTTAGTTCCAATTAATCCAATAGCCATTTTTACCTCACAAATTCATAAAATACTTTTTAATTAATTATTATGCTGCTTCGTCTTTTCCTAATTCCAACTCAACATCAACACCAGCAGGAAGATCTAATTTCATAAGAGCATCTATAGTCTTATCATTATGATCAACTATATCTATAAGCCTCTTATGGGTTTTTAATTGATACTGATCTCTTGCATCTTTATTAACGTGAGGAGAAGTTAATATTGTATATTTCTCGATTTTAGTTGGCAAAGGAATAGGGCCATTAACTCTAGCTCCAGTCTTTTTTGCTGTGTTAACAATGTCTGCAGCAGAACTATCAATAGCCTTATGATCAAATGCTTTTAAATTTATTCGTATTTTTTGCTTTTTCAACTTTTCTTTTTTCATACTTATACTCAATCTTTAATATGTGCTAAATAATATATTGCTAAATAAAGATACTTAAAACTTTACCATACAATAGTATACTAAATTTAAAAAAAATCTAGCCCCTTTCTTTAATTATTTGCTCTGCTATATTCAGAGGTGTATTTTCATACTTAGAAAAAACCATTGAATATGTTGCACGCCCTTGTGTAGCTGATCTTAGATCAGTGGCATAACCAAACATCTCAGATAATGGAACTTCAGCGTTAATTTTTTTACCGCCTCCTGGAGCATCTTCCATGCCCTGAACAAGACCTCTACGTCTGTTCAAGTCACCCATAACATCACCCATATAATCCTCTGGAGTTAAAACCTCAACTTTCATTACAGGTTCTAATATAGCAGGATTTGCTTTTTTAACAGCTTCTTTGCAACACATAGAGGCTGCAATTTTAAAAGCCATTTCATTCGAATCAACATCATGGTATGAGCCATAATGTAAAGTTGCCTGAACATCAACAACTGGATAGTTAGCCATAACTCCATTTGCCAATTGCTCTTGTATACCTTTATCAATTGCAGGAATATACTCTCTTGGAATAACTCCGCCAACAATTTTATTTACAAATTTATAACCTTCACCTCTTTCTAAAGGCTCAAATTTAATGCACACATGACCATACTGTCCTCGTCCACCTGACTGCTTAATATACTTTCCTTCTTGATCAATAGGAGTAGTCAAGGTTTCTCTATAAGCTACCTGTGGTTTACCTACATTCGCTTCAACATTAAATTCTCTTCTCATTCTGTCAACAATTATATCTAGATGTAGCTCACCCATTCCTGAAATAATAGTTTGACCCGATTCTTCATCACCAGAAACTTGAAAAGAAGGATCTTCTTGAGCAAGTTTATTCAATGCTAGACTCATTCTTTCTTGATCAGCTTTAGTTTTTGGCTCAACTGCAACAGAGATAACAGGTTCCGGAAACTCCATCTGCTCTAAGGTAACAATATTCTCTAAATCACAAAGAGTATTTCCTGTCGTTGTATATTTCAATCCAACTGCAGCAGCTATGTCACCCGCTCTAACTTCTTTAATTTCTTCTCTACTATTAGAATGCATTTGTAGCAAACGACCAATTCTCTCTTTTTTCTGCTTTACAGGATTATAAACTGTATCACCAGACTTCAGAACTCCTGAATATACTCTGAAAAATGTAATAGACCCGACATAAGGGTCAGTTGCAATTTTAAAAGCTAATGACGAGAATTTGTCGCCATCATCAGCTTTTCTAGAAACTTCATCTTCATTAGAATCTAGTCCTACAACAGACGGCACATCAATAGGTGATGGTAAGTACTCAACAACTGCATCAAGCATAGCTTGAACACCTTTATTTTTAAATGCACTGCCACAAAAACAAGGAATAATCTCATTTCTAAGAGTTAAATCTCTAATTGCTAATTTTATTTCTTCAACTGAAATATCACCTTCTGTTAAATACTTATCCATTAGCTCATCATTAGCCTCAGCTGCTGCTGCTACTAACTTTTCTCTATATTCATTAGCTTGTTCAACTAATTCAGATGGAATATCTTTTTCTTCAAACTCAAGACCTTTAGAAGCCTCGTCCCAATAGATAGCCTTCATTGAGACTAAATCTATAACTCCTTCAAAGTTTTCTTCGCTGCCTATTGCTAGCTGCATTGCCACTGGATTAGCAGAAAGTCTGTTTTTTATCTCATCAACTACTCTTAAAAAATTTGCGCCTTGTCGATCCATTTTATTAACGAACGCTATTCTTGGAACACCGTACTTATTTGCTTGTCTCCAAACAGTCTCTGATTGAGGCTCCACACCACCTACAGCACAAAAAACAGTGCAAGCACCATCTAAAACTCTAAGAGATCTTTCTACTTCTATAGTAAAATCAACGTGCCCAGGGGTATCAATAATATTAAATCTATATTTATTAGTAAATCTATTTCCCATACCCTGCCAAAAACAAGTTGTAGCAGCTGAAGTTATAGTTATACCTCTTTCTTGCTCTTGCTCCATCCAATCCATGACAGCGGCACCTTCATGAACTTCCCCTATTTTATAAGATACTCCAGTGTAAAACAAAACTCTTTCTGTAGTTGTTGTTTTACCTGCATCAATGTGAGCCATAATACCTATATTACGGTATCTTTCAATTGGTGTTTGCCTTGCCATTTTAATTATTTCCCCAAATAACGCTAAAACTTCTAAAACTGTTAAAACTTCTAAAATAATAGTTGCATAACATTGCTACAATTAATAGCAAAGCTATTATCCATAGTGAGCAAAGGCTTGGTTTGCTTCGGCCATTTTATGCATATCTTCACGCATTCTAATAGAACTACCTTTTGCCTCAAACGCATCTGCCATTTCATTTGATAATCTTGCAGCAAAACCTTTTTCTTTTCTATTTCTTGATGCTTTAATAAGCCACTTCATTGCTATTTGTTCTTTTCTAGCAGAATTTACTGAGGTTGGAATCTGATAAGTTGCACCGCCAATTCTTCTAGACTTAACTTCAACTGATGGACCAACATTGTCTAACACTTTATAAAACAAATCAACTTGAATATCTTTTTCTGTTCTACCTTCAGTATCAGTTAATTTACCAGCAACTTTTAACTTATTATACATGCCATCTAAGCCAGTATATAAAATATTTTCAGCTATAGATCTCTTCCCGCTTAGCATAATCATATTAATAAATCTTGCTATTTTAACATTTCCATATATAGAATCTGGAATAATCTGTCTTTTAATCGCTCTACGTCTTCTTGCCATTTTTTAATACCCTATAACAATTTAATCTTACTTTTTATCTTTTTTTGAATCTTTTGGCATTTTAGCTCCGTATTTAGATCTACTTTGCTTTCTATCTTTTACACCTGTAGTATCTAAATTACCACGAACAATTGTATACCTAACACCTGGTAAATCAGGAACCCTTCCACCTCTTACCAAAACAATAGAATGCTCCTGTAAATTATGGCCTTCACCAGGAATATATGCTGTAACTTCAATCTTATTAGTCAATCTAACCCTAGCAACTTTTCTTAAAGCTGAATTTGGTTTCTTAGGAGTCGTTGTATAAACTCTTAAACATACACCTCTTTTCTGTGGATTTCCCTTCAGAGCCGGGCCTTTAGCTTTTTTTAATTGCTGCTTTCTAGCTGATGCTTTTCTTATTACTTGATTTACTCTAGCCATTAAAATAATTACCTCTATCTAAAAATATAACGCCAAACCCCTAACGACTATAGGATAGTATAATCCTATAGCCTAATGGTCAAGCGTTTTTATAAAATATATATATTAAATCTTAATTTAAACAATAATCCTTAAATTTTTGCTTAATTATAATTTATTTATTATCTACAACTGTTTCACTAATTTCTGGAACTGTGCTTTTTACATCAGAACTAGATACATCTTTTGTAGCATCACCGTTCAAATTAACATTTTTACCACTTAAAATAGCTTTATTTCTTTTCTTTCTTTGATGATAAGCAAAACCTGTTCCAGCTGGTATCAATCTACCAACCATAACGTTTTCTTTTAATCCTCTTAGAATATCAATTTTTCCACTAACAGCAGCTTCAGTTAGGACCCTAGTCGTTTCCTGGAATGATGCTGCAGATATAAATGATTCTGTTGTTAATGATGCTTTAGTTATTCCCATTAAAATTGGTTTATAATTTACAAGCTGTTTTTTATTACTATACAACTCTTCATTTAAAGTTCTTGCATGACTTAATTCAATATGTTCATCAGGAATTAAATCACTATCCCCATTATTAACAACTGTGACTTTTCTTAGCATCTGTCTAATAATAACTTCAATATGTTTATCATTAATTCTAACGCCTTGTAAACGATAAACATCTTGTATCTCACTTATAATGTAAGTCGCTAATGCATTAACACCTAGCAATCTTAATACATCATGAGGATTTGTTTCTCCTTCAGAAATAACATCACCTTGCTCAACATGCTCACCTTCAAAAACTGAAACTTGTCTCCACTTAGGAATCATTATCTCATATGGTCCTTTCTCGCTATCAACAGGAGTAATTATAAGTCTTCTTTTTCCTTTAGTTTCTTTACCAAAACTAACTAAACCAGAGATCTCTGCAAGTATTGCACAATCTTTTGGAGAGCGAGCTTCAAATAAATCTGCTACTCGAGGTAAACCACCGGTAATATCTCTAGTTTTTGAAGATTCTTGAGGTATTCTCGCAATTACATCACCGACTTGAATGTCACTGTTATCATCAACAGAAACTAAAGCATTAACTGGTAAAAAGTACTGCGCTGGAAACTTAGTGCCAGGAAGCATAACTTCATCACCATTAACATCCGTTACTTTCACCATCGGTCGTAATTCTTTGCTAGTTGAACTTCTACCCTTAGAATCAATAACTATAGTAGTACTTAACCCTGTGATGTCATCCATTTGTGTTTTAACAGAAGCATCTTCATACATATCTACATAAGATATCTTACCAGAAACTTCAGTTATTATAGGATGAGTATGAGGATCCCACTTAGCAACTATACTTCCAGCCTTAACAGTAGCACCATCTTTATGATCTAACACTGCTCCATATGGAACTTTATAACGTTCTCTTTCACGACCATATTCATCACCTATAGCTAATTCACCTGATCTAGAAACAACTACCAGCTTTTCATGCCTATTAGCAATAGTTTTCATATTATGTAATTTGATTTTACCATCAAATCTAACTTGAATATTATTACTAGCTGTTGCTCTTGATGCTGCACCACCAATATGGAAAGTTCTCATCGTTAACTGCGTTCCTGGTTCACCAATTGATTGCGCCGCAATAACACCAACTGATTCACCTATATTAACCACATGACCTCGTGATAAATCTCGCCCATAACACTTAGCACATATACCATACTTAGTTTCACAGGTTATTGCAGATCTAACTTTCAAAGTATAAATACCAGCTTGCTCTACTAAGTCTATATTTGTCTCATCTAATAAAGATCCTGCTTCTAAAATAACATTACCAGTTTTTGGATCTTTTAAGTCTTCTTGAACAGCTCGACCTAAAACTCTTTCAGCTAAAGGCTCAACAATATCACCACCTTGAATAAACGGAGAAACAAAAACTCCATTTACTGTACCACAATCATTTTCAGTGATAACTAAATCTTGACCAACATCAACTAATCGTCTTGTTAAATAACCTGAGTTAGCTGTTTTCAACGCAGTATCAGCAAGACCTTTACGAGCTCCATGAGTAGAAATAAAGTACTGTAATACATCTAAACCTTCTCTGAAATTTGCAGTAATAGGTGTTTCGATAATTGAACCATCAGGTTTAGCCATAAGACCACGCATACCTGCAAGCTGTCTTATCTGTGCAGCAGAACCCCTTGCACCTGAATCAGCCATCATATATACGGAATTAAAGGAATCTTGCTCAACTATATCGCCATTCTCTAACTCTACTTTATCTTTAGATAAACCGTCCATCATTGCCTTAGCAACTTGATCATTAGTATGAGACCAAATATCAATAACTTTATTATATCTTTCACCATCTGTTAACAAACCTGATGAATATTGAGTTTCAATTTCTTTAACTTGCAACTCAGCTTGCTCAATAATATTTTTCTTTGAATTTGGAATGACTAAATCATCAACGCAAATAGATACACCTGCTCGTGTCGCAAACTTAAATCCTGTATACATAAGTTGATCTGCAAAAATTACTGTGTCTTTAAGTCCTGCAGTTCTATAACTATAATCTACCAAATTAGATATTTCTTTTTTCGTCAATACTTTGTTAACTAATGAAAAAGGTAATTTTTTTGGTAAAATTTCTGCTAACAATGATCTTCCTACTGTCGTACTAACTATCTCACCATCAATTCTTACCTTGATAGCAGCATTCAAATCAATAGCTCTAGTTTCATAAGCTCTTTCTACTTCAGCAAAGTCATAAAAAACTTTATTTCTGCCAACAGCAACAATATTTTCTCTAGTCATATAATATAGACCTAGAACAATATCTTGAGAAGGAACAATAATTGGCTCACCATTTGATGGAGATAAAATATTGTTTGATGACATCATTAGAGCTCTTGCTTCTAATTGAGCCTCTGTAGTTAGAGGGAGATGAACAGCCATCTGATCTCCATCAAAATCGGCATTATATGCAGCACATACTAAAGGATGAAGCTGTATAGCTTTACCTTCAATTAGCAACGGCTCAAAAGCTTGAATACCTAGTCTATGTAATGTAGGAGCCCTGTTCAATAACATAGGATATTCTCTTATAACATCCTCTAAAATATCCCATACCTCAGGAGCTTCAGTTTCTACCATTTTTTTAGCAGCTTTAATAGTAGTTGCTATACCTAATCTTTCTAGTTTACTAAAAATATACGGCTTAAATAATTCTAAAGCCATTTTTTTAGGTAATCCAAATTGATGTAATTTCAACGTTGGACCCACAACAATAACTGAACGACCAGAATAATCTACACGCTTACCTAATAAATTCTGTCTAAATCTACCTTGTTTACCCTTGATCATATCAGCCAAAGACTTCAGAGGTCTCTTATTAGAACCAGTTATAGCTCTACCTCTTCTGCCGTTATCTAATAAAGCATCAACAGCTTCTTGTAACATCCTTTTTTCATTTCTTACAATAATATCAGGCGCATTTAAGTCCAATAATCTTTTTAATCTATTGTTTCTATTAATAACTCTTCTGTACAAGTCATTTAAATCTGATGTAGCGAAACGTCCTCCATCTAAAGGAACTAATGGCCTTAAATCTGGAGGTAAAACAGGGAGAACTGATAAAATCATCCACTCTGGATTATTATCTGATTTAGCAAAAGACTCTAATAACTTCAATCTCTTGCGATATTTTTTAATTAAAGTATCAGAAGTCACTTCTTCTAACTGAGTTCGAATAGTTGTGATTACTTCATCAAGATTTAATTTATTCAACAATGCTTTTATTGCTTCAGCACCCATTCCAGCATCAAATTCATCGCCATATTCTTCAATTGACTCTAAATAAGCTTCATCAGATAGTAATTGTCCTGATTCTAAAGGAGTCATACCTGGGTCAACAACAACAAAAGATTCAAAATATAATATTTTCTCTATATCTTTCAATGGAATATCTAACATTAACCCAATACGAGATGGTAATGATTTCAACATCCATATATGTGCTACTGGAGATGCCAATTCTATATGGCCCATTCTTTCTCTTCTAACTTTTGCTTGAGTAACTTCTACTCCACATTTTTCACAGATAATTCCTCTATGTTTTAGCCTTTTATATTTTCCGCACAAACATTCATAATCCTTAACTGGACCAAATATTTTAGCGCAAAATAAACCGTCTCTTTCTGGCTTAAATGTTCGATAGTTAATCGTTTCTGGCTTTTTAACTTCTCCATAAGAGTTTGCTCGTATCTGTTCAGGCGATGCCAAACCTATTTTTATATAATCAAAACTTTTAATTGCATTTTGTGGCTTTATCAAATTAAGTAAATCTTTCAAAGCATAGCTCCTTAAGAAAAAAGAGATCGTTAAAAATAATTAGTAATTATAACCTATTAGAAATTACATTTGCTATCAGCTATATAAAAGCAAAGAATAAAGAGAATTTTAATTCTCTTTATCCAATTCTATATCCAATGCTAATGCTTTAATTTCTTTTAATAATACATTAAATGACTCCGGTATACCTGTATCCATAGAATGGTTTCCGTCTACTATATTCTTATAAATTTTTGTACGTCCTTCAATGTCATCAGATTTAACCGTTAACATTTCTTGTAACGTGTAAGACGCTCCATAAGCTTCAAGTGCCCATACTTCCATTTCTCCAAATCTTTGACCACCAAACTGTGCTTTACCACCAAGAGGTTGCTGTGTGACAAGACTATAAGAACCTGTAGATCTAGCATGCATTTTATCATCTACTAAATGATTTAGTTTTAAAATATACATACATCCAACAGTTATTTCTCTAGAAAAGGTTTCTCCTGTACGACCATCATACAATTTCACCTGGCCTCTTTCGGGTAAATCTGCAAGCCTTAACATATCTTTAACTTCTTTTTCACTTGCACCATTAAAAACAGGAGTAGCCATAGGAACACCAGCTCTTAAATTATCTGCTAAGTCAAAAACTTCATCATCAGATAAATCATCAATACTATATTGTTCAACAGAATTTTTATTATAAACTTCACCTAAAAATTCTTTTAATTCTTTAGTATCGACTTTACCAGAATTTGATATTCTTGCATCATATTGCTTATCAGCTATTCTTCCAATTTTAATACCCAATGCTTTAGCTGCCCATCCTAAATGAGTCTCTAAAAGCTGACCAATATTCATACGAGAAGGTACACCCAATGGATTTAAAACTATATCAACTGGAGTTCCATCTTCTAAGTAAGGCATATCCTCTACTGGAACAATTGTAGATATAACCCCCTTATTACCATGTCTTCCTGCCATTTTATCGCCAGGTTGAATCCTTCTTTTTACAGCAACATATACCTTTACAACTTTTAATACGCCAGCAGATAATTCATCTCCTTGGGTAATTTTCTTTTTGTTTTCTTCAAAAAGTTTTTCATAATTTTCAGCTAGCTCTTTTAATTGAACTTGCATATGCTCTAACGTAATATTTAAGTCTTCATCGTCAAAAGTTATTTCAAACCACTGAGAAAAAATCAAATTATTAAGAATATCATCTGTAATAACAGTGCCAGATTTTAAGCCTTTTGGACCTTGTTTAATTTTTTTATTTAAAATAAGATCTTTAACTCTAGAATATAAATTACGTTCTAAAATTCTATATTCATCATCTAAATCTTCTTTTACTCTTGCAAGCTCAGCTTTTTCTATCTCAAGTGCCCTTGGATCTTTTTTAACACCTTCTCTAGTAAATACATGTACATCAATTACTGTACCTGATAATCCTGTAGGAACTCTTATAGAAGAATCTTTAACATCAGATGCTTTCTCACCAAAAATAGCTCTTAATAGCTTTTCTTCAGGAGTTAATTGAGTTTCACCTTTTGGAGTAACTTTCCCAACAAGAATATCTCCTGAAGTAACCTTAGCACCAATATAGACAATTCCCGACTCATCTAATTTTGATAAGGCAGACTCGCTAACATTAGGAATATCAGCTGTGATTTCTTCTGGGCCTAGTTTTGTATCTCTTGCTATACATACCAATTCTTCAATATGTATAGAAGTAAACCTATCTTCCTCAACTACTCTTTCTGATATTAAAATAGAATCCTCAAAGTTGTAACCATTCCAAGGCATAAAGGCTACTAATAGATTTTGTCCTAAAGACAAATCACCCATATCAGTTGCAGAGCCATCAGCTAAAACATCACCTTTTTTAATTTCACAACCAACATCAACCAAAGATGTTTGATTTATACATGTATTTTGATTAGATTTTATATACTTTCTTAAATTATAAATATCAACACCAGAGCTATTATCATCTACCTCTTCATTATTTACTTTTATAATGATTCTAGATGCATCAACAAACTCAACTACTCCACCTCTAGTAGCAACAATAGTCACACCAGAATCTACAGCAACAGTTCTCTCAAATCCTGTTCCTACCAAAGGCTTTTCAGCAATAATAGTAGGTACTGCCTGACGTTGCATATTAGATCCCATTAATGCTCTATTTGCATCATCATGCTCTAAAAAAGGTATTAATGAAGCTGCAACAGATACAATTTGACTAGGCGAAATATCCATGTAATTTATTTTATCAGGACTAGCATAAGCAAACTCTTGCTGATGTCGGCAAGGAACTAAATCATCTATTAAATTACCTTCTTTATCAACTTTTGCATTAGCTTGGGCTATATAAAAAGCAGACTCTTCAATTGCAGATATAAAATCCATGTCATCAGTTACTTTACCATCAATAACTCTTCTTAATGGAGTCTCGATAAAACCATATTTATTGGCTCTAGCATAAACCGACAAGGAATTAATCAACCCAATATTTGGCCCCTCAGGAGTTTCAATTGGACATAATCTACCATAATGTGTTGTATGTACATCTCGAACCTCAAATCCAGCTCTTTCTCTTGTCAGACCACCAGGTCCTAATGCTGAAACTCTTCTTTTATGGGTAATTTCAGATAAAGGATTATTTTGATCCATGAACTGTGATAATTGGCTAGTACCAAAGAATTCTTTTATAACAGCTGAAACAGGCTTAGAGTTCAATAAATCCTGAGGCATAATATTTTCTAAATCAGCAATACTTAGCCTTTCTTTTACTGTTCTTTCAACCCTAATTAAACCAAGTCTAAATTGATTTTCAACCATTTCACCAACGCTACGAACACGACGATTTCCTAGGTTATCAATATCATCAACATTTCCTTTTCCATCTCTTATATCAATTAACTCTTTAACAACATCTACAATGTCATCATTAGTTAAAGTACCTTGTCCTTCACTATCTTTTCTTCTTAAACGTCTATTAAACTTCATTCTACCGACTTCAGATAGATCATATCTTTCTGGTAAAAAGAATAAACTTTCAAATAAACCTTCTGCAGAATCTTTAGTAGGAGGCTCTCCTGGACGCATCATTTTATATATTTCTAATAATGACGTTAATTGATCTGTAGTACTATCTGCTCTCATTGTTTGAGATACATAAGGACCTTTATCAAAATCATTAGTATAGATAATATCTATATTTAAAATATTATGTTTCTTTAACAACTCTATAACATCTAATGAAATTTCATCATTTGCTTCAGCTAAAAATACTCTATTATCTTTATTATCTTTATCTTCATTAGCAATGTAAGCAGGATTTTTAATATTCTTTGCAAATACCTTACCTAACAAAAATTCTTCGGAAAGCCTAAGTTCTTCTATATTAGCTTTCTTGATTTTTTTAACATGTAATGCCGTAATATGACGACCCGCTTCTACGACAATATCACCATTTGGTAATGCTATGTCACAATAAGCTGTCTCGCCTCGTAATCTTTCCGGTACTACTTTTATTATAATATCATTAGAATTCGCTTCTAAATTAACTTGCTCTGTATCATAAAATAATTCCAAAATTTCTTCAGAATTATAGCCTAAAGCTTTTAACAGAACTGAAACATGAAGTTTTCTTCTTCTATCTATTCGAACGAATAAATTATCTTTTACATCAAACTCAAAATCTAACCATGATCCTCTATATGGAATAATTCTTGCTGAGTATAATTTTTTACCTGTAGAATGCTTCTTACCCTTATCATGCTCAAAGAACACGCCTGGAGATCTATGAAGCTGAGATACAACCACTCTTTCTATGCCATTAACGACAAAAGAACCAGTTGTTGTCATCAAGGGAATTTCACCCATATATATACTTTGTTCTCTAATATCTTTTAGAGTTTTATTATCAGTATCAGGATCTGTCTCATAAATGGTTAATCTTACTTTAATTCTCAACGGAGAAGAATAAGTTACACCTCTTACCTGACACTCTTTCACTGTATATTCTGGTTTGTCTATGTTGTAACCAACATATTCCAAAAGAACATTGCCTGCATAATTTTCAATAGGAAATATAGACTTAAAAGCTGAATCAATACCAGACTTGTAGTTATTATGTTCATCCCCATTCAAAAACTTATTATAAGATGCTACTTGAATATCTAGCAAATAAGGCACATTAATGATATTTTTAATTTTACCAAAATTCTTACGATATCTCTTTTTAAGAAATTTTGTCGCGTTCTTATTTTTTTTATTGCTAGAATTAGATGAAATATGACTTGACATGCATTTTCCTCATTAAACCAAAAAAAGATGAAGCTAAAACTCAAACAATTAAATATAGCCTATAACCAATCTAAGACTAAGACTATTTTACCCAAAGTTACTGTAATAAGCACACAAAGAAACTAATATACTTTGACGCTAGTCTTTAGTCAATAAAACCTCTAGATAAATATCTATCCATTAATACTATATCCCTAAAGCAAAAGCAACTGATTACTTATTAAAAGTATAATCAGTTGCTTTTTATAAAAATTAAAATAATTGTATTATTTTAACTCTACTTCAGCACCAGCTTCTTCTAGCTGCTTTTTAATAGTCTCTGCTTCTTCTTTAGATATAGCTTCTTTAACAGTTGCAGGAGCTTTTTCTACCATTTCTTTTGCTTCTTTTAAGCCCAAGCTAGTAATAGTTCTAATTGCTTTAATTACTGATACTTTGTTGCTTCCAAAACTTTTCATTACCACATCAAACTCTGTCTTTTCAGCAGCAGCTTCAGCACCAGCGCCAGCGCCAGCAACAGCAGCTACAGCAACAGGAGCTGCAGCAGTAACACCAAATTTATCTTCCATCATTTCAACAAGTTCAACAACATCCATTACACTCATTTCAGCAACAGCTTGTAAAACATCTTCTTTTGTTATAGCGTTTGCAGCCATAATAACATCTCCTAAATATATTAATAAATTATAAAATAATTAATAAGATTACTCTTCTTTCTTTTTATCAGCCACAGCTGAAATCACTCTTGCTAAACCAGTATACGTCTCTTTAAGAGTTCTAGCCAATTTAACAACAGGAGCTTGCATCACACTCATCAATCTAGAAATAGCCTCATCTTTAGTTGGAAGAGAAGCGATTTTTTCCATATCAGAAACATCACACAACTGCCCACTTAAAGCTAATACTTTAACTTGTATGCTCTCATTTTTTTTAGCAAAGTCTTTAAACAATCGTGCTGGAGCACTTGGTTCACTCATCGAAAATGCCAACATTATAGGACCCTGTAAAGAATCACTAATACACTCAAAACCAGTTCCAGAAACAGCTCTCTTTACTAGGGTATTTCTTACTATCTGTAGATATAACCCTTGATTTCTAGCATCGGTTCTTAGCTTAGTAATCTCATTAACAGATACTCCACTAAAATCAACACCCACAACCGAGACAGCTGAAGAAGCAACTTCATTTAATTTTTTTACTATTTTAATTTTATCTTCTTTTAATAAACTCACGATAAACACACCTCCTGTAAAAGCGCATATCTTTTTACTTACATATTTATAACGCTAATACGTCTGGCCGCTTACTATAAGGAAGTTATTACAAACCACTTACAATAACACCTACATAGGCATAATAATTCTATATTAAGATTTTAAAAACCACCTATGGTCTTTGGACGTAAACAATAATTAACCCGAAATATTATAACAAATTAAATTAGCATTATCAAACAACCAATAAACTAAAAGTCATTAAGCTATAATGACTTTTAGTTATAAATAATAACTTTTTACTCAATGCTTCCTTTTTCTATATTGATACCAGGACCCATTGTACTTGATAATGAAATTTTCTTAATATATATTCCTTTTGATGAGCTAGGCTTTGCTTTTTTTAAGGCTGAAATTATAGAAACTAAGTTTCCTTTCAATTTCTCTTCTTCAAAAGATATTTTTCCAAAAGTACAATGAACAATTCCGCCTTTATCAGCTCTATACTGAACTTGCCCAGATTTTGCATTATTAACAGCTGTTTCTACATCTGCTGTTACTGTTCCAACTTTAGGATTAGGCATTAAACCTCTTGGTCCAAGAATTTGACCTAATTGACCAACAACTCGCATTGCATCAGGAGTTGCTATAACTATATCAAAATCCATATTACCAGATTTAATTTCTTGAGCTAAATCATCAAAACCAACAATATCTGCTCCAGCTTTTTTTGCTTTTTCAGCATTATCACCTTGAGCAAATACAGCAACCCTTACAGTTTTACCAGTACCATTAGGTAATACCACGGCACCTCTAACGTTCTGATCAGATTTTCTTGGATCTATTCCTAAATTAATACTAACATCCATAGACTCAGTAAATTTAGTTTTTACTTCTCCACTTAGCTCTTTTAATAAAGCTACTGCTTCTTCAAACTTATAAACTTTTAATGGATCAATTTTTTCTTTAAAAAGTTTATTTCTTTTACTTAAATTAGCCATTTAATTCACCCTCAACTGTAATCCCCATACTACGCGCACTTCCAGCTAATATTCTAACAGCAGCAAATATATCTGCTGAAGTTAAATCTGGTTCTTTTAATGCAGCAATTTCTTTTAATTGCTCAACAGTAACTTTCCCAACCTTATCGGTATGAGGCGTTCCACTACCTTTAGCTACTCCTGCTGCTTTCTTTATTAAAAAAGATGCTGGCGGAGTTTTTAACTCAAAAGTAAAACTACGATCATTGTATACTGTTATGATTACAGGAATAGGCATATTTTTCTCAAACTTTTGTGTTTGAGCATTAAATGCTTTACAAAACTCCATAATATTAACGCCATGCTGACCTAATGCTGGACCTACTGGAGGACTTGGATTAGCTGCGCCTGCTGGAATTTGCAATTTTATATATGCTTGTATTTTTTTTGCCATAAATTATTACCACCTTAAAATAATGGGTTCAACCGCTTTTTTATATATTAGCTCCCCTTAACAAAGAATCTCTTCTAATTTATATGAGAGTTCCTTATTAACCTTTTTCTACTTGCGAAAAATCTAATTCAACTGGAGTAGATCTTCCAAATATTAAAACTGAAACTTTTAATCTATTTTTTTCGTAATTAACGTCTTCAACTACTGCGCTAAAATCAGCAAAAGGTCCGTCTATAACACGAACAACTTCACCATTTTCAAACAAAGTTTTCGGCTTAACATTTTCAACGCTTTCTTCGACCTGGCTTATCATTTTATTGGCTTCTTCATCAGTCAATGGAGTTGGTGTATCACCGCCAATAAAACCTGATACTTTTGGTATAGATCTAATTAAATGCCAAATTGCATCATCCATATCTATTTCTAGTAAAACATATCCTGGATAAAATCTTCTTTCGCTCTTGCGCTTTTGACCTGATCTTAATTCAACTATGTTTTCTGTAGGAACTAAAATCTCACCGACTTTATGCTCTAAACGGTCATCTTTGACTCTTTTTTCAAGCATTTGTTTGACTAATTTTTCTTTACTTGAATGAACTTGTAATACGTACCATTTAAACGACATCTGCATTAAACCCCTTGACCTGTAATCCAAGCAATTAATTTAAATAAAATTGAATCAAATATCCACAACAATAATGACATAACTATAACCATTATCATAACAATTATTGCTGATTGCACTGTTTCTTGCTTAGTAGGCCAAACAACCTTGTAAAGCTCCATCTTAGAATCTTTGACAAATTGCCAGGCTACTTTTCCTCTTTTTGTAGAAAAAGCCACAACTAAACATAAAATTGCCATTAATATTATACCTGGAACTCTATAAGCTACAGATTCTGAATAAAAATAGTAATTAAGATACAAAGTTCCTATTACAAATAAAGATATTATCGTCCACTTAGCTTTATCTAACATTATGCCCATGATTAATCTCTAGAATTCTACACTATGGCAGGCTAGGAGGGACTCGAACCCCCAACTTGCGGTTTTGGAGACCGCTGCTCTACCAATTGAACTACTAGCCTTTTGACCGTCTCTATGTTAACGCGATTTATTTCATAAGTAAATAAAAAACGGAAACATAAAGACATCAATTAATTTATATTACTCAATAATCTTAGTGATTACACCAGCACCAACTGTACGACCACCTTCACGAATAGCAAATCTTAATCCAACTTCCATTGCCACAGGAACAATTAATCTACCTTCTAATTTAAGATTATCACCAGGCATAACCATTTCAACGCCTTCTGGTAAAAGCATTTCGCCAGTTACATCAGTTGTTCTAAAGTAAAACTGTGGTCTATAACCTTTAAAGAAAGGAGTATGTCTGCCGCCTTCTTCTTTAGACAACACATAAACTTCTGCTTCAAAATGAGTATGAGGTTTGATACTACCTTTTTTAGCTAAAACTTGGCCTCTTTCAATTTCGTCTCTTTTAAGACCTCTTAATAAGACACCTACGTTATCACCAGCTTGACCTTCATCAAGAAGCTTTCTAAACATTTCAACACCAGTACATGTAGTAGTTTGAGTATCTCTAATACCTACAATTTCGATTTCCTCACCTACTTTAACAATACCTCTTTCTATTCTACCTGTTGCAACTGTTCCTCTACCTGAAATAGAGAAAACATCTTCAACTGGCATTAAGAATGGCTTATCAGTTTGTCTTTCTGGAATAGGAATATAGTTATCCATTTCTTCTACTAATTTAATTATAGAAGGAACGCCTATATCACTAGTGTCGCCTTCAAGAGCTTTAGTAGCAGAACCAGTTACTAATGGAGTATCATCTCCTGGAAATTCATAGCTGCTTAACAAGTCTCTAACTTCCATTTCTACTAATTCTAATAACTCAGGATCATCAACCATATCTGCTTTGTTCAAGAAAACAACGATATAAGGTACGCCAACCTGTTTTGATAATAGGATATGCTCTCTTGTTTGAGGCATTGGGCCATCTGCTGCGCTTACTACTAATATAGCGCCATCCATTTGAGCAGCACCAGTAATCATGTTCTTCACATAATCAGCATGTCCTGGACAATCAACATGAGCGTAATGTCTAACTTTTGATTCATATTCAACATGAGCTGTTGCAATTGTTATACCACGAGCTCTTTCTTCTGGAGCCTTATCAATATTACTGAAATCAACAGCGGCACCGCCATAAGTATCAGCCATAACTTTAGTTATAGCAGCTGTTAAAGTTGTTTTACCGTGATCAACGTGACCGATTGTTCCAACATTAACATGTGGCTTGGATCGATTAAACTTTTCTTTTGCCATGATATATGTCCTCTTACTTTATATCTTAAAAATAAATAATTGATTTGTTTAACTACAAAAGCAAAACAGTGGAGCCTGCAACCGGACTTGAACCGGCGACCTCTTCCTTACCAAGGAAGTGCTCTACCTACTGAGCTATGCGGGCACACTATATAAAATTTTTGGGGGAATTATCCTACAAAAATAGCAAATTTATAATACTTGCGCCAATATTAGCATACTAAAATTTGTTTTTCTACTATTTAATTGATACTATTTGAGAAATATGAATAAATATTTTAAATCACTTAACTATTTTAGTTTAAATATAAAAAAACTAACAAAACAAGAAGTATATCAAGAAGTATCTGCAGGTTTTACAACTTTTATTACTATAGCTTACATAGTAGTTGTAAACCCGATCATATTACAAAAATCAGGTATGCCATTTGATAGTATTTTTATAGCTACTTGTCTTACTGCTGCAATAGGCTGTCTTTTGCTAGGATTAATGTCAAATTTTCCAGCTGCTTTAGCGCCAGGAATGGGTCTTAATGTATATTTTGCTTATCAAATAACACAAAACTATAATTATAGCTGGCAAGATGCTTTGGGATTAGTATTCATTGCTAGTATAATTCTAATAATAATTACTTCATTAAAAATACGAGATCATTTGATCAAGGCAATTCCTCACTCACTTAGCATGGCTATATCAGTTGGAGTTGGGTTATTCATTGCTCTTATTGCATTAAAAGAAATAAATATGATTTCTTATGATCCCCACTCATTTCTAAAATTAAACTCCTTGAAAACTCAAAATATTTTAATAGCTTCAATAGGCTTTTTTACTATCATTATATTAGAAAATTATAAAGTAAAAGCCAGTATTCTAATAAGTATTGCTATAGCAACAATTGCAAATCTTGCTATAAATATTAGTTATTCTGGCCATGAAGTAATAAACGAATTTAATCAAGTACTTGAGCTACCAAATTTTAGCATTGCAGATACTTTTTTTAGCATGAAATTTTCTTTTATAAATTCCAATATATTACACACTCCAACTTTAAATATAATTTTCACTATTGTTCTTATAGTATTATTTGATAGTCTTGGTGTTTATATAGCAATTTTAAAACAATACAGAAAATTAAATCCTGAATATAATAAAAATATAGAAAAAAATATTCCTAATGCACTATTAGCTAATAATTACGCTACTTTATTTGGCAGTATATTTGGTACTTCACCGACAGTACCATTTTTAGAAAGCATCGCTGGTATAAAATCACATGGTAAAACAGGTCTGACAGCTATTACAGTTGCAATATGCTTCATACTAGTCATAATTCTAGCACCAATAGTAAAATTAATACCAATGGCCGCATCAGCACCTGTTATTTTATATATCTCTTGTTTAATGATCGAAAACGTAACAGAAATTAACTGGCATGATATAACTAATTCCATACCTTCTGCATTAATTATTATCTTTATTCCTTTTAGCTTTTCTATAGCTGATGGAATTGGTATCGGATTTATATGCTATACAATCATCAATTTGTTTACTGGTAATATAAAAAAAATCCATCCATTAATGGGAATTTTGAGTTTAATTTTCCTTATTTTCTTTGTTATCAGATAATAACCAAACCAAATAGGATAAGCAAACTAAGTAATTTGACACCAGTTCAACATTAAGTTAATCTCCTTTCTTGTCATCTTTTTTTACTTTTACGTCTTTTATCAATTATGTTATTTGATTACTTATATTACATCTTACAAAGAATATCCAAATGGATTATATCAATATTTAAATCTTTTATAACAAATACAAAATCAGCATCTTATGATAAATATAATATTGATCATCATAAATTAGAATTAATAAATAATTTACAAAATATTTACTCTAGCATACAAGAACTATTTCAACAGGTTTCAATAAATTTAGATTCAACTTTAAATGAAACTAATTGCTGCAAAATTAGCAAACTTGCATTTAGCGGAGGCGGAGCTAAATGCGTTGTATATCCTGGAGCATATAGAGCTTTACTTGATAGTCGAATGATAGATCAAATAGAGCAAGTATCAGGCGCATCAGCAGGCTCTATAAATGCAGCTTTCATTGCAACTGGCATGCCGATCAGCAAATTTAGAGAAAATCTATTCTCAACAAACTTTAAATCTTTATTAGGAAAAAAAGTTGGAATATTTTCTCAATCACCAGGAACAATAAGATTCTTAACAAGAAACGGCGATCCTTTATATAAATTTATAAAAAAAAATATAAATGAGTCTGTTTTTAACTTTATAAATAGCTCTGAATTTGAATTAAGAAGTCAATATAAACAAAATCAAAACGATCAAGATATTGAAAATTTATTCTCTCTTAAAGAAAAAGTATTAAAAACAAATATAAATTCTTTAAATATCACATTTATAGAAATAGCTCTATTACATAAATTTTTTCCTGATAAATTTAAATTATTAACAATTAATGCAGCAAAACATCCCGGTGGAGAGCTAAAAATATTTAACTCATCAAAAACTCCTGATACTGAAATTGCTCTTGCATGTAGAGCATCTTCGTCAATTCCTGGTCTATTATTGCCTATTGATATTAATGGCGAAAGATTTGTTGATGGTGGTATTAATGATAACCTGCCTGTAAAATATTTTGAAAAATCAACTAAAAAAACAGTCTCTAGTCAATCAGATACTTTGCTATTTGCCTTTGGTGAAGGAGCTGATAATCGTTACAACTGGATTCATCAAGCTTTATATGGCAGCTATATTAATCAACAAAACAATATACCTATATTCAATCCAAGTTGGCTATCAATGATTATAAGAAAAATTCCGAACCTAATTGGGATTTTAGATACACCATTTGGATTAGATGAACAAAAAGATAAAGGACTGCAAAAAATACGAAAGTTTCATGCCCTAAGAACAGTTGAATTAAAAATTGGAAATATAAAAATCATTGATTTTGATATTGCAGAACAATACGCAAATATTATGGATACTTTAGGATATTTAGATACTATGAATTATCTTATTAATCATAATGGATTTGATCTAAATGCACTTAATGTTAATCCTAAATTTTATACAAACCTATACAGTACGTTTAAAATAACATTTAAATTTATTCAAGAAAATTCTTATTTAAAAATATCAAAAACCGATAAAAACTTCTTACATTTACTTAATCTTAATATAAATAAAGAACTAGAATGCTCTGAAAGTATTGCAAGGGAGAAAATATATAAAATAAAAGAACATACTGAGATAAATGTAAGTTCAACGGTTGCTTTTATTCTGTCTTTATCAGTTGAACTTGTAACCAATATTACTACTCCAGAAAAAATGTGTGGCAAAATAACAGAATTTACAAATAAATATTCTTTTTAATCCTCAATTGCTATTGATTCATTAATATTCAAAGATTGCTCTTCTTTACTAATGTCTTCCTGATCTTGATTTGCTAATAATATATTTTTTTTAGTTAAAAATAATAAAAATAAACACGGTAAACTAATAATAAAAGAAAAAACAAATAAATTATACCAACCATAAAGAGTTACAATATATCCTGATATAGGAGACACATATACTCTCCCAACTGAAGCTAAAGCACTTAACAATGCGAACTGAGTTGCTGTATATTTTTGATTACATAAAATCATAATTAAAACCATAAATGCAGCCGTACCTAAACCGCCAGCAAATTGGTCAAAAAACACTGTAATACCCATAACCCAAAGGTTATGACCTACATATAACATCCATATATATAATAAATTAGTAACTGCCTGCAAAACGCCGAATAAAAATAAAGCTCTGTACAGACCTAATGAATTAATAATACCACCACCTATTGATATACCTACTAAAGTTGCAATAGTTGTGCAAGTTTTACTTATATAACCTATTTCTTCTGTTGTAAATCCTAAAGCTTGAATAAAAAATGGTGTCTGCAAACTAACGCTAAAAGCTTCACCTAATTTATAACTAACTAGTAAAAGTAAAAGCAAAATACTTTTATCTCTTTTTATAAAATCTCTAAATGGCTCTATAACTACGCTATTAAAATCAGATTGTTTTTTATTTTTTCTATTTAATTTATCACTGTTACTATATTTGATATGAGATTCTGGCTCATCAGCATAATAAGTTATAAACAAACACATAGACATAACTGATGCCATAAATAAATAACTTATCATCCAACCAAAATGATAACTTATAATCAAAGCAACACTTCCTGAAATAATTAACGCGACCCTATAACCATAGACATAGATAACAGAACCAAGCCCTCTTTCTTTAATTGCTAACGTTTCAGTTCTATAGGCATCAAAAGCAATATCTTGTGTTGCAGACATGAAAGCAACACATACAGCAAATAAAGCTAAAAGCCCTGGAGATAAAATAGGATCAGAAAAAGCCATTGCTATTAAAAATATAACTAAAAATATTTGAGATAGAAAAATCCAGCCTCGTCTTAACCCTAAAGCTTTACCACATAAAGGCGCTTTAAATCTATCTAATATAGGGGCCCAAAGAAATTTAAAGGTATAAGGCAGGCTAACAAGGCCTAAAAAACCTATTGTTACAATATCAACGTTTGCTTGCGCATACCAAGCTTGTAAAGTACCCATCGTTAATAATAAAGGTAACCCTGATGCAAAACCTAGTAGAAAAATCACCAAATAGTGTTTATTATTAAAAACTATTTTTAAATTATTCAAGAGTTTACTAAATTTAGACATTTATATAAGTCCTGTTTATTTTATCTGATTATTATTAATGCAAATTTTATAAATCAACTTCTCTATTTGATGTTTTATAAAATTTAAAGAATCATAACTTTTTATTTTCTGATCTATTTGAGATGCTAAATTTAATATTAAATTTATATCATCAACGCCTATTCTATTTAAAGCATCTTGAGTGTTTACTTTTTTACTCTGCCATTTTATATTCTGCGTTATATACTTATTAATACTAATACTACTTTGAGATGCGTTATATATTATCTCGTGTAATTCTCGCAACTCTTTTGTTATAATCCATAATATTAAAACTAACTGAACCCCATTATCTGCTAAATTATTAAAGATTCTGATACTTTCGATATAATTACCTTTCAAAAGACTATTTCCTAGATCAAAAACAGAATATATTCCATTATTTTCTAAAATATTACTTAAATATTCTAAATCTATAATAACAGTATCATTTGCCACTAATAATTTAATTTTATTTATTTCTTGTGTTGCAGCTAATAAGTTACCATGATTCTTAATTATTATGTAATCAAGAACATCGTTAGATAATTTTAAGTTCTGTTCAAGACTATATCGCTTAATATAAGCAGAAAACTGATTTATATATAAAGATCCAGCAGCAATAATTAGCCCTGATTCTTTTATATTTTTATACCAAGCTTGTTTCAAATTTTTAGCATCTATTTTGCCAGTATAAGTAATAATTAATATATTATTATTAATATTTTTTTTAATAAGTTCATTAAGATTTGCTATTAATTTATTTAAATTATTAATTATATTATTATCAATTTTTTTAACTTCTAATTGTAAATCTATTAATTTATTAACAGCAAATAATCCTTGCTGCTGTATTTCTATAAAAATCTCATCCCAATTAAAACTATTTGTAATATAAAAAGTAATTTTTTGATTAAATCCTTTTGTTTTAGCATAATTTAATAATAAATTTTTAGATTTATTAAGGAAATAAATCTCTTCCCCTGAAATCAAATATAAAAATTTATTATCTAATTGTTGATTTGTATAATTTTTATACTCTTCTGAAAATTTTAAAGCATCTAATTGCATGAATGTAATTTATTTCTATTTTTGATTATCTATAACTTGAGTTAAAACATTTAAAATTTTACCTGATGCTTCTTTACGCAGATTATCAGCTATAATCTTTTCTTCAGAATCAGAGCCTAAAATATTTTGCGGCTCATACGTATAATCTGTTTGTAAATAAATTGTACCCATAGGTTTTACTATATCAAAGCTATCTTTGGATGTGTGTTTATAAATAACATATCTTACATTAAATTTTAATAAATACTGTTTAACTAAACCTGTACTGCTTTTTGTTTGAATCTCTTTATTATATTTAGCATCTATAATTTCCACATAATAGTCACTATCTTTAATTTGATTTACATATTTAAAATCAAAGCTTTTAATTCTTTGCTTTAAAGAGGCAAGTATTCTACCATCATTATTTCTAGGACTAGACAAGACTGATACATTAATATTACTGTACCTTTCATTTTTAACGTCGCGAAATCCTTTTAGCTGGAATCCACAACTAGATAAAAAAATGGTAATAATAAATAACAATAATAATTTTTTGGGCATATTTCCATCAACTAAACATTCAATCAAGCTACTATATTAACTAGTTTCTTAGGTACTATTATAATTTTCTTAATCTCTTTATTTAAAAGCATTTTTTGTATATTAGGTAAGTCTAGAGCTTTCTTCTCAATATTCGACTTATCTTCATTTACAGATACCTCTATCTGGCCTCTTAATTTACCATTTAACTGTACAACCATATTAACAGTATCAAGTAATAATGCAGCGCTATCAACTTTAGGCCATTTTGCATCTAAAATTGGTCTTTTATTTCCCAATTCTTGCCAAATATCATGGCAAATATGAGGGACAATTGGAGATAACATTATAGTCAATAACTCTAAAACTTCTTTATAAATAAAACTATCAATTAAACTATTTATTTCATATTTACTTAAATAATTTAATAACTCCATATTCGCTGCTATTGCTGTATTAAAAGTATAGCGCTCAGAGTAATCTTCGGTAACTTTTTGCAAAGTAGCATGAGCTTTACGTCTTAAATTTTTTTGTTCGGGCGTTAAGTTTAAATCATCTATATTGTAAATATAATTAGTAGAATAATATTCATTATGCTCAACAAACTCATGAACTAAATACCAAAATCTTTTCAAAAATCTATAGCATCCTTCCACAGCTGAATCATTCCATTCTAATGACTGTGTTGGTGGAGCAGCAAACATAGTAAAAAGTCTTACTGTATCTGCTCCATACTTTTTAATTAATTCATTAGGATCAACCGTATTACCCTTTGATTTTGACATTTTAGCGCCATCTTTTAAAACCATGCCTTGTGTTAATAAATGATCAAACGGCTCATCATTTTTAACTAGACCTTCATCTCGCATGAGTTTAAGAAAAAACCTTGCATAAAGTAAATGCATTACAGCATGCTCTATACCACCTATGTAATGATCAACTGTATTCCAATAATCATAACGCTCATCAAGCATACTTAAATTCTGATCAGGACAAGTAAATCTTGCATAATACCAAGATGATTCAAAAAAAGTATCAAAAGTATCTGTTTCTCTTTTAGCTTTTTTATTGCAGTTAGGGCATGTTGTATTATAAAATTCGGGCATATCTTTTAAAGATAAAACTCCACCAGAAAAATCTACATCTTCAGGTAATAATACCGGTAAATCTTTATCAGGAACAGGAACTGCCCCACAGGAATCACAATATATAACAGGAATAGGTGATCCCCAATATCTTTGTCTTGATACTCCCCAGTCTCTTAGCCTATATTGCTTAACAACCTCACCTAAATTCAATTTTTGTAATTCTTTTGTGATTTGTGAAAAAGCATTATTAAAATCTAAACCATCAAACTTGCCTGAATTAATTAAAGTACCTTTATCTAAAAAAGCTTCTTTCTGATTGTTTGATTTATTGTTTTCTAAATTATCATTTTGAATAACTGGACAAATAGCCAAATCATATTTTTTTGCAAATTCAAAATCTCTTGTATCATGAGCTGGCACCCCCATAACTGCGCCACTACCATAATCCATTAAAACATAATTTCCTATATAAACAGGAATCAGCTTATTATCAATAGGACGAGTTACAAAAAAAGGAGTCTTTACCCCTTTTTTCTCCATTTGCGACATTATTTCTTCAGAAACTTGTATATGTTGACATTCAGTAATAAAATTTTCTAATTCAGGATTTACTTTTACTGCAAGACGGGCTAGCTCATGATTTGCTGCAATAGCAATAAAAGAAACTCCCATTAAAGTATCTGGTCTTGTTGTATAAACCTCTAAACTATCTTGAGACAAATTATATTCTTTTATTATTTCCTTTTGTAAAGGAAACTTAATATTCAGTCCTTTTGATTTACCAATCCAATTGCGCTGCATAGTTTTAACGGCGTCAGGCCAATTTTTTAACTTATCTAACCCTGATAACAATTCATCTGCATAATCTGTAATTTTAATAAACCATTGGTTAATTGATTTTCTTTCTATTAAAGCCCCTGATCTCCAACCTTTACCGTCAATAACTTGCTCATTTGCTAAAACAGTTTGATCAATAGGATCCCAATTTACAACAGCTTCTTTTTGATAAGCTAATCCCTTTTTCAATAGCCTTGTGAACAACCATTGCTCCCACTTATAGTAACTTGGATCACAAGTTGATATTTGTCTTGACCAATCAAAACCTAATCCTAAGGAATCAAATTGTTGCTTCATTTCTTTAATATTATTTTTAGTCCAAATGCTTGGAGATACTTTATTTTGAATCGATGCATTTTCAGCAGGAAGACCAAATGCATCAAATCCCATCGGCTGCAAAATATTCTTTCCTAAAAGCCTATTAAAACGACTAATTACATCACCAATAGTGTAATTTCTTACATGTCCCATATGTAATTTTCCCGAGGGGTATGGAAACATTGACAAGCAATAAAACTTCTCTTTGCTTTTATCTTCTACTGCTTTAAAACTTTGTTTATCGCTCCAATACTTTTGCGATGCAATCTCTATTGCTTGATGATCATAAATCTGTTTCATAACTCTTAATTATAGATATTTTATAAAATTAGCTTTTAAATGGATTGTAAAATAGATTCCGAATATAGCCTTTAATTATGCCACAAACATATAAAAAATATAAATAAAATATTTATATAGCCTAGATATCAATTCAATAGATAGAATTATGTTAACTATAGTGCTAAGCTAAAATTATAGGGTATACTCTTATGTATTATTAGATACTCTTTTGAAACCGCCTTAATAATAATAAATAATAAGAGGCTAAATTAATGACTATATTTAGTGAAATATCAGAACTATCGCCGAAGTTAGTTAAATACCCCGTAGAAATGCTTATCAAAGCCTTTGTTAATCTTGCATTAAATCGTAAAGTTCCTAGTAGTATTTGCCGAATTTTAGCAGCCTTTATAGGAATTGCTATTGGTATTATGTTACCTCAGCTATCAGAAATAGCTTTATTTTTTGCTTATATAGCTTTAGATATCAATCTAAGTCTTACTTCAGCAATTACAATTAGCACAATTATTAGTTCCTGGGTTTGCTGTAGTGCTTGCATTTATTTAACTAAAAAAGCATTTCAATCTTATTATTTTCATAAATATGGTGATTCTAATTCAGAACACAGATTAACAGAAAATGAAAAAAGATACATATATAACAACAACTTAGATAAAACAGACGAAGAAATAAAAAAATTAATAGCGGTAATAGAAAAACGTATAGATCTGATAATAGTAGAATTACAACAATTAAAAATCAAAGAAAATGAAAATGCTATAAAACACGTAAAACTTGTTTTAAATAAATTAAAAAAAGGGGATCTTGAATTTTTTGATGAATATTATGATTCGGGAATAACTAAAGATACCCGCAAAAAAAAGCGTTATGATTATAGTAGCAATAGAGCTGGCATTCTATCAAACAATAAAAAAAGCTATAAATCAAGCTATAGCAAATCATTAACAACAGAAGATTCAGAAAGTTCTGACCCCCTTGTTAACTCTAATTCTACTATACTTACAGCTTTTCAATCTCATACAACTAAGAAAGATTGCCAAGATGCATCTACATTTGATATCCTTGCTGTGAATAAATCTAGATTATAACAAGCAATGACAAATACCCAACATAAACATATTGGAATTTTAGGCGGCACCTTTGACCCTATTCATATAGCTCATTTAAGATTAGCAATAGATCTAAAGATATCAACAAACATCTCAGAAATAAGATTAATCCCTAATTTTCTTCCTCCCCATAAAAATACTCAAGTAACTGATATAAAACACCGCTTAAATATGCTCAATCTAGCAACAGAAAATCTTCAAAATATTATTGTAGATCAAACTGAAATAGAAATAGCCAAAGAAAATCTTAAAAATAATCAAAATTATAAGTCATACATGACTGATACATTAGATGTTCTAAATAAAAAATTTAATAGTTTATATCAAAATAACTATACTCTATGGTTAATATTAGGCGCAGATTCTTTTATGAGCTTTAATACATGGCATAAATGGCAAAATATTCTAAAACAAACTAATTTTTTAATATTAAAAAGAGATAATCAAAACATAACTAACAACCTTAATTGGCTAGAATCTGTAAAACATCAAGTAACTATCAGCAACGAAATCAATGACTCAAAATTACCAGATGAGACAAAATCAGGATATGTTTATTTAAAAAACAGTCGTCAATTAAATATTTCTGCAACAGAAATTAGATCTCTAATATCATCATCTCAACCAGCTAATTTTTTATTACCTGATCAAGTATTAAAATATATAAAAATAAATCATTTATATAAATAATTTATTTCTTTTAACTATAAAAAAGATCATATTCGTGTTAATATCCTCTTTCGAATTTGTTTAGACAATACTCAGTTACCTTAAATTACAATATACTTACGAGATTTAGAGAATGCAAATAAATGAACTTGAAAGATTAGTCGTTGATTCTATTGAAGATTTAAAAGCCACAGAAATAAAAATATTAAACACAGAAGGCATAACTTCTATTGCAGATAGAATGATCATCTGTTCTGGTCGCTCATCAACACATGTAAAATCTATTGCTAATAATGTTGTAAAAGCAGCAAAAAAAGAAAATTTAAAAGTCTTAGGATTAGAAGGCACTAATAACTCAGAATGGGTTTTGATTGATTTAGGCGATATTATAATCCACGTTATGCAACCAGCAACAAGAGATTATTATAACTTAGAAGCCTTATGGGATATAAATTTTTGTAAATCAGAGCAAAGCACAATAAATGATAATCAATAGTATTTATTAAAATACCTTAATTTAATAAGTTAAATAGTGAAAATAAATATTATTATTGTTAGTCAAAAGCCTGATACTTGGGTAAGTCAGGCTACAGACGAGTATATAAAGAGATTTTCTAAAGATATTAAGTTTAATATAATAGAAATACCTTTAGCTCAAAGAAATAAAGAAAAAAATTTAAGTAGAATTCAAATAGATAAATATAAATCTATAGAATCCTCTAATATCTCAAAACATCTAAAAAATTACTATAATATAGCCTTAGATGTTAGAGCAAAACCTATCAGTACAGAAGATTTAGCTAATAAATTAAATTTTTATCAAACTAACAATCCAAATATTAATATTATTATTGGTGGCCCACATGGCCTTGACAAAAATTTATTACAAAAATGCCAAGAAACTTGGTCTTTATCTAAATTAACATTACCTCATAATTTAGTACGTGTTATAATAACTGAGCAGTTATATCGTGGATGGACAATATTAAAAAACCACCCTTACCATAAATAGGGTTTTACTATATTTATTTATAAATGCGCAAATCACTAGATGAGTATAAAAAATCTAAAGTAGTCTTTAGTAAAAGAGCAACCGCTGCTTTTATTTTTGTAATTCTAACTTTTTTAATAATAATCTTAAGATTAATATTTCTTCAGATAATTCAACATGAACGCTATAAAAACTTATCTAAGAATAATAGAGTAAATATAATTCCACTAGTGCCTACTAGAGGTCAAATTTATGACAGAAGTGGTATGCTAGTTGCAACAAATCTTCCTGCATATCAAATAGATATAACTCCTGAAAAAACCAAAAATGTAAAAGATACTGTAGATAAATTAAAACAACTCATTGAAATTACACAAACAGAAGAAGAAACTTTTTATAAAACTATAAAATATAATCAAAAATTTAAACCAATTCCTATCAGATTCAATCTTAATGAAGAAGAAGTCGCTAAATTTGCTGTTAATAGACACTTATTTCCTGAAATAGACATTAAAACTAATTTTATTCGATATTATCCTTTCAAAGAACCATTAGCTCATACTATAGGATATGTAGGTAGAATTAGTGATACTGATATAGAATCTATTGATGTAAATAATTATAGAGCAACCCATTTTATAGGTAAAATTGGTGTAGAAAGATTCTATGAGTCTACATTACACGGAAAGATTGGCTTTCAAGAAGTAGAAATTAATGCCAAAGGCCGTATAGTTAGAACGTTATTTGAAGAGCCTCCTATACCAGGTAATGATATATACTTATCAATAGACACTGAGCTACAAAGCTATGCTTATGAATTATTAGAAAACAAACGCGGCTCTATCGTGGCTATTGAGCCAGAAACAGGAGAAATATTAGCTCTTGTAAGCAAACCTGCATATAACCCTAATTTATTTACAACAGGAATCTCCAGAGCTAATTTTGATCTTTTAAATCATTCAAAAGATCAACCTTTATTAAATAGAGCTATTCGAGGCATATATCCTCCTGCATCTATTATAAAACCATTCATAGCTTTGCAAGCATTACATAAAAATATTGTCGATTCTGAATATAGTATCTATGATAAAGGGTATTTTCAATTTAAAAATCATACTCATAAATATAGAGACTGGAAGCCATATGGTCACGGATGGATTAATATTGATTCAGCTATTTATGAGTCTTGTGATACCTTTTTTTATCAACTATCTAATAATCTAGGTATTGATAATATTCAAGAAATCTTAGAAAATTTTGCTTTTGGCTCAAAAACTAATATAGATCTTTATGAAGAATCTACAGGGTTTGTGCCATCTCGAGAATGGAAAAAAAATGTTAAAAACCAATCTTGGTTTCCAGGTGAAACATTAATTACTTCAATTGGGCAAGGATATTTAACTTCAACACCTCTACAACTTGCATATGCTACTGCTCTTTTGGCAAATAAAGGCTCAAATAGCCCTAAACCTCATCTAATAGTTAAACAAAAATCATACGAAGACAAAGAAAAAGTATATCAACAGACTAATAATCCTAATACTATAAAATTAAATGAAATAAAAAAAGAACATTGGGATAAAATTATTGAGTCAATGCAAAAAACAGTTAGTCACCCTAAAGGCACGGCTCATGCTATAAATAGTAAAAAAAAATATCCTATTGCAGCTAAAACAGGAACAGCCCAGTTATTTACAATTAAACAAAATGAAAAATATGACCATAATAATACTAAAGAAAAACTAAGAGATCATAAATTATTTAATGCTTTTGCTCCCACCAATAATCCTAAAATAGCAATTGCAATAATCATAGAAAACGGCGCAAGAACATTACCTTCTTCTGCAATCATAGCTAATAAACTTATAACTTTTTACTTAGATAAACTAAATAGGAATATTAAAGAAAATGCATCCCACAAAATTGCAAAGAATTAATATAGATTTTCCTTTATTAATATTGATATTTTTATTAATCTCTTTGTCTCAGATAACATTATATAGTGCAAGCGCTGCAAATAACTCTTTTATTATAAAGCAATTTTTACGCTTAGGGTTATCATTAGGCCTTATGCTAGTAATAGCACAAATTAACCCCAGAATATTATATAATTGGGCTCCAACTTTTTATGCTATTTCTTTATTTTTATTAATAATCGTTTTACTGACAGGCCATATAGGAAAAGGAGCCCAACGATGGATTAATCTTGGAGTTATTAAATTTCAACCGGCTGAACTAATGAAGATTGCATGTCCTCTTGTCATTGCATGGTACTTAAGTTTTAAAGAAACAACCCCTTCATTTAAAGAAATAGTTATTTCTTGCTTGTTAATATTTATTCCTTGTTTATTAATTATAAAACAACCTGATTTAGGAACTGCTATCTTAATTTCTTTAGGAGGCTGTTATACTTTATTTTTTGCTGGAATAAGTTACAAATATATAATTTTTTCTTTTCTTAGTATTATTATTGGGTTACCTATTTTCTGGCACTTTTTGCATGATTATCAAAAACAACGTGTTTTAACTTTTTTAAACCCAGAAAATGATCCTCTTGGCTCAGGATATCATATTATTCAATCTAAAATAGCAATAGGATCTGGCGGTATTTTTGGAAAAGGTATATTTCAAGGCACGCAATCACAATTACAATTCTTACCTGAACGTACAACAGACTTTATTTTTGCTGTATTTTGTGAAGAATTTGGAATGGTTGGCACTTTAGTTTTACTTACTATATATGTTTTAATAATAGGCAGAGGTATATTTATAAGTATAAATGCGCAAAATAAATTCACGAGATTACTATCAGGAAGCTTAACTTTAATATTTTTTACCTATGTTGTTGTGAATATAAGCATGGTAACTGGAATATTACCAGTAGTAGGAGTACCTTTACCATTAATCAGTTTTGGCGGAACATCTATGCTAACTCTAATGGTTAGCCTAGGAATTTTAATATCTATACACAAACATAAAAATTTTATGGTAAAATAGGTTTTGCACTAATAGCTAAAAATTTATAGCAGGTACTTATACTATGACAAAATCTATTTTTCAAAACATAAAATTTTCTTTAATAATAGCTTTATTATCTATAATAATAAGCTTTGTTTTATTTCAATATAGTTATGCAAATACTCCTATTGATGTTAACAGCCCTAAAGTTCAGGACTTTATTAATCAAGTATCTAAAAAACATAAAATTTTAGATAAGGAATATTTGACTAAAGTTTTAAAAACGGCAAATCATAATCAAGAGGTTATAGACAAAATCAAGAAACCTTATGAAGGTCTTGCTTGGAGCCAATATAAAAACTTCTTTATTACCAATGATAGAGTTACTCAAGGATTAGAATTTTGGAATAAACATGATGCAACCTTAAAAAGAGCTCAAGAAAAATATGGAATTCCTCCTGAAATAATTTTAGCTATTATTGGTGTTGAAACAAACTATGGCAAAAATAGAGGTAAGTTCCCTGTTATTGATTCTCTTGCAACATTGTCTTTTGATTATGAACCAAGATCAAAATTCTTTAAATCAGAACTTGAGCATTTTATTTTATTAGCCAAAGAAGAAAATTGGGAGCCAAATAAAATATACGGATCATATGCAGGAGCAATGGGATACCCTCAGTTTATTTCTAGTAGCTTTAGACACTATGCTGTAGACTTTACAAACGATGGTCATAGAGATCTTTTAAATAATCCTCAAGACGCTATTGGTAGTGTAGCTAATTATTTTTATAAGCATGGCTGGGAAAAAAATAAACCTGTAACACTGGCTACTAATATAACAAATACTAAATTTAAAGCATTAAAAAACATAAAAGATTTAAAGCCTAAATTTCAAATAAAAACACTTGAAAAGCATGGTGTGAAAGTTTCTAATGCAAATGAAGAAATAATAAATAAACTTGATAACAACAAAAATACTATCGTATCACTTATAGAATTAACTGATAAAAAAGATAAAAAAGATTCAAGTAATCCAAATTCAGAGTATTGGATAGGCTTTAAAAACTTCTATGTGATAACTAGATATAACTTAAGCCATAATTATGCTATGGCCGTTTATCAATTAAGTCAAAAAATTAAACAAAAGCATGATGAAGCTCTTGTTGTTTTAAAATAAAAAAATATTAGCGCTCCCTATAAAGTATCATTTATAGGGAGTTAATAAAAAAGTTTCTAATCTGCGATTAAATGATTTTTTAAAGCAACATAGTCTGGTAAACCAAACTGATTATATTTAGGATAATCTTCACCTTGAATTAAAGGTAATAAATAATCTACACATTTTTGACTAATATGAAAACCATCTTCACTTAAAAAATCTTTTGGCATATTTTTTTCAATATTAGCAACACTAGCAAGACTAGCATGACCAATTTGCCATTTGTATGGATTTGAGCTGATTCTTTCTATAGTAAGCATAATATCTGATTTATTATCTAAGGCTTGAAGAACTGCCTGCTTTCCTAATGCATAAGCTTGCTCAACATCTGTTTTAGATGCTATATGCCTTGCTGCTCTTTGTAAATAATCACAAACTGCCCAATGATTTTTATAACCTAAGTTTTGAGTTACCATATCTGCTATATAAGGAGCTATTCCTCCTAATTGAGCATGCCCAAATGAATCTGTAGCTGTTTGCTTTTGAATTAAACTACCGGATTTGTCTTTTAAACCTTCTGATACAACAACAACACAATATCCAAATTTTTCAGTGCATTCTTTAGTTTTTGCTAAAAATTTATCTTTATCAAACGCAACTTCTGGAAATAAAATTATATGTGGAGCATTATCACTAAGCCCATTTTCTGTAACAGATGCAAGACCAGATGCAGCAGCAATCCACCCTGTATGACGCCCCATTACTTCCATAACAAAAAATTTCGTTGAAGTCTTTGCCATTGATGCAATGTCTAAACTTGCTTCTTTAATTGAAACCGCAACATATTTTGCAACAGAGCCAAAACCTGGACAATTATCAGTGATAGGTAAATCATTATCAATAGTTTTAGGCAGTCCTATACAGCATAAAGGATAATCTAATTTTTTAGCAATCATTGATATCTTATGCGTTGTATCTTGTGAGTCTCCCCCACCATTATATAAAAAATACCCTATATCATGCTTTTTAAAAGTTTCGAATAATTTATAAAAAGGCTCCATGTCTTTATCTGGATCGGGCAATTTATGTCGACATGATCCAAAAGCTCCTGCTGGAGTATATCTTAATTTTGCAATATCTAAATCTGTTTCAAGTGAAGTATCAATAAGTTCATTATTTAATGCGCCAACAATACCATTTTTTCCTGCGTAAACCTTGCCTATTTTGTCATTATTTTGTCTTGCTGTTTCAATTACCCCACATGCAGTTGCATTGATAACAGGAGTAACCCCTCCTGATTGAGCGTAAAAAATATTATTCTTCATAAATAAATCCTTAATATCTTAAAATTATAATATAAATTATCTAGTAAAAATAAGTATTTATATAATATACTTATTACTATCAACATAATAGTTTTTTATAAGGATATAATTTGCTTGCAATATTAAAAATAATAGCTATATCAACTATATACATTATATTTACCGGCTGCTCAATATTTAAAAACGCAAGCCCTGTTCCAAAAAATCAAGATAGTGCTCCAATAAATAAAATAGACGTTAGCTCTATTAATCATATTACTCCAAAATATGAACCTAAAAGCCGTATTGGGAATCCTAAAAACTATAAAGTTTTTGGACAAAAATATAATGTTATGTCATCTAGTGAAAATTTTACTCAAACAGGTATAGCATCATGGTATGGAGTAAAATTTCATGGTAGAAACACATCAAACGGAGATGCCTATGATATGTATCAACTTACTGCTGCGCATAAGTCATTACCACTACCTACATACGTTGAAGTAACTAATTTAGAAAACAATAAATCTCTTATTGTTAGAGTAAATGATAGAGGCCCGTTTCATGATAATAGAATTATAGACTTATCATATGCAGCAGCAGCAAAACTTGGAGTTTTAGCAAAAGGTACAGCAAAAGTATTTATAAAAGCAATTAACCTTAATAAAAACTTACAAGATCCTATTATTGATAAACCAATTTATACAGCAAAAAATAATTTGACACAAACCATTCAGGCAGGAGCCTTTGGTTCAATAGAAAATGCATTAAGATATAAAAATTATATAACTGATATTTTTAATAATCAAAAAATTAATCATCAAACAATAACAATGAAAAATATAAATAATTTATATAAAGTTCATATTGAAAATATAGCTGAAAATAGCCTTGATAAAATTACTAGTACTTTAGCTTTAAATAACATTACCTATTCTGTTTTAACAAAATAATCTATAAAATGATTTACCGGCATATTATATACATTATCAAAGTTATTTTGTAAATCTAGTTCCTTAATTTTTGTTATATTATTATCATCAAAAACTAACCCTAGACTATTATTAAGTTTATCTATTAATTTTTTAACTCCTTCCTCTCTTCTGTTTCTATGTCCTAATGGGTACTTAACTTCTTCTTTTTCTATAAAACTTCCGTCTTTAAAATAAATTTTAATAGCATTAGATATAGCTCTTTTATTTAAATCATAATAATCTTTAGTATAATTTTTATCTTCAGACACTTCCATTAGACTTCTTAAATCATCTATTTTTTTATTATTTGCAATACTATCTTCATAATGACTAGCAGTTAATTTACCATAGATTAAACCAATAGCTACAATATACTGTAAACAATGATCTCTATCTGCAAAGTTATATAAAGGACCTGTCTTGCTTATAATATCTATAGCTGGTTTTTGAGTATAAATTTCTATTTTACTTATATCATTTATATTATTATTTAAGTTCTCCATCTTATGATATAAAGTAATTGCAGCCTCTGCGGCTGTTTGAGCATGGAACTCAGCAGGGTATGATATTTTAAATAAAATATTTTCCATCACATAACTTGAAAATTTTTTATTTAAAATTAGTTCTTGAGATTTAAAAATAACATCTGAAAAGCCCCATTTTGGAGCACTAAACGAACTTAAATATCCCTGCTCTCCTTTTAGCGTAAGCCAAGATAATTCAATTGCTCGTTTTGCTGCATCTCCTGCAGCCCAAGATTTACGTGAACCAGTATTAGGAGCATGTCTATATAGTCGTAAACTATTACCATCAGCCCATACTTGAGAAATAACATTAACTACTTGCTCAAAATTTCCACCTAACATTTTAGTGACAATAGCAGAAGTTGCAAGTTTCACTAAAATAACATGGTCAATACCAACAGAATTAAAACTATTTTCTAAAGCAATAATTCCTTGAATTTCATAAGCCTTAACTAATAAATTTAAAATATCTTTTATTGTTATTAACTGATTAGTTAAATTATTTCGATTTATATAATCAGCTATTACCAAAATACCTGCTAAATTGTCAGATGGATGACCCCACTCTTTAGCAAGCCATGTGTCATTATAATCTAACCAACGAATTAATACTCCAGTATCAAATGTTGCTTTAAAAGGATCTAAAATAAAATTAGTACCAATAACTCTTGCGCCTTGATTTACTGTTATACCTGAAAAATAAGGCCCTAATAGTTTTGTACATTTTTTATGCTCTAAAGCTTCAAAAGCACATGCAAAACTATCCAATAAAACATAACCCGCAGTTTTAATAGCCAAATCACTTTTAACTTGATAATTAAAAATATAATCAGCAATAATTACAAATATTTTATCTATATTAGGTTGGTTCGTAGATAGTAAATTAGATAAAGCACTATCTGTCTCAATTTTATTCATAATATTTTGAACTACCTAGAAGATAATGGAATAAAATTAACTTTTTCTAGACCTACGTAATTTGCTTTAGGTCTAATTAATTTGTTATTTTCTCTTTGTTCTTTAATATGAGCAGACCAACCTGTAATTCGTGATATAACAAAAATAGGTGTAAATAATATACTTGGAATGTCACAAAAATTATAAACTAATGCACTATAAAAATCTAAATTTGGAAACAAATGTTTATCATCCCACATTACTTGTTCTATTTTTTCAGCAATAGGAAATAATCTAATATCATTATTAATTTCAGATAATTTTTTTGCCCATTTTTTTATAATATCACTACGCGGATCAGATACCTTATAGACCCTGTGACCAAATCCCATTATTTTTTCTTTATTTTCAAGAAGATGCTTAATACCATCTGCAGCATCTTGAGTGTTTTGATATTTATCTATTAAATTCATTGCAAACTCATTAGCCCCGCCATGCAAAGGGCCTCTTAGTGTTCCAATTGCAGCTGTTATAGCTGAATAATAATCAGACATAGTTGAGGTACAAATTCTAGCGGCAAATGTTGAGGCGTTAAATTCATGCTCGGCATATAAAATTAAAGATACGTCTAAAGCTTTTTTACAATCATCAGATAACTCTTTGCCTGTTAATAATTTGAGAAAATGTGATGCAATATTAGGCTCATTAGAATTAGTTTCTATTTTTTTATTATTAAAGTGAAAATTATACCAGTATAATAATGCCCCTGGTAACATTGCTAATAGCCTTATTGCTATTTTATCTAACTTATTATCATCTGATTCTGGCTCAATAGTTCCTAAAAAAGAAGTTACTGTTCGCATAACATCCATAGGGTGAGCTTCTTTTGGAATAGATTCTAATATATTACAAACTGATGCAGGCAAGGATCTGTTCTCATGAAGTTCAGCTTGAAAATTATCTAAATCATGCCGATTAGGAAGCTTTTTATTTAATAATAAAAAGGCAACTTCTTCAAAAATCGCCCCTTCAGCCAGATCATAAATAGAATACCCAAAATAATTTAAGCCAATACCTTTTAATCCAACCGAGGATATTTTAGTTTCACCCACTACAACATCAGCTAAACCTTGTGATACTTCTTGAGGATTATTATCCATAATATTTCCTTATTTTTATCAAAATTTATATTTTTAAATTATTTTAACTTATTTTCAAAACTAAAATAATCTAAATTATTATATAATTCTTCCCTAGTTTCCATTATGGTAACAACATCTTTTTGAGTACCATCTTTTCTGATAGCCTCATAAACATCAAACGCTGCTTTATTCATTGCTCGAAAAGCACTCAATGGATACAATACCATTTTAATACCAGCTTGCTTTAATTCATCTAAACTATATAAAGGCGTTTTACCAAATTCAGTAATATTTGCTAAGACAGGAACTTTAACTTGACTGGTAAATAATTCATAATCTTTTATACTTGTTATTGCTTCTGCAAAAATCATGTTTGCTCCAGCTGCAATATAATGCAAAGCTCTTGCAATTGCTAAATCTAAACCTTCATTTGCAACTGCATCAGTTCTTGCCATAATAATAAAATCGTGATCTAATAAATTATCTTTTATTGATAATTTTGCCGCTTGAATTTTTTCACACATTTCATCTGTACTAATAAGTTGCTTACCATCTCTATGACCACAACGTTTAGAATTAACTTGATCTTCTAAATGTACTCCACAAGCACCAGCTTTACATATTTCCTTTACGGAATTAGATACATTTAAAATACTGCCAAAGCCAGTATCTATATCAACTAAAAGAGGTAAGTCAACTGCAGATGTTATTCGTCGAACATCCTCTAGAACATTATTTAAATTGGTAATACCTAAATCTGGTAAGCCGTATGAGGCATTAGCAACTCCAGCTCCTGATAAATAAATGGCCTTAAATCCTGCTTGTTTAGCTAAAATAGCACTATAGGCATTTATAGTACCTGCTATTTGTAATGGTGATTCAGTTTGTAAAGCATCTAAAAATTTTTTTGCTGGTGGTAACATACTATCCATAGTTTATTATTCATTTTATGTCCTTATAACTAATATATTATCACATAAATAATTATAAATAACCTATCTATATTTTTGCTATAACTCGCATCACAGCGCTGCGTGACCTAATATTATTTGATATCTCATTATCTTGAGCTTTCATACTACTTCCTTTAGTTAAAACCCTAATTCTAGGCTCCATATCTTTTGACAAAATAGGAATTTCTTTTGGGACATCATGAAAAGGTCTTAAATTATCTTTAACAAATTTTTTAACTATTCTATCTTCTAAAGAATGAAAACTAATACAAACTAGTCGCCCATCAGGCTTTAAATACTCTAATGCTTTTGGTAAGACAGCTTCAATGTCATCAAGCTCATTATTAATAAAAATTCTAATAGCCTGAAAAGATTTAGTTGCTGGATGAATATTTTTAGGCCATCTAGGATGAGCTATTTTTATAATTTCAGCTAATTCTTTTGTGCTATTTATTTCATTGCCATCATCTCTATAAGATATAATAGCTTTAGCTATCTTTCTTGAATATCTTTCATCTCCATATTTATACAGTACATTACTCAAATCAGTATGATTAACTTTTTTTAGCCACTCTGATGCAGATATAACTTCTACTCGAGTATCCATACGCATATCAAGCGGACCATCTTTAGAAAAACTAAATCCTCTTTCTGCATTATCTAGCTGTGGAGAAGATACGCCAAAATCAAACAAAATTCCATCTAATTCTTTAATACCAAAACTTTCTAAACAAATATCTAAATCAGCAAAACTTCCATGAAAAAATTCAAATTTATTTTTATATTTAATATCATTTTTTAACTTTTTAGCAACGTCGATTGCAGTTAAATCTTTATCTATAGATATTAACTTACCTTTATCAGATAATTTATCTAAAATGGCGCAAGAATGCCCACCACGTCCAAATGTTGCGTCAATATAAACACCATCTGGATTAATGATTAAATATTCTAAAGACTCTTGTAATAAAACAGGAATATGGTCTGGCATGATAATTTGGTAACTACAAATATTTAGAAAAAGTATTTAAAATAAGGTAAGCGCTGGTCTATAAGCCGGGTTCTGTCGTGTGCAATCATTCATCTAGGATATTTGTCGCCAAATACCTCAAGCAACCAACCCTGTTCAAGTACGAGCAGCACTATATGAACTATATTTGGTCTTGCTCCAAGTGGGGTTTACCCTGCCATAAATGTTACCATCTACGCGGTGCGCTCTTACCGCACCATTTCACCCTTACTATTAAAAATAGCGGTATATTTTCTGTGGCACTTTCCGTAAACTTACATTCCCCAGGCGTTACCTGGCACTTTGCTCTTTGGAGCCCGGACTTTCCTCACTTGCAATATTATATAAATTATATAATAAAACTACGCGCGATTGCCCAACCAACACTTACCATATTAGATTGTAAAGAGTTTACTTAAGTTCATCAACTATTTTTTGTAATTCTTTTTCATTAGTTACTGCGCCAGATAAAAATTTAATCTTATTATTTTGAGAATTAATGATAAATAAACTAGGTGTTCCTTTTATCCCTAATTTTGATGCAAGCTTAAAATTACTTTCGATTAATTTTTTAAATTTCAATGCATTATGCTCTGAATCAAACTTGTTATTATCAAACCCTGCTTTTTTTACAGCATCTTGTATATCTTGCTTTTTCAGATGATTAGCATTAGATAACAATGTATTATGAATATTTATATAATTATTTAACTTTGAGTTCTTTTTATTATCCATTGCCCACAATACTGCTTTTGCTGCATAATTAGAGTTTTCTCCCATAATAGGATAATTTCTTAACAATAATTTAACATTTTTATTACTTTTAACTAACTCTTTTAAAAAAGGTGACATTAACTTACAATGAGCGCAATTATAATCAAAGAACTCTACTACTACTATTTTACCTTTAGAATTTCCTAATTCAGGAATACCTTTTGTATCTAATAATTCTTTAATATAATTTTTAGCATTCTTTTCAACTTGTGTATTAAAATCGTCTGTCTGCTTTTTAGTAAATGCTAATAAATGCTCTTGTATCTCATCATTTGATAATTTTAATGGCTTATCATCTAAAGCATCGCTAACACCACTAGAAAAAGATTTATTATTAATATTAAACTGGTCTTTATTTATAGAACTTTTAATTTGCTTTCCAATAACAGTTCCCATGCTATAACTTTGCTTCTTAGTATCTGTATCTAAACTAACTTCTTCAGCAAAAACTTTATTAGCATTAAATATAAATGCAAAAAATACAAAAAATAACTTGATATAAAATTTCATAATGTTCCCTATATATAAACTATCAATACTTAAATTATAATATAAATTATAATATAAATTAAATTTTTTATTATATTTAAGATATTTAAAAAAAAGAAGCTTTAAAACAGGCTTCATGTGTTTCTTCTTTCTCTTCCAATAAATGTGACTTCATTAGATCTTGCAATCTAATAAACGGCTCATTAGATGAAAGCATGTATATAACCAAAAAATCTCGCGACATTGGATCAGTACATTTTTTGGTATGAATAAGCCAATTCTCAATAAAACTTCTTTCATAAGTAAAGCCGTAAGGGGAAAGCACAGGCTCTTGTATTGTTTCTGTGCTAATAGGACATAGTAATAATTCGTTAATTTTAATGGCTTTTAAAAACTCCAGAACGCTTCGCCCTTTAGTTGCCCCAAATTCTATTTCCATTAAATCTAAACATTTCTTAATTACAAAATTCTGATAAAAATCACCTGGATTAATTTCTTGTTGAGATAGCTTTAGATCTTGTTTTAATTTATGTAATGTAAAAACACTCTCTGGTTTTTCTGCTGCAAGATCATTAGAGCTCAAATCTCGAGATACTAATTTTGCCCTATATTCACAAACAAATTTATTAAGAAACACTGGAGTTTCTTTGAAACAAAAATTGATAAAATAATTATATTTTATGTTATTAAGAAACCGATGATATATCTTCTCATTTAAAGGGTAATTATTATCAGCTTGTATTTTTTTATATGCTGCATACAACCAATAATTTCTTAAGTCTTCAAAGCTAACATCAGATTGAGGGGCAATACCAAAATTTGCTTTTAAACCATTATACCAATCACTTAGTTTAACTTGTTCTTTTTCAGTTAAAAGTGGCTCATTTTTTGAACTATGACTATTAATACAAGTAATTTCATCGTTAGGATCTACACTTAAAACTATTTCTTCTAAAATACGATGAAACAATCGAGAAGCTTCAAGTTTATAATACTTATATAGACAGTCCAAAGCAGAATCGATTTCTAATTTTTTTTTGTTACTATCAAGAGATAATATGTGAGAAAAATTACGCTCTAAAAAAAAAGTTTCTAACTCTTTAAATAAATTATTTTGCATTTCAACATTAGAACATTCTTCTAGTTTTCCTAAATAACTAGTTTTTCCAAATTTATTGCTAATTGAAAATAATTTATTCTTAAGAAAATTTTCAAAAATAATAAGAAAATATTTCTGCGTTGTATTTTCTAAATTTTTTAACTCTTTAAATAGTTTCTCTATAACAAACATAAATATAAAACAACTAAAAATAAATAAAAAGCATTATAATATGTTAATAAAAGATTAACCAGCTTTTATTTTTTATCTTGATTATTCTTTAGTTCAAACCATATAGCGTTCAAAACAGCAAAGCTTGACGCAAGCCCTAATCCTAATACCCATGAAAAATACCACATTTCAATATATCCTTTAAAATTTATAAAAATATTATTAATATGCTATGTTATCAGGGTCTTCTAAAGTTTTATCTGTGATAATACCTCTCACTATATAATAGACCCAAGATGTATAAAATAAAATTATAGGTAGAAAAATAATAACAACTGCCAACATTAAAAACAAAGTCAAATGACTTGACGAGGCATCCCATACTGTCAAACTTGATGCCATATCAGTTGAAGAAGGTAACAAAAAAGGAAATATTCCTAATCCAAAAGTAGCAATAACTCCAAAAATAGCCAATGAACTAATAATAAAAACTATAACCGAACGTTTAGATCCAATAAATAACATTCCTACAATCATACCAAGAAAACCAAAAGCAGGAACAATAGTCAGTAATGGGTATTTGATAAAATTATTAAACCAACCATAACCAGATGCAAGCTCTACAGTCTTATTCAAAGGATTACTCGGCTGGTTGGCTGGTATCACAGAAGTTATAACATATCCTATTTTTGAGAAATATATCCATAATCCAGATAATAAAAACAATACTATTGCTACTAAATAAAAAACTCGCCCAAAAGTAACAGCTCTTTTTCTTAAAACCGTATGTCCTAATCTCATCGTTAAGTAATTACATCCATGTGCAATAAATAAAAATATTGTCAATAACGCACTTAATAATGCAAATGGATTAAATAAACCTAAAAAACTTCCTGTATAGTATGATCTTAAATTATCATCTAAATAAAAAGGAACACCTTGAATTATATTCCCAACAATTAAGCCAAAAAAGAAAATAGGTAAAAAACCACTTAAAGAAAAAATAATATCCCAATTATCACGCCATCTTTTTTCTGTTTTTTTACTACGATACTTAAAACTAACAGGTCTTAATATTAACCCAAAAAGAGCTAAGAAAACAATAAAGTACAACCCTGAAAGAGCAGTTGCATATAAGCTTGGCCATGCAGCGAAAGTAGCACCAACAGCTAAAATCAACCAGGCCTGATTGCCTTCCCAAATAGGCCCTATAGTATTCATTATTATTCTGCGTTCATTATCTGTCTTACCCAAAAAAGGCTGAATAGCACAAATACCAAGATCAAAACCATCCAAAATAGCAAAACCTATAAATAAAACACCTAATAATACCCACCATATTATGCGCAATAGATCATAACTAATTAAATCCATACAAAATTACTCTATATTCTTAGTTGTACTTACAAAAGGACGGCTTGTTAACTCATCTGGACCAGATAAAGAAACTAACGCCCCATCTGGACCTTTTTTAATATACTTTCGCATTAAAAATAACTCAACTACCAATAACCCTGAATATAACAATATAAAGCCAATTAAAGTTATTAAAACCTGACTTGTTGATAAGTCTGAAGTTGCCAAAGATGTAGGCAAGAAACCTTCAATTACCCATGGCTGACGCCCATATTCAGCAACAATCCAACCAGCTTCTGCAGCAATCCATGGTAATGGTAAACTTATCATACCAAGCTTTAACAGCCATTTTTTATTAAAATCTCTTTTAGATGCATGCCAAAACATAACCGCAAATAAAAATATAAAATAAAAACCACAAGCAACCATAACTCGAAATGACCAAAATATTAACCATATATGATGTGGAATAGTAACCCATGCAGCTTTATCTATTATTTCTGGAGTAGCTTTATTAGGATCATCAACGAAACGCTTTAATAACAAACCATAACCCAAATTTTTTCCATACTGTTCAAACTCAACTTTTGCACTAGCATTATTTTTATCTTTTTTTAGTACAGTCAAAGCATTATAAGCTCTAACACCTTGAGCAATATTATCCTTATGATTTTCAACTAAATCTTTAATCCCTAAAATAGGAGTGTCTAATGATCTTGTGGCTATTAGTCCTAATACATATGGAATTTCTATTTTATATTTTGTTGTTTTAGTTTCCATATCAGGAATACCAAATAAAGTAAAACTAGCAGGTGGTTTTTCAGTTTCCCAAACAGCTTCAATAGAAGCCATTTTTACTTTCTGAACTTCTCCATCTAAATAACCACTTTCATCTCCTAAAACCACAACAGATAAAGCCGATGCTAACCCAAAAGATGAAGCTACAACTATTGATCTTTTGGCAAAATCTTTGCATCTACCTTTTAATAAATAATAACAACTTAAAGATAAAACAAACATAGAGCCAACTACATAACCTGCACTAACTGTATGAACAAATTTTACTTGTGCAACAGGATTAAAAACTAATTCATAAAAACTAGAAAGCTCCATTCTCATTGTTTCATAATTAAAATAAGAACCAACAGGATGCTGCATCCAACCATTTGCAATTAAAATCCAAAAAGCAGATAAGTTTGTTGCTATAGCTAAAATCCAAGTAGAAATACAATGCATAACTGGAGATATTCTATTCCATCCGAAAAAAAATACTCCAATAAAAGTAGCCTCTAAGAAAAAAGCCATCATACCTTCAATTGCAAGAGGAATACCAAATATATCCCCTACATAATGGGAGTAATAAGACCAATTAGTCCCAAACTGAAACTCCATAGTTATGCCTGTAGCAACTCCCATGGCAAAGTTAATACCAAAAAGGATACCCCAAAACTTAACCATGTCCCGCCATATAAGCCTGCCAGTCATAACAAAAATAGTTTCCATTATGGCTATAATAATAGACAAACCTATAGTTAAAGGCACAAAAATAAAATGATACAATGCAGTAATTGCAAATTGTAATCTAGACAAAAGAACTAAAGCGTCATTTTCCATTGTAATACATCTATAAAATTATAAATTTAAATTGAATAATAAATAATCTATAATATAACAGGGATTTTTTAAAATTGACAACGAAAATGAAAATTAATTATGGAACAAAACAAAGAATATAATCTTCATAATAGTATTGAAAAGGTACTATTAGAAAACTTAAAATACCAAAATAAAACTAGACGCTGGTCTAATTTTTTTAATTTTGTAAAGTTTTTTATATTTCTAATATTTATATCTATCTTTTTAAGTGTACTGCAAACTATTCAAAAACCAATTAGTAAAACAAAAGACAACAAACCTCATACAGCTTTAATAAAAATTCATGGTATGATTTCTGAAGATTCTTTTTTGGGAAGTGCTGACAATATAATAAAATCTTTAAGGAAAGCATTTAAAAATGAAAATGCTAAAGCTATTTTGTTAGACTTAAATAGTCCTGGCGGCTCTCCTGTACAATCAGATTTAGTATTCCAGGAAATTATGTCCCTTAAAAAAAGATATAAAGACAAAAAAATATATGGCGTTGTAGCAGATATATGTGCATCTGGATGTTATTATATTGCAGCAGCATCTGATAAAATTTATGCCAATAGAGCTAGTATTGTTGGTTCAATAGGAGTTTTATATAATGGCTTTGGTTTTGTTAATGCTATGGACAAAATAGGTATTGAGCGCCGTCTTGTTACTGCTGGAAAAAATAAAGCTATATTAGATCCTTTCTCTCCTAGTAATAGCAAAGATATCGAAATCCTTAAAACCAGATTAGCTGACATTCATCAAATTTTTATAAAAGCCGTGAAACTAGGACGTGGTAACAAATTAAATTCAAGTAAACATGACACGCTTTTTTCTGGATTATTTTGGACTGGAGATGAAGCTTTAAACCTTGGAATCATTGATGGATTTAGCTCAAAACTTAATGTTGCAGAAGATATAATTAAACAAAAGGATATTATTGACTATACAAAAAGTCCAGGATTGCTATCTACATTCACAGATAAATTTGGAGCTTCTGTTAAAGAAGCTGTCTTTGATAACATCAAGATTCAATAAGATAATACTTCTATTATCTAACAACCTCCCTTTACAAAAAAAGGGAGGTCTGCTTTAACTTGCTGATCTTAAAAATAAATTAATAATCTTTAATCCCAGATTTATAATAATAATTTAAATAAGAAATTAATATTATAGGAGTCCAAAAATTTAGCCATTCAGGCTTTGGTGATTTTATAGGTAAAGTACCATCTGTTAAAAAACATGCTAATGAAAATATTAAAATAATAAACAAAGTAGAAACTAAGTGATTATTAACATTATTTTTAAAGACAATAAAAGCATCGAAAATTAATTTAAAAAATAATATTCCACCTATAATGCCTCCATGAAACAAGCAAGCTATAAAAACATTATGAGTATGTTTGAATAAGCTTTGCCCAACAATAGCGTTTGTTTCAAAGCTCGTATCTGTTAAAATGCCATAGCCAATAATTGGTTTTGCTAAAATCTGATTCATAAAATGAGTCCAAATATCTAATCGATATGAAGAGCCTCTTGAGCCGTGTGATACAAAATATAAATATAAACTATATATTATTGCAACAGATAAAAAAGCAAGGATACTTTTATAATTTTTGTTTTGATATAAAAAGACCAAAAGAGCAACGCATAAAGCAAGTATTGGTCCTCTGCTTTGTGTTAAAACCATAAATATCACTAAGGGTAAAGCTAATAAAGCATAAAAATTTATATATTTAGTTTTATTATTAACAACATAAGACAACATAAAAATAATTACAGAGCCCAATAACCACCCTGATTTAATTTCCTGCCCGCTGGCAAAATATCCTTCCATACGTACATTTATAGAATTATAAGAATAGAAAACTATTAAATTTAAACTGATAACTATACTAGTAATAATTGAACATATTTTTAATATATTTAGCAACTTCTCCGTAGATATTTTCCTCATCACTAAATCTAAATAACAAACACCAATAAAAACACAAGCCACACCTTTCATTTCTCTGAAAAATTGCTTTAGCTCAAAATCAACTGACCATAAACTTGAAATACTGAAATATAATAAAAAACCAAAAATCCATTTATATTTTTGATATAACTCTTTAACATAAAAATCTTTATAATAAACTAAAGAGCAAGGCAAAATTAAGCAATAAAATATAGCATGAACTATTGAATAACTAGGTGCGATAACAAAACTTAATAAAAACAAAGGAACAGTTAACATTAAAAAATTATCTTTTGAAAAATTATTGTCTAATATATAACTAAGATGACTCACACTATTTCCTTTTTTTAAGCTAAGCTATTTTTATTTTAAAGATGATTATCTTGTCAGAAATAACAAGAATGATATGAGAAATTATATCTAATTATAAACCAATTCGCAATTGACAAAAAAAAAGCCTGATAAATATTAACTATTTATCAGGCTTTTAATCATTAACTTATTTGTTAATAGACTAAGCTATTACGCAAACCAGTTAAAGTTGTTCTTTAAGTTTAAAGTAACAAAATGAGATGAAGTACCATCTTTAATTGCACTTTTATAGTAACTAGTTACTGCACCAGCAGAATAGTTCTTAAATGTTTTAGATGATTCTTTTCTCATGTTCATGTAATCATAATCCAATGATACAGCCCAGCTAGGGTTGAACCACATACCAACACCAGCACCTAACATATAGCCATAAGTAGCAACGCCATCGCTTGTACCAGCTTCTAAAGTAGAAGAGTTTGAAGTAGCTACAGTAGGAGCGTTATAGAAGTCGCTTTTAACTCTATAAGTACTTGCAGCAGCACCTAAAGTTAAGTTAACCCACCAATCGCCACTAGCATATCTTGGTTTAAGAGCTAAGTAATAAGCTGGTCTACGCTCAGCTGAAATTTTAGCTGTTCCAGAAACCTCTACGCCAGCAGAACCTTGAACCATTTTAGTTGTGCTAACTTTTTTGCCAGATGTATACATACCAGCTTCAACAGCAACAGAATAAGGCATGTCGTTATAGAAACTATAACCTAAAAAGAAATGACCAACTCCTGCAGATTTATTTTCTTTAGCAGAAACTCTAGCTGAACTTTGAGTTGCTACATCATATTCTTCAACTTTAAATTCACTGTTATCACGATTCCAACCAGCACCGAAACCCCAGTAACCGTTGTATTCTTGTTGACATCCTTTAGTAGCGTATAAATCTGAATGACCGCCGCCAGCAAAAGCAGAAGCACCTAATAATGCAACTAATGATAGTGCTATTTTCCTTTTCATAAAACTCATCCTCTTTTTTTATTAAAAAATATTCCTCATTGGTATTTTGGTATAAAACTTAAGCTTTTAAAAATACTTTTTTTCTATCGAAAACCAAATACCCATAAATAATAACTATTACTCTGATTTGGTATTTATAAAAACAACTCATTTAAAAAACCATAAGTTTCACCCCAAGCTCTTTTTGCTGTCTGATTGTTATAAACCACGCCAAGCTTTAAGTCATTTGCTCCTGGAACACTGAATCCATGTTTGGTATTACTATAAATATTGATTTGCCAATCAGCATCATGGAGATTCATTTCTTTAGAAAAATTTTCAACATCAGCAAAACTGACCATCGGATCATCTGCCCCATGTAAAACTAAAATCTTAGAATTAATGTCACCATAGCTAATATCACCAGGATTACTTAGTAATCCATGGAAGCTCACGACCCCTTTTATATTAACTCCTATTCGGGCAAGATCTAAAGCGCATAACCCACCAAAACAAAATCCAATAACGGCAATATTATTTGTATCAACAAAATCTAGTCTTTTAGCTTGCTCAATATTACAGAGTAATCTTTTATGTAAAAAACTTCTATTTTCCATAAACGGCATCATTAAGGCCGCTTTCTCTTCAACTGTTTTACCAATTTTACCTTTGCCATATAAATCTAAAGCAAATCCAACATATCCTTTATTAGCAATATCTCTTGCGGTATTAATAGCAAAGTCGTCTCTACCTGCCCAAGCATGCGAAATTAGAACTAATGGATGCTTTTGACTTATAACTGATTCAGGATAGGCGCAATAAGCCTCTAAGATATCATCGCCATGCTTATACTCTATAAATATTTCTTTCATATAAAAATCCTGTTTTAATATATTTAATCAATAATCTTTAAAAACAAATACTAAAAATAAGTCTTTTGTAATTTATCTGCATATAATTTTAATTCTTGCAAAATTTTCACATTTTCACTATTTTTTTGCTTTGTTTCATTATTGATTAATAAGTCTATATTTTCCATATATAGATTAATATTCATAAGTTTATTTTTACAGTATCTTAACCATTTTTGCTCTTCTTCTTGATTTAACTTTTCATTAAAATTTCTAGCTACATATCTGAAACCTAATTCAGATAATCTTTCATCTTCAAAATTAATTTTTCGAAAATTTTCAAAATTATTATTATGTAATTTTTGCATTTTAAACCTGTCAGTCTTATCTAAAAAACCTTGATATAATAAACTATCAACATCTTTATCTTTTTTATTATCTAAATTATCTGAATCATAATTATTGTTATATACGGCAAATACTTTAGGGATAATTTTATCTCTGTTTGTAAATATAAAATCAAAATGTTTTTTAATTAAACTTAAATCTATTTTAGTTCTTTTTTGAGATGCTGTATCTAAAGTATTTAACGGTGCTATTGCTGGACATTTATTAACAGAAATTAATTTTAATCTCATCTTTTCATTAATATTTTTTAAATCTTCTGCTTTAGTATATAAATTAGCTTTTATTTCATCACTTGATAATTCTAATAAAAATTTAGGATCATATCTTAAATCCCATGCCGCTATAGCATTTGCATTACTTGGATGTGCTGTTAACGGCATAAATACTGATGTATTATAGTACTCTGATCCAACCATACCGGTGCTATGAACTATTGGGGTTAACGAATGTAAATCTAAATGATTGAAGACTTCTTGTTTTCTTCTTAAATTAAACAAAAACTTAAACAACTTATTTTGTTTATTTGAAATCAATTTTGCTAATCCAATAGTCGCCTCAACATCTGATAAAGCATCATGGGCGCTTGTGTGAATAATATTATTTTCTTTAGTTAAATTTTCTAATTTATAACTAATTTTTCCAGAATTATCTAAAGGCCAATTAATACCATCAGGCCTTAAGGCACTAGTCATCCTTGCGCAATCAATTATATCCCATCTTGAGTTATTATTTTGCCATTCACGAGCATATGGGTCATGCAGATTTCTATACAGACTATACCTAATAAATTCATCATCAAATCTTATAGAGTTATATCCTAAAGTACAGGTTTCTTTTACTTGAAATTCTTTTAAAATATTTTTAATAAAATCAGCTTCTTTTAACCCTTTTGCATTAACTAATTGAGGGGTTAATCTTGTTATTAGACAAGCTTCTGGGCTAGGCAATATATCATCAGAAATTTTACTATAATACACCTGCTTATCACCAATTATATTAAAATCAAGATCTGTTCTAATTCCTGCAAACTGTAAAATTCTATCTTCTTTAGGATTAATACCTGATGTTTCTAAATCATACCAAAAAAAACTAAACGCCATAATCACCTCTTTTTTCTATAAAACTTGATAAAACTTAAAAATATTTATACTATTGCTAGTCTTCAATTGTTTATTTTCACTTAAATTTTGTATGAGTACTATTAATACACCTAAAAATCCTTTAGGCAAAAAAACTTCTTTAACTTCACTCTATAACTCTCAAGTATTATACCCTATCCCTAGATCATATAATAGAGACAAGCTAATCAACTCTAAAAATAACTTTTTTCATGGTTTTGATGAGTGGAATGCCTTTGAAATATCCTGGTTAAATTCGAGAGGTAAACCTATTACAGCATTAGGAAAATTTATTATACCTGCTGATTCAACTCATCTAATTGAATCAAAATCTTTAAAACTTTATCTAAATTCTTTTAATAATTCTGTATTTAATTCGGCAAACCAAGTACAACGTTTAATTTCAGCTGATTTAAGTTCTAGATTAAATTTACAAAATAATAACTTTTTCAAAATCATTATCACCGAGCTAAATAATATAGCTTATAGTAATTTGAATTATAATATTAATAATTTTATTAATCTTGATAAACAAGATATTTCTTGTGATATCTATGATATTAGCCCTGAATTATTAAAGCTAAATGCCAATCAAGAAATAATTACAGAAAGCTTATATTCTAATTTATTAAAATCTAACTGTTTAGTTACAAACCAGCCTGATTGGGGAACTGTATTTATAAATTATACTGGTTCTAAAATTAATCATGAATCTTTATTAAAATATATAATATCGTATCGCAATCATAATGAATTTCATGAGCATTGTGTTGAGCGAATCTTTACTGATATCATGAATTCTTGCAACCCTAACGAACTAACTGTTTATGCAAGATACACAAGACGAGGTGGATTAGATATTAACCCTATAAGATCCACTAATATAAACAAAGTAATTAATCATTTGAATTTATTAAATACTAATTTATATAATAGACTTATAAGACAGTAGTCTATTATGATACTTTCTTATATAATAATTAATACTAAATTTTAATATAATCTTTTATTTTTACCATGACTCAAATACAAAAACAGAAACGTGATATTTTAGTAACTAGTGCCTTACCTTATGCCAATGGCCATCTTCATTTAGGCCATATGCTAGGCTATATACAAGCTGATATATGGGTTAGGTTTCAAAAATCTTTAGGCAATACTTGTTATTATATTTGCGGTGATGATGCACATGGCACCCCCATAATGATTAATGCAAAAAAGCATAATAAATCTCCTGAAGAATTCATCAAAGAATTTCATCAAGAACACCTTCAAGACTTTACTGATTTTAATATTAAATTTGATAATTTTTACACAACACATTCTGAAGAAAATAAAAAATTTGTTGAAGACATTTATAATACTTTAAATAATAAAAATTATTTTATTACAAAAGAAATAGAGCAAAGCTATGATGAAAAAGAACAAATGTTCTTACCTGATAGATTTGTAAAAGGTATCTGTCCAAAATGTAAAGCAGAAGATCAGTATAGTGATGGATGTGAAGTATGCGGTGCAACATATAACCATGATGAATTAATTAATCCTAAATCAGTTGTATCTGGCACAACACCAATTAAAAAAAAATCAGAACATTACTTTTTTGACCTGCCAAAACTAGAACCCATATTAAAAAACTGGATAAATAACAACGATAACCTACAACCTGAAATAATTAATAAACTTCAAGAGTGGTTTGAATCAGGCTTAATTCCTTGGGATGTAACACGTGATGCACCATACTTTGGTTTTGAAATACCTAATAAACCGAATAAATATTTTTATGTATGGCTTGATGCTCCAATTGGTTATATGGCAAGTTTTAAAAACTTTTGTGACAAAAATAATGTTGATTTTGATAAATACTGGGCAAATAAACCAGAAAATTCAACTGAGTTAATACAGTTTATAGGTAAAGATATTTCATATTTTCATACTTTATTTTGGCCTGCTGTTCTACATGCTGCAGACTATAGAAAACCATCAGCAATACATGTTAATGGCTTTCTTACAGTAAATGGGAAAAAAATGTCTAAATCTCGTGGTACATTTATATTAGCTAAAAAATACTTAGAATACATTCAACCAGAATATATTCGCTATTATTTTGCATCAAAATTAAATAGTAAAGTAGAAGATATTGATTTAAACCTAGAAGATTTTGTTCTAAAAGTTAACTCAGATCTTATCGGCAAATATATTAATATAGCATCAAGAACAGCAAGCTTTATCAGAAAATACTTTGATAATAATCTTGCTATAGAATTAAATAAATCTAGTAAAGATTTATTCAAGCAATTTACAGATAAAAAACAGGAGATAGAAAACTTATATAATTCTCGAGAATATAGCCATGCCATTAAAATCATTATGGAGCTTGCTAATATAGCTAATCACTATATAGCAGAAGCAAAACCATGGGAGCTAGCCAAAAATATAGAGTCTAATAGCGAACATAAAAATCAAGTCCTTGAAACTTGTACTTTAAGCTTGAATTTATTTAAAGTATTATCGACATACTTACAACCTATACTACCAACTATTGCTGATCAAGTTGCTCTGTTTTTAAACTTAGAAACTTTGGAATGGAATGATATTGAGCATTTATTATTAAATCATAAAATAAATAAATTTAAACCGTTACTACAAAGACTACAAACAGAAGATGTTGAAAAAATTACGGTTTAATTTAATATGATGAAATCTTATACGTCTATTATAGTCAGCGCTATGCTGACTAATAACTTTGTTTTAAGTAAATTTTTAGGGCTATGTCCTTTATTTGGCGTATCAAAACAATTATCATCTGCCAAAAACATGGCTTATGCCACTATCCTAATTTTGACTATCACATCTTTTCTTTGCTATATAATTAATTACTATATTTTATTAAACTTAAATTTAATATTTTTACAAACTATAGTTTTTATAACTGTAATAGCAGGATCTGTTCAACTTTTAGAATTGCTCATAAAAGCTATAAGCCCTATCTTATATCAAGTATTAGGCATATATTTGCCACTCATTACGACTAATTGTGCTGTATTAGGGCTTGCTTTAATATTATCAAGAGATACTAACTATTCACTGATAGAAGTTTTAATTTACGGTTTTGCAACTGGTATTGGTTTTGGCATTGTCTTAATCTTATTTGCAGGAATTAGAGAAAAATTAGAGCATAATGATATTCCTGAAGCTTTCAAAGGAACATCTATTGCGATGATTACCGCTGGAATAATGGCATTAGCTTTCATGGGATTTACTGGAATTAACTTGTAAGAAAATATCATTATGGCTTTTGATTTTTATACTATTTTGTATAGCATGCTTGTTATAGCAGGAATATCTTTGATTATCAGCATTATAGTATCAATTCTATATAATAAATTTGCAAAAAATAATAATCCTATCGAACAAGCAATAAATCAAATCAACAGCTTACTACCTCAAACTCAATGCGCTCAATGTGATTATCCAGGCTGCATGCCATACGCTCGCGCTATTATTGAAAATAACGCCCCTATCAATAAATGTATTCCTGGTGGTCAAGAAACGATAAAAGAATTAGCTAATCTTTTAAATACTGAAGAAATTCCTTTAGATTCAGAAAATAAACAAGTTTTTAAAAAACCTGTGGTAGTTACAATTAGAGAAGATAGTTGTATCGGCTGCACTAAATGTATTAACGTATGCCCTGTTGATGCTATTATTGGTGCACCAAAACAAATGCACGCTATTCTTAGTGAATATTGCACAGGCTGTATGCTATGCTTACCGCCATGCCCTATGGATTGTATTGATATAATAGAAAAACCTATTAATATAAATAATCATAAAAAAACTAAGCCTGTTTAATTTTACTTATATGATGCTACCTAAAGTTCTTTTTAAAAATAATAAACCTATTAGCACAAATATTTATAAAATATTTTTAGAACAAAAAGATAAAAATATTCATAATGTAAAATATTTAATATTATCTCTACAAGATGGTAGTAATAATGCGGGTCGAATAATTATCAAAAAAGGCCAAAAAGTCTTTAAAAACCAAATACTGACTCTACCTGCATCTAATAGTAATAATACCCCCATTCATAGCCCATGTAATGGCATTATTGAAGAAATTAGCTCTGAAGATCACTTATACATCAAAGAGTTAAAAACTACTAACATTAAAATTAAAATTTTAGATAATAGCCCTTCTCCACCGCACAGATTTATTGAAAGTCGTCAATGGGACTTTATAAATATATTAAATTATAATAATTTAATAACAAAAATAAGATATTCAGGAATAATTGGTCTAGGAGGAGCTGGATTTCCTAGCTTTAAAAAAATCTTAAACCAAAAAATTGATTATTTGATTATAAACGGTGCAGAATGCGAGCCTCCAATTAGTGCAGATGCCGCTTTAATGTCTGATACAAAATTAGTTAAAAATATAATCTCTGGTATAACTATTTTAAAAAATATTTTAACTAAATATAATAATAATCTTAAAATTATCATAGCAATAGAAGACAATAAAAAATTAGCCATAAAAAATTTCAAGAAAATCATTAAACACTTAAGTTCTAGTTTAAATATTATATTAAAAACTATCCCCTCAGCATATCCTAATGGTGATGCGAAATATTTAATTAATTTATTACTAAATAAAACAATTCCCAAAAATCAGCATAGTACAGCACACGGAATATTATGCTTTAATGTTGCAACGGTATACAGTATTTATAATGCTGTATATAAAAATCAACCATTAACTCATCGTATAGTAACTATCTCAGGTAATGCTATAAAAAACCCTTGTAACTATGAATTTCCTATTGGAATACCCATAACTAAAATTTTAGAGATTTTAGATTTAAAAGACAAATCAAAACTAAATATTACCATGGGGGGATATTTCATGGGAGTTTCAATAAATAACTTTGAAGCAGGAATCCTAAAAACCACAAATTCATTAATTATTAATTACAAAGAAAATCAAGATAAAAAAATATCAGAGTGCATTAATTGTGGTTTTTGTGTTAGCAAATGTCCTCAAAACTTACTACCTCAACAGTTATATAAATTTAGTAAAAATGAAGATATTAATAATTTAAAAAATAATAATGTCATGCACTGCATTGAATGCGGATTATGTGATACAGCCTGCCCAAGTAATATAAATATCACTGAATATATTCAATATGGTAAAAATTTAATTAAAAATAATACTGAACAACATAATTTTTCAAAAGAACTAAAGCAGCGTTATGATAATTTTCAAAATAGAAAATTAAAGCTTGAGCAAAAAAAACAAGAAAGCTCTAAAGCCCAAACTAAAATCAATAAGTCTGAGCTTTTAAAACAAGCATTGGCTCGGGCTAAAAATAAATAAAATTAGCTAGCTTTTTAATCACATGGGTTTATTTTTATTTTCAACTTTATGTTCAAAGTTAAAAAATAAAGAAAGAATAGAAACAGGAATAGACACAAAAATCATATATAATAATTCATACAACTTTTGCATAAAACTTCTCGCTTCTTGGGGCTCATCATTTGCAACTCTATTACTGTTAGAAGCAACTTGCGAAATATTTTCCGGTGAATATACTACGCTGACAACAGATGAACAACAATCTGTACCTATATTTGTTGCAACATTTATAACTAATTCGTCAATATAACTCTTGATAATGTCATTTAAATTATAATTCTCAAAATCTTCTTTTACTATTGGTAATATTGGTTTTGGCGCTGAAACAACAACATCTAAAAATTTTAATATAAACTGACTATTAGATTCAATATTATTTTTAATAAACAAATTTTTTATATAACACATAAACTTACCTAAAATATCGGTATGTATCTCGGATAAAATTTCAGCTTTATTTTTATTTTGCCATCCGAATTTATTTTTAATAAATTCTGGTAGCTCAAAATGCTCTAAACCAGCTTCACTTGTTAAAGCTTTTAATATTAACTTTATATTATGAAACTCTATATACGTAATTAAAATCTCTTTTGATAAATTATTTAAGCCATCTAATTTAAGAGATTTTTTTTTAATAAAATTATTTGCTCCTATTAGATCAAGTTCAACTGGATTTGCATTAATATTTTTAATATCAATATAATCCAGAGAATACATATCTCTAAGAGATGGGAGAATATAGTCAACATTAACCGGTGTATCTAAAAAATAATTATCTTTCACAGCATCATGATTAACAGCTTCTATAAAAGCTAACCTTAATATATTAAAATAAACCTCTAATCTATTGGCAAAATTAGCGTCTTTTCTTACTATTGGTAAATATTTTTCTGTAATAACAGCATTTATTTTTTTAATATCTCCTGGAAGTACAGTGTTAAAATCTTTGTTATTTTTAGAATAATTTAATAAGTTTATTACAGAATATACTACACAATACTGATTATCAGTTTGCTGTAATTTATTAATGCCATCTGTAACTTTATATCCAGGAATATTAAAACTACTTGCTCGAGCTATAGCTTTTGGATCTAATAAAATTATCTCTTTTTTTTCATTATCAATAAAAGCTGCAACTGCATGCTGCACTCCATAGCATAACATTGGAATAATAGTTAAAACATTTTTACTGTTTGGCAGCTCCTTTTGATAAACAATGCTGGTGAAAATAGCACGGCTTAAACTATCACTTTCAACATGCCCACTGTGTAAAAAAGGATTTAAATATACTTCAGTATCTTTTATATCTAAATCTTTAATAATTTCTTTTAAAATAGATAACGCAATGGGTAACTGCTGTTCAATAGAATTTTGATTGGTTATTGTAACTTCTGGGTATTTACTAAAAATTTCTTGTAATGCATTAGCCATATATATACCATATTGTGATTGTTGATTAATACACTGTTTAAGCATGCAGCTTAACTTGTTAGGCACTTAACTTCAAGGTTTATTTGAATTATTTTTAGATTTATGCAATATAATAACATTTCTATTAAAAAGCCAAGATCCATTACTATAGTTATGCTTGAAGTACTTGCAGCACTACTTCCTGCTATAATTTGCATGATATATTTTTATGGAATAAATTATTTATTTTATATTCTTAACAGCTCATTATGTGCAATTTTATCAGAAGGCTTAATTTTATATACAAGAGGTCAAAATTTAACAAATATTATATACCGCATTAAAGATCTAAGTGCAGTTGTTACCGCCATATTATTATCACTATGTATGCCGCCTGATATCCCTTGGTATCTGCTTTCTCTAGGCACAATCTTTGCTATTATTCTGGCCAAACAATTATATGGTGGGCTTGGTCAAAATATATTCAACCCTGCCATGGTTGGTTATTGTATATTATTAATATCTTTTCCTGCAATATTTACTAATTGGCCAGTTACTGAAAATATCAAAAACTTTAATTATAACTTTATAGAAAATAATACAAATTATAATATCTATGATTCTATAAGTTCAGCAACACCTTTAGAAACAATAAAATCACAAACCAAAAATGATCAGACTATTTATAATATTCAAAAAAATAATCAGACTATTTTTAGTGCTTGGTCATTAATTAATTTATGTTATCTAATAGGTGGAATTTATTTAATCCTAAGAAAAATTATCACATTTATTCCATCATTAACTTTTCTAATAACTTTAAGTGGTTTAGCATTGCTTTTATCAAATATTAACTCAGATATATATCCAGACATAATTATAACTCTATTTTCAGGCTCAACTATGATTGCTGCGTTCTTTATAATTACCGATCCTGTTACAATGCCAGCTAATACTAAAAGTAAAATTATCTATGTTTTTGGTATCGCATTTTTCACTTATATAATTAGAACTTTTGCAGGGTATCCAGATGGCGTAGCCTTTAGTGTATTGCTAATGAATGCAACTGTGCCATTATTAGATAAAATAAATATTCCAAAGCCTTTCGGAGTTTATTAAGTTTCATGCTAAATATTAATCATAAAAATAAAAAATCTATAATAATTTTTATAACTATATCTGTTATTACAGTTTTTATTGTAACTTCTGTATATTTATTAGCTCAAAATAAAATTACTGAAAACAAAGAAAATCATCAAAAAAGTATTTTAAATAAAATTTTAAGCTCAGATAGCATTAAATATAATAATAATATTTTAAAAAGCATTATATATATAAAAAATAATCAATATTTAAAATCCCAGGATTACTTACCTGTTTATATAGCAACATTTAATAATAAAATTACAGCTATTATTATTGAAACTATTGCTCCTGATGGTTATAACGGAAAAATTAATGTTTTAGTTGCACTAAAGCCTAATTTTCAAAATATAAAATCTAGTAAAATTATTAATATTAAAATTACTAATCATGAAGAAACTCCTGGACTTGGCGATAAATTTGATGAAAATAAATATCATCAAAAAGCTACAAAATGGTTAAATTTATTTCAAGATAAATCTTTAATGAATCCTCAGAATAATAAAAAATGGACCGTTAAAAAAGATTATAACGATGCGATTATTGACTCTTGGACAGGAGCAACAATAACACCAAGAGCTATAACAAAGGCTGCATATAACGTTTTATTGTTTTTTGAAAAAAATTATAAAACTATTATAGATACTAAATATAAAGAAAAAATTATTATTCAAAATTTTTAACTGATTTTTTAATTATGTCTAAAAGTTATAAAAATATTATTCAAGATGGATTATGGTTTAACAATCCAGGCTTAGTTCAGTTTTTAGGATTATGTCCTTTACTTGCAGTGTCAACATCTTTTACAAATGGCTCAACTTTAGGTATTGCCACTATTTTAGTTTTGATGTGCTCAAATTTACTTATATCTCTTTTAAGAAACATTATTCCATATTATCTTAGAATACCTATTTTTGTTTTAATAATTGCAGGCTTTGTAACCTTAAGCCAAATTGCATTAGCTGCAATAAATTATGATTTATATCACAATTTAGGCTTATTTTTAGCTCTTATTACAACCAACTGTGCGGTACTTGGTCGTATAGAAGCTTTTGCCTATAAAAACACGCCAAAAAAAGCTATACTAGATGGCTTCATGCAAGGCATAGGCTTTACTTTAGTTTTAATTATCATAGGCTTGATTAGAGAGGGTCTTTCTGATTTTTTAATGTTTATTTTACCTCCAGGGGCTTTTATAGTTTTAGGTTTTTTAATAGCTTTTAAAAATTATATTAATAAAATTAAGTAATAAACATGTTTATATTATTTGAATTCTAAATATCATCATAATGAACCAGCAAAAAATCACTAAAATATTTGAGATATTTAAAAAAAATAACCCAAGCCCAACTACCGAGCTAAATTATAATTCTACTTTTGAATTATTAATTGCTGTAATTTTATCAGCTCAAGCAACGGATATAAGTGTTAATAAAGCCACAAAAGAGTTATATTCTGTTGCAAACACACCTGAAAAAATATATCACTTAGGCTTAGATAAATTAAAACACTATATAAAGTCTATAGGCCTATATAACAGTAAAGCTAGTAATATTATTAAAACTTGTAAAATTCTATCAGAGCATCATAATTCAGTAGTCCCAAAAACTCGATTAGAATTAGAAAATCTCCCTGGAGTTGGTAGAAAAACAGCCAATGTTATTTTAAATACAGCTTTTGATGAACCAACCATGGCTGTCGATACTCACATATTTCGTCTAGCAAATAGATTAAATCTAGCTCCAGGTAAAACTCCATTAGAAGTCGAGAAAAACTTACTCATGAAAATACCAAATAAATTCAAAAAAGATGCCCACCATTGGTTGATATTACATGGTAGATATATTTGCACAGCTAAAAAACCCAAGTGTAGTCAATGTGTTATTAACCACTTGTGTGAATATAGTAATAAAAATGTTTAAAATAATGAAAATTTAGGTAGAATATAGTCTTTTAAATTTAGTTTTGTTACATATGCTTTTATCTAAATATCCAAAATCTATTATTAAAGAGCTAAAAACACTGTATAAAGAATTCAATAAGCTTGTTATAAAAAACAATCAAGATAGAAATGGCGATGATATCAAAAATCTTAAGAACCAATTTAGTCTTTTAACCATAGAGCCAAATATCTCAATTATTAGCTTATTACTTTTAAAAAATAATTTAAAAATTAAAAACATCCAAAAATACAATAAAGTTCTTTTAATTACCGAGCTTTATCTTATAGGATTTACGCTACATCTCAATATAGAAAATCCCAAATTTCAACAAAGTCATAATAAAGAATCACCTTTTTCTGATAAAGAGAATATTAAGACTCTTCAGGTTTTATTAGGAGATTTTTTATTTACTAAAATATTTGAAATTATTTTATCTATTGATAATAAAGATATATTAGAACTATTTGCTAAATATAATAAAAAAATATCAGAAGGTATGTTAGAGCTTAAACAGTTATCAAACTCTAATGATATAGAAAAAATTATAGAGACTTATAAAGACATATACGGCTCTTTTTTTAAACTATGCTTTGAATCAATAATAATTTTAAGTCGTGAAGACACTGAAAATAACGCAGATAATATTAAATTAATTTCAGAAATCAAAGCAATTAGTTGCTATATTGAGTCTTTTTTTAGTGTTATCAATATTTATAAAAATATATATATCTATAATTTTGCTAGCGAATCAATTGAGCTAGATAAACTTAAAGAATATTTAATAAATGATCTCTACAATATAGAAAGTCATATTATCCAAAATAAATACACTAAAGATTTAACCAATTATTTAAATAATATTATTATCAGGATAAAAACTTAATATGCCACATAAAAATACTTTACATACGCCAGATAATAATAAAAACAAATCTTTTTATTCCAAGTCAAATTTTGCATTTGGACGATTAAATAACACTCCTAGAAGAAGCACTGAGATTTCCGGTATAGGCAATGAATATTATAATGAAAATAATAATGCTTCTGAAAAACACAGACCTGTTACTCAAACTATAATGTCGCAATCTCCATCTTCTGGTTTTTTACGTTTATATGGCAAAACTCCAAATGGCTCATCAATGGTTTCAAGAAGAAGTGTTTCAGTTAGAATAAAATCTAGTGATGGAATAAATATAAAGGAGCTTAATGTTCCGATATTTTCACCAAGTAAAGAGCCTGCCTCATCATCTAACTTTACTCCTATACTATTTACTCCTGAGGTAAGCAAACAACTATCGTTTGATGATGATGATGATGATACCTCAGAAAACAACTCATCATTTAATGAACACACTATGACCAAAAAGATAAGCCTTAACCCCAAAATGGAAAGGTGTTCCGGGACAAGAACCCCATCTCAAAAACAAGTAACAGGTGCATCAGCAAAAGATTATTTATCTCAAAAGATATCAAAATATGATCTAAAGCAACTTGACAAAATAAGACCCAAGTGGTTTGAATACTTTAAGGCAAACACTAATACCTCGTATGAATGGTTGCATGCCATAGCTTTTTCTTTATATCCAAAAAAACAAGGGACACCGCAAACAAAAGAGAACCTTGCTATTGGCACAAAAGAAAGTAACTCTGAAATGATTATTTGGGAAACTGTTGCTAAAGAATTTGCAAAAACCAATAAAATAACACTTGACGTTAAATTTCACTTATTTGATGACACTCAAATTATTGATAAAATAGATTACTCTATAGAAATTTATCACCTTAATAAAATAATTGAGTTAAATTTTGAATTCGAATCTTTTAATCCAAAATGTATTCTAGGAAAACAAGCAGACATAAAAAACATAATAGCTATTGTTCAAGGTGAAATGAAGAAATTAGATTTAGAAGAAACAACCAAACCATCACCGGCAAAAAAATCAAGGACATCTTATATTTAAGTTATAATATTTATATTAACCTTTTTAAATTAGATTACAGAGCATGGATGCAAACTATCATACAATTAAAAAAAATAGCTTAACTCATAATTGTTATATCTTAATGTTAAGCTTAATAATAGGAGCACTTGCGGGAATTAGTTCTGCTATTTTTATATACTTATATAATCTTTTTCATAATTTATTCTTTTCTGGAAAAATAAGTTTTTTATATAACCCTAGTGAATACACTACATTATCTCCTTTCGGTTTTTTAATTATATTCATTCCTGTCATAGGCTCTATAATCGTGGCATTTCTTATAAAAAATATTGCCCCCGATGCTAAAGGTAGCGGGGTTCCTCAAGTAATGAAAGCCATTATAATTAACAAAGGATATATTAACCCCATTACGGGGATAATAAAATTTTTTACATCTAGCATATCTTTAGGCTCTGGCGGATCCATAGGAATTGAAGGACCAATATCTTTAATAGGAGCAACAATTGGTTCAATATTTGGGAAAATACGAACTATAACTTATCAAGAAAAAACATCTTTACTTGCTGCTGGCGCAGGCGCAGGTATTGCAACAATATTTGACACCCCACTTGCAGGATTTACTTTCGCAATAGAGTTGCTAATAGTAAAATTTAATGCAAAAAATATAATGCCTGTTGCTGCAGCTGTAACTAGTTCAATATATATTAATAAGTTATTTAATATAACAAACCCTTTTTTAAATATTATATCTATACCCACAATGACCAGTGCAACTCATTACTTTGATATTATTTTAATTATTGTACTTGGAGTTATTTCAGGACTTTGGGCTTTATTATTTATACAGGCTTTATATTTTACAGAAGATTTTTTTAATAAACTTAGTAATAATTATTATATTCGTCATAGCTTAGCTATGCTTATAGTTGGCATAATGATTTTCCTCTTTGCAAAATTTTCAGGACAATATCATATCGAAGGCATTGGTCATGCGACTATTATAAGTATATTAAAAAATATTTTAAGCAATCCTTATTTCTTGTTGTTATTATTAATAGCTAAATTATTAGCAACATGCTTAACATTAGGAACTGGAGCTTCTGGTGGAATATTATCACCCACTTTATTTATGGGTGCATGTTTAGGTGGGCTATTTGCCATAATATGCCAAAAATTATTTCCTTTTGTAGACATAAACAATACTTACTTTATTCTTGCTGCAATGTCTGCAATGCTTGCTGGGGTTACTGGAGCTGTTTTAACAAGTATTATAATGCTGATAGAATTAACTTCTAGCTTCAATTCTATTTTATTTTTATTACTTGCAAGCTCTATATCTTATTTTATTAGAAAAACTTTTTGCTATAACAATATTTATACAAAAAACTTACAGCGCCAAGGAATAATTTATCCGTATTCCTTATAATATCAACATTTAGCCTTCAGCTATTTCATTATATTTCAAATAGTTATAATTTAGATAAAACTTATTTAAATTTCACACATCCAAATAACCATATATTAAAAATCAATAAAATCTGGAGTATTTATTATGAAAAAAATATATTTATTTATGATCTGCTGTCTAAGTTTTATTTTCTCAGGATCTATGTTTGCAGCAAAGACCGTTGAAATGAATGACTCAAAAGTTAACTATCAGAAAGTTGGCGGTGGCGAGGACATGAGTGACAGCGAGGATAGAGATGATGTTAAGAATAAACTAAATAATGACAATGATGTCAGTGATGATAATGATAATGATGATGACGATGAAATGGATAATGATGACACCGATGATAAAGAAGACAGCAAAGTATAAAATATAATTTTTAGGGCTTGAAATTTAAATTCAAGCCCTCTTTTAATAAATTGTAATATTGCTTCGATTAAAATAGCGCTATTATTAAATAAGTAACTGGCACTGTAAATAAATTTGTGTAACTACTTATTTTTTATTAA